>OCZV010000144.1_pt1 | contig 26914 bp, 28 predicted proteins | sample 1539051 | NCBI WGS metagenome assembly OCZV01 (sample SAMEA3113581, study PRJEB22503) | soil metagenome
TACTCGGAGGGCTCCCATGATGGCCCTTCGCACCGGCGCGGCGGTGCTTGCTATCGCCCTGCTGGCGTCCGCTTGCCAGAACGGTGGAGACAGCCGGACCGTCAGCGCGGAATTCAGCCGCGCCGTTCAGGTATTCCCCGGAGTGAAGGTGAAGGTGCTCGGAGTCGATGTCGGCCAGGTCACCGACGTGGACACGGGCGCCGACGCGGTGAAGGTCACGTTGAGGATCACCGATCCCTCCGTCGAACTTCCCGCCGGCGTCAACGCAACGATCATCCCGATGTCTATGTTGGGCGAGCGCTACATCCAGCTGTTCCCCGCCTATGAGGGTGGTCCGAAGCTCGCCGATGGAGCCACCATCCCGGTCGCTCGCACGCGGGTGCCGGCGGAGGGCGACGAACTCCTCCAGGCGCTGCAGGACTACTTCGGTGAGCTGGACGGCGACACCGTTGAAGACTTCGTCACGAATGCAGCGGTGGTCATCGAAGGCAAAGGCGAGCGGGTCAATAGGCTGATCGATGACGCTTCCGGCGTCCTCACGACGCTCGACTCGCGCAGGGACGAACTCGCAAACCTGATCGTCCAGTTCAACACCCTGACGAACGCACTGGCCACCCGTCAGGGCGCGCTCGCGCGTCTTATCAACACCTACAACGTGGTGGGCGCGACGGTTCACGACGTTCGATCGTCGTTGGAAGGAACCATCACCGGCCTCAACGACGCGTCGGCTGCACTCGCGGGGTTGCTGACCGATCACCGGACCTCGCTCGGATCGGACGTGAAGACGTTGACCCGCACGACGAGAACGATCGACCGGAACGTCAACCGCCTCGCCCGCACAGGCCATTGGGCGACCCGCCTGTTCGACACCGCGCGAAGAGCGGTCGACTACGAACGCGACTGGTTGCGACTCGGCAACCAGGCCGCGCCGCTCACCGATCTGATCCTCCATCGCCTGGAGGACCGCCTCGTGGGCGTGTGCATCCGCCTGGAGCAGGGCGGCTGCGCCCGAGCGACCTATTGGGAAAAGCGCTTTCCCGAGATCTTCTGCCTCACCGCGCAGGACTGCGCCCCCGCCAAGAAGACCAACAAGAAGAAGGGCCCTCCGAAGAGACCGGCCGATGAGGCCCTTGCCGCCCTGCCCGATGAGGTCAAGAAAGTCATCTCAAAGGCGGCGGCCAAGAACTGCAAGGAAGCAAAGAACCCGAAGAAGTGCCGCAAGAAGAAAAAGGCGGCGAAGGAAGCTCAGGAAAACGGAGATGCCGGTGACCTCGGAGACGTCATATCCGACATCATCGAAGGGCTTCCTGATCTCCCGGATCTCCCGGGAGGACTCCCGTGAGGGCGCTCTGCGTCGTGCTCGTGGCCGCCCTCGTTGCAGGCGCGGCGTGCACAAACGACCGGGAGATGATCAGGGTCTCCGCCGCCTTCGACGACGTGGCGGATCTCGCGCCGAGAGCCCCCGTGATGTTCGCCGACGTTCGCGTCGGCAACGTCAAGGACGTTCGTTTGCGCGGCTCGGAGGCGCTCGTAACGATGGACCTCGATCCCGATGCCGATGTCCCCCAAGGGGTGATTGCAAGGGTCCGCCGGACGAGCGCTCTTGGGGAGCGGATCATCGATCTGGTTGCACCCGATGACCTTCCCGACGACGCGCCGGCGCTGAAGGACGGCGCCACGATCGCCGAAACGCAGGTGCGCGCCGATCTCGAAAACCTCGTGGTTGAGGGTTCTGAGATCTTCGGAGCGATCGGAGCGTCGCAGATCGCGACGATGGTCGACGAAGGGGCGCGTGGATTCGGGGGACGGGGCGGTCAACTGGCGCACCTGGTGCGCAACCTCGAGACCATCACAGCTACCTACCGGAACGAGACCGGCACCATAAAGGAACTCATCGAGTCGATCGACGAGTTCAATCGCACGATGGCCGCCGAATCCGCGGACCACTCGCGCGCCGTGGCCAACACTGCGCGTGCCATCGAGATGCTCGACGAAGAAGATACGAAGCTGCGCCGGGCGCTTGCCGGCCTTGCCCGGCTGGCGACCGGCGGCCGATCCATTCTCGATGCCCACGTCGATGAGATGGATCGGTTCTTCTCGCAAGCGAACACGATCATGGCGACGTTGGCCAAGGATCAAAAGGCCATCCGAGAGCTTCTGCAGCTCGCGCCGGGACACAACCGCAACACTCAGCTTGTCGAATATGCGGAGTTCAACCAGATCCTCCAGGACTTCGTCATCTGTGGACTCAACGACAACCCCGCCGACCCGGGGCGCCGCTGTCCGGGGGACGAATGACGAATCGCCGGGTCGTCGTCAACGTCGCCACCTTCCTCGCGGCATCGGCCGGCCTGATCGTGTTGGGAATCACCCAGCTGTTGATGCAGGGATTGGGTGGCTCCGTCATCGCGGCAGACTTCACGAACTCCTCGGGCCTGACCGAGCGAAACGACGTGACCATGCGCGGCGTGACGGTAGGCACCGTCCGGAGCGTCGCGCTTACCCCCGACGCAGCGCGCGTCGAGATGATCCTCGACCCAGGCGTGGAGGTTCCGCGGGGCACCACGGCTGCCGCCGTTCGCCGGAGTCCGATCGGAGACATGACCGTGGAGCTGACGCCCGGTGACGGCCCACCGCTGTCGGACGGGGGGCGAATCCCTGTGACCGACACGAACCCCGCGCCCGACGCCGGCAGGACGATCGAGGTCCTGGCGGACGTGCTCCACTCGGTTCCCTCCGAGGCCCTCTCCACTGTTGTCTCCGAAGCGGCCGCGGCGGTGAGCGGACGCGGCGACGACCTCGCGCGCCTGTCCGAGGTGACCGCCGACCTCCCCGAACGCATCCTGCAGGTGCGGTCCGAACTCGAGTCGCTGATCCGAACCGGTCCGGCGGTCACCGGTGTGCTTGCTGACAATGCAGATGTACTCGCCGACGACATCACGCGCACGGCGCAGCTGGCGGACATACTGCGCGACCGGCGCTACGACCTCGTGGACCTGTACCGGAGCGGTGCAGACTTCACCCGCGTTGCCGGTGATCTCCTGGCGAGCGAGAAGGCAAACCTCTCCTGCCTCGTCTCGGATCTGGGGGACATCAATTCAACCCTTGCGACGGCTGAGAACCTCGCCAACCTTGCTGCGGCCCTCGATACCAACCACTACTTCTTTGGTGGAGTTGCGCAGATCGTTCAGGTGGGGCTCGACGGGCGCACTTGGTTCCGCGTTCAGCTACTGCCACACACCGAACCGTCGGGGCGCTCCTACAAACCGCAGAGGCCTACCCCCGATGTGTATGCGGCGAACGCGTGCCGGTCACGCTTCGGCAGGGGCGTGGGGCCCGGCCGCCAGCCGGGGCCGCTGCAGCTCGCGCCGGACTCGAAGTTGCATCCGGGCAAATAGAACTGGGAGGACGATGTGCAATCGACGCAGACGATGGAAACAGCTGAGGTTGCGGCGCCCGACCGGCTCCGGCTCATCCGGGTGAACCGGCGTGCGCTCCCGTGGGCCCTGTTCCTGCTCGCGCTCGTGACCGCTACAGCTTTCGCCTACATGTAGCGCTCGTGGCCGCTGGAGCTTTCGCCTACATGTGGCAGACGTCCGTTCGGTCCGAGGCCGATGTAGCCGAACTGCGTACCGAGGCGCGTCGCTTCGTCGTTGCCCTTACGAGCTTCGGATCGGAGACGATCCAATCCGACGTCGAGCGGATCCGTTCGTTCGCGGCCGGCAGTTTCGCCGAGGAAGTCGACGAACTCTTCGGGCCGGAGACGATTGCAGCCATCGAGAAGGCGGAGGCAACGAGCACCGGGCGAGTCGAGGAGATATTCGTTCAGGACATGGACGAAAAATCGGCTTCCGTTTTCGCCGTGGTCGGCGAAGAGGTAAGCAACAAGAACATGGCCGGGCCGCGCACCGACATCGTTCGGATGGAAGTCGGGCTGGTCCGTTTGGGTGAGCAGTGGAAAGTCGACCGCGTAGACCTATACCAAACGCAAGCCAATCCGTGAGGTGTTCGCGCTGAGCCGCGGATTCCGATGAATGAGCGCGAACAGTTCGGTTACGGCGTGCCGAAGACCTCGACCAGCGCCTGGTAGTTCTCCATCAACCGCCCCGCCGGAACCTTGAACCACGGCCCCGCAACCATGAGGCGGTCCGCAATGCCGTTCCATCGAGCGACGCCCTCCCTGACCTCGTCTACAGTCCCCGCCACGGCGATTGCGTCGCAGAGGTCGTCGTCGATCAACTCGACCATCCGGTCTCGGTCCCTGGCATCGAATGCGCTCCGCAGATCACCGAGAATCCCCTCCTTGCCGTGTAGTTCGAGGATGCCCCGGTACGTGCGGGTGGTCGCGTAGAAGGCGATCTGTAGTTTCACTTCCCAGCGCGCCAGATCCACGTCGTCGGAGATCGATATCATCGGCGACGCGGTCAGGTTGCAGTCGCTCGGCGCGCGCCCCGACCGCTCCGCCCCCTCGGCGATTGCGGGCTTCACCACGTTCGTCAGATAGCTCGGCGAGGCGAGGGGATGTCCGATGAGGCCGTCGGCGATCTCACCGCAGATCCGCGCCATGATCGGTCCCACGGCGGCGAAGTAAACCGGCACGTCCCTCCGGTCCGGCTGTGGGAAGCCGTGAAAGCTCGGCATCGTCACCGTGTAGAAGCGACCCTCGTGCCTTACCTTGTCGCCCCGGTTCGCAGCCCATACAGTGCGAAGGACTTGCGCGTACTCCTTGAGCTTCGGAGCCGGATGCTCGAACGGCACCGAGAACCGTCGTTCGTTGATCCCCTTGACCTGGCTCCCCAGCCCGAGCAAAAACCGGCCGCCCGACAGCTCGTCGAGATCCCATGCGGTCATCGCCGTAATCGTCGGGGAGCGGGGAAAAGCCAGGGCGATGGCGGTTCCCACATTGATCCTGGACGTGTGCTGGATGGCGACGGATGCCGCAATGAACGCAGTGTTCGTCGTTTCCGCAGCCCAGCAGGACTCGAACCCAGCGTCCTCCACCATCTTGGCCATCGGCCCGATGAGGGCCATCGGGCCTCCGACTGTGATTCCGTAGTTCATCTCTTATTACTCCCGGGACGTGGCCGGCTCAGCGAGGCACTATATCGGGCGGAGTTGCGCCTGGGCCGAGGCGCGGTATGTTGCGCCCAAAGACCCGCCGGATCCGCTTTCGAGGAGGAGGGACGTGGCCGAACTTCTGGAAGACGAGGAGATCGAACAACGCCTTGACGAGCTCGGGGACTGGGAGCGCGAGGGTGACGAGATCCAGAAGGTCTTCGAATTCGACGACTTCCCAACGGCGATCAAATTCGTGAACGGTGTCGCAGGGCTCGCGGAGCGCTACGACCATCACCCGGACATCGACATCCGCTGGAACAAGGTCAAGCTTGTGCTTTCCACTCATTCCGAGGGAGGCCTCACCGCCATCGACTTCGATCTGGCGAACGAGATCGAGCAGACGATCGGCTGATCAGTCCGGCGCGGGCACCGCGCCTGCGGCCTCCTCCCTGAGCCACGGCGGAAGTGAGAAGGTGACGTCTTCGGTCGTCACTTCCTTGGTCTCCAGGGTCTCGTACCCCAGCGATGCGAGTCGCTCGAGGAGCCTATCGACGAGGACCTCTGGTGCGCTCGCCCCCGAGGACACGCCGACGACCTCGACGCCCTCGAGCCACTTCGGATCGAGATGTGATTCGTCGGGCACGAGATATGCGGGCGTCCCGGCGACCTCCGCAACCTCCACGAGGCGATTGGAGTTGGACGAGTTGACCGCTCCGACGATCAAGACGACGTCAGCGTCGGGGGCGATCGCCTTGACGGCCACCTGGCGGTTCTGAGTCGCATAACAGATGTCGTCCGAGCGCGGTCCGCGGATGTCCTCGAACTGGCCCCGCAGCGCCTCGACGACGTCCAGCGTGTCGTCGACGGAAAGAGTCGTCTGCGTCAGGTAGGAGACAGGCTCGCTCGCATCGAGCCCGAGTTCTGCGATCTGGTCGACGTTCTCGATGACGAGGGTGCTCTCCGGTGCCTCACCGGCCGTGCCCTCGATCTCTTCGTGTCCAACATGTCCGACGAGCACGATCTTCCGGCCGGCGCGGGCGAACCGCTTCGCTTCGAGATGGACCTTGGTCACGAGCGGACACGTCGCGTCGATGACCTTGAGCCGGCGCGCCTCGGCTTGCCTTCGCACTTCGGGAGAAACGCCGTGGGCCGAGAAGATGCACACAGCGCCTTCGGGGATCTCGGTCTCGGAGTCGACGAAGATCGCGCCTCGCTGCTCGAGCTCCCCCACGACGTGGCGGTTGTGGACGATCTCCTTCCGCACGTACACCGGCGCGCCGAGTGTCTCGAGCGCGCGCTCGACTATCTTCACGGCCCGGTCCACCCCGGCGCAGTATCCCCGGGGCGCCGCAAGAATGACTTTCTTCATGGGGCCATCGTAGTGGCACCGGTGGATACGTTTAACCGAGCGAAGCGGGCGCGAACATGACTGGCGTGAACAGACAGCCGCTATCTACGCTGCTCATCAGGGGCTTCCGAAAGCGGTGTCCCCAATGTGGTGCCGGCAAGATCTTCAAGTCTTTTTGGGCACTCCACGACAACTGCCCGAACTGCGGCTACCGCTTCGAGCGGGAGGAGGGTTACTGGGTCGGAGCGATCATCATCAACACCGCCGTGACCGAGACGCTCTTCCTGGCGGTTTTCCTTACGATCCTGTTTGCGTCGCTGCCGGACATCCGGTGGCTGCCGCTGCTACTCACCGCCCTTGTGCTGAACGGAGTCTTCCCGGTCGTCTTCTTCCCCTACTCGAAAACGATCTGGATGGCGCTCAATTTGTACTTCAACCCGGCCGAGCGGACCTGACTATCTGAACTGTTCGCTCTCATATACGGATTCCAGAGACCAGTGCGAACAGTTCAGTCATGTTGATCCAAGCCTGTCTCTATTTCTTGATTTCCAAGATTCCGAGAGCGTTGCCCCCCGGGTCCACAATCCACGCGGCCAAAGCGAAACCAATGTCTGCGATGCCGTCTTCGGTCTTCAGGCCGGGCATGTCGTACTCCTCGATCTTGACGCCGCGAGATCTAAGGTCCGCGATCTCGGCGCGAAGATCCGGGACTTCCCACCCTGCTTGGGTTTGCGAGTCCGCCGTTCCTGTGGTGCTTTTGGTCACGTCGAGATGTGTTCCACCTCCACACCGAAAAATGATTGCTTCTTCGCTCTCGCTCAAGATCTCGAGGCCGAGTTTGTCGTGATAGAAGCTCCTCGTCTCGGATAGATCGGTCGATAACAGGACAGGATGGATGGGACTATCTCCCAACATTTTCGTCCGCTCCTTTCAGCAGCCGGTAGGCATCCGGGTGCCAACAACGCGCCGCCTCTCACTTCTATTCCAGCGAGTCTGCGGGAGTCGCGCGCGCCGGTACCGTGAGCAGCACCAGGCTTGCGAGCACGAGAAGGATTCCGCCGCCGGCGATCGACGTGAGCCGTTCATCGAGCACCACAACGCCGAGCACTCCCGCAGTCAGCGGCTCGGCGAGCGTCAGTGTCACCGCTATCGCGGCGGGCACCACGATCAAACCTCTGGAGAAGATCGAATATGCAAACGCAACGGTGACGAGGCCGAGGTGCAACGCGATCGCAAGTCCCTTTGGGTCGACGGTCCATCCGAGATCCGCAACGAACAACAACGGCACCATCGCCGTCGCGGCGACACCAAAGACGGCTGCGGTCACTGCGTCCGGTGGATGCTCAACAACGAGATCCTTCGTCGAGACGATGTAACCCGCGTATCCGAGGCCTACGATCAGCGCGAGGCCCAGCCCTCCAGGATCGACGTCCACCTCGCGCCCTGCGGTGAGCAGGAGGACGGCACCCGTCACTCCCAGAGTGGTGGCGATGGCCCACCGGCGGCCGGGCCGCTCACGGCGAACGATCCATGCGAGCGCGCCGGCTGCGATCGGCGAGCTGCCGATGGCGACGACTGTTCCAACTGCGACGCCCGTGCGGTCGACCGCCGCGAAAAAGGCCAGTTGTGCTGCCACCAAGCTGCCGGCCGCGGCGACTATATGCGGGACCGACATGCGCCTGTTCTTGAGGAGCCCTCGGCCCCACCCGAGCAGGAAGAGAGCGAGTCCGCCCAAACACACGCGCACGGAGGCGACTCCCAGGGGGGTTGTGCCCGCCGGCGCCAGTGCCTGCGAAGTACCGGTGGTGCCCCACAGCATCGAGGCGAACAGGATCTGGAGTCGGGCGGCCCCCCCGGTCGTCGGCCGCATCACCTGGAGCGGCGCTATGTCTTCTCCCCCTCCGCCTCCAGCCCCTTCACACGAGATGACTCTTGGGAACGGGACGTCTTCTTTACCGCCGTCGTTTTCTTGGGGCCTGCCGCTCGATACAGATCCGTGAGACCCGCTTCTTGGCTTGACGGGCACAAATCCTCCACGACGCAGTCCTCACACAGGGGCCTCTTCGCGTCGCAGACCTTGCGCCCGTGTTCGATGAACAGATCGGTGACCACGTGCCATTCACGTTTGGGGACAACCGCCATCAGATCGCGTTCGATCTTTACGGCCTCCTTGGGCCCGTGAGTCGTGAGGCCGAGCCGCACAGCTACCCGGCCCACGTGCGTGTCGACGGCTACACCGGCATCCGGATCTTTCTTCTGCACCTCCGGCCAGAGGTTCGCCTGAACGATGTTTGCCGTCTTTCGGGCAACACCAGGCAGTTTTATTAGCTCGGCAATCGTTTTTGGGACCTCTCCATCGAAGTCATCGATGAGCGTCTGAGACAACCCACGCAGCGCCTTTGTTTTCTGGCGGAAGAAACCGGTGGCATGGATGTCCTCCTGGAGCTCCTCCTCGGGGACGGCCAGGTAGTCCTCGGGGCGCCTGTACTTGCGAAACAGCGTCTTGGTGACCTCGTTTACCAGAGCGTCGGTGGACTGGGCGGAGAGCACCGTCGCCACGACGCACTCGAGGGGGGTGTTGAATTCGAGCGCAATTCGGGCATTCGGAAAACGACGTTTGAATCGCCGTAGGATTAGGGAGACGCGCTTCTCAGGGGGTGCGCTGCGATCGGGTGACATAGGGGGAGAATAGCCGCTAGACTGGTCAAACGACCGTTCGTTTGGGGGACACCATGACGCAGGTAGCCGAGAGGACCCGGAGCGCGAGAAGGGCCGAGCTGATCGGTGCGGCGGCCCGGCTCTTTTCTCAGCGCGGCTACCACGGCACCTCGATGCAACACCTGGGAGATGCCCTGGGGCTCAAACGGGGATCGCTCTATGCCCACATCGGTTCGAAGGAGGAGCTCCTATTCGATGTCGTCGACGACGGAGCCGAACGCTTTCTGGCGCGCGGCGCCGAGGCCCTAGCGACCTCAGGATCGGCGGCCGCTCGACTGCGCGCCTTTCTAATAGGCCATATTGAAACGGCCATCGAACACCTCGATGCTGCGACGGTATTCCTCAACGAGTGGCGTTACCTCTCGGACGACCTTCGCTCGATTGTTCAGGCGAAAAGGGACCATTACGAGGGGATGATCTCGACGATCGTTTCCGAAGGGGTTGCCAACGGGGAGTTCCGCTCCGATGCGGACGCTCGGTTTGCAGTTCTACTGGTGCTGTCGGCGGGCAACTGGGTGTACGAGTGGTACAGGCCGGGCGGACGCTTAGGGCCGCAGGAGATCGGGGAAAAATTTACGGATCTGATCGTTTCCGGGCTGACGGTGAACCCGGAGGAGGGGTCGGAATGACCTACGAGGAAAAGCTCGCACAGTTTTCGGAGCACATCGCTTCAGGCGGCAAAGTCGAGGCTGAGGACTGGATGCCCGACGACTTTCGCCGGGGTGTGCTCAAGTTCATCGAGATGCATGCCAACTCGGAGATCATGGGAGCACTCCCAGAGCGCGAGTGCCTTCCGAAGGCTCCGACGTTGAGGCGCAAGATGTCGCTTGCTGCAAAGATCCAGGATGAGGTCGGCCACGCTCAGCTCCTCTACCGGGTTGCAGAGGACCTCGGCAAGAGCCGCGAGGCGATGTACTCGGATCTCGTCAACGGCAAATCCAAGTTTCACAACGTTTTCCACTATCCGGTTGCTCACTGGGGCGACGTAGCGATCATCGGGTGGTTGGTCGACGGCGCCGCGCTCGTAACGCAGGCCGCTCTACTCGAGTCGTCGTACGCGCCGTACACGAGGGTTCTCAAGCGGATCTGCTCGGAGGAGCAGTTGCACCTCCGCCACGGCGAGGACATTTCGCTGGAGCTAGCGTCTGGGACCGAGCGCCAGCGGTGGATGTTCCAGGAGGCCCTGAACAGGTGGTGGCTCGCCCTCATCCACTTCTTCGGTCCCAAATCCAAAGTGGCCAAGGACCTTCTTCTGAAGTGGAAGGTGAAGACGCGCACGAACGAGGACCTCCGCCAGGAATTCCTGGACCGCTACGTTCCGAAGATCCTCGAACTCGGCTACTCGTTCCCAACCCCGGTCCCCTACCAGGACGACGACGGGCATTGGAGGGTCGTCGAATCCGACATCGACTGGGCACCGCTCGACGCGATCAAGCGCAACGATGGTTCCGAGACTGCGCGCCGCCTCGGGTGGCGGCGCCGGATGTACGACGACCACCGCTGGGTGCGAGAGGCGATGTCTGAACCCGCGCTCCACGCGGCTTAACCCAGGGCGCTCAGATGGACGTATATGAGGTCTTCCGACGCAGCGGTCACAAAGACCCGTTCGAACACTCCGGAGCGGTGATCGCTCCCGATCCACAGATGGCACTAATAATGGCAAAGGAGTGCTTCCTGCGCCGGCGGGAAGGCGATCACCTGTGGGTGGTGAGGCGAAGTGATATTCACAGCTTCTCGGATGAGAGCCTCCTGGAGATCGCTGCGGACAAGTCGTACCGTTTTGCCAGCGCCTACAGAGACGTTGTGAAGAAACGTGAGAAGGCCCGGGCGCGCGCCAAGGAGCTTACCGAGACATGAATGACTCGCTGATCGCGCTCCTAACTGCACTCGGCGATGACGAACTGATCATCGGGCACCGCCATTCGGAGTGGACGGGACATGCACCCTACATCGAGGAAGACGTTGCGTTCTCTTCGATCGCGCAGGACGAGATCGGCCATGCGACCGCATACTACGAATTGGTCTCACAGATCACTGGTGACAACCCCGACCGACTGGCACTCGGAAGAAAGCCCGACGAATACCGTCACGCAATCATTTGTGAACGTACCAACGGCGACTGGGCAAAAACACTGGCGCGCCACTGGCTTTACGACACCGCCGACTCCCTTCGACTCGAGGCATTGTCGGGAACTGCGCACAAGGAACTCTCTGCTCTCGTGGTCAAATTGCAGCGCGAGGAGCGGTACCACATGCTCCATGCGGCCACATGGATGAGCCGGATCGCTCGCGGTCCCGTGGAGGGACGGGCGCGGCTGATCGATTCGATCGCCGATGCGTTCCCAGAAGCCCTAGCGCTCTTCGAACCGATTGAACTCGAAGATGAGGCCGTGAAAGAGGGCTGGCTCCCGGTCCCCTCGGACGAGATGAGAGCCCGCTTCCTGACACATGCGGCCACGGGACTCGATGATCTCGGATTGCCGTCCGAAGTCGTCTCCCCAAGAGACGAGTCGGCAGAGTTCGTTGCGTCGTCCTCGGGAGATCTCATCGAACGCAACGGCAACGGCGCGAACGGAAACCAAGCGGAGCCTCACGGGCTCGGAGGCCGACACGGAAATCATTCAAAGGACTTCGACGCTCTGTGGGACGAGATGACGCTAACTTACCGAGAGAACCCCGGAGCAAGCTGGTGAAGACCACGACCATCGCTGAAACCATCTGGACGGCACTCGAGTCGGTTATGGACCCGGAGATTCCGGTGGTCTCGATCGTCGACATGGGCATGGTCGAGCACGTCGACGTGGAGGATGGGCGCGCGCGAGTCGTCATCCTTCCGACGTTCTCGGGATGCCCGGCTATATCCGTGATCAAAAGTGATGTAGCTGCAGCGGTTGCGGTCGTCGAGGGCGTTGACACCGCCATTGTCGAGACGACTTACTCGCCGCCCTGGACAACGAACCGCATCACCGAGACAGGACGGAGGAAACTGCGCGAGTTCGGGCTTGCCCCACCGACGGGGAACGCGCCTGTGCTCATCACACAAATCGGTCTCCCGACCGTTGCCGAGTGCCCCTTCTGCGGCAGCACCAACACGCGCAACGACAGCCCGTTCGGGCCGACTCCCTGCCGCGCCCTCTATTACTGCGAGGACTGCCGCAATCCCTTCGAGCAGTTCAAACCGATTTAGTACCGCGAGCGTGATCACGCTCGACGACATTGCAGCCGCGGCAGAACGACTGCGCGGGATAGCACACCGCACCCCCGTGATCACGTCACGGACGCTGGACGGGCGGGCAGGTGGCTCGATAAAGCTGAAAGCTGAGAATCTTCAACGTGGTGGTGCATTTAAGTTCCGCGGCGCGTACAACAAGATTTCGTCCTTGGACCGGAACCAGATAGAACGAGGTGTAGCTGCGTTCTCATCCGGAAACCACGCGCAGGCAGTTGCACTGGCGGCGGGACTTCTCGGAGGACCGGCGGTCATTCTCATGCCGGAAGATGCGCCCACTGCGAAGGTGGAGGCCACTCGTTCCTACGGAGGTGAGATCGTCTTCTATGACCGCTACTTGCAGGACCGCGCGGAGCTGGGCCGCGCGCTGGCAGAAGACCGGGGGTTGACCTTCGTTCCGCCGTACGAGGACCCATTGATAATCGCCGGTCAGGGCACCGCAGGCCTCGAGCTCATCGAGGAAGCGGGGCCACTCCACGTGCTCGTGGTTCCGGTCGGAGGCGGCGGTCTCATCGCAGGGTGCGGGACTGCGGCGAAGGGGCTGAATGATGTAACCCGCGTGATCGGCGTGGAGCCGGCCGCCGGCGACGACACCCGCCGCTCGCTCCGCGCCGGCCGGCGGGTCAAGATCGACGTCCCCCGAACGATCGCAGACGGCCAACAGGTTGAGATCCCCGGGGAAATGACCTTCTCCATCAACAAGGATCTCGTCGAGGACATCGTCCTCGTGTCCGACGACGAGATAGTGGCTGCGATGGTGTTCGCCTTCGACTACCTGAAGATCGTTCTCGAGCCGAGCGGGGCCAGCGCGCTCGCCGCGGTCCTCTCCGGCAAGGTCGAACTCAACGGCGCGCGTACCGGCGTAATCCTCTCCGGTGGAAACGTCGGAGCCAAGCGGTTTGCCGAGTTGATCGCCTCTACGCGGACTCGGCGAGATGTGGGTTCTTCTTGATTAGCCTGGCGAACGCTCGAACCACCTCTGGGTCGAACTGACTCCCCGAGGAACTCTCGAGTCTGTCGCTGGCCACCTCTACCGGTAGCGCTTTGCGGTATGGCCTGTCGCTCGTCATCGCATGGAAGGCATCGACCACCAGAATGATGCGGGATTCCAGGGGGATCTCGCTGCCCACCTTCCGATCTGGATAGCCGCTCCCGTCGAAGTGCTCGTGGCAATGGCGGACGATTGGCCTCACATCCGAAAGCCGGGCTATGGGCGCGAGGATCTTCTCTCCGAGCTCGGGGTGAAGTTTGATGACCTCCCACTCTTCATCGCTGAGCGGGCCCGGCTTCTGGAGGATGGCCGATGGAATTCCGATCTTTCCTATGTCGTGGAAGAGGGCGCCGAGTTCCAGCCGCTTCAACGACTGGGCGTCCATCCCGAGCAAGCGGCCAACTTCTAGGGCCGCGTCGGTTATCCACCGAGCGTGCGAGGACGTGTACTCATCCTTCGCCTCGAGTGCGTTTGCAAGTGCCTCGACCGTGTCGAGGAAAGTCTGCTCCAAACTCTCGAAGCTGAATGCATTGTTGACCGCGAGAGAGGTTTGATGAGCGATTCCCTCGAGCAACCTCATCTTCCTCTCGGAAAACTCGTAGTCGCCAAGGGCCGGGGCCCCTGCAACGATGCACCCCATGCGGCCACCCTCCAGACGGAGCGGAGCCACCGCGGCGGGGACACCTCCGTTCAAGATCGCCGCACCGGGGAACTCCGGCACGCCGGCACCGATGGAAAAGGGTTCTGTAAGGCGTGCAAACTCAGCGGCAACCTTCGGCTCGAGCCGGCTGCTCTTCATCAGCTGCAGCCTCTTACCGTGGAATCCGTAGGTCGCCTTTGGGACGGCCTCGCCGGTATTGAGATCACCGAGCCACACCACGGCGTTGGGTGAGCCGAGCATCCGCGCCGATAATTCCACCACTCGCTCGAGGACTTCGGTTGCGCCCTCTGCGCGCGCGAGCTCTCTTCCGAACTGCAGAAGTGAGTTAGCGATCTCCGCGCTCTCCTTCTGGTCCTGGTAGGCAAGCGCCTTCTGGAGCGCCATCGAGGCGTGCGAGGCCAGCCCCGCGAGGAGAAGCATGCGGTGGTCCGTGAAGTGCTCGCGCCGATCTTGAGGTTGGCGAACGCCGATCCAACCCTTTATCTCGGCTCCGAGATCGAGGGGAGCGACGGCAATCTCTACCGGTACTACTCCGTCAGGCACAGAGAACACTCCACTGAACTCGTCGGGTTGCACCCGGAACGGCTTGCGGTGATTGCCGAGAAACCGATCGGCCACCTGCCTGGTCACGCGTTGGCGGATGAAGCTCTCCGCATTGGGGTCGCCGACGTAACCGAAGTGCGCGACGCACCGGGAATCCCCCCGCCGCTCGTCCTCGAGCCAGAGGATCGCCTGCTCCACATCGAGGAGTTTGGCCGCCATTCGGACTGCCTCGTCGCAGATGACGTGGTGGGAGCGGGCCTTGGTCGCGGCGTCGGCGAACTCGAGTAGAGCCTTTGCGTGCGTGGCTTCCCGTCGCTGCGATTCGTATAGACGGGCGTTCTCGAGGGCAACCGCGGCGTGCCCGCCGAGAACTTCAAGCAGGCGTTTATCGTCCTCGTCGAACTGGTTGATGCCCAGCTTGGACACGACCACAACACCGATGACGCGCACGCCGTAGGTCAGTGGGACGGCAAGGATGGACTCTTCGATCTCGGCCGTTCCGGCAACGGTCACGGCGAACTCACATTCGAGGGCGTTTGGAATCAGCAAGGGTTTGCCCGTCTCCGCGGTGCGACCGGTGATCCCTTCGCCCACCCGGCATCGGATTGCGCTCAGGGTTCCCGAACTGTCTGCGGTCAGCTCTCCCCGGAACGAGATGGGGTCCAACCATCCGTCCTCTTCGATGTAGACGCGGCAATTGTGATAGTCGATGAGGGTACGCAATTCGTTGGCGATCACATCGCCGATCTCGCGCACCTCGTTCAGGCGATTCAACTTCCCTCCAAGGCTCTGGAGCATCTTGAGGTGCGCAATGGATCTGACGTCGTTCCGGTCCTGACGTCTGGACTCGGGCCGCTCCCCCACCCTCTCGTCGAACAAGACGATGCGATCCTTGCCCCTGGCCTTCGCCGTCATCATCGCCATTTCCGCGCAGGCGACGAGTTCCCTGGGGTTCATCGCATGTTCGGGGCCCTGGGCGACACCGATTGATACGGTCATCTTCCCGGCAGGTTCGAAGTTCGCTGCACCCAGGCGTTCACTGATCCTGCTGGCGAGCACGCAGGCATCGCCGGCATCACTCGATGGAAGGATGATGGCAAACTCCTCGCCCCCTATCCGGCAGGCGACGTCCGAACTTCGAATAGCGTGGGTCAGGATCTCCGCGAGCCCGACCAGGACGTGGTCACCGATGCCGTGCCCATGGACGTCGTTGACACGTTTGAAGTCGTCGAGGTCGAGCAGCACGAGGGTCACCACGTCTCGAGCGCGGCTTGCGCGCGTCAGCTCTGAGCGGAGGCGCTCGTGGAAGTAGCGGTGGTTGTACAAGCCGGTGAGCGAATCGGTCTGTGCCTGGTGCTCGAGCGCAGCACGGATGCGAGCGTTGTCTACGGCGAGAGCGGCCGCGTCTGCGAACAACTTCGCAAGATCGAACTCTTCAAGCGTGAACTCAGCGTCGTCGCTGGTTCTGTAGATGTTGAGTGCGCCCATGACAGCGCCGCGAGAAATGAGCGGAACGCAGATGAGAGCCTCGGGTTCGAGTGGAGTGCCCGGGACCTGCTCGCTCCGCGGGTCGAGGTGTATCTCGTTCGACCACACAGGCTCACGGTGCTCAACCGCCCATCCGGTGACACCCTGCCCAAAGGTAATGTGGCTGTTCAGGACCTCCTTGGCCCATAGGTCGCGGGCAACAACCGGTGTCAGCAATTGGTTGGGGACGTCCGCCTCGTAGATGGTGAGGGAGTCGTACGGAATAAGTGTGGCAAGGACGTCGACGATCCGGTCCAGGAGTCCCTTTATGTCTTGCTCTTCGAGCAAGTAACGAAACACATCGGCTGATTCCCGATATGAATCTACGGTCGATCCCTGCCGACGGGCTAGAGTCCCGTCGAAGAGTATCTCGCTCAACATGTCCCTTCCGGTCGGCACGTCCGCCCACGCAAATTACGTATCGACCAATCTGACCAGGCGCTTAACGGAAGCTACGTACACTTGCGTAGATGCTTATGGTGACCAGTTGAAAGGGTTAGTTAGCGAGTGACGATTAGGGTTACAGATGAGGCTTTGGAGGTTTTGCAACGCTCGCTGGAACTGGGCGGAGTGGACGCGGCGACCGGAGGTATTCGGCTTCGCGCGGCCCGCGAGCTTGGAGGCGGTGTCCGTGTGCACGTCGAGCTGGCCGCCGCGCCCGCCGAGGGTGAGGAGATCCTTGAGGCCGGTGGGATACGCATCTTCATCGATGCTTCGGTGACCGAAGCGATGCCTTCTGCGGTAGTAGCCCTCGAGCCGGAGCACGAAAGGGTGGTCGTCCGTCCGGAGGGTCAGGAATGACGCTGCGTAAGCGCGTGCTCGTCTCGGGTCGAGTGCAGGGTGTGTTTTTCAGGGACACCTGCCGGCGCATTGCCTCTGAGGCAGGCGTCGCAGGCTGGGCGAGCAACCTCCCCGACGGCCGCGTTGAGGTCGTGGTGGAAGGAGATCCCGGTGCTGTCGATGCGGTGGTGCAGTGGTGCCACGAGGGAACGCCGTACTCGAGCGTGGAATCCGTGGAAGTGAGGGAGGAAACCCCGGAGGGCGCGCGGGGTTTCTCAATCCGCTAGAGGCGCGCCGTCCTGCCTCGACAACCGCAACGCCGTTCGGATCTCCTCGATGATTCCGACCGGATCAGTTTTCATCCGCCGGTATGTCACGTGCAGGACGCGTTTACCCTGTCCCGTCAGGCGGTTGCGCCGCTTGAGATCCTTCTCCCACTCTTTTAGACGAAGGTGATGTTTGCGGCTGTCGACCTCGATGATGACGTCCCGACCGATGTATTCGAAGTCCACCCGTGCGACCCACCCGTCCTCATCGCGGATGACGTGCTGTCGGGTGGGTTGTGGCAACCTTCCTCGACGAAGGAGTTGCACGAACTGCGTCTCAAGGCCGCTATCGGTCGGCCGCGCACCCGGCTCCCTTCTGTCCAGCACACTCCTGAGCACTCCGGCTCCCCTTCTTCCCCGTCCGCCGAGTTCGTCCAGCCGTCTCTCCAGTCTTTCGATGGACGTCATCCCGCGCCGAAGCGCGGATTCCAGCGCTGCCTCCACGACCTCTGCGGTTGCAACGGCGCCGAGGTCGATGAGCGTCCGGTGAACGGTGGTTGTAGGAATGCCGCCAAAGAAGCACGTATCCCTCTTCGGCATCTCGGCTACACGGTGGACAACGTCAGAATCATTCGATCGAAGGGAAACCAGAGCCGTAACCTCAACGATGCCCGGAGCGCATTCATCAAGTGCCCACAAAGCGGAGGCCGCCCGATGCGAAACCCAGATCCGCCCAGGAGCCCGAAGGCAAGTGGCGAGTAGGCACTGCTTGAAGGACGGTTGGACGGCCGCGAATCGCAGCACGTTCTTAGATTCGCGCACAATGAGTCCTGACTTTCGGCGGCGCCACAGGTCGTCTTGCGTAAAGCCACACTCGAGGGCTTGCTTGCGAGTGAATAGTCCGTACTGACGACGCGCCATCCGCATGAGTCTCTCGATGGTTTTGTCGTCCCGTTCGCCTCTCACATGGAACGAATCGCACGCCGAACGGACGCGCGCTGTGATCTGCCTCACAGTCGAACGGTTCTCTGCTACCAGGCCCGCGCTATACGCGCTCCTGGTAGCAGAGAAAGGGCCGGCGGCACGGGCCGCCGTGGCGGCGCGCGGGCACGGTGCGCGCGTTAGCGGAGTGAAATCCAGACCGACTTTTGCTCCGTGTAGGCCTCCATCGAATGCAGGCCCAGCTCGCGGCCGTAACCGGACTGCTTGAAGCCTCCGAACGACACCGCCGGATCGTACAGGCCGGCCGTGTTCACCCACACTGTTCCCGCTCGGATTCCGCGCGCCACACGGTGCGCCTTCGCCAGGTCGGTGGTCCAGATCGCCGCCGCCAGTCCGTAGATCGTGTCGTTCGCCACCGCGATCGCATGTTCGACGTCATCCACCTCGATGACCGCCGCCACGGGACCGAAGATCTCCTCCTGCGCAATCTGCATGTCGTTGCGAACTCCGGTGAACACAGTCGGACGGACGAAATAACCATCGCCCAGCTCGGTGGCGCGCTCGCCGCCGGTGACCAACTCCGCCCCCTCGGACTTGCCGATGTCAATGTATCTCGTCACTCGCTCGAGCTGCTCGGCCGATACGACCGGACCCAAACCCGTCTCTTCGTCGAGTCCCGGTCCCAGCTTCATCGACTCTGTGGCGGAAACTAGCGAGTCCACGAACTCATCGTGGATGTTCTTCTCTACGAGGATGCGCGAGCCCGCGGTACAGATCTGCCCCGAATTCGAGAACACACCCATCATGGAGCCCTTGGCGGCGCGCCTCATGTCCGCATCGGAGAAAACGATGTTCGGCGACTTGCCTCCAAGCTCGAGTGTGACCCTCTTGAGGTTCCCGGTCGACGCCGCAAGGATCTTCTTACCGACCTCCGTAGATCCCGTGAAGGCGATCTTGTCCACGTTGTTGTGAGCGGCGAGCGCGGCGCCCGCCTCCTCTCCGAACCCGGACACAACGTTGACCACGCCCTCCGGCACACCGGCCTCGAGCGCGAGCTGCCCGAGCCGCAGCGCCGTAAGCGGAGTCTGCTCCGCCGGCTTCAGCACGACCGTGTTCCCAAACGCCAGTGCCGGGGCCACCTTCCACGCCGCCATGATCAACGGGAAGTTCCACGGGATGATCCCCGCACAGACTCCGACGGGCTCCCTGAGGCTGTAGACGAACATCTTGTCGTCGGTTGGGTTGGTCTCCCCGAAGACTTTCGTCGGCCAGCCGGAGAAGTAGCGAAACGCCTCTCCGGCAGCCCAAATCTCCCCCGATGCGAGCGCAATCGGCTTTCCGGAGTCGAGCGCCTCGAGCTGCGAGAGCTCCGGGACGTGGCGCTTGATCAGCTCGCCGAGTTTGAAGAGGATCTCGGCTCTCTTGCCCGGCCGCAGCCCCGACCACCGACGATCCTCGAATGCCTCGCGGGCGGCATTCACTGCGGCATCTACGTCGGGCGATTCCCCGCGGGGCACCTCGGCAACGGCCTGGCCCGTCGACGGGTCAATTGCTTCGAAAACCCGGCCCGAGGCGGCGTCCAGCTGCTTTCCGCCGATGGTCATCTTGGGGCCGGACTCGATGAACTTGGTCACCTCGGGCAGCAGCTCAACAAGCGCCATGTTCTTCAACCTCCTCCATTGGGGTGCAAAAGAGACTAAAGCCGGAGGCTCGGTCGCGGCGCGGCCGGACCAGTCCGATCTGTGAAGTACGTACCTCTTCGTACATCCCAGGCGCACACAGGTCTTCAGTCTCTCCACCGGGATGACGAAGTTTGCTTGAAGAACAGCGCTATGCGGAGGGTGCCGTGGGTCAGCCGAATACTCGCCTTGTTCTCGGGGCGCCTCGCGATGGCATCGTCCTGGGCGCATTAAGCCTGGCAACACTCCTATTCCTTCTACTGACCGAACCCTTCACGGGCCGGCTGACTCCAGGAGACAAGCTCTTCTCTCTGAGCCAGGACGAGATTGTGACCCTCCTCCTCACCGCCTCGGTCGCCAACTATCTCTTCTTCATGAGGAGGCGCCACGGGGGCCAGTCCGGTCAGCCGCACGATCTCAAGACCATCCGGGAGCGGCTTAGGGACGCCGAGGCCCGGCATCGTGGACTGGTCGAAAGTATTCCCGCCGTCATCTACATCGATCATCCGGGGCGGCCGTGGACGACTACATATATGAGCCCACAGATCGAAAATCTACTGGGCTTCACACCCGACGAGATGATGGGTGAGGGATCGAAGTGGCTCCAGCAAATCCATCCCGACGACCGGGCGCGGGTCGTAGCCGAGAGCGCCGATCACATGAAGTCGGGTGAGCCGCTCCTCAGCACGTACAGGATGGCAACCAGATCCGGCGACACGGTATGGGTGTCGCGGCGCGCAACTATCGTTCGGGACGAGCGCGGGCGCCCAATGTTCAGTCAGGGTGTCATCTTCGACGTAACGGATCTAAAGGAGATGGAGCAGCGCCTCCGGCTGCTCGAGTCGGCCGTTGTCAACGCCCGGGACGCGATCATGATCACCGATGCCAAGGAGATCGATCATCCCCAGGGACCAAAGGCCGTCTATGTGAACCAGGCCTTCGTCGCCGCCACGGGGTACACGCCCGAGGACATCGTCGGCCGGCGGATCGGCATCATGAGGGGTCCGAAGACTTGCCCCAAGGGTCTTCAGGAGCTGACGGAAAAACTGAAGCGCGGAGAGTCGGGCCAACTCGAAGTTCTCAATTACAGAAAAGATGGGTCGGAGCACTGGATTGAGATCAGCGTAAATCCCATCACCGACGAACTCGGTAGGATCACGCACCTGGCATCGGTTCAGCGCGACACCACCGAGCGCAAGGTGGAAGACGAACGGATCAGAGCATTGGTTCGAAACGCCGCGGACTTGATCTGGGTAGTCGCGCCGGAGGGCACAATCCTGTGGTCGAGCCCATCAATGGAGACCACCCTCGGACACCGACCTGATGAGGTGGAGGGACTGGCGAGGCTTGACCTCATTCATCCCGACGACCACGACATTGCACGTGGCGCTCTTGAAGATGTCTCGTCGGAGCCCGGCAAGAGCGTCGAGGCCGACGTCCGAATACGGCACAAGGATGGGAGATGGCGAGACCTTCAAACTGTTCTCACCAATCTGATCGACCATCCCAGCGTCGGCGGAATTGTGATCAATGCAAACGACGTCACCGAGCACAAGCGCGCCGAGAACGTCGGGCGCGAAGCGAAGCAACGCTTCCGAAGCGCCTTCGACAACGCGCCGATCGGAATGGCACTTGCCGGAGCCGAAGGCCGGATTCTCCAAGTGAACGAGGCTCTGATGGACATTCTCGGGTACTCCGAGCCCGAGCTGCTGGACCGTACATTCCTGGATCTCGTCCACCCCGAAGAAGTTGAGGACTGCCTGGACTGCATGAGACAACTCGCCGAAGGTAGCGACAGGGTCCACCAGATGGAGAGGCGCTTTCTTCACAAGAGCGGACGCATCGTTCAATTCCACGTAAGCGTGTCCCTCGTTCGCAACTCCCAGGATGAGCCCATGCACTACATCGCGCAGATCGAGGACATCACGGAACGCAGGAAGCTCGAGGATCAACTCCGCCAAGCACAGAAAATGGAGGCTGTCGGGCAACTTGCCGGAGGGGTGGCGCACGATTTCAACAACATCCTCTCCGTCATACAGAGCTACGGGCGTTTCGTCCTCGAAGCGATCGACCCAGACGATCCAGCGCACACGGACGCCGAGGAGATCGTCAAGGCAGGCGACCGGGCAACTGCCTTGGTGCGCCAGCTTCTGGCCTTTTCCCGGCGGGAGATCTCGAATCCCGTGATGCTGGACGTCAACGACGCCATATCTGGCATCGAGAAGCTTCTACGGAGAACCATCGGGGAAGACATCCAGCTCACGACGAGACTGTCCGAGGACGCGCCACAGACCACCATCGATACTGCGAACTTCGAGCAAGTCATCATGAACCTCGCACTCAATTCCCGGGATGCGATGCCAAATGGAGGACTGCTCTCGATCCATACCGACCGCATTGAAGCGGGCGGAGAGGACTCGATCTCGCCGACCCTGGATCCGGGTCCCTACACCCAGATAACGATCTCCGACACCGGACAAGGGATGACCTCCGAGGTACTCGAACGCATCTACGAGCCGTTCTTCACGACCAAGTCCCGCGGCCGGGGGACCGGCCTCGGGCTCTCGACCGTCTACGGAATCGTCCAGCAGGCCGGCGGCGATATATCCGTCCGATCTCAGCCCGGCAAGGGGACCACGTTCACAATCCTTCTCCCTGCCTGCGACGAGCTCGCCCCCGCAGGCCTCGAAGGAGATCTCGAGGCCGTCGCTCCGGGAAGAAACGAAAAAGTCCTGGTCGTTGAAGACGAGAGTGCGGTCCGTCGCTTGGTCGAGCGCGTCCTTCGCGATCACGGATATAGCGTGCTGGTCGCTGCGACCGGCAGCGAGGCGATCGACATAGCCCGGAGATCGGAGCGCATCGACCTGCTGGTCTCGGACGTGGTCATGCCCCAGATGTCCGGGGTCACCGTTGCGGAAACCGTCAAGAGCCTCCATCCGAACTCCACTGTCCTTTTTATGTCCGGCTATCCGGATGAGACTGTCGCTCACCTAGGCATACTCGATGGAGTGGAGATGTACGTCCAGAAGCCGTTCACGAACGAAGAGCTGCTCGGAAAAATGAGGGCGGCGCTCGACTCAGCTACGGCCGTCTAGCCCCGAGGCATAGCTGCCCAGGACGCGCGTGAATGTGGCGTGCTGACTGAGCTCCGCTAAAGCTTCGATCATTTGCGATGCCGCAGACGGAGCTTCGACGTCGACGTAGATGACGTACTCCCAGAGCCTGCCCGCACGAGGCCTCGACTCGAGCTTTGCCAGGTTCAGGTGACGTTGAGCAAATGCTCCCAGGCACCTGTACAGGGAGCCGGGCGCGTGACCGACTCCGAACACCAGAGACGTCTTGTCCGGATCGTGCAGAGCATCCGGAGCCCTCGATAGTGCACCAAAGCGCGTGTAGTTGTCGGGGTAGGTCTGGATCCGCTCGGCAAGCACGTCGAGGCCGTAGAGCGCTGCCGCGCGCTTGGACGCTATTGCGCCGGTGCGCTCCATCTTCTCTTCAACGATCCGCTTGGCGGCTCCGGCGGTGTCGTACTCGGCGCGGATCGCGACGTCGAGAACGTTGAGGAATTCCTCGCACTGGGCGACGGCCTGGGGATGCGAAATGACTTCCTCGATGTCGTCGATGTGCGTGCCCGGCAGAGCCAGAAGGCAATGATTCACGCGCACGACGGTCTCTCCGACGAGGTGGAGGCCGTGCTTCAAGAAGAGGTCGTAGGTCTCGTTGATGCTGCCGGCTTGCGAGTTGTCGATGGGCACGAGTCCGTAATCGACCATTCCAACCTCGACGGACTCGAACACTCGCCGGATCGAAGACAGCGGGCGCAGCGAAGCGTCGGGGAATAGGGCAAGCGCCCCTTCTTCCGAGTAGGCGCCCGCCTCCCCCTGATAGGCAACAATCACATCAGTCACGGCATCATCCTATGGGCTTACGACGAACTGCTAGGCGGAGCGGAGGGTTGTCGCCCTTGCTCTCATGATGCCCATTACCGCAGTCGAGCACAGAGCCTCGAATGATGCGTCGATAATGTTGTCCGATACACAGCCGGCGTCCCACGACGCGGTCCCGTCGGTCGCCTCGATCAGCACTCGCACCTGCGCGCCGGTCCCGTCGCTCGCGTCCACCACGCCGACGCGGTAGTCGGCCAAGCGGACATGCTCCAGCTCCGGGAACTGGCCTTGCAGGCATGCTCGTAGGGCGCGGTCGAGCGCGTGTACGGGGCCTACTCCGGTTTCGGCACGCCGCACGCAATCGTGTCCGAACTGCACCTCGACAATGGCTTGCGACCGAGAGGTGGTCTCGTGCATCCGCTCGCTGATCACCTTGTAGCCGCAGACCTCGAAGAAGGGGTTGTTCTGTTTCATGTGCGTGCCGTCTCCTGTCTGTGCACCGTTTCAATGGTCTCGATCATCATTTGTGTGGCCCTGATCGCGGCGGTCGAATCCGCGAGGCCACGTCCGGCAATGTCCGGAGCGGAACCGTGCACGGGCTCGAACAAACCCAGGCACCGAGATGGTCTCGTGTCCGGATCCGGATGAAGGTTTGCGCTGGCGGCGCGCCCGAGCCCTCCGGCCAGACCGGCCGCCAGGTCCGACAGGATGTCGCCGAACATGTTGTCGGTGACGATCACATCGAACCGTTTGTGGTCGGTGACGAGGTGGTAGGCGGCGGCGTCCACGTGCTCGTACGAGACGGACACGTCGGGATGATCGGCAGACACTTTGTCTACCGTCTCTCGCCATAGGGGGCCGGCGTGGGTGAGCACGTTGGTCTTATGAACCAGTGTGAGGCGACCGGAGCGCCGTTCCGCCAGCTCAAACGAGTAGCGGGCACATCGCTCGATCGCCGGCGCAGTGTTCACACTGGTTTCGGTAGCGACATTTCCATCGCGTTCACCCACGCCGGTGTAGAGGCCTTCTGTGTTCTCTCGGACGATGACTAGATCCAGTTCTGGAAGAGGACGCAGGTTGATATAGAGGTCGAGCTCTTTGCGGAGCCGCAGAATGATGCCCCGCTCGAGGATCCCGTCTGGGACGCGCGGGTCCCCGACGGCTCCGAGCAGCAGCGCATCGCTGTTGCGAACGGTCTCCAGTTCCTCGTCGGTGAGCACCTCACTCGTGGCGAGCCAGCGATCCGCGCGAGCATCGATGCGGACGGTCTCGAAGTTCTCGGGCAGGACTTCGAGTGCGGAGCCGATCACTTCGGGACCGATTCCGTCACCTGGAAGCACTGCTATACGCGCTTTCAAGCCGGGACTCCGTGACGCGCCCGCACCCAGTTCACGAGGCCACCGGCGCGAACGATGTCCATGACGAACTCCGGCAACGGCTCGGCTTCAAAGGACATGCCCTTGGTGATGTTGCGGACGACTGCGCGCTCTACGTCCAACTCGATCTCGTCGCCGGCTTCTGTTGCAGCAACGGCTTCTGGGCTCACGGCTATCGGCAGTCCGGTGTTGATCGCGTTGCGGAAGAAGATCCTGGAGAACGAAGCCGCGACGACCCCCGAGGCGCCACATCCTTTGAGGGCGAGAGGCGCGTGCTCCCGGCTGGAACCACAGCCAAAGTTTTCGCCGGCGACCACGACGTCGCCGGGCCGCACCCTGGCCACGAAGTCCGGATCGAGATCCTCGAGCGCGTGTTTCGCCAGCTCGGCCTCGTCGGTTGTGGTCAGGTAACGCGCCGGAATGATGACGTCCGTGTCGACGTTGTCCCCGTACTTGAATGCCCTACCCAACGGGAATCGCCTCCTCGAGGACGGGGGCTACGGCCGTCACTACAGAAGGGTGCACGATCTCGCCGGCGACGGCCGCGGCCATCGCCACGGCGGGATTCGCAAGGTATACCTGCGCAGTCGGATCGCCCATCCGCCCGACGTAGTTCCTGTTCGAGGTGGATACGCACACCTCGCCGGGACCGACCACGCCCATGTGGGCGCCGAGGCAAGCGCCGCATGTGGGGGTGGAGACGCTGGCTCCGGCCAGCGAAAACCGTTCCAGCAGCCCCTCGGCATTGGCCTGCTGCCACACCCTCTGAGTCGCCGGGATCACCATGAGGCGCACGTTCGGTGCTATTTGGTTGTCACCAAGGACATGAGCGGCAACCCTCAGGTCTTCGATGCGGGCGTTCGTGCAGGAGCCGATGAAAACCTGATCGACCTTCACCGGTTCCACCTCGGATACGCCGACCGCCCTGGAGGGCAGCGACGGGCGGGCGATCATGGGCTCGAGCTCCGATACGTCGACCTCGACCATCGACGCGTATTCGGCGTCGTCGTCCGACTGCAGTACCTCGAACTCGCGGAATCGTCCGGTCGCCTCCCGTCGTGAACGGACGTAATCGAGCGTCCGCTCGTCGGGAGCTAGGATGCCCGACTTCGCGCCGGCCTCGATGGCCATGTTCGTTAGCGTCAGCCGCGCGTCCATCGACAGGTGGGCGAGGGCATCGCCGGTGTGCTCCATGGCCATGTACCGAGCACCGTCGTCGCCGATGCGTGCGATCACCTCCAGGATGAGGTCCTTGCCCATCACCCACGGGGCGGGAACGCCCGAGTACACGAGCTTCATAGACTCCGGAACGCGCAGCCATATCTGTCCCGTAGCCCATACCGCGGCCATGTCGGTGGACCCCACTCCCGTCGAGAAGCACCCCAGGGCACCGTATGTGCACGAGTGTGAATCTGCGCCGATCACAACATCACCCGGCAGGGTCAGCGCCTCCTCCGGCAGCAGGATGTGCTCGATGCCGCCGCGGCCGACCTCGAAGAAGTGCTCCACGTCCTGTTCGATGGCAAAGGCCCGCATGCGGGTCATGAGGTTGGCCGAGGGAATGTCCTTGGCGGGAACGAAGTGTGAGGCAACCAGCGCGACCTTGCTTCGATCCCACACCACCGGCACGCCCATCTTCCGAAACGCATCGGCGGCGGCCGGTGCGGTTACGTCGTTGGCCATCGCCAGATCGACGTCGCACATGACAATCTCGCCGGGTTCCACGTGGGCGCGCCCGGCGCGCCGGGCGAGTATCTTCTGGGTGATCGTCTGCCCCGGCATTAGACGGGAACCTCCGGCGCGGTCCGTCTGCTCAGGCGGACGAGACGATTGATCGCCGACAGGTAGGCGCGGGCGGAGGCCTCGACAACGTCGGTCGACACCCCCCTGCCGGTCGCGCGCCGCACAG
>OCZV010000145.1_pt1 | contig 26889 bp, 33 predicted proteins | sample 1539051 | NCBI WGS metagenome assembly OCZV01 (sample SAMEA3113581, study PRJEB22503) | soil metagenome
TAACTCTATTCACCCCTACCCCCAAAATCCGTGCGACGAGTTCTCGCTTCTTTCGAATATTAACTACCATCTAGGTTTACTCCTCTTTCTTATCCTTTTGAATACTCTCCTGCGTTATATTACCCTTATTAAGAACTTTGATGCCTAATGTGGTGGCCTTACTCACAATATCTATTCGTTTCCGACGGCCCACAGTGCGACCTATCCTTGCAGCATCAACTTTGGGATCCAGTTTTTCCAGATCTCTGATGTTATGGATTAACCTGTCATTATATCCAGAAGGATGTAGACCTCTGGCTTTCTTAGGGCCTCTGTATCCCACTTTGACGAGCGGCGGGACTCCAGATACCTGTTTTCTCATCTTATTATCAATACCCTTTGGCTTCCTCCAATTTTCTGCAAGCCTGATATATCTCCAACTCTCTTGCCTTACAAACTTTGGTCGAGTTGCAGACACCTTCTTCCTAGCACGTAATAAATCATCATTTATTGGCAATCGTTATTCAACCCTCAAATGCTACAGATTTTAATAAATACGTTTCCCAATAAATCCTGACGCATACTTAGATTTCGGCCGGGCCAATTTTGCTATAGACGAAATGCAGTGGGATAATTATGTCATTTGACCCCCTTAATTTTTTATTTTTTGTTCAGTGTAGACTTATTCTAATTAACTAGTTTAATTCTAATTACTTAGTATAGTCGATACCTATCTAAGAACAAATGACCTTCTGACTGTCATCTCATTCAATTCGATACGACTTCTGATCAGGATATGTTAACAGAACAGTTAATAGTAAAAGAGTTACTTTAAAATGTATGAAAAAATATGAATTGCCACCGGTCCCATATAGTTACGATGCGCTTGAACCACATATTGATGCAAGAACTATGGAGATCCATCATACGAAACACCATCAAACTTATACAGACAAATTAAATGCGGCGCTTGAACAATGTCCTCCTGAAATTCAAGAAAGGGACATCATAGAAATATTATCAAATTTGGATCAAGCTCCGCCTGCTCAAAAAGGCGCAATTAATTTCAACGGAGGGGGATTCGATAATCATCGAATATTTTGGAATAATATGAAACCAAATGGTGGTGGAGAGCCAGGAGGTGCAGTCGCTGATGCAATAAATTCATCGTTTGGAAATTTTTCAGGGTTTAAGGAGAAATTCTCTTCAAACACTGTAGCGATCCAAGGGAGTGGTTGGGGATGGCTGGTCTATAATCCATCCACAAAGAAAGTAGATTATAAGGCAATGCCTAATCAAACAAGCCCAAGCACTGAAGGATTAGACCCTCTACTAGGGTGCGATGTTTGGGAGCATGCATACTATCTCAAATATCAAAATAAAAGACCTGACTACGTTTCTGCTTGGTGGAACGTTGTGAACTGGGATGATGTGGATAAAAGGTTACAGCAAGCAAAAGCTTAGAAGCGGTCTCCTGCCGCTTCACTATTTTTGCTAGACTAATATTCTCATGTTAGGCAATAATGCTTGGTGGTACAGTGTTATTTCTTTGAATTGATGTTTAGATAGTCTACCCACCAATCTCGATATTCCGTATCGTTATTGGGCTTTCCCACAAGTTGCATGCGTACTAGACGACTTAACTACTAAAGCTGTCCCCACACAGGGCTGGAATCAGACAGCGTAAACTTACTATTGTTTTTTACTATGAGCTGACCCAACTGGGCATGCATCTGAAGATATCTCATCCCTTTTCCAGTAGTTTTGAACGTTCGTTCTCCCGCTGTATATTCTATTAATTCATTTTCGAGCAAAAGAACCAGGTATTCTTTCAGTAGATTATGTGATAGATATGTACGATAAAGTATTTCTGTTTGCCTAAGACTATTTCCATTAACTGCCTGAAGGATAGATGCTATAATCTCTCCTCTACTTCGATGCCTATTTCTCATCACGTTAAGTGTTGTTATGTCTTTCTAGTATAAAATTCTTGGGTCAAGTGAAACTAGACAATCTGACTCACTCAGTTATCTGTCATTCAAACTTATGATACTGCATTCGGTTAGATGGAGAGAAGGTCAAGAGTCTATCCATCAAGGTTCTTCGATTATATATCTGAAACTCTCAATGTGTAGCTTGAGCAACTATTGACATCTTCTCCTTTTAGCAACTTGGTCAAACTGGATGATGATGTTACTAACGAAAAATATGGATATTATCCATCTAGCAGACCTATTAGCTCTTTGCTAGATTATGGCCTAATTTTGCTTGATAAACCTCCAGGTCCCACTTCCCATGAGGTCGTCGCATGGGTGAAAAGAATCATAGGAATCAGTAAGGCAGGGCATAGTGGGACATTGGATCCTGGCGCTACTGGACTTCTTCCCATTGGACTAGGTGAAGGCACAAAGGCCCTTCCTATACTGCTCTTTGGTCCCAAAGAATATTACGCATTGGCAAGGCTCCACGAACACATTAATGATGGTAAGTTAGATACCGTGATAAGCCAATTTGTCGGAGATATATATCAAAGACCACCACAAAGATCGTCGGTCAAAAGGGCGACTCGAATTAGGACGGTCTATGAAATCGAAAAGCTGGAAAGATACGACCGTCTTATATTGATGCGTATTTTATCTCAGTCAGGTACCTACATAAGAAAGATTGTATATGATATAGGAGAAATTATTGGGGCAGGAGCTACTATGGTGGAGCTCCGACGGACGCAGGTAAGCAATCTGTCAGAAAGGAAGGACGGCCTGGTTAGGATGCATGATTTAGCTGATGCTATGGAATTGTACAGGAGCGATGAAGACGATACAAAGTTAAGGAAATTGATTAAGCCAATTGAATATTGCGTGGGCAATGTGGAGACTGTTGTGGTCAGAGATACTGCAATTGATGCCTTATGTCACGGCGCTCAGCTGGCAATCCCAGGTATAGTGTCTGTATCCAATGCCCTTAAGGTGGGAAGCTTTGTGGGTATTTTTTCTTTGAAAGGAGAGATCGTAGGATTTGGTGAAGTTGCAATGACAAGGGAAGAGATTGAATCCAATGTAAAAGGCATCGCCGTTAATATCAAAAGAATAATTATGAAACCAGGATCATATCCTAAATCGTGGAAAACAACAAATTTGGATCAGCAAAAGAAAGGTAGCTAGAGTAGAATTGGGTTATACTGCCTTTTATAACAAAAATCTCAATCCTAAGCCTAGTTAGGCTGAACAAGAAATATTTGCCTTATGGTGTTATCACACTCGACCACTTATTCGCGCGGATAAATACATAAGTTGGTGGAAGGTTGTAATTCGTAGCCGAATGGTGACTATGGTTATTACATCAGGCCGGGGTCGCCTAGCCTGGTAGGGCGCAAGCCTGGAAATTGCGAAATATCCAGCCAGCTTGTGATCTCTTGGGGTCACGAGGGTTCGAATCCCTCTCCCGGCGCTATTTCTTGATTACACTATCATTACTTTGTGATAATGGTACGAGACATCTATTCATAATTCCTCCTCTAATTCTTCAAAGGCATTAGCTTTGGAAAATTCGTGCAGACGCATTGCAACCAATCTATTATATTCTTTTTTGTTAACTATGCCCTTTCGCTGTAGTTCTTCAATGAGAACATCCAACATTACAGTAACCTCCTCTACCTCTGATAATTCCTTTCCTGTCACGCGAGTAGGCTGGCCGCCACGTCTCTTGGTTTTTCTAGACATGTTCTATTTTAGCCTTCAGAGTTTCTATATATAATGCCTATCCTGATATTGTTAGAATTGAAAGATTGGTATACTACTACAAGATCACATCTTCTGTTGTCTTCGGAGGAGCTTATCATATTCGGTTTCTATGGATCTTAGTATCGAAGTACCTGTGAGCGATGCTCTACTCTTTAGCATTGCAAGAATGGATGCACCTCCAGCTCCTGCTCCATCTTTTACGAATCCGTTGGCAAATGCATTTAGGCCTGGTTTCCCTGATTCTTCAAAGTGAAGATCAACAGCACAAATTGGGAAATTAGGGCAAATTTCATTAGCGATACCCCGAATGTCTGAATAAGGATCATTCGTAACATAGCAAGTAGTTCCAATGCAAATATTTCCCAGCGATCTGTTCATTGCATTTATTGTCGCAATAACAGCTGTCATCTGTGTCCCTCCAGCTAGCATAACATTGCTTCCTGATTCACTGATACCACATGCAAGCCCACTCACAACTGGGATCATCGGATCCCCAATGGCAGCTATTGCCCTCACAGGATCATTTTTAAAACAACCAAAAGGAATGCCTGCTTTAGCCATCCCTTCCTTTACTACTTTATTCTTTAAAGAGTGAGGATTCTTCGTGAGACTACTGCTCACCTTCGACCAGGCATCGATTCCAAGCGCAACAAGTACACCAAGGGCAGTAGTAGTTCCTCCTGGGATACTTTCACCGATAATAATCATCTTACTAAGTTTAGCCAGTTCGCGACCAAAAGCTTCCCCATACTTTAAAGCCTTTTTAACATGAATTTCATCTACCGCATTCCCCGTTCGTATATCGTTTCCTGGGTTCATTTCAAATGAAATATAGGGGACTTGCGGTTTAATTATCGACCCAGCGTTGACAATAAGGAAGGGAATATTAGATAGATCTAATGCGGTCTTTGTGATAATCGCTGGAGTGGGCATTCCATCTGGAGTAACAGGAACTGAATCCAAACATTTACAGTGGCCGTAATTCAAGAATTCTGCGTCAGCGGGAGAAGTATATTTTATAAGATCTTCATTCTGGCCAGCTGCCGTAATTCCAGGTATTAGACTTGTATAAGTGTATGATATTACTAATACAAATAAGGGATTGTCAGCCGACAAAGAGATTTTAAAAGGCGGATCTTGGCCGACGGAACTGAGGTCTGCATATTCTATCCCATCATATTTCAAATTGGCCTCAACCAGCGCCCATTAAAGCTAGAAATTCCCCTTCCGATTTTGCCTGTAATGCAAAATTTGATTGTTTTTCCTTTCCGATCGTCGAAAATGGAAAGGGCCCATAATCATGCCCAGGATAAACCGTAAGCTGATCTTCCAAAGCCGAAACTTTTCTATACAAACTTAGATACATCTCCTTTACGTTCCCTCCTGGCAAATCAATTCTCCCTACACCACCAACGAAGAGAGTATCTCCAGTGAATACGGCTTCTTTATCGATGATGAGACAAATACTATCTTCGGAATGACCTGGGGTATGTAGAACTCGAAGATTAAGAGCTCCAATCGATATCACGTCGTTCTCTGCCACAGAAACATCTTTGTGAAGCTGAGAGTAGGAGTGCTGAATGATAGTTGCCCCAGTCACTTTCGCGGCTTCTTCATTTCCAAGTACATGATCAAAATGTGAATGAGTGTTTATGATGTGCTTTGCCTTCAGTTTTTTCTTGGTGAGTAATTCGAATACGACTTGGAGATCCCATGAAGGATCTACAATGGCAGCAAGATGAGTCTGAATGTCGGAGATGATATAGGTGAAGTTTGCCATATTCCCGACTTTAAGTTGATATATTCCCTCAGTCATGCTTCATTCACCAATATTCCCTCTTCTGCCTCTCTTGGAATTCCAATATGTTCGAGGTGAACCTGACCAGAATATTTTTCACTATTCAATAGCCCCTTCTTAATTCTGTGAAATGTGACAGTTGCATTTGCTCTTACAGCCTTATCGCGAACGATGCCGGTATTTGGATCAAGGCCCGAGGGTATATCTACAGAGAAAATGAATGCATTCGATTTATTGATATAATCTATCGCAGAACAATAAGGTTCCCTTATGCTACCGCTTACTCCTGTTCCTAGAATGCCATCTATTATTATGTCAGAGTCAAGAATCCTATCTTTAATCCGGTCAATCTGATTACTCCAAAACGAATCTACAGATTTTAATTTCCGGAGAATAGTCCAATTTGCTCTGGCTTCCTCAGTTCGAAGATTATGGGGGTCAGTTAATAACAAGACTGTGTATTTCGCTTCAGGGTTATAGGAAAGATGCCTCATACAGACCATGGCATCGCCGCCATTATTACCTCCACCGCATATAGCAACAATTCTCTTATCGGCGATTTTAGTATTCATTTCATTCATCTTGAATTCAATAAAGTCGGCAAGTCCATGCCCGGCATTCTCCATCATATACATTCTACGTACACCAAAATTCGTTTCAGCGTTCTCCTCAATCTTGTACATATCGTCAGAAGTGATGGCCTTAAACTCCAACTCTGTAATGGTCGTCGAAGTAGTACGGGATTACTTATAAGTGTTAAAGGTATACCAAGATCCTGGCCTAATCTAGAGCCCTATTGTACTTGACCGGGATCTATCTACGACTGATAATCCCCTTACCTTGCGGAATTATCCAGCTCACGGGAACTAGAATTCCGATAAGTGTTTCATAACCTGGAAGTATTCTTTTGGTCTTTTTTTGAAGAAATAGGATGGCTAGTTACCTTATTGAGTTTAAGGAAAAACGAGTGCCAAGCCAGGCAGATTCAATATTGCGAATGAGATCTAGAGCGTGAAGACTGGAGGGAAAACAATATTTTAGATACTCAAAATATGGCCTACAACTTCTGACTTGATAACTTTCAAGTACTGACATATCGATATAAACTGGAGAGAATTCTAGCATATGATAATGGTAAAGTATATTACAGACAGCCTGGTTTCTTCCGATTTGATACCGACAAGATTATGCTTGAATCTGATTTACATAAGGGCAGGTTATTGATTGAGATTGAGCAGCTTTCGTAGAAGTAGAGGATACAGTTACGAGCATTCCTTAGTACAACGTCTCAATATTGGAGACTGGTGTGCTAGAAGGCTTGGTGGATCAAGCGCCGGGCTTCCTGACATTGTCGCAGTTAATAACAAAAAGTCGGTTTTGTTGTCTATAGAAGCCAAGTCAGGAACAGGAGATGCTCTCTATATACCCCAAGATCAGATTCGAAGATGCATTTTGATCCAGAACATGTTTGGCTATTACAAGCGAAGATATACAATATTTGCGTTCAAGTTTATGAAGAAAAAGCGTTATGTTAGGAAAGGGCAAACTGTGTATGAGCCTCGTAGACTTGTGGAATATTACAAGACCATTGAAAAAGTAGGAAATATCGAAGACATATCCATGATTAAGTGCACATACGAAGGAAAAACTTACGAGTTCAGAAACGAGAGTTTTGTTGAATCAAATCTTCCTGAATTTCCTATGCCATTCGTTAATGCTTCGCATCGTCAAGGTCGGGCGTCAATCACGGTACCGATTTCTAAAAGGACTTCAATAGGTGTTTGATTGTTGGAGGAGGTTTGTCAAATTTGTTTCAGGTTTCTTGCGACCATCTATGACAAAAAAAGAATCAAAAAAGTTAGAGAGATTTCGCCTGAGGCAACCGACAGAATTTGCAATTCGGTCTACCACAAAAAGCTAACAGACGGGTTTAGATCGAAGTAGACACTCAATGTGGTATGCAAAGTTTGCAATTAATGTACGTCTCACCGTCGAGATGGTTGAAGTGAGTTCCACAAGCTAAACAAGTGTGATGGATATCGTCGTAGCCGCCAGAAGCTTTAAAACGGAAACTTTTCAATCTTGCTTCTTTACATTTTATACATCTACAGCCGCATCTAATGCTATTCAATTCGCTATCAAGCATGTTTCTATTTTTCATTTAATATTTCAATAAAGTCTCTTCTATGGTGTTGCATGCTCACGAAGATCGTAGAATTGCCATTATAATTATTTTTAAGGCAAAGACCCATCGCACTGAGGTTACTAAACTCAACAGTCAACATCAGGTTAGTCATAGAAGTATTCTCTAACATCTTTTTCACTTACTGCCGAAATCAGCCCCCTTATTTTTGCCCTTTTTAAATAGAAAGAATAGGATCACAAGTATTATGCCTATTATGATATAGTTAACTGGTGGGCTTATTGCTTTGGTTACCAAGCCCAATTTTGGAATGTCTATAACTACTTTCCCCACGTAATTTGATTCATAAATGGGGAAATCTATACCAGGGATAGAACCTGAATTAGCGTCGCCCCTCGTAAGAATTACGGGGTTGCCATTCGGATCCGTCAAGATCTCGTCAACTCGATGTACGATAGCATCCGCTTGCTCCCCATCGGGTACCGGTTCCTTAAAGACTATAATGTCACCACTATTTAGTTCGTCAAAAGGGATGTTATGACTCACAACCACGAAGTCTCCCACATTCAGCCTCGGCACCATGCTTTCACTAGCTACAACATAAAAAGGGTTTATCACGCCAAAGGATACTCTAATTGCTACCCATACAAGAGCCACTATAACGACGGCAATTATGATATACCTTAATTCCTTAGGGAGATTTCGCTTACCCATAACCTCTTCATCATATCAGAATATGTTTGAAATATAAGTGTAAGAGTGATTAATAGAAAACTAGTAAGCTGTTTAGCTTTTGTTCAATTTGATTAAATCATGTAAGCCAGATTTCAAGACAGATCTTCAGGACGATGGATCGTATGCACGCTCAGTAAGATATCATTTCTTGCCGCAGAACAAGTAGTTCCTTCCATTCTCACTTCCCTTCCACAAACAATATATGGTTTTTGCGTGGAGTAAAGTTGAATTGAAAACGAGAAAAAATTCCAGTCATTCTCATCAAAAAAATATACCTAAACCCCGTCCTACCCCTAGATGGGGAAAAGAGGAGGAAACTAACATTTTTGCTGAGAAAGTAAAGTTATTCCGGACTGGTAAGCTGTCTGAAGATGATTTTCGCAGATTTCGATTGCAACACGGCGCATATGGCTCACGTCTACAAATGGATTACAGTATGGTTAGAATTAAGATTCCCGGCGGTGAAATACTTCCAATACAACTAGAAAAGCTAGCGTCCTTATCAGAAGCATTTTCGATCGGATCAGCACATGTATCTACCAGACAAAATATTCAGCTACATTGGGTTCAGCTTGAAGATGTTAGTGAGGTGATGAGAGGATTGGTCGAAGTTGGCCTGACGACTCGAGAGGCCTGTGGTAATACCGTTAGAAACGTGATGTGTAGCCACCTTGCGGGGGTCTGTCCGGATGAGGAATTTGATTCTACGCCTTATTCTAAGGCAATAGCGCGCTTCTTCCTGCGTAATCCAATGTGCCAAAACCTTCCTCGGAAATTTAAGATCAACTTCGCATGCTGTGAGAAGCATGGGCTGGTTAGAATTGCAGATATCGGTCTTGTCCCAATGACAAAAGATGGCTCACGAGGCTTCAGGATTTATCTTGGAGGAGGTTTAGGTGCTGCTTCCTTTATAGGTCATTTGCTAGAAGAGTTCACGTCGGAAGAAAAGCTCTTGGCCACGTGTATGGCAGTCATTAGACTCTTTGATAGGAATGGGAACAGGGAAAATATGGCTAGAAATAGAATGCGGTACCTGGTGAATGAAATGGGATGGGAAAAATTCCAAAAGATGGCGCTCAAAGAAAGGTCTATTGTCATGATGACAACTGCTCACAGCACGGAAAGTATGTTCAATTTGACCGCCGAGGAAGACGAGCAATACTTGCCCAAGGAAAATCGTAACGGGACTAGACTGCGAATGTATAGCGAGCTAGATTCGTCTAACACTAGTGCATATGAGAGATGGGTTCACTCCAATGTAATCCCTCAAAAACAGGCAGGATATTACACCGTATTTATCACTCTCGGTGCTGGTGACGTAACCGCCAGCCAATTGCGAGTTTTGGCCAGGACTATCCAAGAACTATCGATGGAAGGTTCGGCTAGAAATACTCCGCAACAGAATTTCGCTATCAGATACGTAAACGGCACTGATTTACGTGAATTCTACAATCGATTGGCATCAGTGGGATTATCAAACCCGGGAGCTTTGACTATTACATCAGCTGTTGGCTGTTCTGGGACTACTTCTTGTAATTTGGCCATAACTAACTCGCATCGCCTGGCCAAAGAGATTCAGTACAAATTCCTTGAATTGGGTCTAGATACAGACGATATGCTCCTTGATAGTACGATAAAAGTTAGTGGATGCCCAAACTCATGCGGACAACATGAAATAGCAACTATCGGCTTCTTTGGTGGTGCTTCTAGGATAGGCAGCGCAATGGCCCCGACATACACTATGATGTTTGGAGGTTCAGCAGGAGAGAGAGGAGAATTAGGGCGCGTCATAATGCGTGTTCCCGCAAAGCGGGTTATCGATACAATTCTCAAAATAATAGAAATCTATAGGAGGGAGCATGGTGAAGGTGAAACACTTCGCCACTGGGTAGACAAAGTATTGGGAGGTAAAGCGATCGGCTCTGTTCACGACGTCGAAGATATAAAGGGAGCCTTAGCTGACGTTGTGCAGCTTCCACCCGTAGATCAGCACCCTGAAGCGTACCAGGATTACGGGAGTGATGCACGGTTTACCGCAAGAACGGCTAAAGGTGAATGTGCCGCATAGTTTGGTATGACGTCGAAAAAGGCTTTGTCCCTGGATAGTCGAAAACAGAACAAGACACTCTCGGGCAAAGGCAGGGGTATAGAATACGAATACTATTCAATTCCCGATACTGTCTGTGATGTAAATACTTTATCCATTATGATAAGAAAGAAGAATGTAAGAGTCGTAGATGTACGGAAGGAAGAGGAATATGCCAGGGAACACATACCAGGGGCAGTTTCGCTGCCATTAGCTAAAATCTTGGAGAAGGAAAACCCAGCACAATACATCGAATTGTTGCAAGACATTGGAGTAAATGAGGACCTACCCGTGGTTACCTATGACGATACGTTTGGTGCTTTGGCTGCACGAGTTGCATGGACATTTCAATATGTTGGTCATCAACATTCGTCAATTTTGGAAGTCACGTTCGCTCAGTGGAAGAACATGGGATTTCGCACTGAGAAAAAATTAAACAGTTACAAATGGCAATCTCATCCCCTGAGAATCAATCAATCGATATACGCTGACCTCGACTACGTTGAAAAAGCGGCCTCAAACAAAGTACTGATTGATTCTCGAGAGAGACTTAACTTTCTTTCTGAACATATTCCAGAAGCAGTGAATCTTCCTTATACAATGCTTAGGGCAGACGGGAAAGTTTTGAGCAAAGGTGAGGATATTAGACGATTCTTGCAAAATAGAGGAATACATGAAAATTCAGAACTAGTCACTTACTGTGGCAGCGTTGGCACTTTGTCGGGTTTAGTATACTATGGACTTAAACTTGCTGGCCTAAAAAATGTGAGATTATACGCTAAGTCATTTAAGGAATGGAAGGCATTAGGCAAACCAAAGGCAGAGTTCAAGGACGCTAACTACTGGGATCTATCCGCAGAGTAGTGCCGTGTAAATATGACTCTTGCCTGGGTAGCCTACAAACCGCAGTAGTACACCTCCCTTCTGCATCGCCTTGATCCAATTCAGAGCTCGTCCGATTCATGATCTTTTTGGTGTCGGTCCGGATTTGATGGGTAGGTCAGCCAGTCGATCACCTGTTGTATCGGTTGGCATTGAACCCGTACTCTGAGCCCACCCAGAGGTGACTCGCTCTCTCTGTCAACCAAGGCGACCGCTCCAGCGGCTGCCGCTTGCTTGTTCAAAAGAAAGTATGTAGTATTCCCATCTAGATTGTTAATTAGCATTCTTCTTAGTACCGAAATAGATCCCCTCGACCTAACTTGTTCGTATATAATTGAGAGAGAGTCTAAGTTATTTGACGTTCCCACGATAATACTTTGCTTTTCTACAGTTGTTGTAGATAGCCGAAATATGGTTTTAATCGCTGCTTCCAACTTATCGGAAGATTCGGTTCGATGAATATGCGTCTGTACCGAAAGATGAAAGGACACACATTTTGGAGTGTTTTTCAATTTGGGTACCTGGATCATTTCGGAGAATATATTTGATCTTCGCTACCACGATTTGGCAGAACAGATCTTCGAAATCGACCGTCTTTTTGAATTTTTCACTAATCTATCATTACCGCTTCATATATTATATATGTGAGCCATACTTTCAGATCCGGTACATTCTATGTCAAGAAAAGTCCGTGTTGCTATTGCCGGGATCGGGAACTGTGCTTCCGCTCTTATTCAAGGAATTCACTACTATGCAGCAAATAGGTTTGACTCTATTGGCCTGACCTCATATTCACTAGGCGGAATTGACCCCAGTGACATCGAATTTGTTGCAGCATTTGACGTTACAGAGGGGAAGGTTGGCAAGGATCTTTCGGAGGCGATATATGCAGAACCCAACAATACCCCGAAAATCGTTGATGGGCTAGACAAGCTGGATGTTAGAGTAGAGAAAGGTTCTGTCCTGGACGGTCTTGGTAAACATTACTTGGAAAAAGTAAGAGTCTCGGATGCTCCTGATTCTGATGTGGCAGGCATTCTAAAGGACAGTGGAGCTGAAATACTCTTGAACTATCTTCCTGTTGGAAGCAGACTGGCTACACAATTCTACGCTGAGCAATGTTTAGAGACGGGAAAGGTTTCGTTCATAAATGCTATTCCTGTTTTTATCGCCTCTGCAGCCAAATGGCAGCAATCATTTGAGGGCAGAGGGCTGGTTTGCGCTGGGGACGATGTAATGAGCCAACTTGGTGCAACTGTCGTGCACAAAAGCCTAGTCAAGCTGTTTGTAGATAGAGGAGTCAAAATTGACGATACTTACCAACTGAACGTGGGAGGAGACATGGATTTTTATAACATGCTCGACGAAGATAGGCTAGAAGATAAGAGAATTAGCAAGACTTCTGCTGTGCAGGCAATGTCGCCTTATCCTATTCCAACGCGAATAGGTCCTTCCGATTATGTTGGATTTCTTAACAATGACAAGATCTGTTACTTGTCGATTCGAGGCAAATACTTTGGCAAAATCCCAATTGAACTCGATTTAAAGCTAAAGGTTGTGGACGCTTATAACAGTGCAGGAGTCATGGTGGATGCGATCAGGGGAGTCAAGCTAGCAATGGAGAGGAATGTTGCCGGTCCATTAGAGAGTGTATCAGCATATTGTTTTAAACATCCACCAGTTCAGATGCATTATCTAGATGCTAAAGAGAAGTTTTTAGAATTCGTGGAAGGGAAAAGGGAACGATAATAGGACATTTGTGGCCTGGAGTTGGTTGGTTAGCAGTCACTGAAAATTTAAAACGAATATTCTCACTTCTTTGGACTGCTATCTTCGGTTTGTTGTCTTCTTATTCTTTCCATCTCCTTGTCGACGGCTTCTCCCATTACATCTAATTCATTAATTCCATCTATTTTGTGGTATGTCAGCTTTTCCAGAACCTGGATTATACTCTTGACCGATCTATACTGAGGAATTTGGGGCTCTTGGATCTCTGCATAGAGCCCAATTGCCTTGATTCCATTTATTTTCGAAAATCCAAGGATTGATCCATTAAATCCTGTGATATAGGACGGCCTTTCCGTCTTAGAAATCCCCAGACGTGTAATCTGCTCTGTTAGGGCTTGTGAGTTTGTAGTCGCGTAGGTTCTTGGATTTTTTCCAAAATTGGACTCAGAGTGAAATGCCCCACACGTATAGATTATCTGAGCAGAATATTTCTTGGCAACTTCCATCACATCATTGCATAGATAAACCAATTCTTCGGTACTCTGCGGTTGTCCGTATCCCCCGCCAAAGAGGATCATATTTTCTCCATAGCAGTAATCCCATCTTTCGGGGTTAAATTCAATGTAACCTCCTCTATCCATGACGTAGTTCGGATAATTCGAAGATATGAAGCGAAATGGAATCGCCTTCAAGCTCTTCTTTAAAAAATCTATCACGATACTTCCTACATTCCCCATATCCTGCATGGCTGCTATCATGATGGGTCTATTCACCTCAGGTTCCCTAACTTGGTTTATTTCCATTGCTAGTTATGTTTAGATAGGCTTCTTAAGATTAAAAAACGTTCTATTCTGAACTGCAACCTTTCATGATTGCTAATTGGATTGGTGACATCAATTCATTTTGATTTTAGGACTATATTCATTAAGCTTAATTGAAAAATCTTATCTGGTTGACATTTTGTGTACAGTCTTTAGTTTTAGTTCGATGAGGTTCGTTCAGTTTATCACACCGGTAGGATGTCATGAGGATGCGCCGTATCACGTTTTCATTCACAATAAATGAAATGACTCTTTCTAATTCCTCATCAGTCATAATTCCGCTACGAGACCACGACTAACGCTTATATTGGTTATTTCAACCTGATTGACTGATTTCTTATCGCAGATTTGAATATTGGATTCTTTGGAAGTTTTGATCTATCCTGTGTTATTTATATATCCGTTCATCTTATTAGTTGCACTCGTTCCCAATGGGGTTCTTACAAGTCCTCAAGGGATAGAAATAACATATGGTAATAATCTATGGATTCTAGTAGAACAAGTGATGTAGATAATGAATCAAAATCCGAAATAAAAGATGCTGCTTCGTATCTACTAAAAGGTGGCTCTTTACTGAGTGCACCTTGTGCAGATTGTAACGGCGTTCAAATTCAGTACAGAGGCGCGATAATCTGTATAAATTGCGGAAAACAACAGACTGCCGACGAAACCACTGCAAAGCCTGCATCCGACCACAAAGTAACCAATGCGGTAGAACAATTCCACGATCATACGTCATTTTTGTCTCATATCTTTGGAGAGGAGATTCAAGATAGGATGGCCGAACATTTCAAAATTCTCAGAAGCGGACCAGTTGACCTAAATAATGAGAAGCAACGAATCGAACTCATTGGAATGTACTTAGATCTGTTAGAAAGACTTAGGAACTATTCAAATAAAATTCATAAATAATTGTATTGACGGTAAGCATTTTGGGGGCATAGAATGTTTGGTCACTGATTTCGTTTCACCATTGCATGAAATTCGTAAAGTGTCTCAATCCCTTGTTAAAGCTAGGCATTAGACTGAGCTATTATCCTGCCCGTTCACAGCACGTAATGAAGGAGGCGTTTGTAGAACGCCTGGGTCAGTTATAGTTTCTTGAGAGGGAAGATTATACTGTTCTCTCATATCAGTCTGTTGTTCCATAAGAACGTCTTCTGAAAATGAAGGCCCTATGTATCCGAACCAAACATACAGCACAATAACTACTGCCAATGATATGCCCATCACCAGAATGGACCATGCTACTGGGACGAGATTTCCATAACCTGTCGATGATTTCTCATCCTGGTGACCTGACATGATAACTTGAATAGTGCCTTTGTGGTTTTAAAAGCATTGCCCTCATAGGTTATCCTTTTCCCTAACCATGCAATCGGTCCCATATTCAGATAAACAATAAGTAAAGGAGTCTCCTGCAAAGATATAGGTAAGTATGGAACCAACTGGACGCCCGGTACATAAAGATGACTCACCGATCTCTCTTAAGTATCTCTGCACGTTGTTAATAAAGGAAATTAACACCGATTCGCTACAAGATCTCCCTGTAAATATCTATCATGATGTTACTACACATATTGAAACGCTAAGAGGATCTTCAAAGGAATATGCGGCAGAGGAACTAATTGCAAAGGCGCAGATCGAATTGCTATTCAGTGCAATAAGGTTGCTCTTTGAAGCCAGATATGCCAAGATCGAAGCAAGCCTAAAGGCAGACTTTCGTGACACGCAGAATAACGAGTCAGAGTCAGAGATAATGCAATATTCCAATATGACTAAAGAAGAGAAGTTCGTGATGGATGGGAGCTTGGAAACAAAGAAGAGAATCGAGATGGTCTTGTCGGCCGTTCTATCAGGGAGACCTGTAGTTTTGGAAAAAATATCAAATATGCTTAGTGGTAAGCGCATTCCCGTCAGGTTCATCAAAGCGATTGACCGATTCATGGGAATAGATATGGTGACATACGGGCCTTACGTAGAAGAAGACATTGCACTACTCCCGTCAGAGAATGCCAGAGCTCTGGCTCAGAATGGTTTTGTTGAGGAAATCCAAATCCTTACTCCGTAATTGCGATTCCTACCTAAACATTTAGTCTTGAGTAACGCAAATATTCTTCATGGACGCTACTTACTTCATTCGAGAATGACGCATAACGGTGTTGACATCGATCAGTTCCTGCTTCTTGCATTCTACCCTACTGTGGCTTTCTTCTTGGTGGGTTACGTGGGAAAGAAGCTTGCTTTATCCGATTTCTTAAAGTATGGTCTTCAATCTTTAACTAGCTTTGCCTTTTCAATTTCTTACTTCATTCTCGTTCCGCACGGAAACGCACAGGGTATTGCAGTAGTTCTTTTACTATTTGGTATACTCCTTCTTGTAATAGCTCGAAAGTGCAAACTGGATTCAGAGGTTTTTAAACCTCAAGTTTAAGGGTAGTTGAGAATATCATTTTTGTAATCACCTTTTTGATACGAGATACTTTGATGGATACCTAGAGGAGTTGTCGGGCAGGATTCATTGTTCACCTCCTGTTAGCGAAGGTCTCCGAAATAGAAGGGACGTCAGAGTTGCGGAACCTAAAAGGATTAATAAACCGGTTATGACTTAAACTACTGATGCCAACGGCTTATGTGCTTATCAATTGCGACCTTGGCTCAGAAGAGGAAATTCTGAGGGAGCTGAGGAGGTTAAATGAGGTTGTCGAATTAAGCGGAGTATACGGTGTTTATGATATCATAGTAAAGATAAGAGCCGATTCTATGGATAAGCTGAGAGAAACAATAACTTGGCATGTGAGAAGAATTGATAAAGTCAGATCTACTCTTACAATGATAGTTATTGAAGGACAAGGAGATAACTCAAAGTCTCAGCCATAGCACCGGTAGAAAGATCTGACGTTGGAGCTTTCCCAACAATAGAAAATTTTAGCTACCTACTTGGCACGATAATTAGTCCTGCATATTTTCAACATCGTTCAATCAAAGTTTGATATCAACGATTCTAAATCCTAGGACCATTGCGATTCCAATTATTACAAATCCAGCTGCAATTAACGCACCTTGATTCTTAATTGGTGCTTGAGAGATTCCACCCTTGTATAGCAGGTACACTCCGCTGGTCCCAAGTAGAAAAATAATGATCATAACCACTGTTTCAGCAACAGTCTGAATAGATCTTGACGGGATTATAAAGGAGCCTGATAACGTCCCAGATCCTTCAAGGATTGAATTAAATAAGCCTGATCCTAGCGCAAAGAAAAACACAAGATAAATAGATGACGCAGCTAAAATTGCTTTATTAGGACTAATTGGCATTTTATGTCAACTAGAGAGTGACTATTTATAAATGTCTTTTTAAGCTGGATTCAAAGGAGAATATAACGTAATTGGATTTATTAGGGGCTCGAAGGACTCTGATTGGCTATAATTGCCAGTGCTCTGACAGGAGAACCGGAAGCTCCCTTTAACTTAAGTGGATTGATTAGTAAGGTGAATGTGTCTCTGTGTTTTAGACTCTCAAGATTACATAGATTCTCTACGATCAAAATCCCCTTACTTAACAAGCTCTTGTGAGCGGAGAAATGATTATCCGAACCAACATCGATGCTAGGACCATCTATTCCTACAGCGTTGACTTTCTTCTCTGCCAGGAACTTGGCTGCAGCCACTGATAAACCAGGATTGCTCCTCATGTATTTCTCGTCAGCTATCATGTTTTGCCAGCCAGTTCTGAACACGATCGACATACCGTGATCTATTTCGTTGATAGCGCACACATCATCAAGGGTTATAAATTCGTCTGCGCCTTTAGGGACGTGCAACAGTACGGCAGGGCTTACAAGTCGCTCTACGCCGATCATGTCAATACTCGCAGTATGTACTACGAAATGTGAAGGAGCATCCAAATGGGTTCCAGTATGAGTACTCATCATCATGATTTCCGAATCATAGGAATGCACATCATATTTTGTCCACTTTATAAATAGAGGCTTAGGAGAGCCTGGAAACACTTGCAAATTTGCATTTATTTCTAACGACAAATCTAGCACCTGCATCTATTTAATCTATCACGCTATTTCCACTACTGATTTTTAAATCGTATTAAACTAATGGCAAAGCACATGATTGCTATTTTCTCTAATTTCGTGCTGCAGGGTCACGTTAACTTCACTTCGGACGTCAAATAATGTTCAATGGATAGGAAAGTTTCGTATGAATACGAATGAGTTATGCTGGGTCCTCATTTGTGATCAGTGCTAGAAGCGCTGCCCTAATTTCTTTGCCATTTGCTGCTTGCCTGAAATATGTGGCATTGATGGTATTATCTATCGAATGCGAGATCTCATCTAGCCTCGGCAACGGATGCATAATTGAAACATCAGTTTTTGATTTATCGAGAGTGGTTTGATCGATAGTATAAGTACCCTTTACCTTTTCGTACTCTTGTATGTCGGGGAATCGTTCTTTCTGGATCCTCGTTACATAGATGACATCCAGCGTAGACAAAATCTCGTCAGGGATGTTACTATACTCGTGCATCTTTAACTTCTTCTCCATGCCGTATATTGACTCCTTTCGGATACTGAGGGTAGGCGGTGAGATCAGTCGGATATCTACATCGTAATTGGCCAGCCCATATACCAAAGAATAAATCGTTCTTCCATATTTTAGGTCGCCAATGATTCCTATTCGAAGGCCGTCAATTCTTCCCTTCTCCTTATAAATTGTATATAAATCGAGCATAGCTTGAGTCGGATGTTCCTCGCTTCCGCTCCCTGCGTTGATAACGGGATTTTTTGACAATTCACTAGCAAACCTACCAGAACCATCTAAAGGATGTCTCAACACGAGTACATCAGAGTACAGATCCATAATACGTATCGTGTCCGACAAACTTTCACCTTTTTCGATAGATGAAGATTTAGGATCTGCTATTCCAATCGAGTTACCTCCAATAGAGGACATTGCTGCTTCAAAGCTCATTCTCGTTCTGGTGCTTGGTTCATAGTAGATCGAACCAAGTGTCATTCCCTTCCCCAATCCGCTTCTTTCGGTCCTTGATAGATTAGATATCCTGTCTGTGAAACGGAAGAGAAATTCCAATTCTTCTCTAGTAAAATCCCTTATTGAAATAACATCCCTATCATAATAATGATTTCTAGCCAATGTCGTAAATCTTAGTCAGATATTATGATACTGCATATTTATTATTTTGAACACTATTTTCTCCTAAGTCTCTGCATGTACTGAAAGTAGCTTCTTAGAAAGCTACTTTATAGATAAAACCGTTTCCCAATAGGTTCATATGAAGAAATTACTGATCGAATTCCTATTAGTTGGGAATTTATAAGTACGACATTTATAAGAGTCCGAATCTGGGGTTGTTCGGCCGGGCGAATAATAGTACTCTAATCCTACCTTTTGGTTTCGCCGAAACTAAAATGAATAAATTAAAGAGCTATTTGGAAGTTGAAAATGTAATCTTTACCTCGATTGGGGGAACCAGGCTTATTGGGGCGATGTCCGTCATGAACAACAAAGGCATCTTATTGTCGTCTTTTTCGTCCGACGAGGAGATAGATGTTATGAGGCGATTGACTGGACTTAACGTCGAGAGGCTTTCTAGCAGATTTACCGCAGTAGGGAACCTTGTTTTGGCCAATGACAAGGGAGCGCTTGTTTCTCCAATTTTTAAAGGTGAAGTTGACAAGCAGATCCAGGATGTTCTTGGAGTACCAGTTATTTCCAGTACTGTCGCCGGATATTATCAGATCGGTTCAATGATTGTTGCTACTGATACGGGCGCAGCTGTACATCCCAAGGCATCAGAAGAAGAATTGGCGACTATCGCAGACATTCTAAAGGTCGAGACTGAGCCAGTCACGGTTAATGGCGGTATGCCATTCCTGTCTTCGGGATTACTCGCTAACAGCAAGTCCGTTATAGTTGGGAATTTGACAAGTGGTCCCGAGCTGATCATGATAAGCAGAGCATTCAAGGTCTGAAGTCTTTATGATACACTGTGGACCTAAATAAGTACAGAAGTATCTATTGGCTATTGTCTATTTCTAATAGTTAACTCATGATCTGGACAACTATAGACTAAATCTAACTATTAACAAATACAAGTCAAGATTAAGAACTACAACTTAAATTATTCTATAATCGGAAAACCGATGAGAACTAGAGATCCATGGCGTTTTTGTATAAAATAGAATACCAGTACTAATTTTAGTAATGTTCGGATTCAATTTTAGTAATATCTGTAAATATGAATTCATTTCGATGACAATAACGTATATAACAATAAAATAGAGATAATATTGATATGTCTGACAACGGAGTAGAACGTAAAGGGGAACGGTCTACTTTTACAAGTACTTGGTCTATTGAATGGAAGGACAAAACTAGTCAAATTGTTAATATACAACACGAGAATGACTACCCTCAGGCTTTAAGTTTGTTTAATGAACTATCTGCTTCGGGAATGGAAGTGGTTCTTTACGAAATACGTACACCAATTGCCGATCCTTCTGCTCAACCAAAAAAAATCCCGATTCTGAATAGCGTGCAGGCAAAGAAAAGGGTACCCCGTGGAGAACCGAAACCGCGTGCAGTCGGGATGTCAGAAAGAATTGCGAGTGCAAGTAAGTCAGCAGCAACTTCTAGTCTAAGAGACCTCCGAATAAGAATACTTATTTTAGTTGCAGTCATTGCAGTTTTTGTCATTATACTTTTTCTTATTTCCATCCTTTTTACCAGTAGCGAATTCGCGCATAATTTTTCATTATACTCTTCTTCAGCCAAGTCTTTTGCTCTTGGACTTGACGTACAACCAGTTCTAGGCTCGTAAAATTTAACTTTGACCTCTAGGTTGCTTGAACCATCCCTCAGCAGTGCTACATTCACTTCCAATGCACAAGTTTAATACTACTTGTTAGTTATAGGGGCTATGCCAATAGCATATGTGTTACTCAACTGTGAACTCGGCCATGAAGCAGATATTATTAACGAATTAAAAAAGCTGCCCGGGATTAATGATGTCGAAGGATGTTATGGGGTTTACGACATGATTTTGAAAATAAGCTCGGATTCGATGGACAAGCTAAAAGAGACTATCACTTGGCACATTCGAAAAATAGATAAAATAAAGTCGACTTTAACATTGATAGTTATAGAAGGCCAGGGGAATCATTAGGACTAGGCGAAGCAAGAGGTCCGCATAGGATAGATTGAAGAGCTATGAGCTGATAACGGGTCAAGCTTACTTTATATTCCATCATGCTGGATTAAATTTGGAAAGTCTCAGGATAGTTAGAGTTGTCACAGACTTGACATAATAACTCACGTATTGTTAAATTGTTACCCTACATTGATCCTATTTCTGGATTTGATTGGTAAGCTTCCAAGTTCATTTATCTGCCCAATCTATTTTTGAGGATAAGCTCGTCGCCTTGCCGCTCATTTAATGTCTTGAAAAGCCTGGGAAATTTGCGATTTTACTGCTTCCAAGTCCTTATCGCTAGAGATAAGAAAAGCATTTTCTGCTTTGCCCCTACCATGCTTTACGACTATAGCAAGTCGGTCATCTTTGGGCTGAATATCAAGGAATGCCCTAAAGTTCAGTGTCTTTGCATAGACAATTCGATGCGGTCGCACTTCTTCTATGACCATATCGCCTAGCGATTTTACGAACCGTCTAAGCTCCAGGAGTATCTCTCTGATATCACCTCTTAAATTTGTTAGATGATCTTCAAATTGCAAACCTGCTTTATTATTTAAGAAATCAAATTCATTCATATGATCTAATATGAGGAAACCCTTTATTAAACAAGAAGGCATACCCAGCCCGCAATCCCCCCAGTTTGCTATTTTACGGTTTTTGAAAGTTTTTCGATCCTATTGCCTGTGGTGCTATGAGGCACATTCTAGATATGCACTAATAAGGAAAAAGGAATCTGCTTTTGGAACAGTTTCTTGTGAGCGAGCCAAACAAGTTTCCAATATATTGAGCGGAGCGGAGGGGTAGAACATTCGATCAAGTATAACAGTTTGCCAGGTGTTACCAATGCGCCAATGCAGAGTCACCAACCGAATGATTCTACATAAATTTTTTACTCTTAAATAATCGAGATTAAATTGGTTGATTTATCGATGATTAATTCCAAAGAGCGAGACGTTCCTTAAGAGGGGCAAAGTGTCTTTCGATCTCATCAAAACGTTCATAAAAACTGTCCGTACGACGTAAGCTTTCAAAGTTAGAATCTGTCTTAATCTTCTTCAAGACCCCGCTCACTTCATCAATTGTAACCCCATGCTTAATATCATATTCTATCTGCTTTATGCAATTTGCTATGGTTCCGTATCTACGATGTTGTCTTTTCTCCCATGTGGAGGCAGTTTCCGAAATTCCCGTTAGGTACTTTACAATTGTCTTTTCCATATGTTCGATATGCCACTCCTTCATAGGAAAACTATTCTGGGTCAAAGAATCCATCATATATCCCTCTGCCTGACATATAAGCTAAGCCCTATTCCTGTAATAAGCTCACTCTGATAACTGTTTCAACTCATATGAGTGATTTAAAATCTTGTCCACACATACATACGCCTAGGGCATAAAACATAGAACCCCATCCAAATTGAATCAAGTATATACCTTATATCAAAACAATCCTGAATCCCATCTCTTACGCCCTAAAGTGATGAGAAGGCATTTAGACTATTCCGGTCGTCTTCTTTAAGTGCCTCTCGAAACTTTGTAAGGCGGATATCTGTTCTTCAGATTGAACTGAACCTGGTCTTAAAACTCTGATTTTTTTAATGGCTTCCAGAGATGATAAATTGGGGTCTTGTTTCATAAGATATGCTGCAAGAATGGTTCCTGTTCTCCCTTTTCCGGCCGCACAATGCACCAATACTGGTTTCTCTTCGCTAATCTGTTGGTCTATATACCGGACCGTTGATTCTAAACTCTCGAGGGTTGGAGCACAAAAATCATCGACCTTCAGGTGCAAATATTCCAGTTTTTGACTAGTATTGTCTAACCATGAAGTTGGAAGAGGGCTCTCCCTGACTGTGATTACACTCCTGATGCCGTTCTTTGCAACCCACAAAAGTTGTGGCAAATTGACTGGAATGCCGCTTCCCGCTAATTTTTTCGCTATCACCCAACTAAAATTCGTTGGGCGATTTGCAAATCGTCCATGAAACCAACGATATGTATTACCAATTCTGGTCATGTAGGAGTTTTGAATAATTACCTGCAAGGACAGAATATATGTCTTTTAAATCAACGTGAACGACATCAGCGGGATCCAATAATCTCTGCCATTATCCGTTTTCTAAATAGAGAGGAGAGGTAAAGGGACAGCTGTGCAAGGGTTAAATATTGCAGTGGCAAGTTCAGATGGGCAGTGTCAAATGGTTTCGCAATCTGATTATGAATTCTCCAACAAAGTAGTATTGATTACGGGATCCTCAGGCGCGGTAGGAAGTCGGGTGTTGGATTTTTTCACTTCTCATGGCGCTACAACCATTGGGACTTACCTGAATGACAAGAACATCGATACTACTCGTTCAAAATCTGAAGCCATAGATTTTATTCGGTGTAATACTATGAACAATGCCGATGTGACCTCTCTTGTTAGCACAATTACTAGGAAACATAGCCGGATAGATATTCTAGTGAATACTTCAGGGGGATATATTGGTGGAATGAGTGTAGTCGACCTTGTGGAAGAAGATTGGAACAAGATGCTTGGCTTAAATCTGCTATCTGCGTTCCTAATTACCAAGCATGTTCTCCCGTTAATGCTTCAATCAGGTTATGGTAAGATAGTTCATATTTCTTCCTTTGCTGGGGTATCTGCCAAGGGTTTGGATTCAGCTTATGCATCATCGAAGGCTGGCCTTATAAGATTTGTTGAATCCGTCTCAAAGGAAGTGAAGGATTATGATCTTACTGTAAACTGTGTACTACCTTCGATTATTGACACAGACTCAAACAGAAAAATGATGCCTGATGCCGAATTCAAGCAATGGGTTAAGGTAGACGAGCTAGTGAGTATTATCGCGTTCCTAAGTTCCGACCATTCTCGCGCAATAACTGGGTCAGCAATACCAGTGCTCAAACCAACTTAGCATTACAACTATCAAGATAATTTGAAATGAGGAGAAGTGATGGGATTAGCTTAGAAAGGAAATAATTCTTCCCAGCAGGTCATTTTCGTGTGGTCTAGTTGTTTCAAGTAGCGCTATTCCATCTAAAGTAGCAGAAAAATATTCTCTGTAGTATATGCGCATTTTTCGCCTCAATGTCCTTTCGACCAGGCCATATTCCATAAGATCGGTTATTAATTGAGAAACAATTAATGGATTAAGTTCGGTTTGGTTTGAAATCTTGCCCTCAGATTTTGAGCTACCCTTAACGCAACGAAGAATTTGAACATGCCACTTTGTAAGTCGTGAATCGCTGCGATCAAAGGTTCTAGCATTCAAATTATGTTGTATAGATTAGGTAGAGTCGATTATTAATGTAACTGTCAGGCTTGGGAGGGCAGAGATAAAACTCCTTCACTTCTTGCACAACTACTTCATAACAGAATTTTCTCAATCATGCAACCCATGCAATTGTATTTGGAAGAGGTTGATCATCATTCGCTTGTTGCATGATATTCCCAATATAACAACATTAATTGGGAATTGTATAGATGAGAAAGGGTGAACAGTTCCTCTGACCCTGCAGAATATTGGCAGAACAGGCTCACGGCAAACTATAGTCTGGACGGGACAGGATTCTTGGCTCTTGGCCAACAGTACAACAGATGGATGTATAGAATGAGAAAGGTTATTGTAAAAAGGGTGATCAAAAAGATGATATCTGAGATTGATGCTAAGGATGTGCTTGATATTGGTTCAGGTACCGGCTTTTACATTGATATGTGGATAGAATTGGGCGCTACTAGAGTCAGAGGTAGTGACATTACTGATGTGGCCGTCCTGAATCTGAGACAGAACTATTCCTCCAATGAATTCTTTAAGCTTGATATTGGTCAAGATGTACTACCAAATGAGCTCTCTGCCCGAAAGTTTGACATTGTGTCTGCATTTGATGTGTTATTCCACATACTAGACGACGTTCGCTATAAGAATGCTATATTGAATATCAGTCGACTTCTAAGAGAAGATGGGATCTTTTTGTTTTCTGAGAATTTTCTTCATCATGATGCGCTACGATCGCAACATCAGGTGAGCCGTCCACTTGCTTCCATAGAAGAAATTCTTCAGCAGAGCGGATTTAGAATACTAGATAGAATTCCAATGTTCGTGATTATGAATGCACCAGTGGACACCAACAGTAGGATACTTTCTTCAACTTGGAAATTGATTAAGTCAACTACAAAGAGAGGGAAATTTGCATCAAATTTCACTGGCTGTCTGCTTTATCCTTTAGAATTTATTCTTACTAACATGGCCAAGGAGGGACCATCGACCGAACTAATGATCTGCAAAAAGCTTAAAGTATCCTCACAGTCCTAGTGAAGAATAACAATCGACCAGCGCTAGATGTTGTTCATTCGCCATTTAGCATTTAATTGATGATCTGCAAACTCATTTATTACCTTGGTTAAGGCCCTTCCGATACCAAAGAAAAAGAAGTATAGCTCCAATGGCTATTCCAAACAGAGAATACACATAGGAATTAGTGACGAGAAAACAGTTCCATTCCAGTCCTCTTAGGGACGGATCCGTTAATTGCACGTCCTCCTGATTGAGAATAGATAGGCATCTAAAACCTTCAGAATTCAAATCCAATGCCAAGACGGAAAAAATTGCTATAAAGAATATACCATAATAGAAGAGGCTATCTCCCCATAGTGGCGGCCTCATGGGAAGACAGAAAACATTAATGAAGCATTCCAGAGCTCAAAAACTGCATACAGTCTTTGAAAGAAGAGCCTGGAATAATATTTGCTTGATACATAAGGCTCAGGCGAAGAAACGAATTTACGCGCAAAGTCATACTGCCTTCCCCTTCACTTCCTCGAGTGGTTGCTCCTGGTCAAAAAAGATCTCACTGTAGAATCTTACTATACATTAGACGTAAAAATATTTATTAAGTATTGCTACTGCACGGTACCGTGCATGTAAAACAACATCATTTCCAACTTACGTACTAATAGCAATAACACTGGGTGCGCTAGGACTCCAAGTAGTGCCCTTAAACCAAATACATGCAACAGTGGCCGGTGGCTCGGCGGCAGCAGCCGCAGCAGCAGCCGGCGACGCAGCAGCAGCAGCAGCAGCAGCAGCTGGAGGCTCAGCTGCAGCAGCGGCAGCCGCAGGTAGTGCCGCCTCAGCCGCAGCAGCAGCCGCAGGTAGTGCAGCCGCAGCAGCAGCAGCCGCAGGTAGTGCAGCCGCAGCAGCAGCAGCCACCTCTGGAGGCTCAGCAGCCGCAGCAGCAGCCGCAGGTAGTGCAGCCGCAGCAGCAGCAGCTGGAGGCTCAGCAGCCGCAGCAGCAGCCGCAGGCAGCGCAGCCGCCGCCGCAGCAGCTTCTGGAGGTGAAGCCGCATCGGCAGCAGCCGCAGCAGCAGCAGCTGATAATGGCGCAGCAGCAGCTGCCGCAGCCGCAGCAGGTGCCGGCGCCGCAGCAGGCGCAGCCGCAGCAGCAGCAGCCGGTGAAGCGGCCGCAGCCGCAGCCGCGGCAGGTGCCTCAGGAGCCGCAGCCGCAGCCGCGGGTAGTGCAGCCGCAGCAGCCGCCGCAGCAGGTGGTGGTGCAGCAGCCGCAGCAGCAGCAGGAAACGCAGCCGCAGCAGCAGCAGCAGCTGGTGGCGGTGGTGCAGCAGCAGCAGCCGCAGCAGGAGCTGCAGCAGCAGCAGCCGCAGCCGGTGGTAATGCAGCAGCCGCAGCCGCAGCCGGTGGTGGTGCAGCAGCCGCAGCAGCAGCAGGAAACGCAGCCGCAGCAGCAGCAG
>OCZV010000146.1_pt1 | contig 26886 bp, 29 predicted proteins | sample 1539051 | NCBI WGS metagenome assembly OCZV01 (sample SAMEA3113581, study PRJEB22503) | soil metagenome
TTGGAGTTTTTAGATCTGTCAGAGAATTTCGAACTTATACCTGCAAACCGAATTAAGATTGTTACTAGAGATGGGAAAGAAATTTATAGAAAATTCTCAGCAACAGAGCATAATCGATGATTTCTTTAATCATGGATTTTAAACACCAGTTTCTCATTCAATAAAGTTAGAACCGTGAATAGTTTTGACTTGCTTGACCTAGGGACAAAAAAAAGAAAAATTTTACTCAGACCAAGCATTTTGCTTGGTTATCTGAGCTATTTTCTAGTTCTAGTGTGTGTTGTTTTTTGCAGTCTTAGTTAGCTGCGTCTTCTTCATCTTCTGCTGCTGCGTCTTCTTCATCTTCTGCTGCTGCGTCTTCATCTTCTGCTGCTGGTTCTTCTACTTCACCTTCTACTGAAGTAAACTCCAGTGGCGCATTAGCACTCTCAGACTGAGTTGCGAAAGCGTTTACTGTGTATGTTGCGGTAAATGGATCATCTTCCAATGTGTGGAGTGCAAGTCCGTTGCCAGTAAATGGAACTGATGCCGAATTAATTCCAGCTTCGTATGGAGGCTGGAACAAAGTTATAGCAATGTTTCCACCACCACCGGGTAAAGGTGAAGTCAATTCTGTTCCATATTCTTCAGGAACTGCAGTAGTGTTTTGTGGATCATAATTGTGCAACACTACCACTTCGACTGGTTTACTTGCTGTGTATGTGAGGACACCTGAATATACTGCTCCATCACTCCTTGGAGGAAGGACGAATGCAAGTTCGTGGCTTTCATGTCCAGGTAACGGATCCTGTCCTGAAGCAACTGTCGCTTGTCTTACAAAATTTTGGTTAACTGGTGGCTCTTGTACAGCAGCGGTTGGGGTTGGGGCTGGGGCCGAGGCTGGGGCTGCACCTGTTTCGGTAGCATTACCGCCAGGAGCGGCCTGGGTTTGAGTTTGAGTTGTTGTGTCTGGCGTAGCGCCTGTCGTGGGGATGCTAGGGGCAGTCGTGTTGCCCGCAATGCCAGCTTGGCTTTGGGTTGGGGTCCCTGTTGTTGTAGCATTTCCACCGGTGAGTTGGTTTTGAGTAGTTGCCGTTGTTTCATGAATAGCTAACGCCTGTTGAGAGAATTGGCTTCCAGATAGCATGAAAGAAGCTATGAAGATCGTCGAGATAACTATTGAGGATATTGTACTGTGGCTTATCTCCTTATTTTTTTGCATTGACCCACGGAGTCTAAATAATTAAATTTATGTGTTTGCCCTCTATTCAACTATTTACGATTATTTTCCCTGTCAATCGTACAACCCACATAAATATGTCCTGACGCACTCGTGGAATATAGATATTGTATGGACTGGCAGAATGACACCCTTAATCTTTTGCAAAAAATAGCTATTGCAAATTATCCTACGTCGTCTTGTAATACCCAACCGCGCGGATAGAAGTGCTCTTGCTTTTCCTTTTCTCCAATTCCAGTCGCGTATCTCCAAATTTCAACAGAGGCCTCTGCCTGAGTAGAATTTTGGATTTTCCTCAGAGCAATAATCTCCTTTCTTACGTCAAACTTTTGGATCTCCATGCCGTCAGCCTGTTCCCCATCCTTATTGTTAACTCTGCAAAACTTGCATTTCCTGTCAAGTGTAACTATTTCTTTGCCCACCATATTGACAGGATAGGCACTGCACGCAACTGGTTTTTTATTATATATTTTGCATTTAAAACCACCATGGGGGGATCTTTCTGCCCCTTCCATTTCCAAAAATGGGCATACATTACCATCTGAATTCTTTCCCATGAGCTGAAATGCGATTATAGTCTCAGGTTCATCTTTGTTCTTCTTTCTACCAATTCCCACTCGGGGTAGAATTGTAATTTCCAGTCCCAATTCCTTTGCGTATATCTCGATTCTCTGTTTTTCATTAGGAAGAAGTAAGACTCCTATCTTTCCGTATTCAATGCTGGGATAATATTCACGGTAGATACAGCAATCAGAGCATTCATCGATACACGAAAATTTTCTAAGCATTCTTCATACCTTTATATTTTTCCCACAAGTGTTTATACAGCTGAATTCTATACTATCGGTTGAAAGACTTGAAATGTCATCAACAAATTTAATATCATAAACCGTTTTATGCTTTTTTAATAACTCAAGATCGAATTTCTTTTTATCATCTTTGCTAGCATCCTTCCCGGGGTTTCCCTTATAAATGCCGAAACGAAGTAACACCTGTTTCTCGTATCCTCTTTTAAAACGGCGATAATTATCTGATAACTCGAGATTCTTCGCAAATCCCGTGCATTCGTTAACATACTGGGCTGTGTTGTAAAGAATAAACCAATAGTTGTTGCCTTTTTCTACTTCTACAAACCTTAGTCGAATTTCATCATCTGGCCACCAATGTATACTCTTGTCCCATAGTTTGGAAGCGTAACGCTTGTCTTCGAAGATGGGAAAGACGTTCATGTATACATCATGATACCTGTATCCTATACCAATAAAATCATCACGCCATATTATATTTTTCAATGGGGGTTCAACTACTGTATTTAGAGCATAGCATATCCAACATAGCGACATGATAGTGATTTATCTTTATGCTCGGGAACTGAGACAGGTCTCATGGGTAGTAACTATAATTTTTCAACTGCTTCTATATGACACTCATGGCCCCTATGTTCTTTGTCAATCATGTCAGCCTCTTCTTTCGATATGGGAAATTGTCCGGTTTCCAAATGAGACTCGCCTTCTTTTTCTAAAATCACCCTTTTACATATATCACAAATTAACTGTTGCACTATCAACTCCTAGTGTCACCTATGTATTGATAATGTTCAGACAAAAGTACTATAATATATTTTGTATCACTAAAAATAGTAAGATGATAAATAAAGTTTTATCATATATTCTGACGTGACAATACATGGATGTTAAGACTTGCGCTTATTGTGGCAAAGAATTTTCACATGAGGGTTGGCCGCATGTGGAGGGAGATTCTAACAGAGGTATAGCTAAAATTGAACAGTTCTGCTCTGAGGAACACAAATACTATTTTTTAGAATCAAGAGAAATGACCTAAGAACGAGTAAGATATTAGTAGGTCCAATGAATGGGTTAAATTCTTAATAATTTGATCAGAGCAGTTATCCTAGTGAGTTGGTAGCAAGGCTTACATTACTAAACATAGGAATTGGCAATCATTTTTGAAACATTCCTCCAATTGTATTACGCATACCGCCTAAGAATCCGCTTTTTTTGGTTTCCTTTTTCTCAACAGCTTTGAAACATTCGGTGCATAGTGGTCGTAAGTTAGTGGGCCTATTGTCCTTTAGCGACCCGTTAATATGTTCAAAGTGAGGATGATTGCTTGGGCCAAATTTTTTGGAACAACCATGACATCTATAGCGAGCCCTCTCCAGTACAGTTTGTTTTATACTTAACGTCAAATGTTCATATTTGCTCTTGTCAATATTACTACTGGAACCTCCTCCAAAAAAAGACATCTAGAAATATTCATGTCCCCAAAACATAATATACCTTACGGTTGCACTTCATGTGAATTATCTCTCAAGCTTACCTTTCGACATTCACTCCGCTGGACTTGAAAAATAATTCCTTTCGCTCAATACAACTGCGTGCGGCTATTCACTATTACATATGTTCTAAGTGACCGGGCTATGCACTATTCTATCTATACTTCCCTGTGCTTCCTGAATATATCCGGGGTCTATTTCAGTTCCAATAAAGTCCACACCTAGGTGAAGACAGGCTATAGCAGTACTTCCAATTCCCATGAAAGGATCGTAGACTATCATGCCTCTTCTAATTCCATGTAATTTTATGCACAAATAAGGCAATCTCTGAGGAAAAATAGCTGGGTGAGGTCTTTCTTTTCTTATGGTTGGATAAGGAATAAACCATACGTTTCCCCTGTCTCGTCTGTCCTGCTTTGAGGATTTCCACCTTCCTATATTGGTTTTATCTTGATATGGAACACCTATAGCAAGTTTATCCAACTTTACATCTCCTCCTCTTGTAAAGTGAAAGATATATTCATGAAAATCATTTAGAAACCGTTTGCTGATAATAGGCTTGAAGTGTCCTATTGATACGTTTTTAGTCGGAGAAAAGGGCCATGTTTTGGCGAGGTCTTCCTTTTCTATAGACACAGATTTTATCCAATGGATAGTGTTTTGCAATTTAAACTCTGAGTCAAAAAATATCTTTGCTACTTCAAGTGGTAATAGGGAATCTGACGGGGAGCCAGCAATATTAAGAAAAAATGAAGCCTTGTCTTTCAGAATTTTATGGCTTCTCCTGGCGATGTCCGAAAGCCAGGACAGATAATCCTTTCTCTTTCTATTGTCTTTGTAACTTCCATACCTCTTATTTAGGTTGTATGGAGGCGAAGTAACAATCACATCAATAGACAAACTATCACGGGCCATTTTGTTCATAAAATATAAACAATCATCTTGGTAGATCCTGTTAAGCTCTATCACTTCGTTATTTCAATATGCTGGGGACTCATTCCATTATTTATAAACATGTATTGACAAGGCGATAAAGGAATGGACCGGGTGGGATTCGAACCCACGACCACCTACGTTTCCTCTGTCTGCAGTAGTTGATTACGCAGAACATGCAAGGCAGGTATTCTACCGGACTAAACCACCGGCCCGCTAGGGGTATTTCTTGGCCGGTCATAATTAAATCTTATATCTCTACTATTTTTAGTAGCGAGCAACAGGACATTATCTAGACAATGATCTGAAAAAGCATAGTAGGCAGAAAATAGAAAGCCTTTTAGGAGTTTGTGTATTCAGAATTGAATAATGTCTACTTTGTTGAAGGATAGAGTATGGGTAATGCTATCTGAGGTTGCTAAAAGAGGCATTTTTCCGCTGCATGCTTCTAGATTGGGTGTATTCAGAATTCCAGTTGAAGTTACCGAACGTTCTGCCATTACTGGTTTATTAAATGAGCTTAAAAGCTCGGGTTTTAAGACGGACACCTACGCTGACCGGGTATATGTAACATATAACTGGACTGAGCGAGGTAAAGATGTTATCACTCAGGCGGATGTGTCGGCAGATCTTTCAATCACTGTGGAAATAGTGACCGGAGAGGTGATCGACATTATCTATCAGATAAAACCAATAGAATTCTTTGGTGACCATTACTGGGTCAGAGACTATAGGAAAAAAGCTGACGATAATGCCAAGATGATTATCGACACAATAATTAGAAATACGTCGATTGGAGATAAACTTATTTCCCATTATCAGAAATCACAAAAAATCTCCCTAGAGGAAGCAATAAAAAAATTAGAGCAGCTTACTCCTCTGGCAAAGAATCCTAAATCAAGAAGCCCTACTGCTATTGAGCAGCAACAACAAAAACTGGCGGCAACGGCCGGTGCTTCCTCAGCTCCTCCGCAGTTAGCAGAGCCAGTTGCTCAACGAGTTCCGGCGGCTGTGGCCAGTGCAGCTGGCGGCGCTGGCGCCAATACAACTATATCCCTTACAGGAAGTGGGACTAACTATTCAAAGGTTGATGGTCCTATTGATCCATCATTTAAAACAAAGAGACAAACTGCAGGAACCTTCCAAGGAATAAAGGTATGGGGTCCTGTAGACCCACCTGGTCAATTGGGTATATGGGGTACAGAAGTATGTGTGGATTTTGACATTTGTGTAGCAGATGGAGCTTGTATAGAAGCATGTCCGGTTAATGTGTATGAATGGTTAGAAACACCTGGACATCCAGCATCTGAGAAAAAGCCATTTATGATAAGAGAAAAGGATTGCATTTTCTGCATGGCTTGTGAGAATGTATGTCCACCACAATGTGTAAAGATATTCCAGAAAGGCTAGTGCTCTTGAAGTGAGAAGTAGTAGAAGCAGTCTGAAACTGTCGAATATCTGTGTCCGCCGGTGGTATGGTCTCAAGCGAATGCTTAATTCGATTTTCGGCTAGATACTGTTTGGCAGAATGATCCAAGGTATGCTGCGAGCTCATGGATGACATCATTTGTCAGTCGGCGTTGATTATTTCCTGTCTGCAGCATTCCTTTTTGCTGCTTGGACCTTAACACTATACAGTCTTAACTTCTTCTTTCTACTATACTATTTATCACGTAGGAAGAGGGCTAAGGGCATCGAGGTAAACATCTCCCAATTGCCAATGGTAACCATTCAGCTTCCATTGTACAACGAAAAGTACGTTTCATCTCGTCTAATTGATGCTGTCTGCAACATGGACTACCCCAAGGACAGGTTGGAGATTCAGGTTCTCGATGATTCTGAGGACGAATCTAGGGTAGCTGTGTTAGCGTCAGTCCAAAAAAAAAGGCTCAAAGGTTTCAATATCCATCATATATCGAGACAAGACAGGTCTGGGTTCAAGGCTGGTGCCTTGAGAATGGGTATGCGATACGCGAAGGGAGAATTTATTGCAATATTCGATGCTGATTTCGTTCCTCCTCCTGAGTTTTTAAAAAAGTCTCTTAGATACTTTTCTGATTCAAGAGTTGGACTGGTACAATCGAGATGGGGGCATATGAACGAAAATTACTCCACGCTTACCGAGGCCCAAGCGCTATCCCTTGATCTTCATTTCTTGATCGAGCAAAATGCTAAAAGTTCCACACATCTATTCATCAACTTTAATGGGACTGCGGGCGTTTGGAGGACATCCTGTATCAAGGATGCCGGCGGATGGCATACGGGGACGCTAGTGGAGGATATGGACCTTAGCTTCAGAGCACAGATGAAGGGATGGAGATTGTTATTTGATAAAGACATAGTGGTCTCAGGGGAGCTTCCGGTCCAAATGAACGCGGCGAAACGACAGCAATTCCGGTGGGCGAAGGGCACAACGCAGCTAGCACTGAAACTACTGGGAGAATTGCTACTCAGCAAGCGGATTCCGGTGGATACTAAATTCCAAGCTTTTATTCAGCTAACAAGACATGTCATATATCCTATGTTTCTTGCCCAGTTTATCCTATTTCCAATCTTGCTTAACACAGATAATACACCATACCGCGTGGCCTTTTCGCCGTATCTTGGCCTGTTTTTTTATGTATTATTAGGTCCGGTCGCTTACATGTATATGATATGGCGACTCTGGCCGAAGAGGTGGGCATCGAAAGCAAGGCAATATTGGATTTTATTATTTTTCGCTACAGGGATTTCCGTCAACAACACTATAGCCGTATTTGATGCCATCCTGAGTAAAAAAAATGAATTCCTGAGGACCCCCAAGTTTGGCGTAGTGAAAAGAAGTGACAGATGGAGGGACAAGGACTACGTACTGCCATTTAACAGAACAACATTACTCGAAATTTTCTTCTCATTGTACGGTTGCCTATCGGCCTTCATCTGTATTTACTCAGGCAGTATTTCGTTTTTGCCAATAATATTATTACAAACGATAGGTCTAATTTACGTGACTTACTTAAGCATCGTGGACTCACGAAGGAAACTGCCTATCATGTCTGAAGGGCGGCGAGAGGTCATGCGGCCTCAAAATCCTACTTCTTCGACATCAGAAAATATAAGTAACATTAACGGGGAAGTGCCTACCAGCCGGAGAGGAAAAAATACGATCCCTGGGTTTCGTTTGAGTCACAGAAGAGCTTGGAATGCGGTTATTTCGAAAGCTGTGCTTCTGGTATTTTTAATGCTTTTGGCTGGTGGTGCGATAGCCGCCATTTATGGCTATCAATATTCAATTTATCCCTTAGATAAATCCGCTGGATATTTATCACGCGCCCAGGCCGCTCAATCACCGCACTTGGTATTTTTGTATTTGAACAAAGCAAAGGAACTGATTCCGCCCGATGGCAACCCCGTCTGGACATTTCCCAACCCTAGAACGGATTTTACGCTTATCTCTCGTGAGATAAATGCAATGCAAGAAAGGGCTCTAACAATCTCGGGTTTAAAGCCCCAGAGCGCTGAGTACAATACAGCACTTGAGGACCTTCATTCTTCAATTAGGATAATTGAAATGAATCTCATAGAGGCACAGCCCTATGTTTACGGCAGCCTCAATAATATCATTTTTACTGGTATATGGATAGGATTGATCTTATTAACATACAATCTGATAAGACGAATGAGAAGGAAGTTCCAAGAAACGGAGCCCTCATAAAGGTAGCCGATGGCGTTCGAAAACGCAATGCGTTGATCTACATCGCTTCTTTTTGAGCTGTTATACATCCTTAGTAACGTGGTCAGTTACCCTAGTACTTTCATCATCTACAGTCAGTAAGAGGATCATCATCCCTCCTTTGAGGAGGCATACAGACTATTAAGCTTATTCTAATAGAATCAAATACTTGTCAACAATATAATATTGAGTTGACTTCCTGGTTTAAATAGAAATTAAAATTTCCTAGCTTGTGTCCGAAAGTGAAGTGATGCATAGGATCTCTCTTAGCGGCCGAAATGGGATAAAGAGGACAGAGATAAAGAAGGAATTCCAACACATGCCTGTAGATGAGATAGTTGAGTCACTACTCGAAACTCGTAAATTAGTGATGGATAAGAAAGGGACAGCTTTTTATCTTTGGGAGGCAGAAAATTATTTACAGCATATACTAACGACAGATACAAAGTTTGGGATATTATATAGAAAAATAGAAGAACTGAAAGTCATCCTGGAGAGTAACCTTGAACAGAGAATGATTACTCCAGTCTCTCTTGCAAGAGGGTATACACCGCAGTACGCCCTCGATCGACCTGCTCGTAATCTTTTTCAGGATCGCAGAGTTGCGATTGATAAGGACCAATTCGAGCGAGATTTTAGGTTAGTACTTCAACATAACTCAAGCACTTCAGGATGGGTGTCACTGCTAAAAATCAGAGAGGAGATGAATGAGAAATACGGAGTCACGCGAGAGGACTTCTATTCATTAGTTGAAGAAATTGCAAACAGAGATTACGAGACTTATGAGTTATCTTCCGGTGGCAGCGAAGGCATTACACTTAGAGGACTACTTCATGGCTTCATAAGGTGCATCTAGGAGATGTATCCATACGGTTTAACCAAGAATCCATTCCCTAGCGCTGCTACGCCTGGTAATGAAGATATTATGCTTCTAGGTGGCGAGAGACACAAAAAAGCGAAATCGCTTGCACTAGCTTGCGTAGAAGACGTAGAGAACAAGACACAGCGGGCCAACGGCGAGACACAGTTTAGACTCGTAACTGTAATTCAAGACGTGGGATCAGGAAAAACGCATTTGGCCCTACATCTCAGGAATTGCCACGAGCTATCTGACAAAGCCATGGTTTCGTTTACTGACTTATCGCAACTCCTTCCGAGAACAATCATCAACTTTTACGATGCAATGATGAAAGGATTTAGTAAGCATCATTTTGACCTGTTACGGCAAGCCATATTAAACAACTTACAAGAAAGGGCTGCGAGAGACGATGGAAAGGATTGCAGGGAAATCTTTGGGTATAGCTTGTGGGATAGACTAAAGGGAAATAGCCTAGAAACCAAGAAGCGCCTTATACTAGAGAATAGGCTCAGCCACAACAAGAAGGCATTAGAAAAAGTTTTTACCAAGAGTTTCACTGAGGCTGAGATTTCAATTATCCAATCGATTGTTGGAATCGACGTAGGATTCAATCCTCCTGCGGTGGAGAACCTTCATGAGATGTTATTTAATCTGAGTGCTCTTGCAAAAATAAACAGGAGGTTTTTGGATAGAGTTACTGTTTTTGAGATTGATGAGTGTGACTCAGATAGGCAATCGATGGATCTCCTAAAAGCTATGATTAACTTGCACTTGCCTTCTACCGTCCTGCTCGTGGTCCTAACCCCTGCGGCATATGAGGACATAAGAAATTCTAACGCTTCGCTTTATGATAGGCTAGAAAAAGCAAACTACAGAATTGACCTTGCTGGTTCAAATGCTCTTGAAGAAATATCCGAGATAATCCTTGAATACATAACATCTGGCCGAAAGCAAATACCAATCGATGCTTCTGAGCAAGCAGACATCCGCAAGAAAGTAAAGATATTATACGAAGAATTCCCTGAGTTTAGAAATATCAGATCTATGATCAATGTTATGTATCACTCTGTTGAGCGAGCGTCAAGGAACGGTTCCAGAACCATAGACGAACATACTTTGGACCAAACGATCACTTCTATCTACCCTGGACTTAAGTTAAGAGAAAACTTTATGTCTGTACCTATCTCCGAGTTTATTAAAATTGCAGAGGAATCCACGAATATTGAGGAAATTAAGTTGAGAGTTGCGATGGCAATCAAGGCTCTTCTCAACTGCGCAAGTGATAACGGAAGAGTTACGAAAGATGCCCTTCTTAGAAAAGATGGTCGTCGCATCGAGGTGGCATTTGATGACTTTGTGGGCAGGAAAACATCTCTTGAATTCTCCGTCGTAGATGGAAATTCCGAACAGATTGGGATTTCGGCCATTCAGAAGCAGGACGACAACCAATTGGAAAGTCCAGTGAAACCAGGTATCTTGAGCCGTGATGTGAACCAGGAGAGAGCCTCTATGCAAGTGCAGGTCAACCGACACGTGTTGGTAGATTTGTTATACTTTGGCGACAAATACAGAAATAACCAAGTTAGGAAGGACGACGTACACCGGGCCCTGGCCTTAGGAGAATCTCTTAACCTTTATTGACGTCTCTATCTGCCTCCGTCTTTAGATCGTGACATCCACAAACTCTTTTAAGGGAGGAGGGCATTGCTCAATTGTGGAAAAGACTGGCCCCCAGGATGACAACTGCAAATACTATCAGTCAACGTCGGAGGATCTATTCAGATGTAATATTTGCGGGCAGACTGCAGAATACATAATTCATCTCGAGCTGGTCAAGGAGAGGAGCAACTATACCATTATGGAATCTGATGAGAACATGCCTTTCTATCTATGCAAGGTCCATGAATATGTATACAAGAAGATGCGAACCAGCATTGATTTGAAGGACTATTTCGATGAAACGATTAGAATACATAGATAATCAGTCACTGATATAGAATTCTTGGAGTACCAAGCTTTTAACTGCATAAATGATGGCTGACCATGATTATTCGAGCAAGCCTCGCTAGCTCAAAATTCCACGGGCTGTTTACCTGGTTTCTCGTATCAGATGATCAAGAATTATCTTTAGATTATTGGTTTCCTGTGACAGCTTCAATTGCTCAGTATGAACTACATCAATGCGACAGCCGGGATTTGAACCCGGGTTACCAGATTGGCAATCTGATGTCCTAGACCAAACTGGACGACTGTCGCTCGTATTGGTCATGCTGGGACGCTATTAAAGCATAACGAATCTATTCCTTACACATTATAATCGTCGGATATAGGAACAATTTCTCTTAGAACATCGATGTTACTGCCTATTTTTTTGATCCTCCGAGGTATGCTCGTTGAATGTTTATAAAATGCTGTTACTATATCGTTTAAGCATAAACTATAAGCGCCGCGGGCAAGACGCTTTTATTGTGATTACATTGATCCGCTTAAACTATATTGTATGCATTTGCAAATATTTCTGATGGCGTTCCGTATGATTGTAGAAGAACTAAGGGCCAATATAGATCTCAACAAGGCGGTAATTGAATCAAGCTTAAAGAAGAATCCAGCCGTCGTTTTTTCCAAGGTAAATGAGGTCGCGCGATTTGTAGGTCGGAGACACAACATGCAAATCCGTCTTCATTTTCCTGATAGCACAAAAATTAGGGAAATCAGCGCTTTTGGAACGGAAAACATTGGTATTGTTTTTGACGCTTCGAGGAAGAGTTTCCCCATTCCCCGAGAAGAAATAAAGAGAAAGGCCGAAGGGTTGGCGAACTTTATCGAGGCAAGAGATGCGTACATGTACGAGGGAAAAGAAGGGGTCCGAATATTATTGAAGTCGGGCAGGTTAGAGATCCAACCCGGCGCTGTTCACCTTTGGTGTAAAGTGGATAGCGAGATAGCAAACTATGTCGATTGGCTCATGCAAAATATTTATTGTGCTAAACAGGATTGAGGCTTCATACTCTTGGCCGAGGAAGAATTTGCATTCGTATCATGAGGGCATTAGTTGTCTCAACGCTTGTTATTTATGGACTACGACCACCTGATGAAGTGCTTAAACAATGGTTTGGCCCAGCCCGCAGGCATACTTCGGTTAACCTTGTTTTACTCTCTGAGTGTCTCAGAATGCAGATTGTGGGATGTATCCCTTTATTTCCCCCTTAACGCCTAATTTGGTATGAACAGATATCAAAACAGCTGCCTGCTAGTCCAAGAGAACTTTTGCCATGCAGCCTTCGAGGTCGATTACTTAACGCTTAGATCATGAGTGTAATTTAATAGAGCATTTAAAGAAGACAGTCAGTATGCTAGAGGTCTTAGATTTAAATAGCCAGACCAGACTATGAAGGTCATGTCAGATCTACCACAACAGAATCAACAGGTTCAGAGAGAAGGAACCCGCGACGCAATATACATAGGAAAAAAACCTCTGATGGCATACGTAACATCCACACTCATCCAGCTTGCCAATCAACCCTCCGTAACCATAAAGGCAAGAGGACTGAGTATTGGGAGAGCTGTTGACGTATCTCAAATCATCCTAAAGAGAATGGAAAATGCAGGATACAAAGTTGGTGAAGTAAGGATTGGTTCTGAAACAGTCCAGTCGGAGGACGGTAGGACTAGGAATGTTTCTACGATCGAAATTGAGATTAAGCGAAGCTAAGACGTAGCAGTGCTATCTCTGACTCTTTTTGTTGACTGAATATTGAACTAGATGCGGTCGGAAACGGCGGCAATATTTCTTGCCCATTTAAATCCTGTAACAAAGACGCACGTTCGTATCATATCACAGTTGGAAGGGAAGTATGATATGGTTTATGTGTTTCCCGTAAGGTTCTTTGCGCACGGCCACGAGATAAACACAAGGAGTTTCCCTTTTTCTTATGATTTAAGAAGAACCATGATCGAATCGGCCTGCAGGACGCATCATGTCGCGGTGATGCCAAATTATACATTCTATGCCCCATTCTTCAAGTATCTTCCGCCTCTAATCTCTCCTTATTCTTGGGCCCTCAGAAATGACATAGTTAAATCAATTCAAAAAAAAAGTTTGTATCGTATACAGGGGATCGTGTAGAGAGAGTTGCGCTAAAGATCTACCGGCTGAACCCTGTGTCTGCTAGCCGCATGGACATTTCTGCCTCCCATATTAGGGAGATGATTTATAATCAAGCAAGAGAGGGAGGCTTAGATCAAAAGTGGTCTGAGTTCGTTCCACTTGAGGTTTCTCAGATAATCTTGGATAATTGGGGAATTGTTAGTAACTTTGCCACCCTTCCTGATCGAACACTCAAGTTTATGGGCTTGAAATTTCCAACTGAGGGATTCCTTTAGCCTCGAAGCTATTTATATTCCACAAATAGCTTTTGCTCTCATGAAGAACAAGGGGGCTGAGTACGTCTGGTTTGATGGCCAGTTTGTTAACTGGGAAAAGGCTTCTGTTCCTATAATGACCCATTCGCTCCACTATGGCACCGCGGTATTTGAAGGGATACGCGGGTACGGAACCGGAAACAACTTGTTTATTTTTAGGCTTGAGGATCATATGAAAAGACTCCGGCGCTCAGCTTCAGTCTATAATTTTAATTCACGTGCCACAACGAAAGAACTATGTGAGGCAACGGTGGCACTAGCACGGAAAATCGCAATTAAATGCTCTTGCTATATTCGACCACTCACCTTTGTGGGATTACATGGAATAGATCTTAACGTTACCCGAGGCTCGCCTACTCATACGGTTATCATAATTTTCCCATTTGACAAATACTTCAAAGCGGAAGGCATCAAAGCCTGTGTTTCCTCTTGGAGAAGGATCCACGATGGCTCCCTCCCGCCCCTTGCGAAGGCTGCAGGCAATTACTTAAACTCAGTTCTCGCCACTCAGGAATGCAGGCGTAACGGATATGATGAATCCATTATGCTTGACACGCAGGGTAACGTTAGCGAGGCATCTGGCGAGAACATATTTCTAGTGAGAAATAACGAAATAAGTGTTCCCAACCTTGCAAGTTCTGCCCTTGAGGGAATAACGAGAGAAACAGCAATCATTATTGGTCGGAAGCTAGGTTATGAGGTCAAGGAGAGACCTATTGCGAGGACGGAACTCTACATGTCCGACGAACTATTTCTTACAGGTACGGCAGCAGAGATCGTGGCTGTTACGCATCTAGACGGCAGACCTATTTGTGAGGGCAAAGAGGGACCTGTAACGAAAGATATTCGTGAGATGTACGAAAAAATCGTACGCGGTAGGGTCGATGAATACATGAGATGGGTAACACCGGTATGGTGAAGGATCCAAGCGATCTTGATATCGCGGTAGTTGGCGTAGGAGGTTGGGGAAAAAATCATGCAAGGGTCCTAATGGATCTAGGGGTTCTAACAGCCATATGCGACGCCAATGCGGAACGGGCGAAAGAATTTGCTGCTAAATACCATACATGCTATTACACGTCCTTAGATGATATGCTTAGGGAAAAAATATTGCACGGATGCATTATCTGTACTCCTACGAGGACGCACTTCGATGTAGCGAAAAAGATAATGGAGCATGGCGTGAACGTGTTTGTAGAAAAGCCGCTGGCATTTTCCTCTCCCGAATGTGAAGAAATGATTAATATAAGTGTGGATAGAAAGGTGCTTCTCACATCCGGCTACATAGAGAGGTTTAATCCTGTAGTTCAGGACGTCAAGCGTATCATAAAAAACAAGACTTATGGAGATCTGTTGATGTTGGAGTTCCATAGAGAGAACCGGATGCCAATGCATATAAAAGACGTCGGTATTATCTATGACACATCTGTTCATGATATTGATACAGCTATGTTTTTGTTTAACAGCCGTCCCAATGTTGTCTTTGCGAGAGCCGGTGCTAAGTTCCATTCCTATGAAGACTTCGCTACACTCATGCTAGGATTTGAAGACCACAAGGCTGCAATAATAGCATCAAATTGGATAACCCCCAAGAAAGTGAGAACTTTCAACGCCGTATGCACGGAGGGAATAATTTCTGGAGACTTTATAACCCAAGAAATACATATCGATGAAGCAGAACGCACGATAACACCCCGTCGAACCGGAGCTCTGCTAGAACCCCTCACTCTAGAATTAAAAAGTTTTATAGGCGCCTTGCGGGGTAACGCCGATGAATCATTAATTTCTGCGACAGATGCTACTAATGTCACTAAAGTTGCGGAATCAGCGATCTTGTCAAGCAAAACAGGATCACCTATATATCTAGAGTTGAAATAGATGAAGAAACATCTGCTAGACATTCTGGCCTGCCCGATTGACAAATTTTACCCCTTAGAGCTGTTCGAGTTTAGTTCGAGGATTACACCCGGTGGCGAGATTCAAAAACAGGGGGAACTAGTAATCGAGGAAGGGATTCTATATTGTGGCCGGTGTGCCAGATTTTTCCCAATCATTGACGAAATTCCGATAATGCTTCCCGACGAGTTACGAGATCGGGAACGCGACATTAAATTTCTGCAGAGATGGCGGGACAGAGTTCCTGACAAGGTTATTAGCGATCCTCGGCCATACCACATATAGAAGATGGTCGACTAAGAAGATGCATAATGGGCGAGAGAAAAAAAATGCGGATAGCCGTACTGTTGCCAATTGGGTATCCGAGAGTGCAAGAATAGGAAAGAATGTAAAGATTTGGCACTTTGCATATATTGGGGATGAAACTAAAATCGGCGACAATGTTATGATTGGCTCTTTAACACATGTAGACTACAAGGTTAGTATTGGGGAGAATACCCGGATCGAAGGATCTGTGTATGTTCCTCCTCTAACTGTTATTGGAAAAAACGTCTTCATTGGGCCAGGGGCCACTTTTACAAATGACCCTTATCCAATGAGTCCTAAGATGAGCGGCGTCGTGGTTAGCGATGGAGCGATTGTAGGAGGTGGGGCGTTGATAAAGGCAGGTGTCATCATAGGGAGCAATGCTGTGGTTGCAATGGGATCGGTCGTCACAAAAGATGTACCCCCCGACGTGGTGGTAATGGGAAATCCCGCTAGGGTAAGGTACTCGCGGAGCGATTATAACAAGAAGCAGAGAGCTTGGAATTCATAGCGGTGGATAAGTTTTTTCTTTCTAGTCTTATTTGAGAAAATTACACGATAACCCGATATAGAAGCGGGCCTTGCTCCTTAACTGCCTTCTTCAGCCAGAAGAAAAGGGTGGCGGAAAGCTGCAGCTGCGGAAAACTCTACACTTGTTTGACACCCATCGTCAAGTAAAAGCAGTCATCTTTTGCCTCACCACGTAAAAGCTAGTGACTAGGTGCAACATACGCATTGTTGGGATATCGAAATCATATGAGTGATGTCCTGTGCTACTTTGTTAAACATTTAACTAGCTGAGTTTACTTTGTCCCATTACGAATACACTCTTAACACGCGATCACCCGACTATATGACACGCAGGGTTCGCTTGCATTATTATTGCATCGGAAACATTATTACTTTTGGTCTGAATATGGTTAAGGTCATACTTCGAACAGGCAACGATTACGATGGTCTTGTCAGAGGGGTACAACTCTAGCTTAGAGCCGTACTGTAGTTCCACGTCTCCGATATAGTCCTTGAGTCTAGATTCTAGAGAGTGCATTAATTCGATCTTGTCTCCTCTCATCTCGTTTACATCCAGCGTCCATGCCACCAAGACTTTAGTCCTACTAGCTTTAAGATCCCTATTCTTGAGAGTATCTCGAATGCGGTCTATTAAATGCTTGACATAACCCTCAGTAGCTTTTATGGTCCCGTTTACGAGGTACATCAAGGGACCAGCCCCAGTAAGAGATGCGCTGATTGCTCTTAGATCGTAAAGACCATCCGAAATGTCGTCGAGATAAATGTCTGTAAATAACCCGTAGGCTCCCTCGCCAATGTTGTTACCTCGTGCATGCTTAAAGATTTCCAGAACGCTTGCAGTTCCGCTATATAGGTTCAATACTTTTATGGCATGTATAAACTCCGCAGAAGCGACGTCAACCACGATCAGTTTTTCAAACATATTTTGATGGGTCAGAAGTTTGGAAATATCCGAATTATTCAATGTGTCCGTGGATCCCACTATGATCTCCTTAGGAAACGGATTGCTTGTCGTCAATGGTATGTAATAATAGTGAAAATCGCTATTTGCTGATAGGCCGGTAACATGCTCTATCATGGCTATATTTTCAGAGTTCCCGCCAATCCCTGTAGGAAGACAGTATATAACCGAGCAACCCTTGCCCAGAGCACGAATAGCATCTCGCAATTTTATTTGGCAATCAGCTTTTGCATCTTGGCCTACTTTTCTAATCTTCGGTGCAAAGAATACGTAGGAGGCGTCCTTAACAGCAAGATCTATAGGCTCTAGGGATAGTAGTGGCTCGTCCTCCATAAGAGATGAAACATTTGCATATGAACTTGCGATCTCCGGTTTAAGAGTAATGGCCATCCTGGCCGCCTCATCGATTAGAGACACCTTATAGCCCCTGATTGCCAACGATGAGGCAATTTGATATCCCTCCGTGCTGAGCCCATAGACAACAGTATTTTTAGAGCTATCTTTGCTCATAGCAAATCCAGACCGACCCCAAGCCGCATATCTCTTCCCCCTCCCCTATGAAAGAGAGGTTAAAGAAAAGGTTTTTTCTTACGAAGTCTTACCTTCATTAGTTGTGAAAGTTTGGTTTGATATATTGACTCCTAAACAGGTTATGTTTTTCAAGCCCGCCGTCGAAATGCTGAGAGAACAAGGTCACGAGCTATTGTGTACCTCGAGAGAATACCGCGAGGCAAATGATCTAGCCCGGCTGAGGCAAATTGACCTCATGGTGGTTGGAAAGCACGGGGGGGCGGAGAAATCTCAAAAGTTGTGGCAAAGTGCCAATAGGATAATGAAGCTAACAGAAATAATTAGTGCGTTTAAACCAGATGTTGCAATATCATTTTCATCTCCTGAGGCGTGTCGAGTAGCATTTGGACTAGGAATAAGAAGTATTGGCTTCAATGATTCTCCTCATGCTGACGCGGTTGCCAAACTTTCCGTCCCGCTCCTCGACTTATTATTATGTCCGTGGATTATACCGTATACATCATGGATAAGGTACGGAGTCCCGAGAAGGAGTATCATTAGATACAGAGGGTTAGATCCTATTGCTTGGTTAAGAAGATTTCCGGAAGGAACGCACGGACCTGCGGTCACGCGCACAAATTATTTCCCACATAAAAAAGGCGATAAAATGTCGAAAAAAACCATTTTAGTAAGGATGGAAGAGGCCCAAGCCTCCTATATCGCCTTCAAGCAGCCTACGGGTGCCACCGTGAAGATGCTGGACAGGTTAATAAATAATCTCTCCGATATCGCAAATTTCTTCATCTTATGCAGATACGACGACCAAAAGGCTCTTATTTCAAACAGGTATCCTGGCAAGGTTACTGTGATTCCAGAAATTGTAGATGGCCTTGCGCTGATATCTCAGTCCGACATTTTCATAGGGGCGGGCGGCACAATGACCGCAGAGGCAGCGCTCTTAGGCAAGCCTACTATCTCAATAGCGCCCTCAAGCTTTTATGTGGAAAAATATCTTCTCTCACACGGATTAATATTAAAAGCTTCGGGGCCTGAAGACCTCGCAAGAATAACCAGAAATGTGGCTATCAATCATAACTACGCTGCTAAGCAACTTAGGAAAGCGACTCGAGCAGTAAAAGAGATGGAAGACCCCATAGAGAAACTCCTTTCACTTCTGACCAACGAAGATAAAATTATAAAGTTAAGAACTGATACTAAAAATGCCCGGAAAGCCCGGTAGAGGACGCCTAAGTTCCGCCGATTGTAGTGGCCAAGCATAGAGGCCTTTGGAGCCTTTGACCCCAGTTCGAATCTGGGCCGGGCTAGTAGTATGTTCTAAGTCGGTTCTACAGGAAGCGCTGAAGGGAATTCCTGTGATCGCTATACTTGCGATTTGTTTTTGCTAATTTTGGCTTGATGAACGATCACTCGAGGGGCGGTCCCACAGCGTTTTGCAAATATCGGTCACTTATATACAAATATCCAGGCTAAGTCTTTCCGGCCTTCATATATCTCTCCGCCACATGCGCGAGATGATTAAACGCTGAGCTCACGGATTTTTCACGTTCCGAGATCAGTTCCTCATATGCTTTTTTTTTCTCCAGCAAAATGTCAAACAGCTTACGTTGTTGTAAAACAGATGGTGACCCAGAGGAGAGCCGACTTTCGATCGATTTTTCTGGACTTATACTTTGAATTACCTTAAGAACATCACGTGGCTCGACATCAGTCGCTTCATGTCTGAACGCGTTTTGTACATCAGATTCCGCTAGTTTACTGAGTGGAATATTGCCTTTCTCAACAGCAGTCCTCACCATGGAACCAACCAGACGATGGGCGGAACGAAACGAGATGTGTTTTTGCGATACCAGCTGTTCGGCAATATCAACTGAAATGGCATAGCTGCTACGCGCTGCCTCCATCATATGAGCATGGTTTACTTTGAGCTCTCTAACTATCGGGGTAAGTACATTCAGGCTTTCGTTGACCACGCATGACGAATCAATTAGTACTGGTTTTAATTCCTGCAAGTCCCTACTGTATCCAGATGGAAGTCCCTTCACTAAGGACATTGCTCCAAAAAGGAACCCAACAACTGTTGAAGCTTTAGCACGTATGAGTTCAAGGGTGTCGGGATTTTTTTTCTGAGGCATCAAACTGGAAGTTGAGGAGTATTTGTCGGGGATTTCTATGTAACCAAACTCAGAAGTACTCCACAGTATGAAGTCCTCCGCTATCCTGGATAAGTTCAGCATTATGATACCAAGCGATGACATGTATTCGATTAAGTCATCTCTTGATGTTGTTGCATCTATTGAATTGATTAGAATTCCTTTGAACCCTAGTAAGGATGACGTCCTGTATCTGTCTATGTTGATGCTAGTTCCCCCGATGGCGCAAGCTCCAAGAGGTGACAAATTTATTCTATCGTAAGAGTCATTTAACCTGTCGACGTCTCTAGAGAGTATTTCTGCATAAGACAAAAGGAAATGAGCAAAAGTTCCTAGCTGTGCCTGCTGAAGATGGGTATACATTGGCATAATGGTGTGAAAGTTATCTTCTGATTTAGAGAGCAGTTCATCGATAAGCTGCACTAGCATTTGAGAGATTAGGTTGATAGTATCCCTAACCATCATCCGAAGATCAAGTGCAACTTGGTCATTTCTTGATCTGGCAGTTTGCAAGATGCCCCCGACATCATAGCCTAGGTTTGTGACTAGATATGACTCAATGCATTCGTGTATATCTTCAAATTTGTCTAACTGCAAAATCTTTGGATTTTTACGTATAGTTTCTAGACCAGCCAAAAGATCTTTCAGACTGGCAGATGATAAAAAACCTATTTCATGTAGCATTATCAAATGAGCTTCGCTGCCCAATACGTCATACAAAAGTAAGTGGTAATCTACGTAAACTGAAGAAAGAAACCCAAGTGCACGTTCGTCTAAAGAATCCGTAGTTCTTGACCTGTACACACATATGAATTCTGCCGGTTTTATTTTAGTTTTACAAATCGAGGGCATTCAAACCATAGAAAATACCTTTAGTCTAGACGGATGACTTATAACCGGCAATGATTAAATAGTAATAGCTAATCCTATATTATATGGTTCAAGACCTCCAGAACACGCGAAGGCAGATTTTTGACGAGTTGACAAAGATAGTGGATCCTGAAATAGGGGTATCAATAATGGAGCTTGAATTGGTTGACAACGTAGATATCGATTCGGGAAGGGTGTCGATAGACTTGCACTTGACAAGTCCTTTCTGCCCGGCAGTATTTGGCTTTAAAATAGCCCAGGATGTCAGAGATAATGTTTACAAGATTCCCGAGGTAAGTTCGGTCAAGATAAACGTCAGCAATCATTTCATGTCAGAGGCCATTAATAAGCAAGTGAATGAGAGTGCGCCCCCCCAGAAACCTTAAGGCTATCCTATTTCTTCTACCACCCAGATGGACCGACGAGACAGTCTGATCTTAAACTCTCACCTGAGGACGGCTTAAACCTCACCACTGGTTCTTTTGTTTAATTCCTTTTCGTCGTCTATTTTTCTAAGGTCTGCTAGAGTCTTGGGAGTCTTGGAGATACTCATGAGATGACTCCTTAACAATTGTATTCCTAAAGCCGGATCTACCCCCTTAGGACACACGGCGCTGCAGGAACCTGCGAAATGACATCTCCAAATGCCGTGTCTATTATCTACGGTATCTAATCTCTTCTTTTCGGCATCATCTCTGTTATCTGCAGAGTACCTGTAAGCCTGGGATAGGGCCTGTGGTCCAGGAAATTTTGTGTCAGTCGCGACTGTTGGGCATGCGGAGTAACAGAGTCCACATTTAATACAATATGAGAATTGCAGATAGTTATCGATATCACGCGGGGTCTGCTTAAACTCGCTTAGCGCCTCTTCTCGAGGCACTGGGTATTGGTTCTCGATATATGGCTTCATGTGCCTATGGTGATTGAAGAATTGCTGGAAATCTGTTACGAGGTCGCGTATCACTGGGAAATTTGGAAGTGGCTCGCAAGTCACTGTATCGTATCCTAGCTCTGAAATTTTGGTATAGCATGCAAGCCGAGGGATACCGTTTATTATCATCCCGCAGGACCCACAAGAAGCCATCCGGCAAGAGAATCTTATTGCAATGCTACTGTCTGAGTGCTCTTTTGCGTAGATAAGAGCATCCAGCACGGTGGTCCAGCGGCGTACGGGAACACTAAATGTGCTGAAGGATCTCTTTGTCTTTTTGAACATATCTCCTCTGAGAACTCTCAGAAGGACGTTCTGCTTCCCTTCATCATGAACTCTCTGATGATCATTACTGGAGGTTTTTTTGTTCAAAGGAATCCAAGTCACACTTCCATATCCCTCGCAACTTTCATAAACCTAAACCATTAGCGATTATAATTGTTCGTGTTCCATAACCGATTACTGCTAGCATTGCTGCTAGGGTAAAGATAGTTACAAACTTTTCCCACGTTGCGTTTTGACGTAGTTCTATGAGCATGATCCTCAGCCCATTAAACCGTGAATCGAAATAAGCACCAGAATGCTTTCCAAGAGAAAAGCGTACCATAAAATTCGATAGTTGTTTATGACGTTTTCGTATTCCAGTGACGTAGAAAAGGGCACAACCAATCTCATCATTATGTGCACGGCTACGACGAATAGTGCTGCTAACCCTGTGATATAGTGTATTTTCATAACTGTACTTTCTCTCAAAAAAGTACTGTTAGCATTTTGAATATTCCCTGAAACCATCACTTATTCCCCCCCGAATAATATACTGCCGCCATAAAACATTGCTGCTGCCGCCAAAATCAGCGCTACCCAGATTCCAGACCTCTGCCTATTGTTAAGTGAAACGGCGTCGTAAGGGTAGTCTGGCCTCCCAGGCTTTCCAAGACCTCGTGCCGTTTCCGCAAGTATCAATCGTATCCCATTTGCCGAATGAAAGGTGCTTGTACCAATTACGAGGATCAAGAACAGGTGTCCCCATGGCGTTTGCGTAAGCGCAAGCATGGAGTTCCATGCGTCGATTCCGCCCACTAGACTGGAGGTCTCATAGACATGTCCTACAAAATACAAAAGTAAAAACAAGCCGGTCAGTCTCATTAACCAATACGACAGCCGCTCCCAGCCGTAGCGGGTAGGGTTTAGCCATCCTTTCAAGCCTTCTCGGTTCGCTCGAAGATTTTCACTTTTGTTCTCTCTAAATGCTTCCATTCAGTATTTTCTCTCCACAGGTGCATACCTTGTAAACGTAACGGGATGCCATTTCATACACGGCTCACTGCCGGAATAGTATGCCAGAGAATGTTTCAGGAAATTAACATCATCACGTCCAGGATAGTCAGTCCGTGCATGAGCGCCCCTAGACTCTCGCCTATTTAGGGCACCGGTTAACACTATTTCGGCTATCCGTAGCATTGAGTCTATCTCCATTACATTACAGAAATTGGTGTTATATTCCTTAGCTTGGTCGTCTACATGTTTCCAGGCCATGCCCTTTAGATTTTTTAGCCGCCTTAGCCCTTCACTCAGGCCTGCCTCATCTCTAAATACATATGCTTTGTCGTCCATGGTGTCCGTCAGCAATTTTCGGATATCATATGGATTCACTTCCCCTGAACCACGGAATATTCCGTCGTATATCCTCTTTTCCTCCTGAGTTACTTGCTCTCCCATAATTGACGGTCGTTCCTTATTGGCAGCATGTTGAGCAGCCAGTTCCCCCGTTATCCTACCCCAGACTAGGCACTCTGATGTAGAATTTGCTCCCAAGCGGTTCGAGCCATGGGTACTATTGCATGATGCTTCTCCAGCCGCCCAAAGGCCACTCATCTCTGTGCTGCCGTCAATATTGGTGTGAATGCCTCCCATCATGTAATGACAAACCGGCCGGATTTGAATGGATTCACGAATTATGTCCACTCCTGAGAATTTGATGCCAATCTCTCTTATGCCCGCTAGACGTTCCTTAATAGATTCCTCTCCGAGATGCGTCAGGTCAAGCGCTAAGCAATCAGCTCCGGTCTCATGTTTCATTCCCCTTCCCTCTTGGATTTCCCGTATCATTGAGCGAGAAACCACATCTCTTGGTGCCAGTTCGAGCTTTTCCGGGGCATATTTTTTCATAAATCTTTCTCCCGATTTATTTATCAAATATCCCCCTTCTCCTCTAGCCCCTTCAGTTATCAGTATGCCTGATGGAAGAATACCAGTAGGATGGAACTGAACGAATTCCATGTCCTTTATACCTAGGCCGGCTCTATAAGCCATATCTAGTCCATCGGGGGTGGAAGAGTAGGCGTACGTGGAAAAGCTATAGATCCTACCTGCTCCTCCGGTACAAATTATGCCTGAGGGAGCTTTAAATATTACGAATTGTCCTGATTTCATTTCAATGGCCGTAACACCCGCAAACCTGTTACTATTATGAAGAATAGATGTGCAAAACCATTCGTTATAAAATTCAATATTTTCATACTTCAGGCATGTGTCGTATAGGGTTTGCATTTCGTAAAATCCAACTTTGTCCTGTGCATAAGTCGCCCGAGGAAAGGAATATCCTCCAAACTTCCTCTGGTCTATCCTGCCATCGCTTCTTCTTGACCATGGCATTCCCCAGTGATCGAGCCGGTAAATTTCTAGAGGCATCATTTTGACAAGACGCTCAGCAACATCTTGGTCAGCAAGAAAATCGCTCCCCTTGACTGTATCATAGATGTGGGATTCCTCATTATCACCCTCTTCTCTGAAAAGCACCGCAGCGGTGCCCCCTTCGGCTGAAACAGAGTGTGAACGCATAACCTGGACCTTTGACAATACAGCTATCCTAGCCGAACGGCTAGTTCCAGCGGCCGCGATAGCTGCTCTCAACCCAGCAAGGCCAGAACCAATAATGATAACATCAAAAGAAACCGAGTCGGCCAGCTAGGAAGTCATCCTCTTCGATAAACGAGGCCAAATATTCTCTTAAATACCTTTAGAACACCTGCACGTACTTGTATTTATTGCTATTATTATTATAGTCCAGGGTGCACCTGCCTCAGATTACGGCCCGCTTAATCCAGTCATACTTCCTAATAGTAGGCTCTGGATACCCGCATTTAGCGCATTGCTTACTACGTTTGTGAAAGGAGTTGTGACCACACCTTCTGCATCTTATGTGTGTCTTCTTCCGTGTAAATTTGCCCATTGATGTAGTGCCTTTTGTCATCACAATCACCCATGGTTAAACTGGAGGCGGGGATATAATGACAACATTGTCTCCCCTAACAACAATCATTCCAAGGTCATTTGTCTTACTTCCTTCCAGTATTTCGACGGATTCTTCCAAAAGTAGATTCATGTGTTGGTCAAAACCATGAAGGTTACCCCTGATTACTTTACCGCCTTTTAGTTTTATGAGAACAACCTTTCCCAAACTCTCGTCAAGAACCTTTACGGCCATATCTACTGACAATATATTGTGCTACCTAAACTAAAGCTAAAGGAGGCTATATATTAAAATTTCATTGCGACCTTTTTTCAGTGGGACAACTTACTAGTTGTCTAACTCCTGTATAACCACTGACAAGTTCCTGGTAATCTTTTCTAAAAGTTCTTGTCCTTTGGTGACCGTGGCGTTTCGAGGATCGCCCCAGATACCATTTCCAGTTATTTTCGGAAATGACCCAGGATTATTTGTAATAGTATCATATGATTTTTTCAATTTTGAACGATTGATAGCACTAGGCTGGGCCCTATTCATTTGGACATAATGATGATTGATAGCGAGCATTATCGAAGTCTCGGTCTCTCCTCCGTGATCAAACTCAGTATCAACCATGTTCCAATAATTTATGGAGAAGGCAGAAAAATCCTTGTCAATTACTCGGCGACATTCGTCATGCATTATGTATTGCATTGCGCCGCTGTTTCCGTGATGACCATTTATGTATATAACCCTCTTCAATCCCCCTTCTGACAAAGATGCAGAGATATCTTGAATCATATTAATGAATGTAGAATACCTCAAAGACACATTAAAGAGCGGCCTGTGCTCTATGGAGATTCCATAATAGATGGGAGGAAATACAAAGGAACTTACTTGTGCTGCGACATGCTTTGCGATGTATTCTGCAATTATCAAATCAGTCGAGAGCGGGAGGTGATCGCCGTGCTGTTCTAATGATCCGATAGGAATCAGTGCGCGCCTATGCTGCTTCATCATTTGACAAAATTCGGTGGAAGTTAACCCACCTGCTACATCAATAGCCCCCATCCAATGACATTACCAATTGCGCCGCTTATAACAGTGACTACATGCCTATGTCCCTTGACTAACGAATGTACTATCACGACCTTAAAGCAAGGTTTTCGACAAGCTATAGGGTACGCCCCTGGAAAAGGCTGTGTAGAAGCTTATGTCATTCTGCTAAATACGAAGCCACATAAACCGAGTTACAGATGTATTAGGACCTCTCACTGACTTGAACACGCCCCCAATACACCTCAAGCTTATCCTCCAAGTATAATTTGATCGCTTTTACAAGAGACTTTGCCTCTAGTTCGCGGCCTTTTTCCTTTATAGACTCGAGGGTGTCCGATGGAAGCACGCTAAAGGCATCCTGGCAGATTATCGGACCCTGATCAAGCTCATCAGTAACGAAGTGAGCAGTACACCCGACTATTTTTGCGCCTCTTTCGTATGCTTGAACATAAGCGTACGCACCGGGAAATGCCGGCAGAAGAGACGGATGGATATTTATTATTCTGTTAGGATATCTCCATACAAAATTGGGACTTAGAACTCGCATATACCTTGCCAATACAATCAGATCAACATTGAAATCCTCAACTATTTTCAATATGTGGGATTCCGCTTCTTCTTGGCCATTCCGGTGATCTACAATAAGATACTGGACTCCCGCATTTTTTGCGAGTTGCGCAAATGTATCATCCGCTCCAATGATGACCGAGATGTTTGCACTAATTTCACCTTTCGATCTTGCGTCCAAAATTTTTTGAAGACAGTGTTCTTCTTTGCTCACAAGAATAGCAATATTCTTTAACCGATCCGGTTCCTGGTAGTGTACCTTTATTTCCATTTTTAGCTTTCCAGATAAAAGCCTCAATGATTTGTCCAGTTCTTTCCGATCAGTTTTGTTAAATGTGGCCTCGAGCTGCATCCCAAACAAACCTCTGACAACGTTTTGGCTTATCTGCTGAATATTTCCACCTCTCTTGAATA
>OCZV010000147.1_pt1 | contig 26883 bp, 22 predicted proteins | sample 1539051 | NCBI WGS metagenome assembly OCZV01 (sample SAMEA3113581, study PRJEB22503) | soil metagenome
GTCGGCCGGAGGCCGACGCCGCCACGGGGCGGCGGGTGGGGGTCGGGCCGGAGTGATGGAGGCCCAGCACGCCGCACGACCCCGGCCGCTGAACGCACCGGTGCGCATACCCGTCCGGGTCGGCCCCGGCGGCGCACCCCGGGCGGTCGGGCTGCGGGGTCACCGGCGCCCGGTGCCGGTGGCGCAGGTGGCCGAGTGCTGGCGCATCGACGAGGGTTGGTGGGGGCCCAACCCGGTGTCCCGGCTCTACTACCGACTGGTGTTGGACGACGGCCGTCTCGTCACCGTCTACCGCGACCTGCGGGACGGGACGTGGTGGGCGCAGCGGTCATGAGCGGAGCTCCTGACCGGCCGACCGCGCGATCGACCCAACTAGAGCCCGCTCGCCTTGTCGCCGCGAGACGGGCGGATAGTTGGGTCGACAAGCCAGGGAGCCGGGCGGCGATGGGGTCCGGGGGCGCAGCCCCCGTGGAGACACGGTCCTGAAATGTTCGGCATCGACGACGCCCCCTACGCCGAGCTGCACCTCCACACCTGCTACTCGCTGCTGGAGGGTGCCTCGAGCCCCAAAGAGCTGATCGTCCGGGCCGCCGGCTACGGCTACGACGCCCTGGCGATCACCGACCGCAACAACCTCTACGGCGCCATGGTCTTCGCCCGGGCGTGCCGGGACGCCGGCATCCGCTCCGTCATCGGCGTCGAGCTCACCGTGGCTGTCGACCCCGATGCCGGCTCCGGCGCCGACCCCGCCCACCCGGCCGACCCCGGCGAATCCGGCGACCCCGGTGCCCGTCACGACCTCACCCTGCTGGCCGCCACCCGCCAGGGGTACGCCAACCTGTGCCGCCTGGTCAGCCTGGCCAACGGCTGGGGGCTGGTCGAGCAGGCCGACCGCGAGCGGCGCCGGCGCGACCCTTGCGCCGCCCTCCACCACGTGCGGGAGCACACCGCCGGGATCGTCTGCCTCACCGGCGGACGCCGCGGCGAGCTGTCCCGGCGGCTGGTGGCCGGTGATCGCTCCGGGGCCAGGGACGTGCTGCGCCGCTGGGTCGACTGGTTCGGGGCCGACAGCGTGTGGGTCGAGCTGCACGACAACCTGGTGCAGGGCGACCGGCCCCGCATCCGGGCGCAGGTGTCGCTGGCCCGCGAGCTGGGCGTGGGCATCGTCGCCACCGGTGACGTCCACTACCACGACCCCGGACGGCACCGGCTACACGACGCGCTCTGCGCCATCCGCCACCGCACCACGCTCGACGCCAGCCACACCTGGCGCCGGCCCAATTGCGAGTTCTACCTGCGCCGCCCCGACGACCAGGTCGAGCGGTTCGCCGAATGGCCCGAGGCCGTGGCCAACAGCGTCCGCATCGCCGAGCGCTGCGCCTTCGACCTGACCGAGGACCTGGGCTACCGGCTGCCCACCCCGACCGTCCCCGAGGGCCACACTCCCGATTCCTACCTGGAGGAGCTCTGCCGCGAGGAGCTCGACCGGCGCTACGCCGGGGCGCTGCGGCGGAAGGCGCACGAGCGCTTGGACGAGGAGCTGGCGCTCATCGCGCGGCACGGCATGGCCGGGTTCTTCCTCGTGTACCACCAGGTGCTGGGCCTGGCCAAGGAGGTGGCGGCCGAGGTGCGGGGCGACGCCCCCCGGGGGCGGCTCGACATGCCGCCCGGGCGGGGTCGGGGATCGAGCGTGAGCAGCATCGTGTGCTACCTGATCGGGTTGTCGCACATCGACCCGATCGAGAAGAACCTGTTCCTCGGGCGGTTCCTCAACGACTCGATGACGAGCCTGCCCGACATCGACCTCGACTTCCCCCGCGACATCCGTGACCGGCTGTTCCGGCGGGTGTACGAGCAGTGGGGCAGCGACCACGCCGCGCTGGTCGCCACCTTCCCCCGCTACCGCATCCGTAGCGCCGTCCGCGACCTCGGCAAGGTGCTGGGCCTCCCGCCGGCGGAGATCGATCGGCTGGCCAAGCTGGCCGAGGGGTACGGCTCGGCCGGCGCTGTCCGGACCGAGATGGAGCGGATCCCGGAGTTGCGGCCCCTCCTGGACGCGCCGGGCTGGGACCACCTCATCGATCTGGCCCGCGAGTTGGCGAACTTCCCGCGTCACGTCTCCCAGCACGTGGGCGGGGTGGTCATCGCCTCCGATCCGCTCATCGACTGCGTGCCCATCCAACCCGCGGCCTGGCCCGGGCGCTACGTGTGCCAGTGGGACAAGGACGACGTCGACGACGCCCGCATGGTGAAGATCGACTTCCTGGCGCTGGGCATGCTGTCGCTGGTGGAGGAGTGCCTCGACCTCTGCGCCGAGCACCGGGGGACGCTCATCGACCTCTCCCGCATCGACTTCGAGGACGACCGGGTGTACGACCGCATCGGGCGGGGCGACACCATCGGCGTGTTCCAGATCGAGTCCCGGGCCCAGGCCGGCATCCTGCCCCGTACCAAGCCCCGGAACCTCGACGACCTGACCGCCCAGGTGGCGATCATCCGGCCCGGCCCCATCGTCGGAGGGGCGGTCCACAACTACGTCGAGGGTCGCGCCAACCCCAATGCCGCCGGCCTGGTCCCCCACGAGTGCGTGGATGGGGTGCTGAAAGAGACCTTCGGCGTGGTGCTGTTCCAGGAGCAGGTGGTGCAGGTGGCCGTGGCCATGGGCGGGTTCAGTTCCGGGATGGCCGAGACGTTCCGGCGGGCCATGGGCCGCAACGACTGGCCCGAGCACATCGAGACGTATCGGGGCAAGTTCCTGGCCGGCGCGGAGGAGAAGGGCGTCCCGCTGGACGTGGCCGAGCGCACCTTCGAGAGCCTGGCGGGCTTCGCCCAGTTCGGCTTCCCCAAGAGTCATGCCGCCGCCTTCGGGCTGCTGGCGTACCAGACCACCTGGCTCAAGGAGTACTACCCCGCCGAGTTCTTCTGCGCCCTGTTCAACAACTGGCCGATGGGCTTCTACCCCCCGCACGTGTTCACCAACGACGCCCGGCGACGCGGCGTCGGGATCCTGCGGCCCGAGATCAACGCCAGCCGGGTGAACTGCACCGTGGCGGACACGGCCGGGTTGGGCACGGTGCGCCTCGGGCTCCGCTTCATCCAGGGGATGGGTGAGGCCACGGCCCTGACCATCGTCGACGAGCGCGACCGGGCCGGCCCCTACCGGTCGCTGCGCGACTTCGCCAAGCGCACCGGGCTGGCCGGCGAGGCCATCGAGAACGCCATCCGGGTCGGCGCCTTCGACGGCTTCGGGCTGCGGCGCCGGGAGCTGTTGTGGCAGCTCTGGCTGCTCGGCCTCGGCCGCGGGGCGCCGGGGGCACCCGACCGGTCCCGGCCCCGGCAGCTGCGCTTGGACCTGCCCACCGAGCAGGATCACGTGCCGCTCTCGGAGGTGACCAGCTTCCGGGCGATGGTCGACGACTACGAGCTGCTCGGACTGTCCCCCGACGCCCATCCCATGCAGTTCCTGCGGCACGACCTGCGGGGCAAGGTCCGCTCCAGCCGCGAGCTGCTCGAGGTTCCCGCCGGGCGGACGGTCGACATCGCTGGGCTGGTGGTCTGCCGCCAGCGGCCCGGCACCGGCCAGGGCGCGGTGTTCCTGCTGCTCGAAGACGAGCACGGCCTGGTCAACATCATGGTGGCCCCCCAGCTCTACGAGCGTTACCGCACCGAAGTGCGTGGCAGCCCGTTCCTGCGCATCAGGGGCGTGGTCGAGGAGCGCGCCGGCGGCGACGTCGCCATGCTCAAAGCCCGTACCGTCACCCCCGTCAAGCCCGCCGCCGCCCTCCGCCCCCCGGACGGCAAGAGCTGGGGCTGACCTCCCGCCGTCCTTGAAGCAAACCCGACCGGATCGGTGCGAAGGCCTGCAAAAGACGCGATCTAGCCTGCCGGGAGGGGCTCGAGGGCGGCCAGGTCCACGCCGCCGGGGTAGCTGACCAAGATGTCGGCAAGGCCGTTCATGTTGACGTCGCCGGGGTCGAGCAGGCCCGGCTCGGGCACGTTGGCGACGTAGGCGAAGGTCACCGTCCCCCCGGACTGGGGGTCGACCTCGCCGGCGAGGGCGGTGACGTTGCGCAGCGAGCCGGTCTTGGCCCGCAGCCGCCCAGCCACCGGCGTACCCCGCCACCACTCGGCGAGCGTGCCCGTCTCACCGGCGACCGCCAGCCCGTCTCGGATGACGGTGCCGGTCTCGGGCCGCGTGAGCAGGTCGGTGAGGGTGCGGCAGGTGAGCCGGCCCTGGTTGGACAGGCCGCTGCCGTCGACGAGCGTGACGCCGTCGAGCGGGACCCCGGCCTCGCTCAGCAGCTGTGTCAGCGCCGCCCTGCCCGCGGCCCACGAGCCCTCGCCGGACACGGCCACACCGATCTCCTTGAGCGCCGCCTCGGCCGTCTCGTTGTCGCTGTCGGTCAGCATCTCGGCCACGATCTGCGACACCGGGGGCGACGCCAGCGCCGCCACCTCGGTCGCACCGCCGGGAGCCCGGCCGGCCCGGGGGGCGCCGACCACGGTGACCCCCTTGGCCCGCAACCGGTCGGTGACGACCCGGGCGGCGTCGGCCGCCGGGTCGGGGGCTGGCACGGTGGCGGCCGCCGATTGTGCCGGCGAGAAGGCGGCGAACCCGTCGTTGACCATGAGCCCGCCGATGGGGCCGACGGCGTCCTGGTCGATGAACCGCTGCGGCCACACCGGGTTGTAGCGCTCACCGTCGTAACGACTGCCGTCGCCCACCACCGAGCCGTCGATCCGGGTGACCCCGGCGGCGACGATCGCGTCGACCAAGCCGTCGACGTCGTGAACCAGGGGCTCACGGATACCGGGGGCGCTGCCGGTCCAGGCCGCCGTGCCGAGGGCGGCGTCGCCACCGCCCACGACGAACAGGTCGCCGGCCACCACGCCGTCTTGCGGTGCGGCCGGGGCCACGGCCCGGGTCTCCAACCACGCGTCGGGCCCCAGGGCGAGCAGCAGCCCGGTGGCGGTCAGCAGCTTCTGGGTGGAGGCGCCGGCCAGCGGCGTTGCCGCGTTGTGCTCGAACAGCACCTCGCCCTGGCTCTCGACGGTCAGGCAGGTGCCGGCCGGCGACGCCCCCAGCCATGCCTGCAGATCGGCGACCAGCCGCCGCTCGGCCACCGGTGCGGCGATGACCTCGGGTGCCCGGCGCGCCGACAGCAGCGGCGTCGCCACGGTGTCGGCCCCGATCGCCGTGGACGCGGGCTTGGCGTCGAGCGCCAGCGCCGCGGCCCCGGCGCCGATCGCAGCCATGGCCAGGACGCCGGGGAGCACCCAGGGCCGGCCACGCGGCCGGAGATGCCGGGCCGGTTCCGGTGCCTCGGCCGGCTCCGGCGCCTCGGACGGCTCCGGTGCCTCGGCCGGCTCCGGCGGTTCCGGCGGTTCCGGCGCCTCGGACGGCTCCAGCGGCTCCGGGGACTGCGGCGGCTCCGGGCCTCCCGACCCCGGGCCACTCGAGCTCGGCTCGGGCTCCGGCGCCGCGTCCTCCGGCCCGACGCCGGTCGTGGGCGTGGTCACGGACCCACCCGGTGGCTCACGGCAAATGCCGGCGCTGCAACCAGCGCGAGCGGCGCCACAGGTGCTCGAGGGCGGTGACCGCCCGGTTGGCGGACGGGTAGCACAACCGTCCGGTTGCCCGGACCCCGGCGGGCGCGGCGTTGTCGGGCGAGGTGACGGCCAGCTCGGTGGCGCTGAAGATCGGCTTTCCGGTGGCGTCGCTCACCGCGGCGGCGGCCTCGGCGAAGCGGGCGTCCTGCCGCTCGTGGTAGGCGACGATGCGCTCCAGCCCGTGGCCCGGCCAGAACGGCCCCTCCCGCATGAGCCGGGCCTCGTTGGCCTGGATGCCCATGCCCAAGAAGATCACGGCGTCGACGTCGGGATGCGACGCCGCCAGCTCGAGCACCTTGGGCACGGTGTCCCGGGTCTCGCCGCCGGCCATGTCGATGGGGTTGTTCCCGCTCCAGCGGGGCGGCAGCTCGCCATCGATGGCGGCGCGCAGGTCGGCGGGCAGCTCGATCAGCTCGAGGCCGCGGGGCGAACCTCCGGTGCGGGCCAACGCGTCGGCGGTGACGACCCCCCATCCTCCCGCGGTGCTGACGACCACCACCCGGTTCCCCCGGGGCAGGGGTTGGGTGGCGAACGTGGCAGCGACCTCGTAGGCCTGCTCGATCGTCTCGGCCCGCGAGATGCCCGCTTGGCGACAGGCGCCGTCGAACACCCGGTCGTCGCTCGCGAGCGCACCGGTATGGCTGGCCGCGGCCCGCTGCCCGCCGGCGCTGGCACCCCCCTTGACCAGCACGATCGGCAACCGCGCGGCGACGGGCCGCAGCCGGTCGACGAAGGCCCGCCCATCGCCCACGTTCTCGACGTACGTCAGGGCGACGTGGGTCTCGGGATCGTCGGCGTAGTAGTCGAGGTAGTCGGGGATGGTCACGGCGGCGGCATTGCCCGCCGACACCGCCCGGCTCACGCCCACGCCGGTGAGCTGGGCATAGTTCCCGAACGAGCTGACGAAGTTGCCCGACTGGCTGGCGATGCCGATGTGCCCCCGGGGCGGGAAGGGCGCCACGATCTGGGCGCACAACTGGGCCGGGGGTGACACGACGCCCTGGCCGTTGGGGCCCGCGAGCAGGATGCCCAGCTCGTCTGCCAAGGCGACCAGCTCGGCCTCGGCCTTGCGTCCCTCCGGGCCGGCCTCGCCGTAGCCGCCGGAGGCGATGAACGCGGCCGTGATCCCCTTCTTGGCGCAGGCCCGCAGCAGGTCGGGATTGGCCGATGCCGGCGTGCAGACGAAGACCAGATCGATCTCGCCGTCGGGCAGCTCGTCGACCTCGGCCACGGACTGGACGCCGAGCACCTCGGCGCCGTCGCGGTTGGTGGCGAACACCTTGCCGGCGTAACCACAGGCCAGGATGTTGTGGAGGCCGACGAAGCCGAACTTGCCGGGGTGCGTCGAGGCGCCCGCCACCAGGATGCCGCTGGGTTCGAACAGCGCCCGGAACCGCTCGGTGCCAGGCACTGAGCGAGCCGCCCCGGCCATCAGCGCAGCTCCACCAGCGCGTCGACCGCCAGCGGCCGGCCGTCGACGATGAGCAGCGGGTTGACGTCGGCCGAGGCGATGTCGTCGCGCTCGACCGCCACCCGTGACAGCCCGAGCAGAACGTCGGCCACAGCCACCCGCTCCACCGCCGGCTCGCCACGGAACTCCCCCAGCAGCGCCTGGAGGGCCAGGTCGTCGATCATGTCCTCGGCGTCCACCGGCGCGATCGGCACCAGGCGGAAGCTCACGTCTGCCACCGCCTCGGCCAGGATCCCCCCGACCCCGAGCATGACGGTCATGCCGAACTGCGGATCGTGGTGGAGCCCGGCGATCAGCTCGCGGCTGGCCCGCACCATGGGCGCCACCAGCAGGTGGACGTCGCCGTCCTGGGGCGTCGCCGCCGCCAGCAACGATCCGGCGGCGTCACGCACCTGGTCCGCCGACCCGAGCCCCAGCCGCACCAGCCCCCGCTCGGTCTTGTGGGCGATGGTGTCGCCCCCCAGCTTGACGACCACCGGGTAGCCGAGGGCCTCGGCGGCGCCCACCGCCTCGTCGGCCGAGGCGACGACGTGCTCCGGCGGGAACGGCACCCCGAAGCCTCCCAACAGCTCCTTGGATGCGGCCTCCGACAGCGTAGGCATGGCCGGTGAGGGTACCCAGGGGTCGTCACCGGCCCGAAGTCAGGGTTCGAGGGCCGCCCGGAAGAACTCGCGGATCGCTTCGATGCGGGCCTCGATGGCCTCCTCGGTCATCGGGTCGCGGCCCAGCAGGCTCTCCAGGAAGTGGACGTCGCTGAAGTAGTTGAGTACCGCCCCGTAGCCGCTGATGAGCAGCTGCTCGGGATCGTGCTTGCGGAAGCGGCCGGCCCCCATCTCCCGCTCGAAGTGGTTGACCGCCCGCTCGAACCAGGGCCGTATGGCCTTGCCGAGGTCGAAGCCGAGGTGGTCGCCGGCCGCCAGCGACTCGTGACGGACCAGGCGGACGAACTCGGGGTTCTGGGCGAACCAGCGGACGGCCGCGGTGAGCACCTGGTCGACGTAGTTCCAGCCCTCCCCCACCGGCCCGCTGACCGCTTCGTCGATGCAGTCGGCCCAGTCGGCCAGCGCCCGCTCGCAGACCGCCTGGTAGATCGCTTCCTTGGAGTGGAAGTGGTGCAACAGGCTGGCCCGGCGGATGCCGACGCCGGCGGCGATGTCGTTGAGGGACGTGCCCTGGTAGCCGTTCTGGGCGAAGCAGTGCCGCGCCTCGACGAGGATCGCCTCTCGTGTCGAGCCCGCCTCGCCGTCATTGGCCACGACCACTCACGCTACCGGCCCCGCCCAACCGGGACGCGATTCGTTGTCTACCGACCTGTCGGTAGATACCCTCCGGGCAGTGCCCGCGCCCGTTCTCGCCTTGCTGGTCGGCATCGTCACCAGCCAGGTCGCCAACTTTGCCACCACGATCTACCTGCACCGCGCGCTCGCCCACCGGGCGGTCACGCTGTCGCCCGCCGTCGCGTTCGCGTGCCGCACGGTCATCTGGATCTCCACCGGCATCAAGCCCCGGGAGTGGGCCGCCGTGCACCGCCGGCACCACGCCTTCACCGACGTCGAGGGCGACCCCCACTCCCCCGTGCTGCTCGGCTGGGGGCGGGTGCAGCTCACCAACGCTGCGCTGTACCGCCGGGCGGCCCGCGACGGCGTCACGGTCCCCCGCTACGCCCGGGACATCCCGGCCGACCGCTGGGACCGCCTGCTGTTCGACCGCGCCTGGCTGGGCCTCGGCATCGGCTTCGTCCTGCTGGCCCTGCTGTTGGGGCCGGTGTGGGGTGCCGTCGCCGCGGTGATCCACGTGGTGCTGTACCTGTCGCTCAACGCCTCCATCAACGCCGTGACGCACACGTTCGGCGCCCGGCCCCACGACAACCGGGCCACCAACCTGCAGTGGCTGGCGTGGCTCACGGGCGGCGAGGGTCTGCACAACAACCACCACGCCGCACCCACGTCGGCGCGCCTGGCGTTCCGCCGGGGCGAGTACGACCCGGCGTGGCCGATCATCCGGGTGCTGCGCCGGCTGGGGTGGGCGCAGGTGCGCCACGAGCGCCCGCCGCTGCGCCAGCCCGCCCGCGCCGCCAGCTATACGTAGCGCCGCTACGCGGCGACGGCTTCGACGACGCTGAACACGGGACCGCTGGGGTCGATGCCCGACCGACGCAGCCCGGCGCGCTGGAACAGGTCGCGGTATTCCGACTCGGAGCGCTGCCGCCCCGGTCCCATCACGAGCATGGCCATGTCGATCAGCTTGGCGCGCGACGGCTGGGGTCCCTCGGGGAGCACCGCCTCCGCGAGGAGGACGCGACCGCCGTCGTTCAGCGCGGCCCGGCAGTTCGTCAGGATCCGCAGAGCGCGGGCGTCGTCCCTGTCGTGGATGATGTTGGACAGCAGGTAGGCGTCCCCACCCGCCGGCACCGATTCGAAGAAGTCGCCCGCGACGCAGGTGCAGCGGTTGCCCACGCCGGCTTCGGCGAGCAGCTGTCCGGCGCCAGCCACGACCTCGGGCAGCTCGTAGAGCACGCCCTGCAGGCGGGGGTCGGCGGTGAGCACGGCCGCGAGGAGGGTGCCGTGACCGCCACCCACGTCCACGACAGTGCCGACGCCGCTGAAGTCGTAGGCCGTCACCACCGGTGCGACGTGCAGGCTCGAGATGCTGGTCATGCCCGCGTGGAGCACGGCCCCGTCGTCGGGGTGGTCGCGCAGGTAGTCGAAGCCCAGCTGCCCGTGGACCAGCTCGAACGCCGGCTCGCCGGTCCGGACGGACTCCAGGAGGCCGGTCCACGCGTCGACGTGGAAGGGCGCGCTGGCCATGACGGCCCAGCCCCGCACAGAGCCCGGCACGTCGCTGCGGAGCAGTTCGCCGGTCTCGGTCAGGGCGAAGCGCTCTCGGTCGAGCTCCCGGAACACGTCCACGTCGGCGAGGGCCCGCAGCACGCGATGGAGGCTGGGCGCGTCGGCGCCGACCGCGGACGCGATCTCGTCGACGGGGCGCGACCCCGACGCCAACACGTCTGCCACCCCGAGGCTGGCGGCCACGCTGACGGCCTGGGTGATCCAGGCACCGGTGGTCAGCTCCATCACCCGGGCCGGGGCAGGGATCTGGGCGGTGTCCATGGGCGATTCGGTTGACATGACCATGGGGGCCGACCGTAGGAACCGGCGAGTCGCCACACGATCCCCCAGCTGAGGGAATCTCCCACGGGGTACCGGTAGGTTCAGGATCATGGACATCGTCGCTGCACTGTTCGTCGAGGCGATCGAGATGCGGGCCGCGTTCGAGGGCGGACCGACGCTGATCGACCTGGGGGGCGTGCACTTCTCGACGGTGCCCCCTTCGCCGCCGCCGGTGACCGTGGCGCCCCATCTGGTGGTGTTCGTGCGCTGTCCGCAGGGCGAGCCCGGCAACGGTGTGCTGGAGGTGGTGTTCCGGCGCGACGGCGAGCAGGTCGCCCGCAACGTCCAACCGCTGCAGGTCGATCCCGGCAAGTTCACGTACCGGCTGGTCCGGGCCGAAGTCGACTTCGACGATTACGGCACCGTCGAGGCGCACTGCCGCATCGGCACCAGCCATGTCACCGTGGTGCCCTACACGCTCGTCAAAAGACCATGATGTTCGCGAGCGCGCTGTCCGAGCACCCCGACCCCGCCGAGGCGACGGGCGAGGTCGTCGGCACGGTGCTGGAACGGCTGGGCACCGGACCGGACCTCGCCGTTCTGTTCTGCTCGCCCCAACATCGCGATGCGGTGGGCGACATCGCCGCCAGCATCCGCCGCCTGCTCCGGCCCGGCGTTCTCCTGGGCGCCACGGCCGTGGCGGTGCTCGGCGGGGCCCGCGAGGTCGAGGACGCGCCGGCCGTCGGCCTGTGGGCGGGACGGCTGGCAGCGCCCGCCCGCCCGGTCCGCCTCGACGCCGTGCGCACCGCGTCGGGCATCGCGCTCCAGGGGCTGTCGGGCTCGACGTTCGAGCCCGGCGACACGCTGCTGTTGCTGGCCGACCCGTTCTCGCTCCCGGTCGACGCCATCATCGACGCGCTCGCCGAGCTGGAGCCGCCGGGGGCGCACGGGCCGCTGGCAGTCCCGGTCGTCGGTGGGATGGCATCAGCGGCCGCTACACCGGGCGGCAACCGCTTGGTGCTCGACGACGAGGTGGTGTCCTCCGGTGGTGTGGGCGTCGTCCTGCCCGACCGGGTGGCCGCCACCGCCATCGTGTCGCAGGGCTGCCGGCCCATCGGCGATCCCATGATCGTGACCCGCGCCGAGGGCAACCTCGTGCTGGAGATCGCCGGGCGTCCCGCGCTCGACCGGCTCGACGACCTCGTGCGCAGCGTCGACGCCGAGGAGCGGGCGCTGCTGGCCTCGGGGCTGCAGATCGGGATCGCCATCGACGAGCACCAGGACACGTTCGGGCGGGGCGACTTCCTCGTCCGCAGCGTCATGGGCGCGGACCGGCGCCACCGGGCGCTAGCAGTGGGCGACCGCGTCGAGGTCGGCACCACGGTCCAGTTCCAGGTGCGCGACGCCGTTGCCGCCGACGAGGACCTCCGAGCGCTCCTGGCCGGCGCGACGGGCGACGCCGCGCTCGTGTTCACATGCAACGGACGGGGCCAGCGCCTGTTCGACGAGCCCGACCACGACGCCCGGGTGGTGCACGACGCGCTGGGTTCGCCGGCCCTGGCGGGGATGTTCTGCGCCGGCGAGATCGGGCCCGTCGGCGGGCGCAGCTTCATCCACGGCTTCACCGCCAGCGTGCTGTTGTTCCAGGGCAAAACCGTCACTCCGGCCCAACCCCCGCCCGCCGGCCACTGATGGCGTCGGCCTGACGACCGACACTGCCTCGTAGGTAGGGTGGCGGGAACATGACCCCCGACCCCGCCCTCGAGCAGCGCGCGATCAATGTCATCCGGGGCCTGGCCATGGACGCTCCGCAGGCGGCCAACAGCGGCCACCCGGGCACCGCGATGGCGCTGGCGCCGCTGGCCTACGTGCTCTGGACCCGCGTCCTCCGCTACGACGCCGACGCCCCCGACTGGCCCGACCGCGACCGCTTCGTCCTGTCGGCCGGGCACGCGTCGATCCTGCTCTACTCGATGCTCCACCTCACGGGCTACGGGCTCACGCTCGACGACCTCAAGGCCTTCCGCCAATGGGGATCGCAGACGCCCGGCCACCCCGAGGTGCACCACACGACCGGGGTCGAAGTGACCACCGGTCCCCTGGGCCAGGGCTTCGCCAACGGCGTCGGCTTCGGCGTCGCCGAACGCTGGCTGCGGGCGCGCTTCGGGACCGACATGTGCGACCACCGGACGTACGTCATCTGCAGCGACGGCGACCTCATGGAGGGCGTCAGCCACGAGGCGGCGTCGCTGGCCGGGCACCTCGAGCTGGGGCGGCTCGTCTACGTCTACGACGACAACCACATCACCATCGACGGCGCCACCGAGCTGACCTACTCCGACGATGTGGCGCGCCGGTTCGAGAGCTACGGCTGGCACGTCGAGTCGCTGGGCGAGGTGGCGAACGACACCGGGGCGCTCGAGGCGGCGTTGCGGCGGGCGGCCGACATCGAGGACGCGCCCTCGCTGCTCATCCTGCGCAGCCACATCGGCTGGCCGTCCCCCAACTTCACCGACACCGCCGACGCCCACGGCAACCCGCTCGGCGACGACGAAGTCGCCACCACCAAGCAGATCCTCGACCTGCCGCCCGACCAGACGTTCTGGGTGCCAGACGACGTGCTCGAGCTCTACCGCGCCGCCGGCCGCCGGGGACGCGACGCCCGGGACGCCTGGGAGAAGCGCCTGGCGGCACTCGACGGCGGCGAGCGCGAGGTCTACGAGGCCTGCATCGGCCAGAGGGGGCTGCCGGGTTGGGACGAGACCCTGCCGACCTGGCAGGCGGGCGAGAAGGTGGCCACCCGGCGGGCCAGCGGCGCCTGCCTGCAGGCCCTGTCCGACAAGGTGCCCGGTCTCGTCGCCGGGGGCGCCGACCTCACCGGCAACACCGGCACCGTGCTCGAGGGCCACGGCGTGCAGACGATCGACGAGCCGGCGGGCCGGCAGATCTACTTCGGCGTGCGCGAGCACGGCATGGCCGGCGTGCTGAACGGCATGGCGGCGCACGGTGGCGTCATCCCGGTGGGTGGCACGTTCTTCGTGTTCAGCGACTACATGCGCCCGGCGATCCGGCTGGCGGCCATGTCGGGCTACAAGGACATCTTCAGCTTCACCCACGACTCGGTAGGCCTCGGCGAGGACGGGCCCACCCACCAGCCGGTCGAGCACCTCGCCTCGCTGCGGGCCATGCCCGGCCTGCGAGTGATCCGGCCGGCCGACGCCAACGAGACCGCCGCCGCCTGGCGCGTGGCGATCGGATCGCGCGGGCCCACGGCACTGGTCCTCACCCGGCAGAGCATCCCCGTGCTCGAAGGCACCGCCGGCGCGCCTGTCGATCGGGGCGCCTACGTGCTGGTCGACGCCGACGGCGGCGATCCCGACCTGGTCCTCATCGGGACCGGAAGCGAGGTGGCGGTGTGCGTCGATGCCGCGGCGCAGCTGGCCGACGCCGGCCTGCGCACGCGCGTGGTGTCCATGCCGTCCTGGGACCTGTTCGCGGCCCAGCCCGAGACCTACCAGGACTCGGTGCTGCCGCCCGAGGTACCGACCCTGGCGGTCGAGGCCGGGGCCAGCCTGGGGTGGGACCGCTGGGCCGACGACTGCGTCAGCCTCGACCGCTACGGGGCCTCGGCCCCGGGGGCGGTGGCGCTGGCCAACCTCGGGTTCACCCCCGACAACGTGGCGGAGCGGGCGCGCCAACTCGTCCGCGACCTTCGGGAGGAGCAGGGATGAGCAAGCTTCAGGACCTGTACTACGAGCACGGTCAGAGCCCCTGGCTCGACAACCTGCGCCGCGGCTGGATCACCGGCGGCGATCTGGCCCGGTGGGTCGAGCGCGGCGTGCGGGGCATCACCTCCAACCCGACGATCTTCCAGAAGGCGATCTCGGCGTCCGACGAGTACGACGCCCAGTTCGGGGAGCTGATCGCCAGCCGCCAGTCGATCGACCACGTCTACTGGAGCCTGGTCACGGCCGACATCGAGGACGCCCTGAGCATCCTGCGGCCGGTGCACGACGAGAGCGCCGGCGTCGACGGCTACGTCTCGGTGGAAGTGGCCCCCGACCTGGCGCGGAACTGCGACGGCACGGTGGCGGCGGCCCGCGAGCTCCACCAGCGCATCGACGAGCCCAACCTGTTCGTCAAGGTGCCGGCCACCGCCGAGGGCGTCGAGGCCATCCGCAAGCTCGTCGGCGAGGGGCACAGCATCAACGTCACGCTCATCTTCGGGCTCGACCGCTACGACGAGGTGATGGAGGCGTACATCTCAGGCCTCGAGTCCTACGACGGCGACCTGTCGCAGGTGGCCAGCGTGGCGTCGTTCTTCGTCAGCCGCGTCGACACCGAGGTCGACCGCCGGCTCGAGGCACTCGGCACCGACGCCGCCCTCGCGCTCAGGGGCAAGGCGGCCGTCGCCCAGGCACAGCTCGCCTACCAGCGGTTCCTCGCCACGTTCCAGGGCCCGCGCTGGCAGGCCCTGGCCGACCGGGGCGCGCGGGTCCAGCGGCCGCTCTGGGCCTCGACGTCGACCAAGAAGCCCGACTACGTCGACACCCTTTACGTCGACACGCTCATCGGGCCCGACACCGTCAACACCATGCCCGAGACGACGCTCGACGCGTTCGACGACCACGGCACGCTGGCACGCACCGTCGATGCCGATCCCGACGCCGCCCGGCGCACGCTCGACGCCATCGGCGAGGTCGGCGTCGATCTCGACGACGTGAGCCGGGTGCTCGAGGACCAGGGCGTGGCGTCGTTCGCCAAGAGCTTCGACGAGCTGATCGCCGCCCTCGAGGCCAAGGCGGAGGCCACGGCCGGCGGAACCCCATAGCGCCGTGCACGGCGAGCTGGTTGTGGTCGATGACGTGCCCGGCGAGTTCGCCGAGCGCGTCATCGAGGCGTTCCACGGCCGGCCCAACGACGGGTTCTCGTTCGCCGTGTCGGGTGGCGACCTCGCCCGGCGCTGCTACGAGCGGCTGGCCGACGACGCCGGCAACCAGATCGACTGGTGGAAGGTCGACGTCTACTGGGGTGACGAGCGGTGCTTGCCCCTCGACGACGAGAACTCGAACTACCGGCTGGTCCGGGGGGCGCTGCTCGAGCGGGTGGGGGCGGTCAACGCCAACTACCCGATGCGCTGCGACGAGGGCGCGGATCCGTACCAGCTGCGCCTGGGCGAGCTGGGCCGGCTCGACGTGGTGCACCTGGGCATGGGGCCCGATGGCCACACGGCATCGCTGTTCCCGGGGTCGGCCGGCCTCGACGCCGACCCCGGCCGCTTGGTGGTCATGAACGAGGACCCGAACGGGCGCAACCCGTTCCCCCGCATGACCCTCACGTTCGCCGGCATCGCCCGGGCCCGGCTCGTGCTGGTTACCGTCTCCGGCGAATCCAAGCGCGACGCGCTGGCGCGCGTCGCCGCCGGCGACCAGGCGGTGCCGGCGACCCACGTCCGCGCCGACCACGTGCTCTGGATCGCCGATCCCGGGGCCGCGGGCGATCTCGCCTAGCACCGGACCCGGTGCGTCACCAGCTCGGCATACTGAGCCGGTGCCGAGGCCGATCTCGAGCTACCGGGAGCTACCGCCTCCCGCGGCGCTCGCGCCCTACGTCTCGTGCGTGTGGGTCCAGGCGATCGGCGCCGGTGACGTCGCCTACGACCACCCGGTGCTGCCGGACGGGTGCACGGACATCGTGTCGGTCGACGGCGACGTGATGCTGGCCGGTCCGGCCACCCGGGCCGTGACCGAGCGCTTCGAGCCCGGTTCCGTCGTCGTGGGCGTGCGCTTCCGGGCGGGGGCGGCGCCACCCTTGCTCGGGTTCGACGCGTCGGAGCTGCGGGACCGGGGGACGCCGATCGCCGAACTGTGGGGCCGGGCGGGCGCGACGCTCGCCGCCCGGTGCGCGGACGGCGGCGGGGGATCTGCCCGCCTCGGCGTGCTGGTCGACGGCCTGGTCCGCCGGCTCGACGAGGTGCCGGCGCCCGACCCGGTGGCCACCGGGACCGCGGCCATGCTCGCGGCGAACCCCGCGCTGCCCGTGCACGAGCTCGCCGACGAGGCCGCCCTGAGCGAGCGCCAGCTCCGGCGGCGCGTCGAGCTGGGCGTCGGGTACCCGCCGCGCACGCTGGCGCGCATCTTCCGGTTTCAGCGCTTCCTGCGTGCCGCACGGGCTGCCGCCCCTAAGGGCCGCGACCTCGCCCGGCTCGCCGCCGAGTCCGGCTACGCCGACCAGGCGCACCTGACCCGCGAGAGCCGCAGGCTGGCTGGCCTGCCTCCGGCCGCGCTGCTCGACTGGGAGACGCGGCGCATGACTCCGGACGACTGAAAGATTCCGGCGGTCTCGAAGGCGCGAGAAGTGCTGGTGGTGCCGGGGTGGCCTCGCTGTCGCACCCCGCCGATAGTGTGCCTGCGCATGACCGAGGTCCCTCGGGGGCTGCGCCCCCGCACCCCGTCGTCGTCCGGCTCCCTGGCGGTCGCTCGGCCGACCGGTCACGAGCTGCGCTCATGACCGACCTGCTGGGCCTGTCGCTCGACGAGCTGCTCGACCGTGCCCGCGCCGTGCGTGACGCCGCCACAGGCACCCGGGTCACCTACTCCCCCAAGGTCTTCATCCCCCTCACCATGCTGTGCCGCGATCGCTGCGGCTACTGCACCTTCGCCCAACCCCCCGCCCGCCTGACCAAGCCCTACCTCGACCCCGACGACGTGCTCGCCATCGCCCGGGCCGGGGCCCGGGCCGGCTGCCACGAGGCCCTGTTCACCCTCGGCGAGCGGCCCGAGGAGCGCTACTCGGCGGCAGGTGACTGGCTCGCCGAGCACGGCTACGAGTCCACGGTCCACTACCTGGCCGAGATGTGCCGGCTGGTGCTCGACGAGACCGGCCTGCTGCCCCACGCCAACGCAGGCGCGCTGCACGAGGACGAGCTGGCCCGGCTGCGCCCGGTGGCCGCCAGCCAGGGGATGATGCTCGAGTCCCTGCGCCCCGACCTGGACGCCCACCGGGGCTCGCCCGACAAGACACCCGAGCGGCGCCTCGCCACCCTCGAGACGGCCGGTCGCCTCGACATCCCCTTCACCACCGGCATCCTGGTGGGGATCGGCGAGAGCCGCGCCGACCGGCTGGAGGCGCTCACCGCCGTCGCCGAGTCCCACCGGCGCTGGGGCCACGTGCAGGAGGTCATCGTCCAGAACTTCCTGCCCAAGCCGGGCACGGCCATGCACCAGGCCCCGCCCTGCCCGCCCGACGACCACCTCGAGGCCATCGCGCTGGCCCGGGTGGTCCTGCCGCCCGACGTGCACGTGCAGGCCCCGCCCAACCTGGCCGACGACTTCGGCGTGCTGCTCGACGCCGGCATCGACGATTGGGGCGGCGTGTCGCCCGTCACCGCCGACCACGTCAACCCCGAGCGCCCCTGGCCCGCCCTCGACCGCCTGCGCGCCGTCACTGAGGAGCAAGGCTTCGCCTTGGTGCCCCGGCTCACGATCTACCCCCACATGGCCGCCGACCCCGACCGCTGGCTCGACCCGGCGCTGGTGTTCCCGGTGATGGACCGGTCCGACGCCGAGGGGCTTGGCCGGGACGACCCCGGCGCGGTGTTCCCCGAGCGCACCCTCGCCAACGCCAAGGCCGGCACCGGGGCGGACGTCGCGCTCACCGGCGAGCGCTCCACCGCCTGGTACTCCGGCGCGAACGCCACGCCGCCAACCATCGTCAGCGGCGTGGCGGGTCCGGCGAACAGCGCGGCCGCCGGCGCCCACCGCGGGGTCCGGGGCCGTGTGGTCGAGATCCTCACCGGCGTGGAGGCGGGCCAGGTGCCGGGCGAGGACGAGCTGGTGGACCTGTTCGCCGCCCGGGGGCCCGAGGTGGTGGCGGTCGCCGAGCTGGCCGACGAGCTCCGCCGGCAGGCCGTCGGCGACGTGGTCACCTACGTACGGAACCGCAACATCAACTACACCAACGTCTGCACGTTCAAGTGCCGCTTCTGCGGGTTCTCCAAGGGCCCGCTGTCGCTCAACCTGCGGGGCACGCCCTACCTGCTCACCCTCGACGACATCGCCGAGCGGTCCCGGGAGGCCTGGGAACGGGGCGCCACCGAGGTGTGCCTGCAGGGCGGCATCCATCCCGACTTCGACGGCGACTACTACGTCGACGTGGCCCGGGCGGTAAAGGCCGCAGTGCCCGACATCCACGTCCACGGGTTCACCGCCCTGGAGGTGACCGAGGGCGCCAAGCGGCTGCGCGAGCCGCTCGACTCCTACCTGCGGCGGCTCATGGACGCCGGACTGCGGTCGCTCCCCGGCACCGCCGCCGAGATCCTCGACGACCCGGTGCGTGCCGTCCTCTGCCCCGACAAGATCACCACCGACGAATGGCTGGAGTGCCACCGGGTCGCCCACGGCGTGGGGCTGCGCTCCAACGTGACGATCATGTTCGGCGCCGTCGAGTCGCCCCGTTCGTGGGCACGGCACCTGCTGCGGACCCGGGCGCTGCAGGCCGAGACCGGCGGCTTCACCGAGTTCGTTGGCCTGCCGTTCGTGCACATGGCCGCCCCCATCTACCTGCAGCGCAAGGCCCGCCGGGGCCCGACGTTCCGGGAGACGCTGCTGATGCACGCCGTGGCGCGCATCGCCTACCGGGGGCTCATCGACAACATCCAGTTCTCGTGGGTCAAGCTCGGGGCGGTCGCCGGCACCCAGCTCCTGCAGGCCGGCTGCAACGACCTCGGCGGCACGCTGATGGACGAGAACATCTCCCGCGCCGCCGGAGCGTCCCACGGCCAGGAGATGACGCCCCGCGACTTCGCCGCGCTGGTCGAGCCGCTCGGGCGTACGCTCCAGGAGCGCACGACGCTGTACGCGCCGGTCGAGCCGGCCGCCGCGGCGTAACCACCCGCATCCCCCGATGGACCGAGAACTCGTACGCAAGCTGCTCGACGACGCCGGGGCGACCCGCAACCGCGACGTGCTGGGGGACATCCTCCGCAATGCCTACGGCCTGGCCACCGACGACGCCGACCGCCTCGACCTGAAGATCACCCGCGACTCGTTGCGCGAGATGCGTGAGGCGTTCCGGCTCTTCGCCCCCTACGAGCAGGTGCGCAAGGTCACGGTCTTCGGCTCGGCCCGTACCCTGCGGTCCGATCCCCTCTACGACCACGCCCGCGAGCTGGCCCGCCGGCTGGCCGACGCCGGCTGGATGGTCGTGACCGGCGCCGGTCCCGGCATCATGGCCGCCGCCACCGAGGGCGCCGGGGCCGACCGCAGCCTGGGCGTCACCATCCGCCTGCCCTTCGAGGAGACCACCAGCGGACCGCTGGTCGGGTCGGACCGGGTGGTGGCCATGAAGTACTTCTTCACCCGCAAGCTGATGCTGATGAAGGAGTCGAGCGGCTTCGTGTGCCTGCCCGGCGGCTTCGGCACCCAGGACGAGACGTTCGAGCTGCTCACACTCCAACAGACCGGCAAGGCCACGCCCGCCCCCATCGTCCTGCTCGACGTGCCCGGCCTGACGTACTGGAAGGGCTTCCAGCGGTTCGTGGACGACGAGCTGGTCGCCGCCGGCTGGGTGTCGCCCCGGGACACCAACCTGTTCGTCCTGACCGACGACATCGACGTCGCCGTCGACGCCATCCGGGGCTTCTGGCGAAACTACGAGTCGCTGCGCTGGGCCGGCGAGCGGCTGGTCATCCGGCTGCGGGCGGCGCCCACGGACGCCGAGATCGCCGCCCTGAACGAGCGCTTCGGCGAGCTGTGCGTCGAGGGCGCCATCGAGCGCACTGATCCGCTGCCCGCCGAGGTGTCCGACAACGACCGCCTCGACCTGCCCCGGCTGGTCCTGCGGTTCGACGTGCGCAAGGGCGGCGAGTTCCGCGACCTGATCCGGGCCCTCAACGAGCTGGGCTCGGCGCCGCCGCTCGACGCCGCTGCGTCACCCGACTGAGTCGGGGACGACGTAGTCCTCCAGCAGCGCGAAGCGCAGCCCCGCCTGCTCGACCAGCTCGGCCAGCGCTCGCAGCTCGGTCACGAACGACGGCCCGAAGTGCATCAGCATGATGTCGCCCCGCCGCAGCTGAGGCAGCCTGCGATAGCCGACGACGTCGCCGTTGACGGTCTCCTCCCACAGCACCACCGCCGCCATGCCGCAGGCGGCGGCGGCCCGGGTGGTGGCCTCGTTGTAGGCACCGTACGGCGGGCGGAACAGAACCGGGCGCCGCCCGAACGTGCGCTCGATCAGGTCGGCGTTGCCGCAGATCTCGGCCCGCTGGCCCTCCTCGGACAAGGTGCGCAGGTCGGGATGTGTGCGGGTGTGGGCCTCGACAACCGTGTCGGGCAGGCGGCGGAAGAACTCGGCGTCGGCCTCGACCGGCCCGTCGATGAGGAACAGGCTGGCGGGCACGCCCGCCTCCTCGAGGGCGGCCCGCACCTCGGGACTGCGGGTGTGGCCGTCGTCGATGGTCAGGAAGACGACGGGGTCGGTGGTGTCTACCCGGGTGATCACCGGCGCCACGCCGTCCGTGGACGACAGCGGTACCAGCGTCACCGGCGGGGCTGTCGTGGCGGACGCGTCGGATGCCGGCGACCCGTCCGACACCCGGCCGCCGATGGTGTCGACCAGCAGCACGATGCTGACGACGGCCCCGGAGGCGCGCACGAGCGCGGCCAGGCGCGCCCGCTCGGCGGCGTGACGCGACGCTCGACGCGGGCCTCCCCCAGACATCCCGGCAAGTCTGAGGCACCGGGGCCCGCAGGACGCGGATCCCCATCCCCCTGCTTCTGGTCGCAGCCGTCCCGGCATACCACCGGCACTCGCCGCGTATCTGCGACCAGAACGAGGCTCAGACGGCGTCGTCGGGCTCGGTCAGCAGCCCGACGGCCTTGTCGACGGCGCGACGGGCCCGGGTCAGGCGCCGCTCGTCGACGGGGAGCTCGGTGCCGCCGGCGTCGATGGACTCGCGCAGGCGCTCGATGGCGAGGTCGGCCAGCTCCTCGCTGATCGACTCCAGGCGTTTGCGGATGTCGTCGAACTCACCGGCCACGGCGCTCTCCCTCCCCGGTTGGCCGCACAGCATGCCATCCGTGTGCCAACGTGGCGACGATGCCCACGCCCCCCGAACCGCCCGACGACCTGCACGAGTACGTCGGCTTCGACGCACCCGACGAGCACCGCACCTGGGTGTTCGACGTCACCTTCCTGCTCAGCCCTTGGCGCTGCATCTACGGCCACGGCTGCCAGGGCGTGCTCACCGAGCCGGCGCCCGAGCTCGAACAGGGCTGCTGCAGCTACGGCGCTCACTTCGTGGACGAGGACGACGCCAACGCCGTGCTGGAGGCGGCCGGCCGGCTCACCACCGACCAGTGGCAGCACGGGCGGCTGGCCGTGGGACGCGGCGGCCCCATCCGCCGCACCAAGAAGGGCACGCTCGTCACCCGGCTCGTGGACGGCGCCTGCATCTTCCTCAACCGGCCGGGCTTCCCGGGCGGGGCCGGCTGCGCGCTGCACCGGGGCGCCCTCGAGGCCGACGAGCGCCCGCTGGACTGGAAGCCCGATGTGTGCTGGCAGCTCCCCCTGCGGCTGGTCGAGCACACCGACGAGTCGGGCCAGGTGATCTCCACGCTGCGGGAGTGGAAGCGGCGGGACTGGGGCGCCGGCGGCCTGGAGTTCCACTGGTGGTGCACGGAGGCGCCCGACGCCTTCGTGGGCGCCACCCCGGTCTACGCGGCGCTGCGCGACGAGATCGTCGAGCTGGTGGGGACGTGGGCGTACGACCGGTTCGTCGAGCATGTCGAAGGGCGCGTCACTGTCCGGGGGTCCACCAACGGTCACGGTCGCACCGAGCAGCACCTGCCCCACCCCGCGCTGCGCCGCCGCTGAGGCGAGGTGCCTGACGGAGCCGGTCAGCTCTCGTCTTCGGCCTCGGCGTCGAACATGCACCAGGTCGCGTGCTCGTCACCGGGCTCGGCGCCGCACTCGGGGCACGGCTCTACGTCCGCCGGATCGAAGATGGCGGTCAGATCGAGATCGTTGCTGCGCTTCAGCGCGCGCGCTTCCTCGAATCGGCGATGTCGACCCTTTTTCACGGGCCAGCTCCCACGTGTTATTCGTTCGGCGGGAAAGTGTATCGCCGGCAGCACCGGCACACTCTCGATACCACCCCTAGCATCCTGTTCGTGGACGCTCCCTGGTGGCAACGTGCGGTCTTCTACCAGATCTACCCCCGGTCCTTCGCCACCAGCCGCGGGCAGCCGACGGGCGATCTCGCCGGCATCGAGCAGCACCTCGACCACGTGAGCTGGCTGGGGACCGACGCGGTGTGGCTGTCGCCGTTCTATCCGTCGCCCATGGCCGACTTCGGCTACGACGTGGCCGATCACTGCGACGTCGACCCGCTGTTCGGCGATCTGGAGGCCTTCGACCGCCTGCTGGCGGCGTGCCATCGCCGTGACCTGAAGCTGCTGGTCGACCTGGTGCCCAACCACACGTCCGACCAGCACCCCTGGTTCCGGGCCGCTCGCTCGAGCCGTGACGATCCCCGGCGGGACTGGTACGTGTGGCGCGACGGCTCGTCGGACACGCCGCCCAACAACTGGCTGGCCGCGTTCACCGGGGAGTCGGCCTGGACCTGGGACGACGCCACCGGCCAGTGGTACCTGCACCTGTTCCTGCCCGAGCAGCCCGACCTCAACTGGGCCAATCCCGAGGTGGCCGAGGCCATGCACGGGGTCATGCGCTTCTGGCTGGACCGGGGCGTCGACGGCTTCCGCATCGACGTCGTCCACGGCCTCGGCAAGGACCCCGCCCTGCCCGACGATCCGCCCGAGAGCACGGGACTCCCCCATTCCGCCCTCAACGACACCGCCGAGACCCACGACGTGATCAGGGGCATGCGCAAGGTGGTCGACGCCTACCCCGGCGGCCGGCTCGTCCTCGGCGAGGTGTTCCTGCTGTCGACCGAGCGGGTGGCGACCTACTACGGCAACGGCGACGAGCTGCACCTGTCGTTCAACTTCCCACCCCTGTTCGCCCCCTGGGACGCCAGCCGCTGGCGGCGCCAGGTCGAGGACACCACCCTCTACATCGCGCAGCGCGCCAATGGCTGGCCGACGTGGGTGCTCTCCAACCATGACAACGTGCGACACCGCAGCCGCTACGGCGGCTCCGAGCAGCGGGCCCGCGCCGCGGTGTTCCTTCTGCTCGGCCTGCGGGGCTCGCCCGTCCTCTACGCCGGCGAGGAGCTCGGGCTCGAGGACGCCGTCATCCCCGACGAGCGGCGGGTCGATCCCGGGGGTAGGGACGGCTGCCGGGCACCGATCCCCTGGGACGGCGCAGCCGGCCACGGCTGGGGCGTCGAGGAGGCGTGGCTGCCGTGGCCCCCCGAGGCCGACGCCCGCAACGTGGCCGTCCTGCGGGACGACGCCGGCTCGATCCTCCACCTCTACCGGCGCCTCCTGACCGCCCGCCGCGCCTCGTCGGCGCTGCAGACCGGGGACTTCGCGTGGATCGACGTTCCGGAGAGCATCCTGGCCTGGCGCCGCACCGACGATGGCGGTCAACGGGTCGTCGCCGTCAACATGGGCGAGGACGGCCTCCTGCCGGTCGAGGGCACGGTGCTCGTGGCCAGCGACGGCGTCGGCGAGGGCGAGGCATTCGGTGGGGTGCTGGGACGGGACCGGGCGGTGCTCATCGATCCGTCATAAGCTGAGGACATGACGGCGGTGTCAGAAACGCCGGCCGCAGCGGCCGAGGGGCAGCCGGCCGAAGCAGGGCCGCCGGCCAAGGCGCCATGGCCGATCATCTCCGCCGACGACCACCTCATCGAGCCGCCCGACCTGTTCCAGGGCCGCATGCCGTCCGGCCTGGTCGATCGGGCGCCCCGCATCGTCGAGGACGCCGACGGCACCCAGGCGTGGGTGTACGAGGGCGGGCGCTACCCCAACATCGGGCTCAACGCCGTGGTCGGCCGTCCGCGGGAGGAATGGTCCATGGAGCCGGCCCGCTTCGACGAGATGCGCCGCGGCTGCTGGGACATCCACGCCCGCGTCCGGGACATGGACACCGGTGGCATCTGGGCGTCGGTGTGCTTCCCGTCCCTCATCGCCGGCTTCGCCGGGACCGTGTTCGCCCGATCCCAGGACCCCGAGCTCGGCCTGGCCTGCGTCCGGGCCTGGAACGATTGGCACCTGGACGTGTGGGCGGGCACCTACCCGGGCCGCATCATCCCGATCCAGCTTCCCTGGCTGCCCGATCCGGTGCTCGCCGCCCGGGAGATCGAGCGGAACGCGGGGCGGGGCTTCAAAGCCGTCAGCTTCGTGGAGCAACCCGTGAACGTCGGGCTGCCGTCGCTGCACACCGACCACTGGGACCCGTTCCTGGCCGCCTGCCAGGAGACGGGCACGGTGGTGTGCCTCCACACGGCGTCGGGGTCGTGGACGGCCGCCACGTCGCCCGGTGCCCCGCTCGAGCTGTACACGACGCTCTTCCCGGTGAACGCACTGGCAGCGGCGGCCGACTGGCTGTGGGCCCGGGTCCCGCTGCGCTTCCCCCGGCTCCGCATCGTGCTCGCCGAGGGCGGCATCGGCTGGGTCCCCATGCTGCTCGACCGGCTGGACTGGGTGATGGGCCACTCGGCGACCGGCGGCGACGGCGTGTGGGCCGGCGACCTCACGCCCGCCGAGGCGCTGCGCCGCAACTTCTGGTTCTGCACCATCGACGACCCCTCGACCCTGGCGGCGCGACACCGCATCGGCGTCGACCACATCCTCGTGGAGAGTGACTACCCCCACGCCGACTCGTCGTGGCCCCACACGGCGTCGCTACTGGCCGAGCGGTTCCTGGCTTCCGGGGTGAGCGAGGACGAGGCCGCGGCCATGACCCACCGCAACGCCGCCGCCCTGTTCGACCACCCGCTACCGCCGGAGGGCTGGCCATGCTCGACCTCGTGATCCAGGGGGGAACGGTCATCGACGGCACCGGGGCGCCGATGCGGCCGGCCGACGTCGGGGTGCGGGAGGGGCGCATCGCCGCGATCGCGCCACCGGGCACCATCGACGAGCCCACTCGCTCGACCCTCGACGCCGAAGGCCGCTACGTGGTGCCGGGGTTCGTCGACCTGCACACCCACTACGACGCGCAGCTGTTCTGGGATCCGTTGGCCACCCCATCGCCGTTCCACGGCGTCACCACCGTGATCGGCGGCAACTGCGGCTTCACGCTGGCGCCGCTGGTGCCCGAGCACGCCGACTACCTGATGCGGATGATGGCCCGGGTGGAGGGCATGCCGCTCGACGCGCTGTCCGCCGGTCTGACCTGGGACTGGGGCGGCTTCGGCGAGTGGCTCGACCGCCTCGACGGCGCCACCGCCGTGAACGCCGGCTTCCTGTGCGGGCATTCGACCCTGCGGCGGGTGGCGGCGGGCGACGGCGAGACGATGCGTCGGCTGCTGCACGAGGCGCTCGACGCCGGCGCGCTCGGGTTCTCGACGTCGCGGGCCCAAACCCACAACGACGCGGATGGCGAGCCGGTGCCGTCCCGGTTCGCCGACGACGACGAGCTGCTGGGGCTGGCGGCGTGCGTGGCCGACCACGAGGGCACCACGCTCGAGGCGATCGTCGCCGGCTGCATCAACGGGTTCACCGACGATGAGGTCGAGCTGCTCACGGCGCTGTCGCTGGTGGGTCGGCGGCCGGTGAACTGGAACGTGCTCGGCGTCTCGTCGTTGAACCCGGCCGGCCACGAGCGCCAGCTGGCGGCCTCGGACGCCGCCGCGTCCCGGGGTGGCCGGGTGGTGGCGCTCACGCTGCCGCATCCGATGAGCATGCGGCTGTCGTTCCTCACCGGGTTCGTGCTCGACGGGCTGCCGGGCTGGCGCGAGGTGATCCACCTGCCGGTGCCGGAGCGGCTGCGGGCGCTCGCCGACCCCGGCGTGCGGGACCGGCTGGCCGCCGGCGCGGTCTCACCCGGCGCGGGCCTGCTGCGGGGCCTGGCGCGCTGGCCGGTGCTGACCTTCGCCGAGTGCTTCACCCCGGCAACCAAGCCCTACGAGGGCCGCACGGTCGGCGAGGTGGCGGCCGAGCGAGACCAGGAGCCGTTCGACGCGCTGCTCGACGTGGTCATCGCCGACGACCTGCGGACGGGGCTCCGGCCACCGCAGTTCGGCACCAGCGACGCCGACTGGGCGCTGCGGGCCCAGGTGTGGCGCGATCCCCGCGCCGTCATCGGAGGATCCGACGCCGGCGCCCACCTGGACATGATGTGCGGGGCCGTGTACTCGACCGCGCTGCTGGGTGAGGCGGTGCGGCAACGCCGGCTGCTGTCCTGGGAGGAGGCCGTGCGCCTGCTGACCGACGTCCCGGCCCGCCTGTACGGGGTGCGTGAGCGGGGGCGGGTGGCCGAGGGGTGGCACGCCGACCTGGTGGTGATCGACCCCGAGACCGTCGGGCACGGGCCCGAGCGGACCGCCACCGACCTCCCTGGGGGCGCCTGGCGCCTGGTGGCGGACGCCGTCGGCGTCGACCACGTCTACGTCAACGGGGTGGCCATCGTCCGGGACGGACAGCCGACGGGCGCCGTCCCCGGCACCCTCCTGCGCTCCGGGCGGGACACCGCCACCGTCCTGCCCTGACACGAGCGCGGCAAACACACCCGAGCGGCGGGGGGCGCGGGGGGCAGAGGCTCCTGCCGGAGGCCCCCGCC
>OCZV010000148.1_pt1 | contig 26772 bp, 23 predicted proteins | sample 1539051 | NCBI WGS metagenome assembly OCZV01 (sample SAMEA3113581, study PRJEB22503) | soil metagenome
GGATGACAACGCAGAAGCGATGTCACTTCACCCGAATGTTTTTTCGCAGATAAGTCGGCACGTCGAGATCTTCGCCCTCAACGATGGTCGGTTCGCTTTTTTCAAATCGACCGCGGGTGACCGCCTCGAATTGCAAAACTTCCTGTTTTGCCTGCACCGATTTCTCAGGCGAAGGTTTTTCTTCCTTCGCCGGCGTTTTGTGTTGCGTGGTCACGATCGGCTCCGGTTTGTTGACCACGGGTTCCACTGGTGGCGCTAATGGACTTTCAGCTGGCGCCGGTTCCTCAAACGGAATCATCTCGGCAGGCTCGGAAACTTCCATCGGGGTTGGCTCGATCTCGATTTGGGGCGGGATCTCCTGTGGTTGCTCCCAGACTGGAAGCTTCGCCGGCGCGCTGCTCAGGGCAGGTTGAGTCTGCTGCGGAATCAAACCTTCATCCGCCGTCATTGAAGTGATGATGGTAACGGTCAAGCGATCTCCCAATCGTCCGTCCACGGCAGCACCAAAAAGAATCTGTGTTTGCTCGCCAACATGACGGCCAAGCTCCTGCATCAGAATTTCGACTTCAGACAGCGTCATACCGGGTCCGCCTGCCACCTGAACCAACACCCGAGCCGCTTCGTCCAGCATGCGACCACGGTCCATCAACGGATTTTTTAGCGCCTGCGCGAGTGCCTCATGGGCGCGGTTATCCGAATCGGATTCGCCAAAGCCAAATAAACAACGGCCGTTACTGCTGCGCAATGCGGCCAGCAAATCATCGAACCCGATATGGATGAGTCCCGGCCGCTGGATCAGGTTCACTATCGAACGAACACTTTGACTGATCGTGCTATCGGCGGCAGCAAAGGCCTGATGAATGCCAGCCTGCGGAGGCACAATGTCGCCCATCTGGTCGTTCTCGAAGCAGATTACCGCGTTCGTCACGTCATCAAACCGGGCAAGCGCCTCCCGCGCCTGGGCGTTGCGGCGTTTGCCCTCGAATGAAAATGGAAGAGTAGCGAACACGAGCACCAGCGCGCCGGCCTCGCGGGCAAGCTGCGCGATGTAGGGCGCGGCACCCGACCCGGTGCCGCCACCGAGGCCTGCGCAAATGAAAATCATTCGTGCTTCGGCCAGGGCCCCGCGGATCTCATCGGCCGATTCCACGGCCGCTTCATAGCCAAGTTCAGGATCGCCGCCCGCCCCCAAACCGCGAGTCGTAGTGCGACCAAGCTGTACTTTATGTGCCGCCACAGAAGTGGCCAGTGACTGCACGTCGGTGTTAATCGCAACCACGTCGGCTCTCTCCAAGCCATCGAGTACGATTCGATCGAGCGCGTTTAAACCGGCCCCGCCAACACTGACAATTTTGATCGGAATAAATTCCGGCGCGCGTTCGGGCAGACTGTAATTTTTGCTGAGTTGAATCATATTGTTAGGGACAGAGCGCCGGCCTGTCCGAGATCAGGCGTTTGCGGCGCGTCCGGCGGTCGCGCCCTACCAAGGAATGAAATCGTTGTCATCGAATTCCGCTAAAAAACCTGCCAAAGATTCGTCCGAATCCACCTCGTCGCGGCCGGTCGGTTTGGACGGCTTGCGCGTACTTGATCAGCCCGATTGCAGTTGAGAACTGTGGATTCTCCACCGCGGACGTCACACCGGACGCGGTTTGTGCGTGGGCCACATGCGCGGGCATTTCAAAAATTTCTTCAGCCAGATGATCGATGCCGTTAAGAAGACTGCATCCACCGGTGATGAAAATGCCGGCCCCGAGGTAGTTGATGAATGGTTCCTCATCGAGCCTGCGTTTGAGGAGGTCGAAAGTTTCCCGCAAGCGCAGGTGAATGATCGTGTTCAGCGTCTCGCGCTCGATCTCTTTCCCGGCAAAGCCGGAATCGTCCTTTAGTGAAATCACTTCGCCGGGAAGACAATTGCCGAGGATGCAGCTCCCTTCGTCCGTTTTTAATTTCTCCGCACGCGCCATCGGGATGCGCAATCCCATCGAAATATCATTTGTGATATGGTCCCCGCCGATCGCCAGGCAGCCGCTTTGCCTCACTGCGCCCTCAGTATATAAAATATAGTCGGTTGTCCCGCCGCCAATATCGATCACCAGCGCGCCAAGATCTTTTTGGTGCTGAGTGAGAACGACCTGGGCAGAAGCAAGCCCGCCGAAGACAACGTCCTCGACGTCGAGTGGCAACTCTTTCACGCACCGGATCGTATTCTGAATGCGCGTCCGGACACCGTGGATGATGTGGAAATCGGCTTCCAATTTTTGCCCAAGCATCCCGATCGGATTCAACACTCCGTCCTGCCCATCGACGTGATAATGGTGAATGATGGAATGCAGGAAAGCATTTTGCGCAGGAAGGCTCACCTCGCGGGCGCTGATTCTTACATCCTCCACATCCTGTTCATCGATCTCATCGCGATCCTCCGGCAGCATTACGCAGCCGCGATTATTGAAGCTTTGAAGGTGGGACCCGGCTACGGCAACGTAAACGCTTCGGATCATGACGTCGCTTTTTTGCTCAGCATCGACCACTGCTTCGTGAACGCATTTCATTGCGGTCTCAAAATCAACGATCTCGCCTTTGCGGACGCCGCGCGATGGCGTCTGGCCAACGCCGAGGATTTTAACCGTGCCATCATGCCGGCTTTCGCCGACGACGACACAGATTTTGGAGGTGCCAATCTCCAGGCCAATGATCAAATTATTGCTTGCCATCGTTATTGGTTCTTTCTCTTCCGTTGGATCGGAATAGCTTTGGCGACAGGCGCCGCGCCGGCGCGAGTTTTCGGCGGCGGCGATCCAGCTTTTGCTGGTGAATCCACCGGAATTGCTTTCAAAATTCGTGGCTCAACGGTGGGCTCGATTGTGGCATTGATGATTTCCGTTGGAGTATCGGTGAAGGTCACCGGGATATTCCGTTGCACGAGCAGGTTCAAAGTCTCCAGCTCCTGCTTTGACTTGTCACAATAGACAAGAAATTGTTCCAGCCTCTGTAATTGTGCCTCGAGATCATTTAGCCCAAACGTGACGCGTGAGCGATTTTTGTCCGTCACGAGCAGACAATAACTTTGGGAAACATCGATCTCGCGAATCTGAAAGCGCGTCTGCATGAAGCTGCGCGTGCTCAAGCGCAAAAGCTCCAGCGCCGTTTTGGCTTCGGGCGATTCGACGACTTTTCCCGCATCGAGCGATTCGCTCGAGCATCCCAAAATGAGCGGCAATCCCAGATATTCCGGCAACAACTTCTTTTGTTTCATTAAAACACCCCGCGCGTCCACAAGAAAAGCAGCATCCGAGACAAATGGATCGGAAATCTCTTTCTCACTTGTAATCCACGCGACCGGCTTTCGTTCCACCACGCGGATGTCGATCTCCCCGGGCAGCTTGCGCACCACTTCCACATCATCGACCTGGGGGAGGTCCTGAATGCGATCACGCACGCGCGCCAGGTTCACCCTGAAAATGTTTTCGCCCTCACGCAGGTCCGCCGCCCTTAAAACCTGCTCCCGCTGTAGCGTGCCATCGGTCTGCAGTTCAATTGTCTTGAGCTGATAATCCCGATTCTCGAAGAAAAGGCGCCTCGCGGCTTCGCGCCCTCCCACATAAACAGCAGCGCAGAGCCCCACCACCAATAGCACCCGGGAGAGAACAGCCAGAACCTTGCGGACGCGATGTTGCGTCGCTCTGCGGGAGCGAACCTTTACGTCGAGCAGATGTTGCTGGCGCCACCGACGCGCATTGGGCGCGCGCCGGCGATTACGCGAACGGGAGGTTTTCGAGACGAACTCCATCTTCAGCTTGCCCCCTCAATTCTGGCGCGTGAAAGCGTGATAACGCGCCGGCAAAGATCCGCATAGCTGATGCCCGCGGCCGCAGCGGCTTCGGGCAGGAGACTCGCCTCGGTCATTCCCGGAATCGTATTGATCTCCAATACAAACGGCTCGCCGGTCTGCGATAAAATGACGTCCACCCGCGAATAAACTTGAAGGCCGAGGGCGCGAAACGCGCGCAGCGCCAGCTCTTGAATCTCTTTCGTCTTTTCCGGTTCAATTCTGGCCGGGCAAATATGCTGCGCGGCGCCGCCAGCCTGCGGATTGAGAAAGGGATACTTGTTAGTGAAATCGTAGAAGCCGCCCTTGGGGATTATCTCGAGAATCGGCAAGGCCTGATCACCGAGAATACCAATCGTCAATTCCCGGCCCGCCACAAATTTTTCTATCAGCAATTCACGGTCATACTTCGCCGCGTTGGCGATCGCCGGCTCGAGTTCCTCTGTCTTTTTAACGATGTAAACACCAACGGTTGATCCCTGTCGCGGCGCCTTAACCACAATGGGCAATTGCATGGCCGGACGCTCATGCGATCCGATGGTTTCCCATTCCGGAGTGCTGACACCGTGTTCACGGAATTTTTCCTTCGACCGGATCTTATCGAAAGCCAGCCGGCTCTCATTGACTCCTTCACCCGTGTAAGGGACGCCGCGCTCTTCCAGAATTTGCTGGACCTGGCCGTCTTCGCCAAAAGTTCCGTGCAACGCGATGAATGCAAACTCGACATCGCGCGGCAACTCGAAGTTCGCATCTCGGACATCGACCTCAACAACATCCGCGCCGGGTGAGCGCAATGCCTTTGAGATTCCCCGACCCGTCGCCAGCGAAACTTCACGCTCGGCGCTCGGGCCGCCCATTAGGACCGCGATTTTTTTTGGTAAATTAGCAGGGATCACCATGGCGTTATCCTAGCATGTGAACGCGAGTTGATTGGGGTAGCGCAGGCGTCTCGCGTGTTGGTTCCGGCGTCGCGCCGAAACGGACTTTCCGAAAGATTCAGAACGCGGGAGAAGATTCCACTTATAGAAAAGTTCGCGATGGCGAAGACGCCATCGCCAATACGCGAGACGCGTGCGCTACCCAGACTCCGTATTTCAACAATGTTCATCTCTCGTTAATCCACTCCCACGATTTGTACTTCTGTTTCCAATTCGATCCCGCGCTTGGCACGGGCCACGCCTTTGATCTTTTCAATCAACTCGAGCATGTCCGTCGCCGTCGCGCCTCCGTCATTCACAATGAAATTGCCGTGCACTTCCGACACGCGTGCGTTTCCAACGCGCGAATTCTTTAGTCCCAATTCATCAACCAGCTTTCCCGCCGGGCACGAATCGGGATTCTTGAAAATGCAGCCTGCGCTCTTCGCCGCCGGCTGCGAAGTGCGGCGTTTTTCCTGCGATGCCCGCAGATTTCGGACGATCTCCTCAGTTGGCGCGGGTTCTCCGCGAAAAACCGCTGAGATCGCAAAATTACTCTCGAGCAACGGAAAACTTCTGTAATGCACTTCCAGCTCATCGCGTGTTTTGGTGTGGGCCTCGCCATTTGCATCGAGATAACGAACGCGCACGACGTTTTCAAAAGTTTGCGCGCCCATCGCTCCAGCATTCATGCGCAGACCGCCACCGACTGCGCCCGGGATCCCCTCCATCCACTCCAGTCCACCGAGGCCGGCAGCCTTCCCCGCGTAAGCAACCTCTTTCAATTTTGCGCCGGCGCCGGCCGTGATTTCATTACCATTGACCTCAACCTTGTCGAAATCACCACCGCGAGGATGGACCACAACACCGCGAATGCCACCATCGCGCACCAGCAGATTTGATCCGCGACCAATAACAAAGAGCGAAAGATCTTCCTGCCGGCAGAACCGGATCAATTTCGAAAACGCCTTCTCGTCACGCGGCTCGACCCAAAATTGCGCCGGGCCGCCCACGCGCAGCGTGGTGTGTTTCGAGAGCGGTTCATAGAGCCTGACGTCCCCTTCCCCGCCGACGATCGCTATTAATTTCTCGGCAATCACCAGGTCGGCCGCGAGGAGCGATAATTGCTCGTGAATGTTGCCCGCGCCCAGGCTCAAAACCAGATCGCCAGAGTCCAGCATGTTGCCGACATCGCGATGGAGCCGTTCCATGAATGGCTGATAGCTGACGCCGCGGTGACCGTGCGTCGCGATTTCATCCGCGATCGTTTGTCCGCTGATTCCCGGAATTGGCGCTTCGCTGGCGGGATAAACATCGGTCACGACCACGCGGTCAGCGTCATCAAAGGCGCGGCCGAATTCTTTACGCAGCGCTTTTGTCCGCGAATACCGATGCGGTTGAAACATGGCCAGCACGCGTTTGCGACCGATTGATGTTGCGCTTTTCAGCGTCGCCCGGATCTCAGTGGGGTGATGAGCGTAGTCGTCAACGAGCAAAAACCGATCGCTCTGATACTTGATTTCGAAGCGGCGGCGCGCGTGCTCGAACTTGCGCAGCGAAGCAGCAATTTTGTCGAACGAAATTCCAACCTCGGTGGCGAGAGCGATTACACCGACAGCATTCTGCACGTTGTGCTGGCCGGGAACATTCAGGACCGCTTCGCCCAGTTGCTGGCCCTTCCGATAAACGCAAAAGGCCGAAGCAAAATCACGCAGCTCGAGGTTAGTGGCGCGGTAGTCGGCCTTTTCCGAAAAGCCGAACGACACAGCGGACTTCCGTTTTGCGCATGATCGCGCGGCGTTCGCGTCGTCGATATTGTAAAAAACGGTCCCGGTGGTTTGCCCGATGAGCTGCGCAAAAGCGTCTTCAATCGCGGCAATATCGGCATAGAAATCGAGATGCTCTTCCTCGATATTTAAAATGAGAGAATGCTCGGGATGAAAGCAGGGCAGCGTCCCATCGCTTTCATCGCCTTCCGCGACAAAATATTCGCCGCGCGGATCCCAGTGCGCGTTTGTCCCAAGAATCGGAATCTCGGCGCCAACGTAATGTGATGGATGCAGACCGCCTTCGCGCAAAACGTGCGCGGTCATTGCCGAGGTGGTCGTTTTTCCGTGCATTCCCGCGATAAGAATGCCGCGCTTTCCGCACATGATAGCGGCGAGGGCTTGTGCGCGGCGCACGACCGGTTTGCCCGAATCGCGAGCGCTCGCGAGAATTGGATTGTCGGACTTGATCGCCGAGGAAAATACAATCAGCTCTGCGTTGCTGGCATCGGCCGCGCGATGTTGCCCATGGAAACGTAGACCGCGCCGTTGCAGTCGATCCGTCTCCAGAGTGCTGACTTTATCAGAGCCAGTCACCTCATGCCCGAGCTCGAGCAAAAGCGCGGCGATACCGCTCATCCCGCTCCCGGCCACGCCGATAAGGTGAACCCTGTGATTCTCACAAGTGAGAAACTTTGGCAGATCCAGCTCAGAGACGGGCTTCATGAGTCGTATATTTTTCCATCGTCGTAACCACACATCCGGCTGCGTCTTTCGGGCCGAGCCGCGAACAATTCGCAGACATTCGCTCAATCAGCTCCGGATTCTCAATTAATTCCCGGATCTTGCGCGCGAGCAGTTCGCCAGAGAGCTCCGATTCCCTAAGGAGAATCGCTGCCTCGGCGCGAGCATAAATTTCCGCGTTGCGCCTCTGATGATCGTCGGCGGCATAGGGAAATGGAATTAGAATGCCTGGCAATGAAAAAGCGGCAAACTCAGCCAGGCTCGCCGCGCCAGCGCGTCCAACCACGAAATTAGCGGCGCTGTAAACTTCCTCCATCCGATGATGAAAGGCGGCGACGTAGGCAGAAATATTTTCGCGGCGATAATTATCTGCCACCAGACGCTCATCCCGCGCTCCGGAAAGATGAATTACCTGGAGAGGTGCACCCTGGAAAAACGGCAACGCTTTGATCATGGCCTGATTGATTCCGCTGGCGCCCTGGCTCCCTCCCATCACCAGTAATGTCGTCAGATCATCCCGCAGGCCGAGCTTTTGGCGCGCGATCTGTCGATCTAAAGGTTTCAGTTCGGTCCGGATGGGCGTGCCGGTAATTTCGGTATGCGCTTTTGGAAAGAATGGGGCGCATTCCTTGAATCCGAGCATGACTGCACGCACGATCCGAGCCGTTAGCCGGTTCGCCTTGCCGGGAACAGCATTTGATTCGTGAATAAAGGTGGAAATACCGCGCATCCTGCCGGCCAAAACCGGGGCGGTGGAAGTGAACCCGCCCATGCCGAGAACTACCTGCGGTTTAAATTTGCCGTAGATAGAACGACAAAGCGACAGGCTCTCGTAAAAGCGGCGAATGAAACCAAGAATTGCCGGCGAAAATGGCGAAGGTAATCCGATGGTTGGCAGTTTCTCGAATTGGAAACTCCGGTGGGTGGAAAGAGCGAGCGCGTCAATGTCTTTTTCCGAAACGAGCAACATGACTTTGTGGCCGCGATCGCGCAGCACTTCGGCGACAGCAATTCCGGGGAAAAGATGTCCACCGGTTCCTCCGCACGCGATGACCGTATTCATAAGAGTTGATCCTCTCCCTCCCGACCCATATGACTTATATGACTCATGAGTCGCATTTAAATCCGTGGTGTCATCCGAGCGTGCATGGTGACGCGTTTTTTATGCGGTGGTTCAAGAATGCCCTGTCGATAAATATTCAGCAGCAAGCCAACTCCGAACATACAAGCGGCCAGATTTGAACCTCCATAACTGATAAAGGGCAGCGGCAAACCTTTGTTTGGAAGCAGCGAGGTGGTGACGCCAATGTTCATCGCCGCCTGCAAAGCCAGCAGGGAAACAACGCCACTGCCAAGAAGCAGACCAAAACGATCTTTCGCGTGTAACGCGATCATGATTCCACAAACAATGATGACCACGAACAGGAACACCACCAGCAGACTGAACCGGAGACCGAGCTCTTCGCCGATGATTGGAAATATGAAATCGGTGTGCGCATAAGGCAGATAAAGCATCTTTTGGCGACCATTGCCCAGGCCAAGGCCTTCCATTCCTCCGCTGCCCCACGCGATCAAGGCCTGCATCTGTTGCAAACCCGCATCTTCCTTGAAATTTTGCGGATTAAGAAAGGCGGAGAGCCGTCCCATTCGTTCCGAGATTTGTGTCGCAACGACAAGAAGAGCGCCAAGGCTGACGAACGATACGGCGCCAAGCCACAGCAGGTTTGCGCCGGCAATGAACATGACGACAAAGGTCGTTAGTCCGAGCAGAGCCGCCGTTCCAAGATCGACTTCGCCCAGAACAAGTCCAGCCAGCACACCGATTATTGCGAGCGGAAGCACGAATCCAAAAAGCAGATTGCCGCCAGCTTTTTCGTGCCGGGTAAACCACGCGGCGAGGAAAAAGACGGCCGCCAGTTTTGCCAGCTCGGATGGCTGAAATGTAACCGGCCCCACTCCGATCCAGCGGCGCGAACCATTTATTCGCATGCCGATGTGCGGGACGTAACAAAGCGCCAGGACGATTACTGCGAGCGCGAACCAAAGCCACCATGTCCGCTGCCAAAAGTGATAGTCGACCAGCGCAGCCAAAGTGCAGACGAAAAGTCCAATCCCAAACCAAATCGCCTGCCGCCTGATAAAGAAATAAACGTCGCCATGGCTGTTGCGGGCAAACGCGCTGGTGCTGAAAAGCATCACGATGCCGATGACGAGCAGCGCCAGCACAGCGAGGAAAAGGATATAGGCGCTTTTACGATGCATGATTAGTTCGTGGCACGGGCTTCCAGCCCGTGGGGCCGGCGGGCATCTTGCCTGCCGGATAATGACTCGCAGGCGAGACGCCTGCTCGCCCCACAGGCTCGCCACAGGACGAGTCCGTCCGACTGGCGGACAAGATGCCTGTGCCACACGCGTGCGCTACCCGGATTGAAATCGGCGCCATGGGTGTCATTTTTCGTTCTTTTTTGGCTTCGTTGTTTTCGGGATCAAAAGCTTTTGGCCTATCTGCAACTTGCGCGGGTCCTCGATGTGGTTGAGCGCGGTCAGATCGCCGTAAGAGACGTTTAGTTTTTTGGCGATCGTCACCGGATTATCGCCTTTCGCTACCGTATAAAATTTCCCCGAGGACACGGGCGCTTTCTCGGCTTCGCTCGATTTCGGGTGCTCGTCTTTCGTCATCGATTTCGAAGGTGAACGTGACGGTTTCGCCTCATCGCGCGGTATCACCGACGATTTCGGATTTGAAGGCTCTGAGTTAATCGTCGATCCCGCGCTCCTGGCGGCCGGAGTATTTTCTGTGTTTCCCGGCGGTACGGGCGCCAACGAACTCTGTCGCGTCTTAATCGCGTTGAATGCGATAATTCCGGAGACGGCAACCACGTGAAGAAGCAAAACGATCAGCAACGCCCGCGACAGCTTCATGTTCGGCTCCGACATCTCGCCATAATCCATTTCCGCTGAGCCGCTAGCAGGGCGGCGCGCGGTTGCGGCCCGAAGTTTTTTGCGCCTGAGAAGCCTGGGAATTTTCAGTTTCATTTGGGGAGAGCTCGCACCAGGGCGCGAAATTGATCGCCGCGATCCGCATAGCTTTTGAACATGTCGAAGGATGATGTGCCCGGGGAAAAAAGGACGACTTCGCCCGGTTTGGCGATCCGGTGTGCGCGCTCAACTGCGTCCGCAAGCGAGTTCGCGATTTCAGATTTGGCCGCGCTGTTCCAAGACTGCCTGATGCTCCCGGCCATTTCGCCTATCAAAATTGTCGATCTAACCTTTTCTTTCACGAGAGATCGGAGCGGATCAAACGTGAAACCTTTGTCCTTGCCGCCAGCGATCAGAATAACCGGTTTGGTCTGGGCGCGGAGCGCCTTTTCCAGCGCGTCGAGGTTTGTCGCCTTTGAATCGTTGATGTAGCCGACGCCACCGACTTCGCGCACAAATTCGCAGCGGTGCGGTTGCGGCTCATATCGGCGGAGCGGCGGAGCCATTTCTGAAAACGACAATCCGCGAGCCATCCCCACCGCGAGCGTCGCCATCAAATTCTCAATGTTATGCAAGCCGCGCAGTTTCGTATCCGACAACCGGAGCACAGCCTGGCCATCGTAGATGATTGCGCCTTCGGAGAGGCGAAAGTCCGCTTGATCGGTGTAAGCGCTAAAGGTGATCGTGCGTGCGCGAATCCCGGGGATCTTCTCGGTTGCATTAACAACCGCGAAATCGTCCGCGGTTTGATTTTCAAAAACCCGCAGCTTGGCCGCGCGATAGTCGGCAACGGAGCGATACCGGTCGAGATGGTCGGGAGCAAAATTAAGCCAGAGACTGATTGACGGCCGAAAGGTTTGGATGGTCTCCAGTTGAAATGAACTTACTTCGACCGTGAGCACGTCGAATGGTTTCTTCTCACGCGCCACTTCCGAAAGCGGTTTGCCGATGTTGCCGCAAGCGATGGTTCGTTGCCCGCAGGCGTTCAACACCTGGGCGAGCAATTCGGTCGTCGTCGTTTTACCATTCGTGCCGGTAACGGCGATGACTGGAATTTCGCAGGATCGCCATCCGAGCTCGAGCTCTCCGATCATTTCAACCTCGCCACCGGACGAGTCCGTTCGACCGGCAGAGTTGCGAGAAGAAAAATTGCGTGCGAGTGCCGAGGCCGGATCGATCCCCGGACTTAAGACAGCCATTTGGTAAGGGGTCGAATCTTCATCTGCCGCCCTCCCGCAGATCACCGTCACTCCTTGCGTCCGCAGATTATCGAGAGTCGATTTAAGCAAATTCTTCTTATCGGCGCTATCGAGCACCGTGACCCGTGCACCCTCGGAGCGAAGCAGCAGCGCCGCGGCAGCGCCGCTTAAGCCTGCACCAAGAACCGCGATATTCTGATCTTTGTAACGCAATTTTTACCTCAGTTTCAGTGTCGCCAGACCAAGCAGGGCAAAGATGATCGACAGAATCCAAAACCGGACGATGACGATGTTTTCCTTCCAACCGGTCAGCTCGAAATGGTGATGGAGCGGGGACATGACGAAAATCCGCCGGCCCGTCATTTTGAAGCTGATCACCTGCAAAATCACCGAGACCGCTTCGATCACAAAAACGCCGCCCACGACGATCAGGAGGAATTCCTGCTTACAACAGATCGCGACGACGCCGATCATGCCGCCGATGGCGAGCGATCCTGTGTCCCCCATGAAGACTCTGGCCGGGTGACAGTTGAACCAAAGAAAGCCAAGACCGGCGCCGACCAGGGCTGAACAGACAACGGTCAGCTCTCCCGCAAACGGATAAAATGGGACCTGTAAATATTCAGCGATTCGGAAGTTTCCTGCCGCATAGGAAAGGAGCGCATATGCAAACGCGACCGTGATGGTGCAGCCAATCGCGAGACCATCCAGTCCATCGGTGAGGTTGACCGCATTCGAGGAGCCCACAATAACGAGCGCAAAAAACACGAACGTAAACCAGCCCATATTGACGATGACCGGCGCTTTAAAAAACGGGACATAGAGCGAACGCGCCTGCACTTCGAGCAACGGGCTGCTGAGGAAAACGGTGGTGACAATCGCCGCCAGAGCGATTTGGAAAACCAGTTTGATCCGGCCGCTGATGCCTTCGGACTTTTTCTTTGTGACCTTAAGGTAATCGTCAGCGAATCCGAGCGTGCCGAGATAAATCATGCTGAACAAGGCCAGCCAAACGAAACGATTATCCGGACGTGCCCAGATCAGGCTCGATACAAACACGGATCCAATGACGAGCACGCCTCCCATGGTTGGCGTGCCCTGCTTGCCGCCGTGCAGTTCGGCAAGGTGACGCACTTCTGCCGCCCCGCGAATGGGCTGCCCCATCTTCAGCGCGGTCAGTTTTCGAATAATAAAATTTCCGAAAATCAACGTGACCAGAAAAGCGGTCACGGCCGCGGCAATGGCGCGGAATGTGACATACAGGAAAACATGGAAGCCAATGAAGTGTTCGCTCAGTTGATGGAGGTAGTAGATCATGGCGAAATGACGAATGACGAATGACGAAGCCGGAAATGCTCGATCACTTCTTCCGTCCGTGCAGCACGGCTGCCTTTGATGAGAACGAGATCGCCTGGCTCGACAATTTCGCCTAACAACTCGGCGGCTTCAGTTGTCGAATTAACCGCCACACTTTTTTCCAAACCGGCGCGTTGCGCGGCCTGGGCGATTGTCGCGGCTGCATTTCCAATCGTAATTAAATGATCGACTTTTAACGCGGCCGCGGTTTCGCCGACTTCGCGATGGCCGTGCTCCGATTCGGAACCAAGTTCTCTCATTTCCCCCAGGACAGCGATACGTTTTCCGTCGGCGTCCAGTTCAACTAATGTGCGCAAAGCCGCTTTCATGGAATCGGGATTTGCGTTGTAGCTGTCGTCGAGAAAATGCACGCCCTGGATCTCTTTGATTTGCAAACGCGCTTTGGTCAGTGGCGCAGCGACGAGGCCGGCGGCGCAATCCTCGAGGGAAAGACCAAAGACGCGTCCGGCGGCGACTGCGAGCAGCGCGTTTTGCACCATGTGCAAACCGGGCACCGGCAGTTGGGCGCGGCAGCGGTGCGCTCCCTCCAATATTGTAAAATCTGTTCCGCTCTCGCTCTGACTGATTTCGCTGGCCCGGATCGTCCCTGCGGTTGTGCCGGCTAGGAGCACTTTGCCTCGCGCGCGCGTCGCTATGCTCTTCGTAAATGGATCATCCGCATTTAGAATGACCGTCCCCTCAGCGCTGACAGCTTCGGCCAGTGTGCCTTTCTCCGCTGCGATCGCCTCGCGCGATCCCATAAACTCGATGTGCGCGACGCCAATGTTTGTAATGATGGCAACGTCCGGCATGGCAAGCGGCGCCAATGCCGCTATTTCGCCAGGATGATTCATCCCGATTTCCCAGACAGCGACTTCATCGTGCGAAGTCGCCTCCAGGATTGTACGAGGAAGACCAACATGATTGTTAAAGTTTCCTTCTGTTTTTGTGACTCGAAAACGGCGGGCAAGGACCGCCGCGGCAAAATCTTTCGTACTGGTCTTGCCGTTGCTCCCGGTTATCGCGACGACCTTGAGCGAGAGCGACCTCCTGTAGTTGGCGGCCAGCTCTTGGTATGCCTGCAAAGGTTCTTCCGCACGAATGAGCGCGAAAGTCTCTGGAAGCTTCCCCTTCCAATTGGACTCCACGATCGCCCCCGCCGCATTCGCCTTTCCGGCGGCTTCAACGAAATTGTGTCCGTCGAAGTTTTCGCCACGCAAAGCGACAAATAACTCGCCGCCTTTGAGTGTTCGCGAATCGGTCCTGATCTTGTCGATCACAATCGTTCCCCTTCCGGAGGAAAGGGAAGCCCCGGCAAATTTCGCAATTTGAGAAATTGGAAGCGGATCCATAACTAAAACTCCATCGGATGGTCCTCGATCGCGCGCCGCGCGACTTGAATGTCGTCGAATGGGACGGTGTGATCGGCGAACTCCTGATAATTTTCGTGCCCCTTGCCCGCGATCAAGATAATGTCGCGCGGCTGTGCCAGGCTGACGGCGCGGCCAATTGCCTCTGTTCGATCGATCGTTTTTTCATAGCGATTTGAGCGAAAGCCTTTTTCGATCTGATCAATGATAGCGCCCGGATCCTCTTTGCGCGGATTATCGGAAGTGATGATCGCGTAATCGGCATTTCGATCCACGATCTCGCCCATCAACGGACGCTTTTGCCGGTCGCGATTGCCGCCGCAGCCGAAAACGACAATCAAGCGACTCGGTTCCAGTTCGTGCAGAGTCTTCAGAACATTCTGAAGCGCATCCGGCGTGTGCGCATAATCGACGAAAACCTGAAACTGTCGCTTGGCCGGAACGATTTCCAGGCGCCCCGGTACCTGCGGAGATTTACCTAGACTGAGGACTGCGTCACGCAGACTAATTCCCAAAGCGTTGGCTGCCGCCAACGCCGCGATTGAGTTAGCCACATTAAACCGGCCGATGAGCGGAACGCGGACCAGATAACTCTTGCCCCGGGCATCGAGCTGATAGGAAGTGCCACTAAACTCCACGCGATAATTTGAAGCGCGAAAATCCGCCCGCGCGCTCATGCCGCACGTAATCACCGCGACGCGCTTGTCGATTTTCCCAAGCAGTTGTTCGCCATAGCGATCATCGATATTCACAATTGCGACGGGCTTCAGTTTTCTTTCCTGACTCCCGAGTTGGGCAAAAAGTTTCGCCTTGGAATCGAAGTAGCTCTCCATCGTTCCATGAAAATCGAGGTGGTCCTGTGTGAGGTTGGTAAAAACGGCGACATCCCATTCGAGGCCACGCGTGCGGTCTTGCGCAAGCGCGTGCGACGAAACTTCCATCGCCGCCGCCCGGCAACCGGCGTTCGCGATTTGCGCCAGCAGTTCCTGCAAATCAAGCGATTCGGGGGTTGTGCGAATGGCGGGCAAAACACGTTCCCCAATTTCGTAGCGCACCGTTCCAATCAATCCGCAACGCAGACCCGCTTTTTCGCAGATATATTTGATAAGAAATGTGGTGGTGGTTTTCCCGTTCGTGCCGGTCACCGCTGCCAATTTTAATTTCCGCGCGGGATGCCCGTAAAAAGTTGCAGAGAGATCAGCGAGCGCGGCGCGCGTATTTTCGACGACGAGGCAGGTGACGCGCGGAGTTTTTTCCTCGCGTTCCGTAACGATTACTGATGCGCCTTTTTCGATTGCCTGGCCGATGAATTCGTGTCCATCGGTTTTTTCACCCCGCAGCGCGACGAACATGCCATTCCTTTGCATTCGCCGCGAGTCATACGCGATGCTCTCTACGGGGCGATCAAGCGTCCCGATGACGTGGCGAACTGGAATCGCGGCGACAAGAGTTTTGAGCTGCATGTGGTTTCAACATCGCCGCCGCGAGACGGATTCGCGGCGGCGAGCCGGGGCAAGGCGTTCAAGGGCGCGAGGCATTGGTTAAGGCGACTCGGTCGGCTGGCACAGTCTTTCGGCCTCGCTCCGCCGGCACGGCTTTTTGAACGCGCTCCACAGGAATGGCTTTGCGAATCTGCTCTTGCGGCCGAAGATCGAGATATTGAGCAGCCTTTTCGGCTACCCGGGAAAAGATCGGTCCGGCAATAAGCCCGCCGTAATTCAACTCTGGTTTGCTGGTCTGCGCGTCGTCCAGCACTACCAGACCGACAAACTCGGGATGCTCCGCTGGCAAATAGCCTGCAAAGGAAACGACGTACTTACCATGCTCATATCCCCCCCTGGGATCGACCTTCTGCGCCGTCCCGGTCTTGCCGGCAATCGTAAAACCAGGAACAGCCGCCGCAGCGGCAGTGCCGCGATCGCTTACGACACCTCGAAGCGCGTCACCAATTTGCCGGGCCGTTTCCGGCGAAATTACCTGGCGCGCCGTCACCGGGGAAAGTGAGCTGATGGATTTGCCGTCCGAAGTAGTAATCGATTTCACAATGCGTGGAGTCATTAATTTCCCCCCATTCGCAATCGTCGCCATTGCCGCCGTCATTTGTAATGGGGTGACCCCGATTTCGTGCCCCATCGGAATCCGCGTAATCGAAATTTTGCTCCACTTTTGCGGAGGACGAATGAGCCCGTTAATTTCACCGGGAAGTTCAATTCCCGTGCGCTCGCCAAATCCAAAGCGGCGGACGTATTCGTAAAACTTTTGTTCACCCACGCTGATCGCGAGCTTGGCGGCGCCGATGTTGCTCGATCTGATGAGAATATCGCGCACGCTCAGATACGAAAACGCCCGATGATCGTGCAGGGCTGTGCCGTTGAAATTCCAGAGGCCATTTTCACAAAAGACGGTCGAATCAGACCGAAGCTTGCGTTCGTTGAGCGCCGCGGCCGCCGCCACGATCTTGAACGTGGAACCTGGCTCCATCATGTCGATGATGGCGCGGTTTTTCATCTCTTCGGGCTTCGCCTCGGAGCGAAGGTTCAAATCGAAATTCGGCCGATTCGCCATCGCAAGGATTTCACCTGTCTGCGGCCGCATCAAAATGATCGTGGCTTTTTGGGGGGAATACTCCGCCATCGCAGCGTCGATCTCGTTCTCAACTATGTTCTGCAAGCTGAGATCGACAGTAAGATGGATCTGGCAGCCGTTGCGCGGCGGGTGTTCCTGGCCTCGGTACGGCACGATCTCCTGGCCGGCACGATTGTGCTCGATGAAGCGATAGCCGTCCTGTCCATGAAGATATTCCTCCATCGACGCTTCCACGCCTTGAATGCCATGATGGTCGAAATCGGTAAATCCGATTACGTGGCAGAGCATGGAGCCATTTGGATAGATGCGGCTGGAGTCGTGTTCGAAATAAATCCCCCGCAAATTTTTCGCGCGAAGCTTTTCGCGCAGTGAACGGCTGGCCGTTTCCGGCACTTCACGCTTGATCACAATGTATCGGCGCTCGCTGCTTAACTTTTCCGCAACCTGCTCGACCGGGATGCTCAGTTCCCTGCTGACAAGATCCACAACTGCTTCCCGATCGTTGAAAAGGGTGGCATCAGCCACCACCGTTTCGACAGGGATGTTGTGCGCGAGGACTTCGTTGTTCGCGTCCAGGATCGAGCCTCGCTCCGCGTAAATGATTTGTTTGTAAACGTGCTTCTCGGCCGCCAGAGCAGCGTACTCGTCGTGCTTGATAACTTGCAGATAAATCAGGCGAAACGAAAAGAGGCTGAAGAGCGTGATAAAGGCCGAGCAAACCAGCACACTGCGGCGATGGCTATTCGGTTTCATCTGGTGGCAGCTTGGTTGACCACGGGTTGAATTTTGTCTTCATCCGGCTGTCGCGCAGGAATTGTAAGCCGCACGATGTTCGCCTCGGCGATCGGGATCATTTTCAAATAACCTTCCTTTAATCGGCGCTGCAAAGCAGAGCGCGATGTCAGAGCCGCGATTTGCGCGCTGGCGACGTCATTTTGGGTGCGGAGACTGGCCAGTTGGTTCTCGATCGCTTTTTTGCGATCGCCCAGATGATAGAGTTGCAGCGTCAAATAAACGTAACTCAAACCAGCAAGGGCCAGAAATGCAGTCATCACAATCCAACGGGCGAGCGAAGCTGCGTTTATCGCATTGCGGTTCTTTCGATGGGAACGGTTCATTTAAATTTTCTCGGCCACACGCAGCTTTGCGCTCCGCGAACGGGGATTGGCGCGTTGTTCTTCTTCAGTCGGCTCAACCGGTTTGGAGGTAACCACCTTGAGGTCGTAATCGGGATTAGGCCGTGGTTCGGGCCATTCCGGCTGGTCGAGCCATTCCCGGCTGCGATCGCGGAAAAAGTTTTTTACGGTCCGATCTTCCAAAGAATGAAAAGTGATGACGCCGACGCGCGCGCCGGACTCGAGTCGCGCAGTCAAAACGCGCAGCCCTTCTTCGAGGGCGCCAAGTTCATCATTCACTTCCATTCGCAGCGCTTGAAAAACTTGCGTGGCCGGATGTCGCCGGCCGCGACGGCCGACAACTTTTTCAATCGCACGCGCCAGCGGAAGAGTCTCACGGAAGGGAGCTGTTTTCCGCATCTTTACGATCAAGCTTGCGATACGACGCGCAGCTGGTTCCTCCCCCAGCTCGCGGAACAACCGGGTCAATTGCTCCTCGCTGTACTCATTTACGATCGTGGCAGCAGTCAGCTGGTTCCGTGGGTCCATGCGCATGTCAAGCGGGCCGTTGCGCATGAAACTAAAACCGCGCTTCGCATCTTCGAGTTGCCACGAAGAGACACCGAGATCGAGAAGCGCTCCGCCGATGGCGCGAATTCCCAGCTCGTCGAGAACTTTATTCGCGTGCCGAAAATTCGCCTGTCGTACGGCGACGCGCCGACCGAAGCGTGTCAGTTGCTTGCTCACATGTTCGACAGCATCAGGGTCCTGATCCAGGGCGAGAACATCCGCGCCGGCACTCAAAAGCGCTTCCGTGTGGCCGCCACCGCCACAGGTCCCATCGACAATGAGTGAGCCAGGTCCGGCCGCGAGCAGCTCGACAACCTCCCTTTCGAGCACGGGACGGTGATAAATGAAGTCTTCCATTTCGTGCGCCTCCTCTTCGGCAATAGTCAACGGATCAATGGCCGACCAGATGGATCGCTCAAACCAAAATGTGTTGATAGCGCTTTGACCAAGCATCTGATTATAAGCCAATTAAATTCGCCACGTGTTGATAAGTGGGCGTTTCCTCTTCGTGCGCCCGTTTCCAGCGTTGCAAATTCCAAATCTCAAAACGCCCGCGGCCACCGACGAGGGCGACTTCACCTTTTAACTCGACCTTTCTGCAAAGTTCGTCCGGCAGGACGAGGCGCCCTTGCCGATCCGCGCTCGCGTGCTGAGCGCGGGAATGTAGCTGGCGTAGGAAAACCCGGCGATCACGCGCGGGAACACTCTCGCTCGATTCTGCCACTGCGCTCATCCGGCCAAATTCCGCTGGCGACATCACGAGCAAAAATTGCTGACTCGCCTCTGGCAAAAGGATGAAATTTTCGGCCTTGTCTCCCCGCCAACGGGACGGAATTGTGATGCGATTTTTCTCGTCGATGGAATGGCGAAATTCTCCGGCGTAGAAACGTTCAGGTGGAGAAGAGGCGTCCATATTGCGGTGGAGGATTCATCCATTTTACCCCACTTGCCCCCATCTTTAACCACCTCCCCAATCCGCGGTCAATAAAAATTTTTGCCCATTTGCATGCTTTTTCCGCAACCGTAAGCTCCTCAAGTTATGAAGGTTTTCGCGGTTGGATGCGCCATCGTTTCCCTGGCCCTCGCCTGTGGCGCTAATATCGCCCTGAGCCAAGACACCGAGAAAACTGAGATCAACGCTGCGCGAGTGACCGTGTCGATGAACGCCGATGGTTCGCGCACCGTTTACCAATTCGATGACGCGCAGCGCAAAGCCATTGCCACAACCACCGGACAGGATGGTAAACTCCGCCAGAAAATTCGTTATGAATTGGATGATGCCGGGCGTTTTTCCAGCGGCCGAATTTTCGGATCCGATGGCCGCCTTCGGCTAAAGAGCCGATATACTTACGACAATGCGGGGCGTCTCAAGGAAGAAACGCAAAGCGCCGAAGACGGGACGCTCCTGCACAAGATCGTTTACAGTTACGATCAAAACGGCAAGCAAACCGGCTATTCCATTTTCGATGCGTCCGGCAAGTTGCTGGGCCGCACGACTCCCCTGACCACCGCCCCATCGTCTTCGCCAAAATCGCGCGAGAAAAGTTCACGGTAGGGTGATATTCACGAAGCAGGCCTGTCGCTTCCCGCAAGCTCTAAGCTTGCCACAATTGCCAAAGAAGGCTAAAAAACGGACGTGATTGATTACATCCAAAAAGGCGGACTATTAATGTGGCCTATTCTGGCCTGTAGCATCATTTCGATCGCTATTTTCGCCGAGCGCCTGCTCTACCTGCATCGAGCGACCATTCACGTCGGCGAATTCTTGAAGGGACTTTCCAATCTGATTCGGCGCCGTAATTTCGCCGAAGCGCTACATGAGTCGGCTGGAACACCGGGCCCGGTAGCGCGGGTGATTCATTCCGCCATCATCCAGCACGATGCGCCTCGCGCAGAATTGCGCGACATTGTCCAGGAAGCGGCCCAGCTCGAGGTGCCCAGGCTCGAGCGATTTCTGGGAGTGCTGGCCACGATCGCTTTCCTTGCACCGTTGCTGGGCTTGCTTGGCACAGTTGCGGGAATGATCGACGCATTTGGGACGATCGCGTCCAGTGGCGGTTATGCATCGGTGACCGAGCTTTCCAGCGGCGTTTACAAGAGTTTGCTGACGACCGCGGCCGGGTTGGTGGTGGCCACGCCAACGTTTGTCGCATACAGCTACCTTTCTTCGCGCGTGAACACCATGATGCACGACATGGAGCGCGCCGGGATTGAGATCGTCCACATGTTGACGGAGAGCCGCCCGGTCAGCGGCATTATCAGCTTCCAGCCGTCCGGGGATGCATCTGCGCGCGAGCGGGAAGCGCGTCAGGATCTTTAGCTAGAAGAGTTTCAAGTTTCAGTTTTAAGTGTTGAGCAGTCCGCGACCCATGACCCAGCACTTAAGACTTGAAACTTAACACCTGAAACTTCCTCATTCATGAAGCTTAGCCGGACGAAGGAATATAATTTCGGCTGGCTTGTCCTGCTGGGGTTGGTCGATGTTGCTTTCCTACTGATTTTTTTTCTGTTGCTCAGCTCGAATTTTATTTTGCAGCCGGGCATTTCCGTTTCGATGCCGTTCTCGCGTTTTGCGCTTGGCCCCCAGGTTAACCAGCAAATCATCAGCATTACCGGGGGCACAGCTCCGGCTATTTATTTCCGGGACCAAAAGATCACGCTCGCACAACTTGGGCCGTTGCTGGACGCGGCAAGGCGGGAAGGCCAATCCATTATCATTAAAGCCGATCGTTTGACCCCTTATGAAACAGTGATGCAGGTGACAAACGCTGTGCTGGAACACGGAATCACTTCCGTCGCGTTGGCGGCGGCTCCGCCGCGATGAATGTCCCTGTCTCTGACACCGCTGTCGAACCACTTCTTTTCAGTTGGGAGCCGCCTCGGCGCCGCCAGTTTGCGCTCGCGGCGTTTCTGGCGCTCTCTTTGGTGGCGCATGCTCTCTGCTTCTATGTTTTTCAAGTGGTGTATCCGCCAATAGTCTCATTGCTCCCGCCGCCAGCGCGTGTCGGTGTGATAATGTCCAGCTCCGAAGAAGACCGAACTCTGCTCCGCTGGATCGAGGCGGAAGATCCTGCGCTGGCCTTCACGACTCAGCGCCCACCTGAGGCACGGCTGCGCGCCTTACCCAAGGTTGAGCACGTCCCGTCTTATCTCGCGGTGGAGTCGGCATTGAAAGAGATTCCCCCGCAGGCTTCTAATATCCCTGATTCTCAGCCGCCCGGGGCGGTGCCGTTGGGCCAGCGACGGACCGCGCTTGCGATGGGTCCGACTGCGACCTCTGTCTCATTTTCAAACGAGCTCGAGGCTTTCGGCGATCCCGCTTTGCCGAGTCTGAGTTTTGCCGCATCCAATAACGAGCCCCCTCAAGCGATCCGCTTTCGGGTCGCCGTGAGCGGGATCGGAGAGATTCGCTATTGCTTTCCGCTTAACTCGTCAGGCGATCCGGCCCTGGATAAGCAGGCGCGCCGCTATCTCACGCTCTGCCGTTTTTCCAAGGGTCGGGCCAGCGCGGAAAACAACGATTCATTCCTGACCTGGGGAATTGCGGCTATCGAATGGGCCGGCGACGTGACGCGACCCCGACCCACGCCGGCAGAAGCTGCTACTACGCCGTGATTCGCGTCAGCCTGGCCGCTCTGGTCACGATTTATTTGCTGCTTTTTCTTGCGGCGGTTTTTCTCCTTTGGATAGTAGGAGAGTGGAATCGCCGGCGACGAGAGCGCCGGGCCCTGGAGCATCGGTTGCGCTGCGTGATTTGCGCGTTCGAATTTGAAGACCGCACAGACGCTTTGCTCCCCCGATGCCCGCGCTGTGGAAGTTTAAACGAACGATTTAGGATGGAGCAAATTTAAGATGGGAATGTGGATCGGTCGCAATCGCAAAGCGCGGGTGACCTATGGGTTTGATGAAATCGCGCTCGTCCCAGGCCGCGTGACGATTAATCCAAACGAAGTAGATATCACCTTCCGCTTGTCGCGGAATGCGGCAGAGCCACTCGCATTAAAGATCCCCATCCTCGCCAGCGCGATGGATGGAGTAGTCGATGTCCATTTTGCCATCGCGATGAGTCAACTGGGCGGGCTGGCCGTTCTGAATCTTGAAGGACTGCAAACGCGCTACAAAAATCCCCAGGAAGTGCTGCAAAAAATTGTCGAAGCAGATAGATCAGACATCACAGGGCTGCTGCAAAGAATTTACCAGGAACCGGTCCAGGAAGATTTAATCGCCGCGCGGGTGCGCCAGATTAAAGACGGCGGTGCATTGGCGGCGGTCAGCTCCATTCCCCAGCGCGCGGCTCAATTTGGCCGGATCGCACAGGAAGCGGGCGCGGACGTTTTCGTAGTGCAAAGCACGGTCTCCACTGTCAGGCATATTTCGTCGGAGTATAAATCGCTCGATCTGGAAAAATTTTGCCGCGAGATGCGAATTCCCGTCATTGTGGGAAACACGGTCGGTTACGATGTGACCTTCGAGATCATGGAGTGCGGACCGGCTGCCGTCCTGGTGGGCGTAGGACCTGGAGCAGCTTGCACTTCACGCGGCGTGCTCGGGCTCGGTGTCCCGCAGGTAACAGCGACCGTCGATTGCGCGGCGGCGCGCGATGCTTACTTCAAAAAAACGTCGCGTTACGTGCCGATCATTACAGATGGCGGGATGAGCCGAGGCGGCGACGTTTGCAAAGCGCTCGCGTGCGGCGCGGACGCAGTGATGGTAGGCAGCGCCTTTGCCAAAGCGCAGGAAGCGCCCGGCCGCGGATACCATTGGGGGATGGCCACTCCCCATGCAAATCTCCCACGGGGGACGCGGATCAAAGTCGGCACTACCGGGTCACTCAAACAAATCCTGTTCGGACCGGCGGAAGTTGACGATGGCAGCCAAAATTTGGTCGGTGCGATTACAACCTGCATGGGGAATGTGGGCGCTCGCAATATTGCCGAATTTCAGCAGACGGAGATTATCATCGCGCCCTCCATCAAGACCGAAGGAAAACTTTTCCAGACCGTGCAAAGCGTTGGGATGGGAACGAGCTGAGATTATTTAGCGAGTTAGCGATTTAGAGATTGAGCGATTCCGCTTTGACCTCGAACCACCCGCACGGGAACTTCCACGCGTTAAATCGTTAAGTCACTAAATCGTTAAATCACTAAATGAACAACGATCGCAGAGTCGTCATCACTGGATTAGGCGCCATGACGCCGCTGGGCAATGATGTGGAGACGTTTTGGTCGAATCTTAAGAACGGCGTCAGCGGTATTCACACGATCGAATCATTCGATACCGCTGCTTACGACTGCAAGATCGGCGGCGAAGTGCGCGGCTTCGACCCAAAAGCATTCTTTAAAAATCCGAAGGATGTCCGGCGCACGGATCGATTTACGCACCTTGCGTTGGCAGCATCCAAAATGGCGCTCGACGATAGCGGGATCGATCTAGAGAATCTGAGACGCCGGGATCGCTTCGGTGTCATTGTCAGCAGTGGAATCGGCGGACTGAAAACGCTCCAGGACCAACTGACGATTCTGTTGACCAAAGGACCGGCACGAACTTCGCCGTTCACAATTCCGATGTTGATCAGCAACATGGCCAGCGGCCTCATCTCGATGGAGTACGACCTGCAAGGGCCTAACATGTGCATCGTTACCGCCTGCGCGACATCGAACAACGCCATCGGTGAATCCTGGCGGATCATCAAATTTGGCGATGCTGATATTTTCCTGGCTGGCGGTTCGGAGGCGTCGATCGTCGCGATTGGCCTTGCTGGATTCTCGGCCATGAAAGCACTCAGCATGCGCAACGATGAACCCGAACGCGCTTCGCGCCCGTTCGACCGCGACCGGGACGGTTTTGTCATGAGCGAAGGCGCAGGGATCGTGGTGGTCGAAGAGTTGGAACATGCCAAAGCGCGCGGCGCCAAGATTTATTGCGAGCTAACAGGCTATGGAGCCTGTGCCGATGCCTATCACATGACAGCGCCGCCCCCGAACGGCGAAGGCGCGGTGCGCGCCATGCAACTCGCCCTCGAACATGCCCGCATTTCCCCCGATCAGGTCGATTACATCAATGCTCACGCAACTTCTACGGACATTGGCGATCTTTGCGAGACGCGCGCGATCAAACAGGTGTTTGGGGAACAGGCCTACAAAGTTTCCATCAGTTCCACCAAATCGATGACGGGCCATTTGTTAGGTGGAGCTGGTGGAATTGAAATGGCGGCGTGCGCGCTTGCTATTCGTGATTCCGTAATCCCACCGACGATCAACCTCGAGAACCCGGGAGAAGAATGCGACCTTGATTACACGCCAAACGTCGCTCGCGAAAAGAAAGTGCGCGTGGCGTTAAATAACTCTTTCGGTTTTGGCGGCCACAACGCCACGCTCATCGCCACCGCGTTCCAAGGATAGCGATCGCCGCGGCGACCTGCGATTAGGCACTCTCGTCCATCGCTTTGACTATTCACCAGTCACCGATCACTATTTACTCGCGAGGACTTTCGGAGTTCACTCCTCACATCGCGCGGGCATAGCTTAATGGTAAAGTTCCAGCCTTCCAAGCTGGCCATGCGGGTTCGATTCCCGTTGCCCGCTCACTTTCATAGGTAAATCAGGCGTAAAATCACGCTGTCGGTCATAGCAGCGGTGCGCTGAAGTCCTAACACGTCCACCAAAAACCGCCCATTTCCGCCGAAGTCCCTTTTGCTCGCTTTCCGGCGCGTTTGCTGATGCAATTGTCCGCAGTGACAGCGTGAAGAGCGAAGAAGAAGTCAGCGACTCGAACCAGCGGCGTTCACCGCGGTTGAAACGAATGCTTTGGGGTGCGGCCATCGGCGCACTGTTGGCGATGAGCTACGTACCGTAGAGTCAGATTCGACTTAGTTCAGATCGTTGCAATTAGCGCCAAAAAAATCAGTGCTTTTCCCCGATAGGCAGCGCCTCGGCGTGTTTTCATTTGTCGATCCAATGCCGGGCCAGAGTCAGGATTTTTCCAGCTCCCGGAAGAGTTTTGAGAACTTGGACCGGCAAATCTCGGAGAAGAATGATGAAAGGCGATTAATTTTGATAAGGCGACGAGCATGAAAGTCGCAGTAGTGTTTATATCCATTTCCCTTGTGCTTGCATCGCAGACATTCGCGGTCTTGCGCCCCCTCTTTCCAGTCAAACCAGAGCCGCCACTTCGCGGCGGAGCGATCGTAATAGGAGAGGAAATAGTTCAACGCGCGTCCAAAAATAGCAACGTCGCAGTCGGGCGGTAAGAACGAGCGTGCCGGACCTGGAGGAATCACGGAATGCACATGTTCACTCGAAAGACCGAACCCGCAGCTCCCGCAAACGAATCGGTCAAACCATCTGTCGCCCCAGGGCCATTCAACCGCACGTCCATGCCAACGCAATCCGGCGCTCTTTTCTCCCGAGGAGTTTCGATCAAAGGCTCGGTCAAATTCCTCAACGAGCTACTCATCGACGGCGAGGTGGAGGGCACAATCTATTCCACCGGAACGCTCACGCTCGGAGAGCACGCGCTCATACGCGGTGAGATCAGGACGAAATCGGTGAAGGTGCGAGGGACGGTGGAGGGGAATATTTTCGTGACTGAACGCTGCGAGCTCCAGGCGGGTTGCACGCTGCGCGGTGACATCGAAGCGACCCGGCTGGTGGTTAATGAGAATGCGACATTTCTTGGCAGCGCAAAGGTCGGGACGGGGCAAGTCACTCCCGGCCTGACCTTTGCTTTCGCAGCGGCCCGGCCCTAAACCGGGAATCGTGGTCTGCGAAGTACTTGCAAAACCGCAGTGGTGCGAGACTCGCAAAGTTGTTTTCGGTTGGACAACAACGAAATTTCCTTTGCACACTAGCGCCGCCGTCGGGTGGCGGAGGCGGTAGGAGTGCGGTTGGGAAATTCACCCAGTTGTGATGCTGGAATAATGACAGGAATTGCGCTGATTTGCGGCATTTGGTTTAATCGAGATGTAAAGCACGATTGATGGCGTCCAGAAAAACAATGAATCAGACACCAAGTCGCAAGAGACCGATAGACAAACTTAGGAATCCGAGGAAGAGAGTACCCACTCGGCTTCAGGGATCGAATAGTAAGACCACGTACGGTGATCTCTCGGCCCTCTTCGGTGTTATTGTTTCTTTTCTGCTGGTTGTCGTCTCGTTTTTGAGCTTTTGCGCCATCGCTTGCGCGATGTGTGTCCAAGCAGGGATTTACTTTTTTCAGCTTAAGCAGATTCAGAAATCCGCTGCTGCAGCCACTAAAGCTGCCAGTGCGGTCGAAGCGAGCGTAAAACAAGCTAGGGGGACTTTTCGTGATGATCAAAGGGCGTGGGTACACCTGGTCGACA
>OCZV010000150.1_pt1 | contig 26570 bp, 26 predicted proteins | sample 1539051 | NCBI WGS metagenome assembly OCZV01 (sample SAMEA3113581, study PRJEB22503) | soil metagenome
TTAAGCACGCCGCCAGCGTTCGTCCTGAGCCAGGATCAAACTCTCCGTAGAGATTTTGGGAACTTCGACACGACATCGCCCCTACGGGGCACGCCAACGTCGAAGTTTCCAAACTTAGAACCTCGACGAATCCGCACGTACACACATGCGGCATCGAGGTCCAGCAAGTTTGATGCGTGGCAGAACGCTCGCTAACTAAAGCAAAACGTCTTGCCGGATTTATTCATGTAAGACCGTCAAAGCTCACCTAAAAGGTGATGTCTTTGACGAGGGTCCACTGATCTCCGATACACCCCCGAAGGGGTTTCTCGGCAGGCACACTGTTCAGTTCTCAAGGAGCCAACTACCCGGGGCAACAAAAAACGCCGGTCGGACAGCACCGGCGAGTCTTAAGCGACCTGGTCATTACTGGCTCAGGTTGCCGATAGACTCTCCGATCTTTGTCCCTTGCGCCGCCTGCACTCCAGCGGAGCATGCCAACGTTCCGCCCCTCAGGGCCCAAGAAGGATACCAGCTTCGGGCGATGAGGGTCAATCATTGGGCCGCCGACCGGCGGCCCCCTTGCCCCCCTGATTCACGGGCGTCGACCTAGTATAGACGACCGGCTACTCGGCCAAACGCACGAACCGGCGCTTGCCCACCTGGAGGAGTGCTCCCTTTAGTTCCGCAAGGGGCACCTCCTCGGTATTGATGGTCGCTCCGTTGACCCGCACTCCGTGGCCGGCAATCAGGCGCCGCGCCTCCGATCGGGAGGACGCCAGGCCGAGCTCCGCCAGGACCCTGGGGAGAAAGACTGTGTCCGCGTCGATTGCGTTCTGAGGGATGGACGCTTGAGCGACGTCCTCCGGCGCTCTGCCTTCCTTGAACTGCCGGTCGAAGGCCGCCTCGGCAGCCTGCGCCGCCTCGCCGCCGTGGTAGAGGGCCACCGTTGCCCCGGCCACGGTTCTTTTCGCCCGGCCCGCCTCGGGGCCTCCCCCGTCAGAGGCCGCCTGGATTGCTGCGATCTCGTTGTCGTCGAAGTCTGCCGCGAGCGCCGCGAACTGCCCGAGGACCCGATCCGGAATGCTCATTAGTTTCCCGAACATCTCCTCGGGAGCTTCTCTGATCCCGACGTAGTTACCGAGCGACTGAGACATCTTCTGTACGCCGTCGGTGCCGACGAGTAGCGGCATCGTCAGCGCTATCTGGGGCGGCTGCTCGAACGCACGCTGCATGTCTCGGCCGACAATGAGATTGAAGAGCTGGTCCGTTCCCCCCAGCTCGACATCGGCCTCCACGGCAACGGAGTCATAGGCTTGCAGAAGCGGATACATGAACTCAATGATCGAGATCGGTTCATTCTTCTGATAGCGCTTCGAGAAGTCATCGCGCTCGAGCATCTGCGCCACCGTGTAGTGCGAGGTGAGCTTGAGAACTCCGGCGAGGTCCAGCGGCTCGAGCCATTCTGAGTTATAGCGGATTTCGAGGTTGTCTTTCGAAAGGATGTCGAAGAGCTGATCGAACACGGCCTGCGCGTACGTCTTCACCTGTTCCTTCGAGAGCTGTGGCCTGGTAGCCGATTTCCCGGAAGGATCGCCAATGCGGGCTGTGAAGTCTCCGACGATCAGCACCGCCGTATGCCCCTCGTCTTGGAACTGGCGCAGTTTGCGCAGTGGGACCGCCCACCCGAGTGTCACGTCCCGAGCGGTCGGATCGACCCCGAGCTTCACCCTCAATGGGCGCCCGGCCTTCAAACGTTCGGCAAGGTCCTCTGCCGGAACCACGTGTTCGGCATGGCGGACGAGCCGCGCCAGCTGGCTCGCAGCGTCCCTTTCACTCATGACGCACGGATGCTACGGGAATTCCCTCGTAGCGCGCGCCCCGGATCTCCAAGGCACATCCAAAGTGCGTCTGGGAACACGAGACCAAACGCCGAGTAGCGCCTAGACTCAGGGGGCGAATATGTCTCCCCGAACCCCCACCCGAATAGTCCTGGCTCTGGTGTTGGCGCTGGGCCTGGCGATCACCGCCTGCGCCGAACTTGAAAACCTACCCGTCCTCGAAGACAGGGACCTCAAATTCAAGCCTCCCGAGTCCTCCAAGCTCTACGACAGATCGGGCAACCTGATAACCACCTTCCATGGGGTTCAGAACCGCACGGTTGTTCCTCTCTCGAGAATCCCCGAAATCGCCCAGAAGGCGGTGCTCGCAATTGAGGACGAACGTTTCTATGAGCATGAAGGTGTCGATGTACGAGCGATAGCCCGAGCCCTTGTGGCCAACGTCCGCAGCGGCGGAGTCGAAGAGGGCGGCTCAACCATCACCCAGCAGCTCGTGAAGCAGACGATCATTGCGCCGGGGGACATTGCCGATCAAACGCTCCAACGAAAAATCGACGAGGCGGCGCTTGCTCGTCAGCTCGAGAAGAGGTTGACGAAGGAACAGATTCTGTTCCGCTATCTCAACACGGTGTACTTCGGTTCCGGTGCCTACGGAATCCAGGCGGCGAGCAAAGCCTATTTCAACCGCAATGCCAAGAAGCTGAAGCTCCACCAGGCCGCCCTTCTGGCAGGCATCATCAAGTCCCCGCAGACGTTCAGTCCGTTTCGCGATCGTAAGACCGCCAAGGCGCGCCGCAACGTTGTACTGACGAAGATGAAGAACCTCGGCTGGGTCGATGCCGAGCACGCAGATCGTGCGGCACAGAAGAAACTCGGCCTGAAGCCGCCAAAGGACACCAAACGCTATGTGGCGCCGTACTTCGTCGACTACGTGAAGCGCTTGATCAAGTGGGATCCGCGATTCGCCTCGGTGGGGAAGAACGCTAGGCAGCGTGAAAAGCGACTTTTCACCGGGGGCCTAAAGATTCACACGACGGTTGATCTCGGGATGCAAGCAGCAGCAGAGGATGCAGTGCAATCGGTGCTCCCCTACCGGGACGATCCGCACGCGGCGCTCGTTGCCCTTAATCCCCAGAACGGATACGTGCGAGCAATGGTGGGAGGACGGGACTACTTTGCGAAAAAGCGTAAGGACCGCTTCGCCAAACTGAACCTCGCTATCGTTGCCGAACCCGACCTTGGCCCAAAGGCGAGGGATCCCGTACTTGGGACGAAAATCAAACGAGCCCCCGGCACGGGTCGTCAGGCGGGATCTGCGTTCAAGCCATTCGCACTTGCTGCAGCCCTGGCGAACGGGACGTCGTTGTCCGACACATTTAAGGCGAGCGGCTCGATGGAGTTCCCGGGCGCGGACAGCGGCAAACCATGGAGGGTGCAGAACTACGAGGGCAGTGAGTTCGGAACCGTGACGCTTCTGGAGGCGACAATCAGGAGCATCAACGTCGTATACGCACAATTAATCCTGGACGTCGGTCCCGAGAAAGTCGTGGATGCTGCCCGTGCCATGGGCATCCGCACGCCGCTTCTGCCGGTCCCATCAGCGGTGTTGGGTGCCAATCCCGTCAATGCGTTGGGCATGGCGAGTGCTTACAGCACGTTCGCCACATACGGTCTGCATCACCCCCCTGTAGCCATCAAGAAGATCCTCGACCGCGACGGCAAGGTCATCTACCAGGACAAGTCGAAGCCGCAGCAGGCGATCGACCCCGGTGTCGCTTACCTTGCGACGTCGGCGATGGAGGGTGTGATCACAGGCGGGACCGGAACCGCGGCCGCCGGATACCTCGGCGGACGTCCGGCGGCGGGAAAGACCGGCACCGCCCAAGAGTACAGAGATGCCTGGTTCGCCGGATATACACCCAACCTGGCAACGGCTGTGTGGGTCGGGTACCCCGAGGGCTCGATCGAGATGAAGACCTCCTGTTACTCCAGAAGCTGCCGTCCCACCCGCATTCAGGTGACCGGAGGATCCTGGCCGACCCAGATCTGGGGGGCTTTCATGCAGCGCGCTCTCGACGGTTTGGCGGCCCCGGACTTCCAGGTGCCATCCAACTCCACACTCGTCAGCGTGGCGATCGACACACGGACAGGCTGCATTGCCTCCAGGTCCACACCCGACCAGTACCGCAGCTCTGCCTACTACGTCTCGGGGACGGAGCCGACGTCAACCTGCGCAGCGCCCTCGAACACTGTGCCGTCCGTTGTTGGCATGTCCTCCGGAGAGGCGGAGTCCACCCTCCAGAGCAACGGCTTCAACGTCGATATCGTGGTCAAGCGCGGGCGGGGTGGAAAGAAGGACTCGGGCGTGGTGTGGCGCCAGTCGCCGTCCGGTGGCTCCGAGGCTACGCAGGGATCGACCGTCAGCATCTGGGTCAATCCCTGAGTAGCCGACCTCTCGACTGGGCGTCTTAACTCTTTCCTTACCGATATCTGTCCCCCCGTTCACGGCTCATTGGGGCGGCCCTAGAGGCCCATCTATACGTTGAGCTCACGCAATCGGCCGTACCGAATGAAACGGAGGGACCGAAATGAAGAAGGTAGTAGCAGCCCTGGGCGCTGCAGCGCTGATGTCCGCGGCACTGATGCCGGCGATGGCGTTCGCGAAGGACGGCGACGTGAAGAAATCGGGGGGTTGCAGTGCCAGCAGCACATGGAAGCTGAAGCTCAGCGAGGAAGACGGGAAGATTGAGACGGAGTTCGAAGTCGACCAAAACATCAACGGTGACAAGTGGCGAGTGGTCCTAAAGCGGGACGGCAAGCGCTTCTTCAGGGGCGTCCGGACGACTAAGGCTCCGAGCGGATCCTTCGAGGTGCGCCGGGTGATCTCGAACAGCTCCGGTCCCGACCGGATCCGGGCCCGTGCCGTGAACTTGGACACGAACGAAGTCTGCACCGGCAAGGCCACCTTTTAACTCCATAGACGTGCGGGAGGGTCTGGCATGCCATTCGTTTGCGGGCGGGCCCTCCCTCGGGCTCCACACCGTTTCTGAGACGCCCTGCGGGAAGGGCCCGTCCTCGCTCACTGCTTGGCCCCTTCCTAGGTCTGATCTCGACCGGTGATACCGGGGGTCGCCGCGAGACCATGCGAAGCCCCTAAGCGGTGATGCCCGACGATTCACAGGCGGTGTATCCGTCGAGGTACCAGCCGCCGTTCTGGGCGAGCATGTACGAGAGCTTTGCGATCATCTTGCCATCGCGGACGACGCCAATCTCCCGGGCATCCTCTTGGGGACCTCCCACCGTGAGAACCTCGTCCCCACCCTCTATGCCGTTCACCGTTCTTCTGGCAATGTCCTCGGGATCGCCCTTCTCTCCAGTGGGTTCGGCGAAGTAATCGATGCTGGACGCAACGGCGCTCTCGCCGGGCGAACACTCGATCTCAGTCGGGGCGCTGCGACCCTCTGGCGCGGTGGTTTCGTTGGGCTCGGTGTCTTCGTTGGGCGATGCAGATTCCTGCGGGTTTCCGCAGGCAACCAGCACCACCAGCAGGACCATAGATGCAATCCACATCCGTCTCATCTCAATTGTTTCGACGGTTCCCTCGCCGCCGATGTTCCCGAGCTGGTGCCTCGACCAGCAATGTCGGTAGGGCAAACATCACTGGCCGCGGCACTACCGGCGGCGCGACGCATAGGGATGACCGGGAACCACGAAACGCCACGGGATGTCCTCTCCCCGCCCCACCCCGAGTCCTACCCGCACCGTTTGGGCGATCTCGCGCTCCCGGAACTCAGCGGTGATCGCGTCCTCGGCAATCCACATCCGACCGCCTCGCAGCAGTGAAGCTCCGTCGTGCTCGGGGCGGATTCCCATCGCCTGCGCCAGCCGTCCAGGACCCGACGCTAGGAGGCGATTGTCGGTTATCCGTGATCGGCGCGCCCTGATGTGCTCGATTCCGATGACCGGCTCGCCCGCTCGCAACAGAACCGCTTCGCATACTCCCTCGGAGCCGCACACAACGTTGGCGCACCAGTGCATCCCGTAGGTGAAGTACACGTACAACCTGCCGGGGGGACCGAACATGGTGCGCGTTCGTTGCGTCACACCCCGGAAGCCGTGTGAGCCGGGATCCTGTTCCCCCCGGTACGCCTCGACCTCGACGAGCCTGAGACCCGAACGTCCCGAGGGGTGGTCGTGCACGAAGATGCACCCGATCAGATCGCGCGCGACGGCGAGTGCGTCTCGTTCGTAGAACGACCGGCTCAGGCGCCGGCCACTTAGGAGAGCAGCCAAACCAGCAGCGCCTTCTGAGCGTGCAGGCGGTTCTCCGCTTGGTCCCACACGACCGAATGCGGGCCATCAATGACCTCGGCGGCGATCTCTTCACCGCGGTGCGCAGGCAGACAGTGCATGACGATGGCGTCGTCAGCCGCGAGGCCCACCTCGTCCGGGCCGATCGAGTAGTTCTCGAATACATTGCGGCGCTGCTCGGCCTCGGCCTCCTGACCCATGCTCGCCCACACATCCGAGTACAGAACATCGGCTCCGGAGGCAGCCTCGGCTACGACGTTCGTCACGCTGACGGACCCTCCGGTCTCCGCAGCGATCTGCGAGCTCCTCTCGATGACCGATGACTCCGGTTCGTGGCCCGGGGGCGTTGCAACGCGGACGTTCATGCCGAGCTTCGCACCCCCGAACATCAGAGAGTGAGCGACGTTGTTTCCGTCGCCTATATAGCCGAGTGATAGCCCCTCGAACTTACCCTTTTGCTCGCGGATCGTCTGGTAGTCGGCGAGCGCCTGGCACGGATGCGAGTAATCGCTCAACGAGTTGACCACCGGCACGGACGACGCCGCAGCCAGCCGCACCAAGCGGTCGTGGTCAAAGGTCCGAACGACGATCGCGTCGACGTATCGCGACAGGACCCTGCCGGTGTCCTCGATGGTCTCGCCTCGACCCAGTTGTAACTCATCGCTTCGCAGGACGACGGCGTGGCCGCCCATCGATTCCACGGCCACTTCGAACGACACCCTTGTCCGAGTCGACGGCTTCTCAAAGATCAGAGCTACCTGTTTGCCCCCGAGTGCGGTGCTCAACGACTTCGGCTTCTTCTTCGCATCATCAGCTGCATCCAGCAGCTTAGTCAGTTCGGCCGGATCGAGATCGTCTATAGAAAGGAAGTCTTTTTTGGCCATGGACACCCCGTTTCTCAGGAACGCAGTTGCGCGCCGGTCCTCTCCGCAAGGGCGTTGAGGATCCGTTCGCGCACTGCGTCGGCGTCATCGTCGGTCAGCGTTCGTTCGTGCGATCGCAGATTCAGCGCGTAGGCGAGGCTCTTCTTGCCCTCTGGAACCTGTTCACCGCGATAAACATCGAACAGCCGCACCGACTCGACTTCCGGCCGACCGGCGCGCCGGATGATGTCTTCGAGCCGCGCCGCCTCGATATCCTCGTCCACCACCAGCGCGATGTCCCTATAGACAGCCGGGAAGCGCGATAGCTCTTGGACCTTCGCCCGCTCGGGCAGTGAGGAGAACAGAGTTTCGAGGCCGATCTCGAAGACGATCGTTTGCTCCGGAACGTCGAACCTCTCGCAGACGGCAGGATGGACTTCCCCGAAGACACCGATAGGCGCGCCCGAGAAGTTGATGGACGCGGCCCGTGTCGGATGTAGCGGCATCCCCGACACGGGGACCCATTTCGCAGGAGGCATCTCCATCGCTTTGAGAAGGGACTCAAAGGCGCCCTTCGCCGAGTAGAAATCCCATCGCCGATCGGGATGCCTCCACGATGCGGGCCCCTGGCGGCCGCAGAACACTGCCCCGAGACAAAGCTCCTCGCGCGGGAGCGGTTCCCGTGACGGCTCATAGATCCTCGCGACCTCGAACAGCGCGATCGACTCCGCTCGCTGCGCGACGTTGCGGGCCGCGGATCTGAGGAGTCCAGGAAGAAGCGTCGTCCGAAGAGTGGGCTCCTCGTCGGAGGTCGGGTTCTCGAGCACGACCATGCGGCGCGCCGGATGGTCCTCGTCCAGTCCCAAGAGATCGAGTTCTGCGGGAGAGCCGAACGAGCTCGTCCACGCCTCGCTCAGCCCGAAGCCGACCAGGATCCTGCGGACGCGCCGTTCGGCCGCTTGCGCCGGTTCGAGCGCGCCGGCATCTCCGCTCGGGAGAGTGGCGGGAAGGCGATCGAAACCAGCTAGGCGCGCCACTTCCTCAACGAGATCGACTTCACGCTGCAGGTCGTTGCGGAACGATGGGATGGCCGCCTCGATGACGCCATCCTTTGGGGCGGCGTCGATGTCAACCGACTTGAGGTGTTTCACCTGTTCGTCCGGCGGGACGGAGTAGCCGAGGATGTGATCGGTCCGTGCGGGACGCAGGGTCAGAGAACGCGGTTGCCACGGCCTCGGGTACTCGTCGACAACCTCCGCCGACGCCCGGGCGCCCGCGAGCTCGGTCATTAGCTTCATCGCGCGCCGCGATGCGAAGGGCGGGGCCTCGGGATCCGCGCCGCGCTCGAATCGAATTCCGGCCTCGGTACGAATCGAGTGCCGCCGCATCGTGAAGGCCACCGTCGCATGGTCGAAGTTCGCGCACTCGAGGACTACCGTCGTTGTGGTGTCGGAGACCTCGGAGTCCTCACCGCCCATAACTCCGGCGATTCCGTGGAGGCTCTCGGGATCGGTGATCAGCAGATCGTCGGGATGCATCACGCGGCTTTGTCCGTCGAGGGTCGTCTGCTTCTCACCCTCGACAGCGCGCCGAACCACGATCCTGTGGCCCGCGAGTTTGGCCGCGTCGTACGCGTGCAGCGGTTGCCCGGTCTCGAGCATCACGTAGTTGGTGATGTCGACGACATTCGAGATCGGCCTCACCCCAAGCGCGAGGAGTCGTGCCTGCATCCACGACGGGGACGGCCCGATCTCCACCCCATCGGCGTAGTGAGCAACGAATCTGCGACAACCGTCGGAATCCTGGATGTCGACCGATACCGGCGAGTGGAGGTCTGCGTCCGGAGTGAAATCGATCGACGGCATGCGCAGTTCACTGCCCACGAGCGCCGCAACCTCACGGGCGATGCCGATCATCCCCATACAGTCGCCCCGGTTCGGTGTTATCTCGACGTCGTAGATTGCGTCGTCGAGTCCGAGGACATGTGGGACGTCGGAACCAAGGGCGGCATCGGTCGGTAGGACGAGGATCCCGGCGTGGTCGCGGGAGACGCCGAGCTCCATCGGCGAACAGAGCATCCCTCTGCTCACCTCACCCCTGATCGGCCGCTCTTCTATCTCGAGCCCGCCGGGGAGCCGTGCGCCGACGGATGCAAGCGGCACCAAGTCGCCCACCGAGAAGTTGCGCGCTCCGCACACGACACGTTCGCTGCGACCGTCGCCGATATCGACCTCGACGAGAGTGAGGTTGTCCGCGTTGGGGTGGTCCTTGATGTCCATTACCCGAGCGACGATGACACCGCGGATCTCTTTACCCCGTTGTTCCAGAGTCTCAAGCTTGGTTCCCGAATGCGAGAGAAGCTCGCCGAGCTCCTCCGGAGAGACGTCGATGTCGACGAAATCACGCAGCCACTGAAGACTGAACTTCACAGCACACCTCGAAAGGAACCCAGGAACCTGAGGTCGTTTTCGTAGAAATAGCGGATGTCCGGAATGCCGTGTGCGAGCGCGGCCATCCTCTCGATCCCTCCGCCGAAAGCGAAGCCCGTGTATCGCTCGGTGTCGTATCCGACCCACTCGAGCAAGTGCGGATCCACCATTCCGGAGCCGAGGATCTCGATCCAACCTTCGCCTTTGCACAGATGACAGGCCGGATCGCCCGTCCTGCACACGAAACACTGCACGTCCATCTCGGCAGAGGGTTCGGTGAATGGGAAGAAACTCGGACGGAGCCGGATGTCGAGGTCACGCCCGAACAGCTGCCGCGCAAACTGCAGCAGGCTTCCCTTCAGGTCACCCATCGTTATCCCTTCGTCCACCGCAAGACCCTCGAGCTGCGTGAACTGGTTGAGGTGAGTTGCATCCACTTCGTCGCGCCGGTAGCAGCGACCGGGAACGACGACATACACGGGCGGACTTTTTGCTTCTTCCATCGCCCGGATCTGGCCAGGTGAGGTCTGCGGGCGCAGCAGAACTGTTTCGTCCGTTCCGGCGACGTAGTAGGTGTCCTGGGTCGACCGCGACGGATGCTCCGGAGGCGCGTTCAGCGCATCGAAGTTGTACGACGTGAACTCGACCTCCGGCCCCTCGACCAGCCTGTAACCCATGCCGATGAAGATGTCGACGATCTCCCAGATCGTTCGCGTTAGGGGATGAAGCGCGCCCACCTCGGGCCCCTCGCCCGGAAGAGTGACGTCCACGCGCTCCTCCGCCCACCGGCGCTCCGTCTCGGCCGCTTCGAACTGCTCGCGTTTGGCTGCAATGGCCGCCTCGAAGGCTCGATGAACATCGTTGGCCAGCCGGCCGAGCTCGGGTCTGTCATCGTCCGACACGTCGCGCAGCGCGGAGCGCGCCTGCGACAGGGGGGCCTTGCGGCCGAGAACTCGGATCTGTGCATCCTCCAGGGATTTGAGATCGACCGAAGCCTCTATCCCTTTGAGGCCGGCCGCACGTGCCTCCTCGAGCCGCGATCGCAGCTCCTGTGCGCTAGCCACCGGCGGCACCTTCCTCTTCGTCCGATACCTCCGCGACTCCGGCTGGAAGCGTGACTGTGAAGACCGATCCCTTGTTGAGTTTGCTCTCGACGGTGATGGATCCTCCGTGTGCCTCGATAAGGCCCCGGCTCAGGTAGAGCCCGAGCCCGCTTCCCGAGGGGGTCGCCCTGGAGGTTCTCCCGCCGGGTCCGGCGAAGACGTGGTCGATGTCATCGGGAGCAATCCCGACTCCCTCGTCGCGAACCGATATGGCCACCATCCCCTCCGGCGTCGAGGTGGCCTCGATCACAACGGGTCCCTCGTCCGAGAATTTGACACCATTCTCAATCAGATTCGCGACGACCCCCTCGACCCGGTCGGCATCCGCCCACGCGGTTAGATCCGGCGGAATCCGGGTTTCGATCCGCTCCGCCCCCGGCAACTCTGTCAGCCGGTCGAGCGCCTTCTGCACGAGGGCCGGAACCGAGACGTTGACCGGGTGCAGCTCCAGCCGCCCCGCCTCCATTCGTGCGAGGTCCAGCACCTCCGTCACGATTCGCCCCATTCTTTCGGCGTCGGAGTGAATGGTCTCCACAAACTGGAACCTCTGCTCGTCGGTGAATCGATCCCAGCGCGTCACGAGCATTGCGGAAAACCCCTTGACCGAGGTCAGCGGTGACCTTAGTTCGTGGGCGATCTTCGAAATCATGTCTGCGATGCGTGCTTCGTTCATGAGGGGGATGAGGATAAACGCCGCTGCCTCACGCACTCGAACAGCAAGATGGAGCCGGCGATTCCGACATTGAGCGACTCTGCGGGCCCCGGCATCGGAATGCCCACGACTTCGTCCAGCAGGTCCTTGGCCTCTGGTGGAAGACCCCAGGCCTCGTTCCCCACCACGAGGACCGTTCGCCGCGTGAAGTCTGTCCGATCGAACCTTTCGGGCGCGGATGCATGTGCACCAACGACGGTGAGCCCCGCCCCGCGGAGAACCCCGAGAACGTCCCCCAATCCCTTCTCTCGGGCCACCGCAACGCGGAAGACGGCACCCGCCGACGCCCGCACCGTCTTCGGGTGGAGTGGGTCGACGGCGCCCGCTGCAAACACCACCCCGTCGGCACCGGCGGCGAAAGCGGAGCGCAGCAAGGTCCCGGCGTTTCCCGGGTCCCGGACGCCGGCCAGGACCAGCAGCAGGGACGCTCCAGCGGCCAGCTCATGGAGATCGATCGCCCTGATCTCGACCACGGCCACAACCCCTTGTGGAGTTGTGGTGTCGGCCAGCGATTTCAGGACGGGTTCGGTGACCTCCATGACGGGCACGCCGGCGGCGCGAGCGGATGCCGATAAGTGCTCGAGACTTGGGGCGCCCTCGACGACGAAGAGCTCGCGCAGCGGCGCGCCCGATTCAAAGGCCTCTGCTACCGCAACCGGACCCTCAACGAGAAAGGCGCCCTCCCGGTCGCGGGATGAGCGCCTTCGAAGTCTGCGGGCCGCCTGGACTCGCTCGTTGCGCGGGCTTGTGATGACCGTGGTTAGGCCGTCACTTTCTCGAGTTGCTCACGCGCGGTCTTCGCGAGGGCCGCAAAAGCTTCCGGGTCGTTGACTGCCAGCTCCGCAAGCATCTTGCGGTCGACCTCGACCTCGGCCAAGCGCAGCCCGGCCATGAATCGACTGTACGAGAGGCCGTTGATGCGGGCGGCAGCATTGATCCGTGTGATCCAGAGGCGGCGGAACTCTCCTTTGCGAGCGCGCCGGTCCCGGTACGCGTAGACGCCTGAGTGGAGCACCTGCTCGTGAGCGGCCTTGTAGTGCTTGCCCCTCGCCGAGTAGTACCCCTTTGCCTTCTTAAGTACTTCACGCCGTTTCTTGCGACCGGCAACACTGCGCTTGACGCGTGGCATGACGATTCCTCCTTCACCTGACCGCGACCCGCGGTCGCCTTACTTTCCGAGTAGACGGCGGACGCGCTTTTCGTCGGCCTTCGCCACGACAGCGTCGGTCCCCGTCAGGCGCCGCTTGCGCCGGGAGTCCTTCTTCTCGAGGATGTGGTTGGCGTTTGCACGCCGGCGTCTGATCTTGCCGGTCGATGTCATCGAGAAGCGTTTAGCGGCTCCCCGGTGGGTCTTCATCTTTGGCATCGCTTAGCCTCCTTCGGCCCTCGTTACCTTTATCGGCCTGGGTGGCTTCAGAGGAGCTTCGGGGGCGGCCTCGGCCTCCGGTTTCTTATTCTGCTCCGCTCGTGAACCACGCTGCCGTGCAGGCTGTGCCTGCTGAGGTTGCTTTTGAACCACTGCTTCCTTTACGGGAGACAGCACCATCGTCATGTTGCGGCCGTCCAGCTTTGGTGCGTTCTCGACCTTGGCGATCTCCTCGACTTCATCTGCAAGTCGTTGTAGGAGCTGCTGACCAATCTCCGGATGGATCATTTCCCGCCCGCGGAACATGATCGTGACCTTCACCTTCGCTCCCTGCCGCAGGAACCGGACGACGTGTCCCTTCTTCGTCTCGTAGTCGTGGCGGTCGATCTTCGGCCGCATCTTCATTTCTTTGACTACGACGTGGGACTGCTTCTTTCGGGCCTCACGCTGCCGGACTGCCTGTTCGTACTTGTACTTGCCGTAGTCCATGATCCGGCACACCGGTGGATCGGCCTGAGCGGCTACCTCTACAAGGTCGAGGTCCTGCTCCTGGGCCAGTGCCAGTGCTTCCGCCGTGTTCATAATCCCGACCTGTTGCCCTTCGGGATCGACTACTCGCACCTGGGGGACCCTGATCCGGTCGTTGACCCTGAATTCAGTTGTGATTGGTTCTCCTTCCGTCGATCAGCTGCGCGCCGCCGCACGCGAAAAAGCCGATGACGCCAAGAACAGACGTCACCGGCACCTACCGCCGCTTCCCGGCGGTACTCTGCGGTAACTCGCAACCCCCTCGGCTAGCCCATATGGTTTGCCGGGAGGTGAGGGACCGAGTTTCGTCCCTTCTTGGCGGCAATCGCGTTCTACGAGTATAACGACCAGGAATGAACGAGGATTCCCGAGAGGACGCCGAGCAGGAACGCCCCCGGCCCAGGGTGGTCGACAAGCGTGTTTCGGCGCGCCCGGCCGAGCCTCCGGAGGCCCCGGCCCCGGAGCCGTCGGAGCCTGCTGCGCAACCTTCGGAACCCGGCCGACCACCGGAGGATGAGCCCAGTCCCCCGCCCTCGGCGGGCGAGGAACCTCCCGGCGCCGATGTCTGGACGCCCGAGCGAGAGGAACAGGCGCGCCGCCTGGCGGAGGAGTTAGCCCGGGCTCCTGCCCGGGACATCGTCGTGACCATGGCGATGAACTTCGTGGAGGTGGCCTCCGTGAAGATCGATGCCGGAGACTTCCCCGGCGCGCAACTCGCAATCGACGCCTTCGACGGTGTCATCCAGGCCCTGGGAAACCGTCTGGGGGACGCCGAGGGGCCACTCCGCCAGATGCTGGCGCAACTGCAGATGGCATTCGCACAGCGAGCGTCTCAGCCGCCGCCCTCGGCCGGCTAGTCACTCCGAGTCCGCCAGGCCGACCCTGAAATGGCAAATGACCACCGACAGGTGGGGGTTGATTGCCATTTCGGCGCCAACCGCTCGGCCCCTCGGCGCGCCGGCGGGCGCCGGCTACGGAACTATCTTCGTAATCGGCAGCTCGATTATGTCTTCCGCCCCAAGGGCTTTGAGCTTCGGGATCAGCGTGTTGATCGCGGACTTCGACACAATCGTCTCGACCGCGAAGTACCCCGGCTCCGCGAGGCGCGACACCGTCGGCGCGCGCATGGCGGGAAGCAGCTCCACCACCCCGTCGAGGTTGTGCTCCTCGACATTTAGCTTCACCATCACCCGGCCGCGCGCGTCGACGGCACCGCGCAGCAGGATCTTCAGCTCCTCGATCGCCTGGCGTTTTTCGGGCTCCTCCCACGCACGAGGATTCGCAATTAGCTGGGTCCGCGACTCGAGGATCACGTCCAGGATCTCCATCCCGTTGCGCCGCAGCGTCGAGCCCGTCTCGGTAACGTCCACGATTGCATCGACTATCGCCGGGACCTTGGCCTCGGTCGCGCCGTAGGACAAGAGCACCCGCACGGGAATCCCCAACTCCTCGAAATACCGGCGCGTGAGATTCGGGTACTCGGTCGAGATCCTCGACTCGGGCTTGATGTCCGACGCACTGTTGAGCCCCGCGTCGCGCGGCGCAGCCAACACGACTTTCACAGGGCGATCGGTGTTCTTCGAATATTCGAGCGGCGTCACCTTGATGACGTCGGCGCCGGTTTCCGCAACCCAGTCCTCCCCGGTAACGCCGATGTCGAAGAAGCCGTCCTCGACGTACGATGGAATCTCCTGCGGACGGAGCACCATGACCGAATCGATGCGCGGGTCCTCCACGCTTCCCCTGTACTCCCGCTCCGACCCGCGCCAGATCTTGAGGTCCGCGTCCTCGAACAACTCGAGCGTCGCGCGCTCCAGGGAACCCTTTGGCACTACGAGCTTCAGCATCGCTACAGACTCGCCTCCGGTTTGGCGAGCGAGGCATAGAGGTTGGCCATTTCGATCGCTGCCAGTGCGGCGGCAAACCCCTGATTGCCCATCTTTCCTCCGGCCCGGGCCTCGGCCTGCTCCGTCGTCTCGGTCGTCAGGACGCCGAACGTAACAGGGATATCGGACTCCACGAGAAGCCGCGCGATCCCAGTTGCAGCCGACCCGGCGACGTAGTCGAAGTGCGCCGTCTCCCCCCTGATCACGCAGCCGACGCACACGATCGCATCTACCCGGCCCGACTTCGCCAGACGGCCGGCCGCGCCGGGCAGCTCGAATGCTCCGGGAACCCACGTCACCGAGATCCCCTCGTCGAGGGCACCGTGGCGCCGGAGGCAGTCGATGGCTCCGTCGACAAGCCTCTTGGAGATGGTCTCGTTGAATCGGCTCGCGACGATCCCCACTCTCAGATCGCGGGCGTCGAACGAACCTTCGTATGAGCGGATGGTCATCGTGCCTCCTTCTCAACATCGGCTGAGAGCGGGTCATCCGCCAGTGCAGTCGGTACCCCGGAACCAAACGATTCGAGGAGATGACCGAGCTTCTCCTTTTTGGTCCGCAGATACGCGATGTTCTCCGGGTTTGGCTCACTCTCGAGAGGGATTCGTTCAACGATCTCGAGTCCGTAGCCTTCGAGACCGGCCCGTTTGGTGGGATTGTTGGTGAGCAGTCGCATGGTCGAGATGCCGAGGTCCACGAGTATCTGCGCTCCCACCCCGTAGTCGCGAGCGTCCACGGCGAAACCGAGCTCGACGTTCGCCTCGACGGTGTCTAGACCACCCTCCTGCAGCGCATAGGCCTCCAGCTTGTGGCGCAGGCCTATGCCTCGGCCCTCGTGACCTCTGATGTAGATCAGGACGCCCTCGCCCTCCGCGGCGATACGTTCCATCGCCTTGTGCAACTGGAGTCCACAGTCGCACCGGAGGCTCCCCAAAATGTCCCCGGTGAAGCACTCGGAGTGAACGCGCACCAGCACGTCCGGCTTGCCTGCCGGATTTCCGCATACGAGCGCCACGTGAGTTCGTCCGTCGTGCGACTCGTATGCGATCGCCCGGAAGTCACCGTGCCGCGTGGGGATTCGAGCCTCGGTCACCCGGTTCACGAGCTTCTCGCGCCGCCGTCTGTACGCGATGAGGTCGGCAATCGAGATGATGACCAGACCGTATTCTTCGGCGAACCGCTCCAGGTTCGGCAAGCGCGCCATCGTGCCATCTTCGTTGACGACCTCACACCCGACGCCGGCCGGATAGAGCCCCGCCAGCCGAGCGAGATCCACGGACGCCTCAGTGTGCCCGGCGCGCCGCAGCACTCCACCGGGTGTGTACCGGAGGGGAAACATGTGTCCCGGCCGCGATAGATCCGATGGCTTCGCCGACGAATCGATCAGTGTGCGGATCGTTGTGGCGCGATCCGCAGCAGAGATCCCCGTCGTAACACCCTGGCGCGAGTCGACGCTCACGGTGAACGCGGTCCTCATCGACTCCGTGTTGTCGGGTGCCATGAGAGGGAGGTTGAGTTCCTCCAGTCGTTCTCCCTCCATGCTCACGAAGATGATTCCCGAGCAATGGTTGACCATGAAGGAGATCAGCTCCGGAGTCACCTTTTCGGCGGCGAAGATCAGATCTCCCTCGTTCTCCCGGTCCTCGTCGTCGACGACGACAACCATGCGCCCAGCTCTAATCTCGTCGATCGCCTGCTCAACAGAGCCAAGGGCCATGTCAGTGCTTCCTTTCCATCAGTCGCTCGACGTACTTCGCAAGAACGTCAACTTCCACATTCACTTCAGTGCCGACCTTCCAAGAGCCGAGTGTGGTTGCCGCGAGGGTGTGGGGAATGAGCGCAACCTGGAAGCTGGTGCGGCCGACCTCGGCGAGCGTCAGCGACACACCATCGAGCGTGATCGACCCCTTCATGACCATGTACCGCAGAAGGTCGTCCGCGGTGGTGAGCCATACGCGCCGAGTGCCCTCGTCCTCCTCTACTCGAATAACGCGCGCTCGCCCGTCGATGTGGCCTTGGACGAAATGACCACCGAGGCGGTCCGTCGGCCGGGTGGGAAGCTCCAAGTTGACCGAGTCGCCTTTCGTTAGCTCCCCTAAGGTCGTGCGCGCGAGCGTCTCCGGGACGACCTGGACATCGAACCGGCGTCGGCCCGCCTGCGTCACCGTTAGGCAGACTCCGTTGACGGCGATCGAATCGCCCTTGCTCAGTTCCCGAGCTTCCCGCTGGGCCTCGACCTCCAGCTCCTGGACGCCGGCGCGCATGCGAGCACGCTTCACACTTCCGGTCCCGACCACGATCCCTGTGAACATTCAGCCCTCTCTCCTTCTAGCCAAGGTCACTAGTAGGTCGTCGCCGGATCGCGCCGTCTCACGGATGCGCCACAAATGGGCACCGGACATCGACCGCACGCCGAGGTCACCGATATCCGGCCCACCCTTTCCGGCGAGTTTGGGTGCGTAGTGGAGTTCAAGGCGGTCGACGAGGTCGTCCGCGAGCAACGATGTCGCCAGCCCGGCGCCCCCTTCGCAGTAGAGATCGAGTACCAGGCGCTCGCCCAGCGCCGTCACAAGCTCGCCGAGGTCCACGCCGCGTTCGCTCCCGTCGAGCACAATCACCTCGGCCCCAACCTCCTTCCACGCCACATGAACCTCATGGGATGACGCATCGGTGGTTGCGACCAGCACCTCTCCGGCCCCGGAGAAAACCTTCGCCTTGGGATCCGTCCGGCCCGACGAATCGACAACCACTCGGAGCGGCTGTCGTTCGGCACCAACGTCTCGGGCAGTCAGCTGAGGATCGTCGGACTCGACCGTCCCCGCTCCAACCATCACTGCGTCTGCAACCGCGCGGCGCTTGTGCACCTTCCTGCGCGTCTCGGGTCCCGTGATCCAACGCGCCGTTCCGTCCGGAGCCGCTATTCGCCCGTCGAGGGTGAGGGCGAGCTTCAATGTGACGAGCGGCCGCCCGGTGGTCCGGTGATGGACGAAAGCAGCATTTAGTTCCTTCGCCTCGGCGCCGAGTAGGCCAACTTCGACCTCAACTCCACGGGAGCGCAGGTACCCGAATCCGCGTCCCCGGACCCTCGGGTCCGGATCCTGCATCGCTGCCACTACACGGCGAACCCCGGCCGCCGCCACCGCCTCACAGCACGGGAGCCTGGGACGTCCATCCAACGCAGCGTGGTGACTGCACGGCTCGAGGTTGATGTAAAGGGTTGTGCCGGCCGCATCGATTCCTTCGAGCGCAGCCATCTCTGCGTGCGGATACGGAGGTCCCTGGTGTGCCGCTTCGCCCACCACCGAACCGTCGCGAACGAGGACTGCACCGACCTTGGGATTCGGCGACGTGTGTGAGGCCGAGGACGCCAGCTCCAGGGCCCGCCGCATCATTGTCACGTCTGTTTCCGACACCTTGCCTCCGGCCGCGCAACAGCTCCGGGGCGAGAGGGAGCAACGACAGACGGACCGCCGCGTGTGCGACGGTTGAGGCACCGGATGCCCGGCGCGCCAGACGCCTCGTCGTCTCTTCTCCCATCCGGACTTTCACCGTCGGTTCCGGAATCTCACCGGATCCACCTCCGCAGAGGGTCGCGGACTTCCGCTCACGCGGTCACCGCCGGTCGGGAATTTCACCCTGCCCCGAAGAGTCCGACTTACTTCAGGTCAGTATAGGCCCGCCCGTTCGGATCGACTATCGGGTAGGGGTCAGAGTCCCTCGGCGGCGCGCCTGAGAACCTCCACGGCCTCCTCGATTCGCGCCCGATTCGTGCGGTGCGCCAGCACGCAGACCCTCAGCATGAATCGGCCGTCGACGACGGTGCTCGAAAGGAACATCCGGCCGGAGTTGTTGATTCGTTCGAGCAGCTCACGGTTGACCTCGTCGTCTCGGCCCCGCAACCGGAACGGAACGATTGAGAGCGGCGGCTCCCAGACATCGAAGCGATCCTCGGCCGCAAGTCCCTCGTACACGATGCGAGCGAGGTCGAGCTTCTCGTCTAGTGCGTTCCTGAACGCCGCGAGCCCGTGGAGGTGAAGCGGGAGCCACACGCGCAGTCCTCGGAAGTCCCGTGTGAGTTCCGGGGAATGGTCGGCGAAGTTTGGTATCCCGCGCGTATCCGCCAGGTCCTGAAGGTAGTGGGCGTCGACCTGATGGGCGCGCCGGAGCGCGTCACCATCGCGCGCCAGCAGGCACCCGCATCCGTACGGAAGGAACAGTCCTTTGTGCGGATCGAGGGTGATCGTGTCGCCTGTGTCGATGCCCGCGAGCGCCCGGCGGCCCCGTTCGGTCAGCTGGAAGAACCCTCCGTACGCCGCGTCGACGTGGAACCAGAGCTCCTCAGCCGCCGCGATCGAAGCGATCTCCGGGAGCGGATCGACGGCGCCCGTATTCGTTGTTCCTGCGCTCCCCACCACGAGGAACGGTCTCCGGCCCGCCGCACGATCCGCGCGAACCGCTTCAACCAATGCCTCCGGTCGCATCCTCCACCCTTCGTCGCATTCGATTGTGCGCAGGGCCGAGCGAGGAAATCCGGCGATCACGGCGGCTTTCGCAACCGATCCATGGGTGTGCTCGGTGAGGTAGATGGCTCCGTCCGCAAAGGATTCGCCGAGCAGCTCCGTGCGAGCGGCAACTATGGCGGAGAGGTTCGCCATCGAGCCGCCGGACGTTAGGACGCCCTGCGAACCGTCGCCGTAGCCGAACGACTCGCACAGCCACCTGACGACGGAGGCCTCGATCGCCGCCATGGCGGGAGCCGGCGCCGCGAGATTCACGAAGCGGTTGGTGATGTTGGCAAGAAAGCTTGCGATCGCAGCGGAATAGAGTCCCCCACCGGGGATGAACGCCATGTAGCCCGGGCCCGTCGTGTCGAAGGATCCCGCCGCAGCCTCGTCAACGATGCCGAGGAGCTCGTCGAAGTCCCCGCTCTCCTCGGATGGTCGTCCCTCGAGCAGATGCTGCGCGAGCTTCCAGGCCGCCTCGTCAACTCCCGTCGCGGGAGCGGTGGCCCGCTGCTCTATGTAGTCGGCGGCAAATTCGAGAGCCGCGCGGCCGATCTGCTCCATGGCTTGGCGATCGGGTTCGAGCGGGCGACCCTTCGTCATCGAGTCACTCTCCACAACCCCAACGAGCGTGCCGAGGTGTCAGCCGGCCTCATCCGTCCGCCTGCGGTCGATCGCATAACTCGATCCGCTGTCGTTCTTGGCGAACGCCTTCATCTCAGCAGCGATCTCTGAGGCCGCCCAGTGGCTGTCGATCACTCGCCCGGTGTTCGAGGCTATCCCGATCGAAACGGTCGTGAACGGAAACCGGTGTAGCTGCTTGCGTCGATCGGCCACTTCGATGTAACCCCGCTCAACGTCTTCGGCGTCGTACAAGTCGACAACGCGTTCGTCCCACAGCCCGATGATCTCCTGGGCAAGACGCTCCGCCGCAGGTGGGTCGGCGATAACGACGAAGTCGTCGCCGCCGACGTGTCCAAGGAACGGTTCCTCACCGTCCTCTCGGTCCACCGCTTCCGACGCACACCGGGCCAGCAGTTTGATCGCTTCATCCCCCCGGAGGAACCCGTAGTGATCGTTGAACGCCTTGAAGTTGTCCAGATCGATGTACATGAGTGCGAACGGGTTCCCCGCGGCCACGCGACGCGCGACTTCCTCTTGAACCTGAACGTTCCCCGGAAGCTGCGTCAGGGGATTTGCATCGCGCATCTCCTGTGAGCGCCTGAGCGCCGACTTGACCCGCGCAATGAGTTCGATCGGATCGAATGGCTTGATCATGTAGTCGTCGGCACCCGCAGTCAGCCCCACGACCTTGTCGGCCGACAGAGACTTAGCAGTCAGCATGATGACTGAGATGTGCCTCGTGCGGGCGTCGCTGCGCAGCCGCTGGCACACCTCGAATCCGTCCATCTCGGGCATCATGACGTCGAGCAGAACCAGGTCCGGAGCGAGGTCGTAGGCAGCGCGGAGTGCCTCCTCTCCGTCGGAGGCGGTCGCAACCCGGAACCCCTCGAGCCGAAGGTTTACCTCCACGAAGCGAACGATGTCCTCGTCGTCGTCGGCCACCAGTACGAGGTGGTGCTCGGGCTCACTCATTAGGCGCTCGACCCAGCCAGCACATCCAACCTTTCCCTGAGGTTCTTTGCGGCTGCCGGTGCGTCAACCCCGTCGAAGATGGCGCTACCCGCGACGACGATATCTACTCCGGCATCCACAACTCGGTCAATCGTGGAGCCGTTCACCCCGCCATCGACCTCGATGTCGGCGCGTGCACCGGTCTCCCGAACCAGTCGGTTGGCCTCGACGATTTTCGGGAGGCCCTCGTCGAGGAATTTCTGGCCGCCAAAGCCGGGCCTGACGGTCATCATCAATAAGACGTCCAATCGCTCCACGAAGGGCGCAACCCTACTCAAGGGAATGTCGGGGTGGACCGCCATTCCGGCTCCAACGCCGAGGGCCTCGAGCTCGTTGATGACCTCTCCGGGCTCCTCGACCACCTCCGGGTGAAAAGATATTCGGTCGGCTCCGGCTGCGGCGAACTCGGGCGCGTACTGACTCGGGTCGGTGATCATCAGGTGCACGTGGAGCGGCCTCTCGCACCATCGATTTATGGCCTCAACCGTCGAAGGGCCGAACGTCAGGTTCGGCACGTAGTGCCCATCCATGACATCGAGATGGAACCAGTCCACGATGTCGGAGACACTTCGAACCTCTTCGCCGATGCGGGCGAAGTCGGCAGTAAGGATTGATGGCGCCAACTGGATGCGTTTGGTCACTGCAGCCTCTCACCGCCGGCCAACCGGAGGCCGCGCGCAAGCTCTGCACCACCCATTCGTTTCTTCCCGGCCATCTGAACATCGGTCAACGACAACGCATCGTCTCCTGTGCCGACAAGAAGGTCGGTGCCCCGCACGCCGAGGTCACCCGGCTTTAGCCCCGTTTCGCCGACAACTTCTCCCGCGTAGACCTTCAACCTGGCATCATCCAACATGGTCCACGCCCCGGGCGCAGGATTGAGTCCGCGCACGAGATTGCGGATGCGTGCGGCCGGCTCCGACCATTCGATCCGGGCCGCCTCCGTATCGAGCTTCGGAGCGTAGGTGGCTCGGTCGTGATCTTGTTCCACCGGCTGAAGCGTGCCGTCCACGTAGCCTTCGAGCGCCGGTACCAATAGACGGGCACCAATCGTCGCCATCTTGTCCCCGAGGCTCCCCGCAGTGTCGTCGGCGGCAATGGGGACTCGCTCCTCGGCCAGGACGGGCCCCTCGTCCATGCCCTCGGTGAGCACCATGATCGAGATTCCGGTCTCGTCGTGGCCGTCGATGATTACGTGCTGCACGGGGGCCGCGCCCCGGTAGGCCGGAAGCAGCGAGAAGTGGACGTTCACAAACCCCTTGCGCGGGATCTCGAGCAGCGAGCCCGGCAGGATCTTCCCGTACGCAACGACGACGGCCACATCCGGCGCTAGGGCTCGAATCTGGTCGTGGAACTCCTCGTCCCGCGCCGTGGCCGGTTGGAGCACCTCGATCCCGGCGGCCTGCGCGGCTCGCTTCACGGGAGTGGCCTGGAAGTCCATCCCCCGGCCCGCCGGCCGATCCGGGTTGGTGACGACGCCCGAGACCTCTGCAGCCGACTCGATCAGGGCCTGGAGGCTCGGAACCGCCCACTCCGGCGTGCCAAAGAAGACCGTCTTCAGAGCACTTCCTCCGCCGGAACCTCGGTCGTTTTTGCAGGGAGCCCCAAAGCCTGGTTTCTAAGGGTAGTCAGGGCCTCCCGACGCATTTCCTCAGAGAGATGATCAATGAAAAGGACTCCGTCGAGATGATCGACCTCGTGCTGAAAGATACGCGCCAACAGGCCGGATGCTTCCATCTTTATCGAGTTGCCGTCGGCGTCGAGGCCCTCGATGGTCACGTCCGAGGACCGCCGAACCTCGTAGACGATTCCGGGCAGCGACAGGCACCCCTCCTCGTCGTCCTCAGCGGTCGGCGACCGCGTAATGATGTTCGGGTTGATGAACGCGCCGCTTTGATCTTCCGTCTCCCAAACAAAGATTCGCTCCATCACGCCCACCTGAGGAGCAGCCAGGCCCACGCCGGGAGCATCCCGCATGGTGTCGAACATGTCGGTGATCAGTTTCTTGTGGAGATCGGTGATTCCCTCGACTTCCCGTGCTCTCTGACGGAGCACCGGGTCTCCAAACGTCCTTATCCGCAGAATTGCCACTGACTCTTTACCTCTCGATATTGAACTGTTCCGCGCAAACTACTGGATTCGCTCAACGTGGGTCCACATCGATCGAAACCCGCGCGCCGGCCGAGCCCTCCATTAGCACCAATCGCAGGTCGTCGCTCAGCTCCTCCGTTGCTCTGGCTTTGACAAGCAACTGAAGGGTCGGCTCCTCGGTGCGAGGGACCCCAATGGGCCCCAGCACACGGGCGCCTCGGATCCGGACGGCGCGCGCTATGCGCTCCACCTCTTCGGCCGCTTCCGCCCCCCTCACCGTCACCTTGATCAGCTCGCTGAAGGGTGGGTAGGCAAGTTCCCTCCGGTGGGACAGCTCCCGCTCGAGAAAAAATTCGTAGTCAGCGCGCACCAGGGCCTGCAGTGCGTGGTGGCGGGGCTCTGCCGTCTGCACGACCAGGCGGCCACCAAGTTCCGCCGGGCCGGCCCACTCGGACATCTCGGCGAGGGCCTGGTAGGCGCGTTCGGCGGCGCGGAAATCGGACCGGCGTATCAGCGCATCGGCGTCGAGAACTCCAACCACCGAGACGTCGGGCCTCAGCGCCGCCTTCGTTCCTATCCAGGTGGTGAGGTAGATGTCGGCATCCTCGAAACTCGGGGCGTCACCGGACAGGCCCTCTAGGACCGCGGGGTCGACGCGGCGGACTCGGGCCCTCGGAAACATGCTTGTGAGCTGTTCGGCCAGCCGCTCACTTCCGGCTCCGACGTAGCGCCATTCGCTCGCACCGCACGAGGGGCACTGCGCGGGTGGTTCGGACGTGTAGCCGCAGCGCGCACAACGCACACTCCGCGGAGTCCTGTCGAAGAAGAGCCCGGCCTCACACACCGGGCAGCGGAGGGACCGCCTGCACTCGGCGCACCAGAGAGCACGCGCGAATCCTCTGCGCGGAGCGAGCAAAGCGATCCGCCGGCCCGCACGGAGGGCATCACGGACACGCTCGTGGAGTTCGTGTGACAGGCTCCGGTCGTCCGGTCTGTCGATAAGTTCCACGATCGGCCGAGCGCGCCTGAGGTCCGCGCGCGATGGCTTTACCCAGCCCGCCCGGCCCTCGGCTGCGGCGCCTCCGAGCTCTACGGATGGAGCGGTACTGACGAAAACACACAGCGCTTCCTGGATTCGGGCGCGTTCCATCGCGGCGCGCCGGGCGTCGTAGCGGGGGGACCGGTCTTCCTTGTAGGTGGTGTGGTGTTCCTCGTCGAGGACGATCAGTCGGAGATCAGGCATGGGGGCGAACACACTTGAACGGCCCCCGGCCCCCAGGCCGTGGCCTGCGGCCAGCCGCGCCATTGCGTTCGCACGCTCCATCTCGTCGCGCGTCGACTCCAAGCGGGCCATGCCGGACCAGTGGTGCGTGAGGCCGTCGAGGACGCCGGAGCCGTAGCGGATCTCCGGCACGGCCACCAGGGCGGCGCCGCCTCGGGAACGTCCTGCGGCGGCGACCAGCTCGGAGATGAGCTCGCCGCGGTCCTCTCCGGGCCGAGCGCACACGCACCACGTCCCGGCGGCCCCGCTCTCGATGGCGCTGACCAGGCCGGCTCCTCCCTCGTAGCCGAGGATGCGGGAGGCCGCCGGTCCGCCCTCAAGGGCCTGCGTCTCCGGCATCGCCACGCGCACCCGAGGAGGAACGGCCAGGGACAGCGCTCTGCCCGGGGGGACGAGATAACGGCGTCCAACCCACTCCAGGAGCTCCATAACACCGGGCGGAGCGACGGGGACCGGGAACGAGACCGTTGCGATCCTCTCGAGATCAGGGGCCGGTTCTCCCTCGCTCACCGAAACGACGAGTCCCCTCACCTTGCGATGACCGAACGGAATCCTCACCAGCGCGCCCGGCGCTGTCTTGGGGGCGAGCTTGGCTGGGATCGAGTAGTCGAACGTGCGGTCGATCCGCCACGCGGGGATCAGCGGAAAGACGGCAGCGACCCGGGGGGCGTGGGATTCGCTCAGATCTGTGATGGATCGATCATGTGCAGAGCCGCCGCAGCTCGTCGGCGCGGTCGGTCCGCTCCCACGTGAAGTCTTTATCCGAACGACCGAAGTGTCCGTACGCGGCTGCGGGCTGGTAGATCGGCCTCCGCAGGTCGAGGTCCCTGATCAAGGCAGCCGGGCGGAGGTCGAACACCTCCCTGATCGCGTCCTCGATGTGGACGGGATCGACGGTCTCCGTCCCGAACGTATCGATCGCCAGTGACACGGGATGCGCAACCCCGATCGCGTACGCAACCTGCACCTCGAAGCGCTCGGCGAGGCCTGCTGCCACGACGTTTTTCGCCACCCAGCGGGCCGCGTACGCCGCGGAGCGGTCGACCTTGGTGGGGTCCTTGCCGGAGAACGCTCCGCCCCCGTGGCGCGCCATTCCTCCGTAGGTGTCGATGATGACCTTTCGACCGGTGAGGCCGGTGTCCGCCTTCGGGCCTCCGATCTCGAAGACGCCCGTCGGGTTGATGAAGTAGCTGGTGCGGGTGGCGTCGAGGTTCGCGGGCACGAGCGGGTCGATGACGTGCTGCAACAGGTCCGGCTTGAGCAGGGTCTCGATGTCGACGTTGGGCTGGTGCTGGGTCGAGACGACGACCGTTTCGAGCGTGGCCGGTCTGCCCTGGTCGTATCCGATGGTCACCTGCACCTTGCCGTCGGGTCTCAGGTAAGGCAGAACGCCTGCCTTTCGGACTTCAGACAGGCGTTGGGCGAAGCGGTGGGCCAGCCAGATGGGAGTCGGCATCAGGTCGCCGTTCTCCCGGATGGCGTAGCCGAACATCATGCCCTGGTCGCCGGCGCCCTGGCCGTCGAGCATCTGATCGGAGATATCGCCGCTGCGCTCCTCGTAGGCGTGGTCGACGCCGGCGGAGATGTCGGGCGATTGCTCCTGGATCGCCACGGAGACGCCGCAGGTCTCGCCGTCGAAGCCGATACGGGAGCTCGTGTAGCCGACGTCGGTGATGGTGCGGCGCACGACCGCCGGGATGTCCACGTAGGTCGATGTCGAAATCTCGCCGGCCACGACAACCCAGCCCGTCGTGATGAGCGTCTCGCACGCAACCCGCCCGAACGGGTCGTCGGCCAGGATCTCGTCGAGGACGGCGTCGGAGATCTGGTCCGCCAGCTTGTCGGGATGCCCCTCAGTTACGGACTCGGACGTGAAGAGCCGCATGCCGTTTCTGGTTCCCATGGCGGCATCCTAATCGCCCGCGCCGGGTTCGGGCATTTTTCCGAGCCGAAAGTGAGCGCCGCCCCGCCCAAGATCTTTGTTGGCTTAAAGACCGCGCTCAGCGCGGTGGATTCCCCAAAGACCGATCCAAGCGCAGCGG
>OCZV010000151.1_pt1 | contig 26476 bp, 28 predicted proteins | sample 1539051 | NCBI WGS metagenome assembly OCZV01 (sample SAMEA3113581, study PRJEB22503) | soil metagenome
CGAGAGCTTGTTGGCCTTCCCCTCGAGACTCAGGCGCTCCCCCTCGACTTTCTCGTAGTGCTCCAGTTCCGTTTGGAATAGGCGCACCATCTCCACTGCCGGGCCTGCGGCGCCGGCTATGGCGACGGCCGAGTGATCGTCCGCGGCAAAGACCTTTTCGATAGAGCGATGGGCGATCTGAAAGCCCTCCGTGGCGCGCCGGTCTCCCGCGACGATGACGCCGTCGGCGTAGCGGAGGGCGAGGACGGTCGTCCCTTCGGGCGCGTGTACCGGGCTGTCGATCTTGGACGTCATGTCGGGTGACTGTGCCTTGAGCACTTCGGTGAACGAAGCGCCCGGGCCATACACGGGAAGCCGCAGCAAATCGTTGAGATTCGGATCGTTCATGCCCCCATCCTCGCCTGGTCGATGTAAGCGATCGCACTCCGTAGCAACGCGGGATCGTCCAGGAACTTCCCGAGCCCGCGATTGCAGTTGAAGCACAGTATCCCGCGCACCCGGCCGCCAGCGTGATCATGGTCGACGTGGACGGGCTTCTCTGCCCCGCAGATCGCGCAGACACCCCCCTGTTGGAGGATCATCCACTCGACCTGGACTGCATCGACGTTGTAGCGGCGCTTCAGCTGAAAAGCCCTCCCACTTCCGTGGTTCTTCTTGATATTGGCTTTGCTGACTCGTGCATGGCACGGCTTGCAGTGATAGCCGCGCCCCTGTGGGGACGAACGATGGCGAGGAAATTCTTCCAGCGGCTTGACTTCCCCACAGCGGGAACACCGCCGCGCGCCGCTCATGCGCGTTCGAGGTATGCGATGGCCGAAGCGATGATCCTCGGATCATCACGGAAGGCACCCAGGCCGGCGTTGCAATAGAGACAAAGGATGCCTCGGATGGCGCCGGTTTCGTGGTCGTGGTCCACCTGAGTGGCCGGGCGGGTGCGGCACAGGGCACAGAGCCCACCCTGGGCCGACATCATGAGTTCGACCTCGGCGACCCCGATCCCGTATCTGCCCTTCAGGTGGTAGTGACGGTTGCCGCCGTTGCGGCGTTTGTTTTCACGGCCCCGCTTGTTGTGGCAAGGCTTGCAATAGACGCCTCTGCCATCGAGTTGACTACGGTGGCGCGGGAACAGATCCAAAGCCTTGATCTCACCGCAGTCCGGGCAGCGTTTGCTACCCTCCGTCACTTAACGACCACACTCCGCATCATTGTCCGCCCTTTTGGATGTAGCTTCGAACAAACTCCTCGGCGTTCTGCTCTAGAACCTCGTCGATCTCGTCCAGGAGTTCGTCGATCTCCTCGGTTTTCGCATCGGCTTGCTTAGTCTCTTCCGGCGCCGCCTTCTCTTCCTCGCGGGGCCTTCCCTTGCGTGTCTGCTCGCCGGCCAAATCAATCACCTCATCTGGTCAAATCCGGACCACAATCGTATACGGCACCTGTGACACAAACGGCGCCCTACTCGAATAGCTTCGACCCAATCCCCAAGTCGAATAAGGCCACCGCCGAAAATGACTACATGGCGCATCCCGCCTACACCGCCTGGACCCGGCTCCACGCCCCCTGGAAAAGATGCCTGGAGCTGGCCTGGGCGGCCTACGGCGCCGCCACGATCCCCGTCGGAGCCGTAGTCACCGACCTAACCAACCGGATCGTCGCCGAGGGCCCCCATCCACGTCTATGCGCCGCAGCCGGGCTCGGATCTGAGATGGCACGAAAGACCGATATTCCACGCTTCCGCGCCCGGCCGGCGGGGCCCCGCGACGGGCTGGGCGCCTAGCTGGTTAGGTTGCGGATCAGCTCAGCAGCGTCGGCACTGCGGTCGAAGAGTGCCTGCACCCGATCGCGAGTGCCCTTGAGCGGCTCCATTGTCGGGACCTTTCGGAGCGGCTCGTCTCCTACATCGAAGATGAGAGCGTCCCACGACGCCGCCACGATGTGATCCGAGAATCGCCGCAGACACTCACCGCGGAAGAATGCCCGAGTGTCCTCCGGTGGATGGTCGACCGCGTACTCGATCTCGTCGTCGGATACGAGCCGCTCGATCTTGCCCGTCCGTGCGAGTTTGTAGTAGAGGCCTTTTGATTCTCGTATGTCGTGGTACTGCAGGTCTATGAGTTTCATCTTCGGATGATCCCAGTCGAGCCCATCGCGGTCGCGATACGCGTGAAGCACGGATAGTTTGGCCACCCAGTCGAGTTGCGACGCCAGTGACATCGGGTCGCGCTCGAGTCCTTCGAGCACCGCCTCCCACCGATTCAACACATCGTCCGTGACGGAATCGGTCTCCTTCTCCTCCGAGTACTTCTTTGCGAGTTTGAAGTATTCCCATTGCAGCTCAACGGGATTGAGCGAGCGACCATCGGTCAGTTCGATCGTCCTCCGGCACGTCGGATCGTGAGAGACAGACCTCATCGACCGAACCGGCTCCGCAAGCGAGAAGTCGTCCGTGATGAAGTCGTCCTCGATCATCTTGAGCAGAAGCGCCGTCGTGCCGAGCTTCAGGAAGGTCGAGACCTCCGACATGTTTGCGTCTCCGACGATGACGTGGAGTCGGCGGTACCGCTCTGCGTCGGCATGCGGCTCGTCGCGCGTGTTGATAATGGGGCGCTTGAACGTTGTCTCGAGACCCACCTCGACCTCGAAGAAATCGGCGCGCTGCGAGATCTGGTAGTCGACGTCACCCCCGCCGTTTTCGGAACCAACCTTCCCGGCGCCGCAGTAGATCTGGCGAGAAACGAAGAACGGGATCAGGTGCCGCACGAGGTTCGGGAACGGCGTAGAGCGTGCAACGAGGTAGTTCTCATGGCAGCCGTATGAGTTGCCCTTGCCGTCGGAGTTGTTCTTGTAGATAAAGACCTTCTCACCGCTGGGCACGATCGCCTGCGCTGCCTCTATTGATTGTTCGAGGATGCGCTCCCCCGCCTTGTCCCACACCACCGCGTCGCGCGGATTGGAGCACTCGGGACTCGAGTACTCGGGATGCGCGTGATCGACGTAGTAGCGGGCGCCGTTGGGAAGGATGACGTTGACGAGTCCGGAGTCGTCCTCCGGGGGGCCCTCCGCGCCGGGGCGCTCGAAACCCCGGGCGTCGCGCAGCGGATTCTCCTCTTCGTAGTCCCACTTCACGCGTTTGAAGGCTGGCTGCGCGTATGCGTTGATCAAGAGCGACGACGTCAGGATCGGATTGAACTCCGGAGCTTCCCGGACGGAGATCCCGTATTCGGTTTCGATCCCACAGACCTTCGGCAAAGACATGAGTTCAGGGTACGACGCCCGGCGTCAAACTGTCGCTAGGACGCCGGGCGGACTAGAGGTACTGGCCAGCCTGCACAGACTCGACCTGCCTGCTCCCCTCGCCGTCTTTGTGCTCGCCGACCAAAGTCCGGATGTAGACGATGCGCTCGCCCTTCTTGCCGGAGATCTTGGCCCAGTCGTCCGGGTTTGTGGTGTTCGGCAGGTCTTCGTTCTCCCGGTACTCCTGCAGGATGGCGTTGATCATGTCGTCCTTGTTGATCCCCTTGGCCTCGCCGGCGATCGCTCGCTTGATTGCAGCCTTCTTCGCGCGGCGGACGATGTTCTCGATCATTGCTCCGGAGGAGAAGTCTTTGAAGTACAGCTCCTCCTTCTCACCGTTCGCATAGGTGACCTCGAGGAACCGGTTCTGCGGCTCCTCCGAGTACATGTGAGCGACGGTCGACTTGATGATCTCCTGAACGGCGGTCTCCGGCGATCCGTGAGTTTCGACCTCGTCCCCCGAGATCGGTATCGAAGTCGTGAGGTACTTGGAGAAGATGTCGGCGGCCGATTTCTCATCCGGGCGCTCGATCTTGATCTTCACGTCGAGCCGGCCCGGCCTCAGAATGGCCGGGTCGATCAGATCCTCACGGTTCGATGCGCCGACCACGATGACGTTCTTGAGGCTTTCGACACCGTCGATCTCCGCGAGGAGCTGAGGGACGATCGTTGACTCGATGTCGCTTGAGATCCCGGAGCCGCGCGTCCGGAACAGTGAATCCATCTCGTCGAAGAAGACGATGACTGGCACACCCTCCTCGGACTTCTCCTTCGCGCGCTGGAAGATGTGGCGGATCTGCCGCTCCGTCTCACCGACGTACTTGTTCAGCAGCTCGGGACCTTTGATGTTCAAGAAGTAGGACCGCCTGTCGTCGCGGCCGAGTTTGGTGGCCACTTTCTTTGCAAGGGAGTTCGCCACCGCCTTTGCTACCAGGGTCTTCCCGCATCCCGGAGGGCCGTAGAGAAGGATGCCCTTGGGCGGCTCGAGCTCGTGCTCCTTGAAGAGATCGCTGTGCAGGAACGGAAGCTCAACGGCGTCGCGGATCTCCTCGATCTGGTCGGCAAGGCCGCCGATGTCCTCGTAGGAGATGTCGGGGACCTCTTCGAGGATGAGCTCTTCGACTTCGGGCTTGGGGAGCTTCTCGAGCGCATGACCCGACTTGGGCTCGAGCAGCAGGCTATCGCCAGCGCGAATGACGGTGTCCTTCAGCGGACCCGCCAGCTCGATCACACGCTCTTCGTCCGTGCGAGCGATAACGAGAGCCCGGATGCCTCCATCCATCAGTTCCTTGACGGTGACGACCTCACCCTGAACGTCGAACCTGTGTGCCTCGATGATGTTCAGAGCTTCGTTGAGGACGACCTCCTGTCCTCGTTGCAACTCGGTGAGATCAACCTCCCCGGCAACGTTCACCCGCAGCTTGCGGCCGTTGGTGAAGACGTCTGCGGTCTCGTCCTCGTACGACTGAAGGAAGACGCCGTAGCTTGCAGGGGGTTTGCTGAGGCTCTCGACCTGAGCGCGTAGTTCCTCGAGTTTGTCGCGCGCCTCCGCAAGGGTGGAGTGCAGGACGGCGTTGTTGTCCCGGGTCGCGCTCAGCTGAGCTTCTGTCTGACCGAGTCTCTTCTCGAGGGACGCGATCTGAGCGGGCGCCGCCTCGAGGCGGCGTCGACTGAGGGACGATTCCTCCTCCAGAAGCTTGAGCTGACCGCGCAGCTCCTGGATCTCCCTGTCGTAATCCGCGATCTTTCGCTCTAGCTCACGTTCGCCGACTGCAACCACCTCCCTGCGCACAAGATTACTCTCCTCACTCCCCGGAAGGGGCGCAAAAGCCCCATCATTCTCATAGCCGTCGGCGGGCTCGCTCCGCGCACGAAGTTAGGGCCTCAGTTATGCTCCGGCGCCCCGGGCGGCGGATTTGCGCCCCACCACGATGAATCCGGTGTGGGCCACCATCCGGTGGTCGGGCCTGACGGACTGCCCTTCGACATTCCACGTTCTCACAAGCCCCTCAAAGGTGCTGAGCAGGGTGAATCCACCGGCCCGCATGGCTTCGACGGCCTGGGACACCTGCGGGACCGTCGGGAGGTAGCAGCACAGGACGCCCCCCGGAGCGAGCGATTCGGTCGTCTCCCCCACCGCCCTCCAGGGTTCGGGCAGATCGAGCACTATCCGGTCAACCCCCCGCTCGGGCACGCCCTCGAAGATGTCGCCGAGACGGACCTCGAGGTTTTCGGGTTTGCCCCCGAGCCCCTCGTACCACGATGCGATGTTCTCAAGGCCACGGGCGTGATGGTCCTCCCTCGCCTCGTAGGAGATCACCCGGCCCGACTCGCCCACGGCCCGGGCAAGTGCGAGCGTGAGCGACCCGGACCCAGTTCCGGCCTCCAGGACCGTCGCTCCGGGAAAGATGTCGGCGTAGACCAAGATCAGCCCGATATCCTTCGGATAGACGACCTGCGCTCCCCGTTTCATCTTCAGCGTGTAGTCGGCGAGGGTGGGGCGGAAGACGAGGAGCTTAGAGCCCCCCGATGTCGTCACCGACGAACCCTCGGGCGCCCCGATTATGTCGTCGTGGGCGACGCTTCCGAGGTGCGAGTGGAAGGTGTGTCCGCTACCGAGCAGGATGAGGTAGCGGCGGCCGCGAGCGTCGATCAACAGGACTCGCTCGCCGGGTTGGAGTTCTCCCCTCACTATGGTTCTCGCCGGCCGGTCTTCTGGGCCTGATCCTGCCGGCGATATGCGAGGGCTTTCGTCTTGCAGAACGAGCACACAGGATCCGAGCCGTCGTCCCACCGGACGGTCGGCGCGCCGCATTGCGCGCAGGCTACGACTTCCGCTGCGTCGTCGGCGTTGCCCGACGAGAACTTGTTCTGTGCTCGCTTGAGAAACCCGAAATAGAACTGCTGTTTGGTTCCCGGGGAGTTCTCCTCGAGGAGTGTCACCGCCTCCTTGTAGCGGTGCTGCGTGTTGCCCTCCACCATGGGGCACTCTTCTACGACGTAGTCGATCCCCTTTACGACCGCGTACGCGGCCGTTTCCCGCTCCGCCAGCCGAACGAGAGGTTTCACTTTTTTCACGAGCGCTACGTGAGCGGAGTCACCGCTGCCCAGGATGCGCTCCTGGAGCACCGGCATCTGGCGACCGAGCATGTCCGCGTTCCAGTGGAGGACGTTGCCGAAAAGGGTTGCGACCTCGTCGTCGAGGTTGTGACCGGTGACGAGGACCTCGAAGCCCTCCTCGATGGCCGCGCGATTGAACTCGTAGCGCTTGTTCAAACCGCACCCGGAGCACGGAACCCGGCCGGTGAGGCGCGCGAGCTCCGGCACCGTGTAGCCGTGCTCCGTAGCAAGTGATCGGAGGATGAGCTTGGCGCCCGTGCGGTCTGCGAATGCGATTGCCGCCTCTTTCGAGCGGGTCGAGTAGCCGCCGATTCCCAGGTCGAGGTAGAAACCCGTGGTGTCGTAACCGAGGTCGAGCAGGATGTCCCAGAGCGCGAGCGAATCCTTTCCGCCCGAGACGGCTATCAGCAGCCGGTCGTCGGGTCCGAACATGCGGAACTCCTTTATCGTGCGCGCGATCTGGCTCCGGACGTGGTCGATGAAGTGGTCCCGGCAGAAAGCTGCATTGTGACGGCGGATATCGACGACCGCGTGCTCGCGGCAGACCTTGCACTTCAAGCCGCACCTCCGGAGAGGACCGGGCGGACTTCGATCTGGTCTTCGTCCGATAGGCGCTCGTCGCGCGTGAGCAAGGTGGAGTCTCGGATCACGAGCACGGCTTCGGGAACGATCTCTAAGCGTTTGAGCAGGTCGAGAACGGTTGATGGACCCGAGACCTCGACCACACGATCCGGGTTACGGAGCTTCACCTTCATGGATCAAAGGGTAGCCCCTGCAACCCCTACCGGGGTCAGTCGACCGGGAAAGTCGCGGGGCGCCCGTCGAGTGTGACCTTGACGGTTCTCTCGCCCCCGGCGCTCACGAGGGAGATGGTCGCCTCGTCGCCGGGCGAGTATTTGCCGAGTGTGTCGATAAGGTCCCCGCCGTCTGCAATTCTGTTGTCGTCGACGGCGACGATGACGTCTCCCTGCTCGATGCCGGCGCCTTCGGCAGGACTCCCCTCGAACACCCCAACAACCAGCGCTCCCTCCGTCACCGGCAGCCCGAGTTGATCCGCAACAAGCTCGTCGAGTTGGCCCGTCTGGACCCCGAGCCACGCTCGTTTTTCGGCCGGCTCGCTCAGGATCTGCTGGACGATCGGCAGGGCCTCGTCGATCGGAATCGCAAACCCGATGTTCTCAGCCGCTGCCGCCGCTGCTGCAGCGCTGTTGATCCCCACCAGGCGCCCGTTTCCGTCGACGAGTGGGCCTCCCGAGTTGCCGGGATTGATCGCGGCGTCCGTCTGGAGCATGTCGGTCAAGCGGAGGCCGTCGGCCGGGGTGATGGTGCGGTCCGTGGCCGACAGGATGCCCTTCGTCACGGTCGGGCCGCCAACCTCCAGTGGGAAGCCGATGGCGATGACTTCGTCACCCAAACGGAGCGACTCCGACTTGCCCAGCTCGATGGGGGTGAGGTCGTCGGCGTCGACCTGGACGACGGCGATGTCCTTCTCCGGAATGCCACCAACTACTCGGCCCTCTTCGGTCTCACCGTCCGTGAACCCGATCTGGACATCGACCGCGCCGGCCACGACGTGGAAATTCGTGAGGATGATCCCCTGTTCGTCGAGAACGACCCCCGAGCCATGACCCCCGGTCTCCTGGTCCTCTCCGAAGAGGTCGAAGTTCGCCTGCTTCACCCTTACGTTGACGACTGAAGGAAGTACCTTCTCGACGACCTCGGCCGTGTCGGATGCGGGAGGTGGAGCATCGTTTTGCTCCAGGTCGACCGACTCGACCGGAGCGCTCCCCTTTTCTTCTGGCCGCTCGGAGGTTGCAACGATTCCCCACGCGAACAGGACGATGACGACCAGCGCTGCGAGCGCGAACGCGAGCTTCTTCATAGCGGTCAGGATAGGCGTATCGAGATGAAATAAACGTAAAACGGTTCTTTCGCCCCGGTGGCCGCCCGTTGCAGGCTCATCCCTCGGCGGCGGCCTCGAATGCCTCGACGTCGATCTGCCCGCCTTGGACTCCGCCCAACGCGAACACGATCCAGTAGGCGCCGGGCTGGAGCGGGATTCGTTCATTGACCTCGTCGGAGAATTCCGTCCAGGCCAGGAGCCCCCACACCGACACGATCTTCTGCGGACCCTCGAAGAGCACCTCTCTCGTGGACGGATCCACGAGATACCAGGCCTCGGGCCAGTTGCCGGCGGGTGCGTTCCACGCCCGCTTGACGACGAACGGAAGCGTCCGGCCGCCGCGAATGGGAATGCCGTCCGCCCCGTGGGCGGAGCGCGCGGGGCGTACTGCGCTCATTACGATCTTGCGCTGATGCCCCTCGATGTCTGCGACGAGTGACGAGAGCTCCACGGCCGAAACATACCCCGGCTTCTGGACCTTCAGAGAAGTTTGAGGCCGACGATCATGGGTGTGCCCTCCTGATCCGCCCAGCGTGATTCGACGGCTACCTCCCGGCCCTGCCCCCGGTAAACGATCGTGGCAGTGGCCTCGTCGCCGGCGAGATTGACCTCCGTCACCTCGGCGGACTCAATTGATTTGGGGAGTTTCTCCATAACGGGCGGAGCATCCGCCTTGCCGGTATCGGACAGATCGCGCGCGGCGCGCCTGATGTCCCCCTCGACCATTGCTGCGGTATGACCTTCGGCGTGTGTCCTCACCGTTGCCTCGTCCATAGAAGACTCCTTTCGCGGCTCTGCAAATGTCTCTCGTCGAACGCTACCCCACCTACTATTCGGAGACATGTGTTCGTTCTGCGCCATCGTTGGGGACCCGTCGCAGGCTCATGTAGTACTCGATCGCGGCGGATCCTTGGCCTTTCTCGATCATCGGCCACTCTTCGCGGGGCACACTCTCTTGATCCCCAAGGAGCACTTCGAAACGCTGGGTGATCTTCCAACCGATCGGATAGAGGAATTCTTCGGCCACGCGCAGATGCTCGCCGCGGGGATAGAAAGCGCTATGGGCGCTCAGGGCACCTTCGTTGCGATGAACAACAAGGTCAGTCAGAGCGTCCCGCATCTCCATGTCCACGTCGTTCCCCGCCGGAGGAAGGACGGACTTCGGGGGTTCTTCTGGCCGCGGACAAAATACCGGGGTGATCACCACATGGCTGAAGGGTGATCACCACATGGCTGAAACGGCCTCAACTATCCGGGCAGAGTTGGAGCGCTTGTCCGCGGACCACAAGCAATGACCGCAGAGATCAGCCTGGAGTCCACGAATGGGATCCGCCTCGAGGCCGAATTCGATCGCGCGAACGATCCGCGCGCTGCCCTCGTGGTCTGCCACGCACATCCCGAGATGCAGGGGACCATGAAATCACCGTTGCTCCTCGCCATCCGTGACGCACTCGTGGGACAAGAGTGGAGCGTGGTGCGCTTCAATTTCCGCGGGGTGGAAGGGTCGGAGGGGGAATTCGGCGATGGGCTGGAGGAAGTCGACGATGCACTGGCCGCCATCCGTTTCGTCCGGACGGAGCACCCCGACGCACCGATCGCAGTTCTGGGATGGTCCTTCGGGGCCGCCGTTGCGATCCGAGCGGCGGCCCGCGAGCCCGAGGTCGAGGCCTGCGTGGCCATCGCGCCGTCGGTTGTTCCAAAACCCGACATCTCGCACGGGCTTCCGGCGGCTCGGGAAGTTGGTTTCGAAGCTCCCCTGCTGATCGTGTGCGGCGCCAACGACGATGTGACTCCCCCCGAGGATGCCCGGCGGTGGGCCGCCGAGGCGGGCGCTCAGTACAAGGAGATCCCCGCCGCCAACCATTTCTTTTGGGCGAAGTACGAACCGCTCATATCGACCGTGACGGGGTTCCTCGACGAGGCCGTTTGATCTTTAGCGTCCAGGAGGCGAGATGGAATGAAGCTAGGACTGGATGTGGCGCAGCACCAGCTGACGTGGGACGAGCTTCTGGCGCGCGTGCGATTTGCGGAGGCTGCCGGATTCGACGGCGCCTGGCTGTTCGATCACTTCAAAGCTCTCTACGGCGATCCGGCAGGCCCCTGTCTCGAGGGATGGACCCTACTCGCCGCTCTCGCCGCATCGACCGAAAGGATTCGCCTGGGACCGCTCGTTACGGGCATGACCTACCGACACCCCTCGATGCTCGCTGCGGAGGCGGTTACCGTCGATCACGTTTCCGGTGGCCGCCTGGAGTTCGCCGTCGGCGCGGCGTGGTTTGAAGAGGAACACCGTGAACTCGGCTTCCACTTCCCCTCGGTGAAGGAACGGGCAGAGCGCTTGGAGGAAGCTGTCCAGTTGGTGCGCCTCTTGATGACCGAAGACGGTGTCTCCTTCGTCGGGAAGCACTATCGCTTGGAGAAGGCGACCTACCGGCCCCGACCCGTGCAGCAGCCGCATCCTCCGCTCTGGATCGGCGCCCGCGGCGAACGCTTGATGCTGCCGATCGTCGGCCGGAACGCGGATGTATGGCACGCGGGAGGCCGCGCCGAGTCCCTGAAGAGGAAGTGGCTGGTCGTCGCCGAGCATGCCGAGAAGGCCGGTCGTGATCCTGCGGATATCGTTCGGGCCAGCGATCTCTCCATCTCTGAGGAATGGGACGAAGTGCGTGCACAGGCAGAGTCCCTTCGTGACATAGGAGTCACATACCTGACCGTCAGCTGGCCCGGCCAGGGCCAAGGTCGAGTCGAGGAGTTCCTCGATCGGATTGGCAGCGAATTGATGGGTTAGTCGTCCAGGTCAGGGGAAACACGCAAGTCCGCCCTCGTACGAGAATGGATTTCGATGACCGCTCCCGACGTCGGACTGTTTGGTCCCGGCAGCGTTACCTGGAGGATCCACGGTGATCCCGCGAGCCTGATCGGTGGACTGCGTGCACTCCTGGTGCAGGCGCTGAACCCGCGTGCTATGGCGGCAGTCGATCAACACAGCGACTACAAGAGCGATCCGTGGGCCCGACTTCGAAGCACCAGCGCGTACCTCACGGCAACCACCTTCGGTGACACCGAGACCGCGACCAGAGCGGCGCGGCGAGTCAGGGAGATCCATCGCAGCGTGAGCGGCACGGATCCGGTAACCGGTCGTCCATATCGCGCCGACGATCCCGAGCTGTTGCTGTGGGTCCACACCGTGGAGGTGGACTCCTTCCTCGCGGCCTACCGCGCGTATGCGGGGCCGGTTTCGGAGGGCGATGCCGATGTGTACGTCTCGGAAATGGTCAGAGCGGCCGAACTCGTGGGGCTGCACGCGGAGGACGTGCCGAAGTCTTTTGTGGAGCTGCGCTCCTATCTCGACGGAGTAACGGGCCTCGCCCTAACGCCGGCAGCCAAGGACGGTGCGCGTTACATCCTGGCGCCCCCGATGCCGCTGGCCGCCCGGCCTCTGTGGGCCATTCCCTCTGCCGCCGCAGTCGCGATCCTTCCCGACGAGGTCCGCCGCCTCTACGGCCTTCGCTGGTGGCGTCCCGCCACCCCCCTCGTGCGCGCCTATGTCTTCGCCACATTGCGGATTCTCAACGTTGCCCTCCCTCCTCCTCCGCCGGTCAGGAGAGCTATGCAGCGAGCGCGGGAGATCGCCGCGTAGCCGTTGCCTCCGCGGCTAAGGAGCGGCACGGTGGGTAACCACCTCGCGATGAAGTTCAGTGTGAGCGGCACCCACAACACGTTCGAGGTCACCGTTTACTGGAGGGACGGACGGCTCGACGGGCCCGAAGAACTCGTCCGGGCCATACAGACGGAGGCGGAACGACTCGAGGGAACCCCCATTTCTGCTCGAGATGCCGACGATCAGGTCTATTCGAAGACGGACCATTTGCTGAATCCACACTCCGCGCGCGAGATCATCCGCCGGAGCTTTGACCCCACCAGCCGAACCGAACTCGAGGTGCTGGAGGGCGAGTTCCCACCCGCGCCAAGGTTCCGGAGCCGCCTGGACGAGCGCGGGTAGAGACGTCTACGTCGTTCCTATGAGACCGGCCTAGGCCGCGCAGCGCGTTCAAATGGCCGGGCCGCGCTATTGAGCCGCCTTCCGCCGGAGGGAATAATTTCCAACACCGGACCCGACGGAGGGGGCCGCTCCCCGGCTTTCACCGGCTGGGGGCGGCGCTACCGGAACACGAGCTTGGGGTGCTACGTGAAGTCTTCTGGACGAGCAGCGCACGAAAAATCGGTTCACATAAAGAACCAAGAGATCGACACGATCATCGACCTCGATCGCCAGGAGCTCCTCAGCATCCTGCGAGAGGTCCAGGAACATTCGGCGGCGCCCGAGTACACGGTAGACGTAGCTTCGGATCCCTACACCGACCGCCGCATGGCCTAATCCCTCGAGCTGAGGTCCGTCCGCGGCCGGGTCCCATCTGAGATGCTGGGCCCGTCTTCAGAGGATGGGCGGCGCTGTGTTCGGATTGGGGGAGATAGGCGTGAGCACCAACACGGTCGTGTTCGACGTGATCGGCACCCTGTTCAGTCTCGAGACCGTCCGGCGGCGAATGACCGACATGGGTGCGCCGGCCCTCGCGCTCGACGTCTGGTTCTCCGATTCGCTGCGAGACTATTTCGCCGCGTCCTATGCCGGGGCCTATACACCGTTCGCGCAGGTCCTGGGGGCTTCGATGGTCCGGCTCTCGGACGCGCTGGGCCTGGGCCTCACGGACGATCAGCGAACGTCCCTTATGGGCTCCCTCGGGAGCCTCCAACTTCAACCCGGCGCTACGGAAGCCTTTCAGGCCTTCGCCGACGCCGGCTGGAAGCAGATCACTTTGACGAACGGCGGCGAGTCCTTCACACGTGGGCTCCTGGAAGGGGCGGGAGTCGATTCGCACTTCTCAGCCACCCTGTCCTGCGACGAGATCGGCAAGAGCAAGCCACATCCGGATGTCTACGAGCTCGCCCGCCGTCACGCCGAAGGCGAAGTGTGGATGGTGGCGGCCCACGCGTGGGACCTTCAGGGAGCTTCGAGGGCCGGCTTCAAGACGGCATACGTGCCGACGAAGGAGACGACCTACCTGAGCGTGTATCCCCCGCCGGACGTGATCGAAGACGACCTCTCCGCGGTGGCGGCATCCATCCTCGAGGCCGCCGGCTAGGACCGAGTCCTTTGTTTGCGACCAGGAGGCCTCCGGCCAGCGCGACTCGCGCTGAGATGGCAGTTAGCCACGAAATATCGTGGTTGATTGCCATTTCAGAGGTGGTCTAGATTCTCTGCCCACCGTGGAACTAGCCGGCAGTAAATCGATCGGGGCATCTCGTGCCGGGTGACGCGTGGCTCACCCTCGCCGTCGTTGCGGCGACCGTCGTGGTGCTCGCTCTCGACCGGGCCTCCCCGCCGGCCGCCGTCATGGGCGCGGTGACGCTGCTGCTCCTGGCAGGAGTCATCGACGAGGGACAGGCATTCTCCGGCTTCTCCAACCCGGCGCCCATCACCGTCGCGGCCCTCTACGTCCTGTCGGCCGCGGCCCAGGCAACCGGAATAGTCGAGCTTCTCACGGCGCGCATCCTCGGGCCGGCAGCGTCCAGCAACCTCACCGACCGCCAGGTCATGTCGCGCATCCTTATCCCCACCACTATGGCGTCGGCGTTCCTGAACAACACCCCCATTGTTGCGATGGTGGCTCCGGGGGTCATCTCGTGGGCTCGGCGCGCCGGGAGATCCGTCTCCCAGTTCCTAATGCCGGTGAGTTTCGCCTCGATCCTGGGTGGCGTCATCACCGCCATCGGGACTTCCACCAACCTCGTGGTTTCCGGCCTGCTGGTCGCATCCGACCAGGAACCGCTCGGGCTCTTCGAGATCGGGCAGGTCGGCCTACCGGCGGCGATCGCAGGTCTCGTGGTAGTGATCCTGCTCGCGCCGCGCGCCCTCGCGCCGAGGCGGGCGCCGGGCGAAAGGATGGGAGACGACGCTCGAGAGTTCACCGTCGAGATGACGCTGAGCAACGGCAGCCCCCTCGCGGGCAAGACCGTTGCGGCCGCCGGTCTGCGTAACCTCGAGGGGGTATTCCTCGTCGAGGTCGAACGCTCCGGGTACAGGATCGCTCCGGTGTCCCCAGACGAGGTGCTCGTCACCGGAGACCGGCTGACCTTTGCCGGAAACGTGAGCCGGGTCCTCGACCTCCAACGACTGCCGGGCCTCACCTCTGCTGAACAGCCCCATTTCTCATTCGCCGGTTCTGCAATGCGCCGGAGGATGTTCGAGGCGGTTGTGGGCGAGGACTCGGCGCTGGCCGGTTCGTCCCTGAAAGAGGTTGGCTTCCGGAGCCGCTACGGCGGAGCCGTTCTTGCCATTCATCGGGCAGGAGAGCGCATCGACGCCAAACTCGGCGAAGTGCGCCTGCACCCGGGCGACGTGCTGCTGGTCCTATCCGATGCCGACTTCCGGAGACGGTGGAACGATGGGCGCGACTTCCTCGTTATAGCCCCGCTCGACGGCGAGACTCCCCCGCGGCGAGACAAGGCCGTTGTCGTCGGAGTTGTGGTCGTAGCGCTCCTCGCTCTCGTGGGAACCGGAGTGCTCGACATCTTGCAGGCCGCGCTGGTCGCAGCATTTTCGCTCGTCGTCTTCCGTGTGCTGTCTCCCGCGGAGGCGCGCAACGCGGTCGATCTGAACGTGATCGTCGTCATCGCCGGAAGCTTCGGTTTGGGGGAGGCCGTGTCCGGCAGCGGGCTTGCTCAGGAACTCGCCGACACGATCATCGAGCCTTTGGGTTCGTTGGGAGACGTCGGGCTGCTCATCGGTGTTCTCCTCGCCACAGTTCTGCTGACCGAGTTGATCACGAACAACGCGGCCGCCGTTCTCGTCTTCCCGATCGCCATGGCTGTTGCATCGCAGTCGGGACTTGATCCGCGTCCATTTGCTATGGCGATCGCCCTGGCGGCATCCGCCTCGTTCCTTACACCGATCGGTTACCAGACGAACACGATGGTCTACGGAATGGGTGGCTACCGCTTCGGCGATTTCGCTCGGCTCGGCCTGCCGCTGACGTTGATCGTGCTGGCCATCGGGACCTTCGTGATCCCCGTCTTCTGGCCGCTCACTCCGTGAGTACGAACCTGTGTACACAGGGCGACAAAGATTGTCGCTTGGTGTACATCGGTTTTGACGATCTCAGTCAGCGAACTCCAAGCAGCAGCTCCACGGTCAGTTGATCGAGCCGCTCGTACGGCTGGCCGCGCTCCGCTAGGGCGCGCCGGTCGAACTCGAGCTCCTTGAGTGTCGCCGCGCTGTCGGATGAGTATGCGCCGAGATAGGGCGCCATCGTGGGGTCGTCCGCGTTGATCTGTGCCACAAGATCCTGGATCTCGGGGTCGGCGTTCCACTGCTCGGCCCTTTCTTTCAAGATCAGGTACGTGCGCATGCAGCCGCGCGCGAACGCCTTTACGTCTTCGTAGTCGGCCGTCCGATACGCATGGGCATCAAAGTGCCGGCTCCCCACATACCCGACATCCTCGAGGAACTTCACGACGAAGAAAGCTGCCTTTGGATTGGAAGAGCCGAAGCGAAAATCCTGGTCGTATCTCCCGGGCTGCTGATCGTTGAGGTCGACGTGGAAGAGCTTTCCCATCGACCACGCCTGAGCGAGGTGGTGCGTGAAGTTAAGTCCGGCCATGTGCTCGTGGGCGACCTCGGGGTTCACCCCGACCATGTCCGGATGGTCCAGGGTCGCAATGAACGCAAGCATCGCGCCGGTGGTCGGCAGGTAGATGTCGGCGCGTGGTTCGTTCGGCTTCGCCTCCAGCGCGAATTGCAAGTCGTAGCCCTGGTCGATGACGTATTCACAGAGGAAATTGATCGCGTCGGTGAAGCGGCCCATCGCGCGGAGGGGGTCTTTCGACGAGTCGGTCTCCACCCCCTCGCGTCCTCCCCAGAAGACGTACGTCGTGGCTCCGAGCTCCACTCCGAGGTCGATCGCAGCCATCGTCTTCTGCAACGCAAGAGCGCGTACACGCGGATCGTTGGCGGTGAAGGCTCCGTCCCGGAAAACGGGATCCTTGAACAAGTTGGTCGTAGCCATCGGTACGACGATCCCGTTGGCATCCAGTGCCTTCTTGAAGTCCCCGACGATCTGCTCGCGCTCGTGCGCGGTGGCATCGATCGGAACGAGGTCGTTGTCGTGGAGGTTGACTCCCCAAGCGCCGACCTCGGCCAAAAGGTCAACGATCTGAACCGGCGAGAGGACCTCGCGAACGGGCTCCCCGAACGGATCGATTCCGATGTTCCCCACCGTCCACAGCCCGAACGAGAACTTGTGCTCCGGCTTCGGCTCAAAAGCCATACGGTCCCCCAATCGCCAATCTCTTCGTTGTCTCCCTGGGCCTTCGACTTCACGAGCAAAGAATGACACGCCGGCCGGGGTTTTCGCCTCCGGCTACCGGGTACGTGATGGCACCGTTAGCGGGACCGCCGTTCGCGTAGCTGATGATCCACTTTGATCATCACGCCGCTTCACGTACAGCCGAAGCCGCGCCATCGGTTCGGAGACGTTGCACTGCTTTGCCAGCATGGCCAGGCTTCACCATGACCGAGCGGCCTTCAACCTCACCGGTCTGGGTAGCAGTCGGCGACCGGCCACACGCTCTTGCTATTCCAAGTTCGGCTGGAGCACGAACAGCCCCTGCTCGATCCCGCTCACTATCACGATCCCCGAGGCGAAGAACGGGTAGTTGCTCCAGGCACCGTTGTAATGCGTGAAGTCGTTCTGCGGATAGATGTCGAAGTACGCGACCTCGGGCGCTCGCTCGTTCGCCAAATCCATCTTCAGGATCTGGAGACCGGCGCGGTAGTTCGCCTCGAAGACGTGGTCGCCCACGATGTAGAGGTTGTGGTCGATCGCCGGCGTCCGGAGCTCCTGGAAGAAGTCGAACGAGGGGTCCTCCAGGTCGCTGACGTCGAAGAACCGCGTCCGGGTGTTGTGCCCGAAGGTCAGCTCGTCGCCTTCGTCGTTGTGGACGAAGGTGGCGTGGTCATCGGTGAGCCAGCCCTGGTGGCTATAGTCGCCTCCCGGGTACGTGGCTCGTCCGAGGAGCGTGGGCGAGCTCTTGTTTGTGACATTCACGATCGACACCGCGTTGCCCTCATCCGTGTCCGGGTTGGAGGCGAAGCAGATCTCTTGCCCATTGTGGTCAAAGTCGGGACCTCCGTAGACGACGCATTGCACGTCGTGGGTGTATCCCTCGTCCGCGAAACAGCCGGCAAAGCTGGGGTTTGTCGGATCGCTGACGTCCACCATGTGGAGCCCACCACCGCAGGTGTTGGATCCTACGGCGTACGCGAAACCGGTCTCCTCGTTGATGGCCACGTTATGGGCGCTACCGAAGCCCGGGTAATGGGCTGTCTCACTGAACCGGCGGAGCCCGGTGCTCGGGGTTAAATCGCGGAGCTGGGTGAGGTCGAATATCTGCATCCCGTGCGCCCCGGCGAAATCGGCCACGATGAATGCATGATCCTCGAACACCTTTATGTCTCGCCAGAAGGAAGCGTTCGTGTGCGTGGGCAGGATTCCCAAAACTCTAGGGGCGGTTGGAACACTGACATCCACGAACGCCGTTCCCTTACCCGTTCCCACAATTGCGTACTCGTCGCCGCTCGACGGGTCGGTCCAGCCCCAGATGTCGTTCCCGGTCCCTCCGCCGAGCCGCCCCAACGGTACGTTCGACAGGAGGTCGACGTTCTTGCAGGGGAACCGACCGGCGAAACCACTCGTGCACTCGAGGGGTCCAAGCTGTCCATCGGTCTGCTGAGCGTTTACGGGAGATCCCGCAGGCGTCAATGATAGAGAAAGGCTCGTAATTGCAATGAGTAGTACGCGCGTCCTCGTGCGGCCCGAACGGACCATCGTGCCCAACCCCCTTCTGTTACAGACTGTTGGCCTACTTAATACTCCTGAGGTGGGACCCCTGGCAACTCTGGTCCTCGGCAACCGGAACTCGTATCTGCCCTGCCGGCTCAAATTGATTCCGGGAGGGCACCATGGGAGTGCGCCGCGCCGCTCGGTGTAGGCCCGCCGTTAGAAGATTGTAGAAGTCGAGCCCTCGCGGAGCTGACGCGCTGAATGGGCGTTGTTCATCAGGCTTGGCCTGCAGCTTTGTGGTGTCGGAGGGGGGACTTGAACCCCCACGCCCGGTAAAGGGCACTAGCCCCTCAAGCTAGCGCGTCTGCCAATTCCGCCACTCCGACGTAGGAAGGCCCTGACTGCGTCAGGGCCGTCGCAAGTATATCTGGCCGCGCGTGACGCTCATTTAAGCAGCCGCCCGATCACCCACAAAGCAACGTAGCGAGCGGAGCGCCAGGACCGTCGGCGCGCGGACTACGGCGCGCCGGCCCACCACTGCTCGGCGTTCCACAACGGGCCCTCGATCGAGGGGTTCACCTCGACGGCCTTCAGAGTGCCCCGGAAAGCAACGACTGACTCGACATGAAACAAGGGATACAAATCAAGCGAACGCGCCGCTCGTCGAGGATCGGTTGCCCCGGGCACGCCCGCCGATCGGAGGATCTTCACCCCTCCCGGATCCCCCCTGCCGCCTCCGTAGACCGCCGACGGCTCCGCCGGCGCGATCTCGGCGGCCGCTCCCGCAGAGTTGAGCTGGCGCTGGATGATCCGCGTTGTAAGGCCGATCAACTCGTCGCCCCCCGGCCCCGTAAGCAGAACCGGAACCCCCGAGATAGAACCCCGGCCGCCGTCGGCGAAGGGTCCGCCGGCTCCGTCGGGGCCCGGTGCCGGATGGAGTGTGCGCGCCACCCGGCCGTCGTCCCGGACTATGCCCTCCGACAGCACCCCGAGGTCGAGCGCCCCCACCAGGGCACGTCGCTCGCGCGCACCGAGTCCCGAGGCACGGAAATCGAGGTAGACGGATTCCCACCCCAGGGCCTCGGCATGTCCGATTCCTCGGGCGGCAAGACGGTCGTCGAGGTTCACACTCGAGGGAACGGCCGCACCATCGAGGTCTCCGCGCTCGAGAAGGTCCAGCAGGAATCCCACGCTCGCGACGAACTGAACCTTCAGTCGTTCGAGGTTCGGCGCGCCGTCCCCCCACTGCGGGTTCGGCTCGTAGACAACCTGGAGTCCCGGCCTTTGTCCGGCCAGGACGAAGGGCCCCCCGAAGCGACCTCCCGGACGGGCGGACCGGCCGTCGGGTAGAACGAAGGCGGCGGTCGCGAGGGCGAACTCCCAATCATCGACGCGCCCGCTGAGCACCACGGTCCGGGGGCCAGAGGCCCGCACCCCCCGGACTCGGGCGAAGCCGGATGGCGCTCGCGCCCGGCGAACGCTGGCGGCAACGTCCCGGGACGTTATGGGGGTCCCGTCACTCCACCGAAGTTCGGCAAGGTGCACCCGCACACCCTCGGAGGTGGGTTCGAGGGACTCCGCCAGGTAGGGCACCGGCCTGCCGCGCGGATCAAACCTGTAGAGCGAGGGGTATATCGGCCGGACCAGCGCATAGGTGAGATCGGTGGCCCTCCGGGCATAAGGATCGAGTGTGGGCGGCTCCCCCAGCACTCCGAAGACGGCCGATCCCCCGCGCTGCGGAGTCTCGGGACCGCGCGGAGAAGGCGCCACCCCTCGAGGATCGGCTGGTTCGGCGTCGTCCGTGCATGCCCCGAACGCCAGAACGGCCACCAAACAACCGACGCCCCACAGGCTCCACGCGGAGCGCCGCACGTCTATCTCTCGACTGAGACGCCGGCCGCGTCGAAACCACCCAGTACGTCGAAGTGGATGCCGGTGACGTTCGATTGCGCCGCCCAATGGGACATGAAGGTTCCGATGGGAACCACGGGCGTACGTTTCATGATTTCGCTCTCTGCCTTGCGGTACAGCTCCAGCCGGCGCTCGGAATCCGGCTGGCGATGAGCGCGGTCCAAAAGCGAATCCACCTTCGCGGAGTCGAACCCGGAATGGTTGTCGGGAGACGCGGAATCAAAGAGTGAGCTGAGGAAGACATCGGGAGCTGGGTATTCGCCAATCCATCCGAGCCGGTAAACCCCTCCCCGACCGCTGGTAAGACGCTGGAGGAACCTGGCGAACTGATAGCCCTTAATGGAGACACGGAACCCGGCCTTCTGAAGATCGCGCTTAACGGCTCTGGCAACCTGGTGATGGGGGCTGCCCTCCGTGTAGTTGATTTTCAGCGTCCGGTCCCCCTCAGGCAATCCATTGACGAGCTTCCGAGCCTCCCCCGGCTCATACGAACACAGCGACGAACAGAGGTCGGACTCGAACCCGGGCATGCCGGAGGGGATGATTCCGCGAGGGGGCACCATGCTGCCGCGGTAGATGTCCTGCGCGATGGCCTCGCGATTGATCGCAAGGTTTATCGCCCTTCTAGCCCGGGCCCGCCGCAGAACTCCGGAACTCATGTTCAGCCCGTAGTTGTAACCGGCAAGGAACGGCCGATAGCCCTGATCGCCGTATTTGTTCGCCGCGTACGAGAACTGTCCGACAGGAACTTCTGCGACGTCGATGTCCCCCCGATCGAAGGACAGCCACGATTGAGCCGCATCGACCACCGGCTCGAACGTGATCCCGTCGAGTTCTGGCCGTCCGAGTGCGTAGTCCTCGACGGCCTCCAGCACAGCAGTTTCCCCGGGGTTCCACTTCCGAGCCATCTTGAACGGACCATTTCCCACGGGCGACGTCAGAAAAGTGTCGAGGTCTTCGACGGATCCCTTGGGGAGCGGAACCAGCCCCGGGTGCGTCAAGACGGTGGGGAAGTCGTGGTATGGCTCGCTCAACCGAATGACGAGGGTTCTCTTGTCCGGCGCGCCGATTCCCGCAAGTTTCTTTTTGCTTCCGAGTTGATTGACCTGCAGGAAACCAATCACACGGTCGAGCGTGTAGGCGAGGTCGGATGCGTTCCGCCTCAGCGCGATCCGTTCGAACGCGTACTTGAAATCCCCCGAGGTCACCGGGGTTCCGTCGTGAAACGTCATTCCTCTTCGGAGCGTGAACGTGAATGTTCTGCCCCCGTTCGAGACGGTCCACGACTCCGCCGCAGCCGGTACAACCTCCTCCCGCTCCGGATCCCACTTTGTCAGGCCTTCGAAGAGCTGGCGTGCGATAAGCGTGGAACCCGGGTCCTTGATACGCATCGGGTCCAAGGTCGAAGGCTCGGGAATGGCAACCGAGAGGACGATTGCGTCCTCCTCGAATTCTTCCGCCGGATCCTCATCTTGAATCGGCGTTGCCCCAGGAGAGGATTCATCGGTAGTCGGCTCCGATTCGGGCGAGGGCGGTGCCGATCGCGCGGGAGAAGCGCCCGGCTCGGCCGCGCTGGTACAGGCCGCGACGATGACGCTGAGCGCGACCGCGCATCCGGCGACTCGGGCAGAAAACTGGCTCACGGAATAGGAACGAGAAGGATGTCCCGGCTACTTCAGCCGGAAGGCCAGCAGGATCGTCGTTCCGGTGAAGACGATCGCGGTGATTACCGTGATCCTGTCGAGGTTCTTCTCCATCACGGTCGAGCCCATTGCCTGGCTCTGCATCCCGCCCCCGAACATTTCAGACACGCCCCCGCCCCTCCCTGCGTGAAGCAGGATGAACAGAATGAGCAGCAGCGACGCAATCGCGTGGATCACGACCAGAACTGCGGTCACTTCCCTAACACCTTCTTCCTCGGCGGATTCTTGACGTCACGGACCGCCGGCTCAGCCGCGCATCGATCGCGCCGCTCCGGGTTCCGACCCTCTACGGTACCAGCGGCACATGCTCAATCCGGTACAGACAGATTGAGCCGACCGTGCATCTTATAGGCCTCGCCGCCCAATCCTGACGAGCCTCCCAGCGCAGCGTCAGGGGGGATATCCCCTGGCCGCCCTGCTTGCGAGTCCAGGTGGCGACTTCCTTCATCCATTCGCCGATGTTCTGCTCGCTCATCGACGTGGCGGTCGGAGCTTTGCTCGCCTCCGAACGCCGCGGCGCGTACTGATTCGGGTTGGCGTCGACCTTCTTGCGCGCTTTCTTCTGGGCTCGGCGCTGCTTCTGCAATTCGGATTTGGGAGCGAAGTCCTCCCCCGCCGTCTGAGTTGAGCCCCAAACAATGGCCAGTGCGCTGCGGTCCTCCGCGATGGTGGCGCCGACCTGAAGGCCGAGTGCCGCAACCAAGAGGACTGCGGCCGCGTATTGGACCCGGCCCGGGTGCCTGAGGCCGACCCGCCCATCGGCGACGTCGATCAGGTGCGACACCCGACGAGCGATGCGCCCACCCGGTCTCAGGAAGGCGAGGGCGGTTCCGCGGGCGCGACGAGGACCTTGTTTCATGAGCTCGTACATCTTGAGAAGACCGGATGCCACCGACAGCGGATTCCCAGTCAGGACCGCGGCGCGCCGGTCGGCCTCCAACTCTCGGTTGGCTACGAGCTTCCGGTAGGCAATGTGAGCAAGTGGATTCCACGCGACCATGTCCCGCAGGAGTCCGGCTGTGAACACAACCTGAACGTCGCGAGCCTGGATGTGCGCCACCTCGTGGGCGAGGATGGCCGCCAGCTCATCACGCGACAGCCCCACAACGAGGTCCTCGGAGATGAGAATCCGGCCGCGGCGCGCCCCAACGGCAAACGCCCCGGGGATGCCATCGGGAAGGTAGTTGACCTCGGGCGCTCGCGACAGGCCGCATGTCTCCGTAAGCCGCTGAACGGTCTCGTGGATGAACGGCGCCTCACGACCCGAGGCCGGTCTGCTCCTGGCAATCAGCCGGTGAAGGATCCAAGTGCCGACCATCCGCCGGAGCAGCATCAGCGAGCTAACGCCGAGGCCCACTAAGAGGATCCACGGCCCCGCCGAGCCGATCAACGCGTAGGCGGTCGCCGAGCCGCTTCCATCGGAGATGTACAGAAGGTGCAGGAGGTCCCCGCCGCCCCCCTCCAAGGCGGTTTTCACGGGCTGGAGAACGGCGACCTCGGGGAGAACCGCGCGCTGGTAGGCCACGGCTGCGATCAAGGGAAGCAAAAGGGGCAGCGTGAGAAGGATCCCGGACGCCATTCCGCCCGGTCGCGCAATCAGCCGCCTGAGAAGCAACGCGGCGGGCAGGGTGATCAGGGAAACCGCAAGGATGACGATCCACGCGGAGTCCGTCTCGAGCGCAAGGATTGTCGGGGCTGCCTGGGTCATCATCGGCCGCTCATCCCTGAACGTCGTCCCCCTGTGTGTGCCTCGAACTAGGCCCGACCCGGCCCCACCTTCGACGCGGTATGGATATCACTCTTCCTGCCGCCGGGGCCGGCCTACTTGGTCTTACGCTGTTCGATCGCCTCCCTGAGACGTTCGATGACTCGCTCGTCTTCGGATTCGACGCGGTCGACGAAGTAAGAGACGGCGGGATCGGGGAAGTGGCTAACGAGCCAATCCACGACCGACTTCACCGTCGACCGGGCGTATTGCTCGCGCGAAACGAGGGGCGAGAAACGGTGCGCCGGCTGATCTTCCACTCGCCGCAGCAGACCCTTGTCGGTCAAGCGCCCGAGAGTCGTCATCACGGTTGTGTACGCAATGGGCCGTTTTTCGTTCAGTTTCCGATGGACGTCCCGTACCGTCACCTCGGACTCGTCCCACACAACGTCCATGATTTCGGACTCGAGCGGTCCGAGAACCTCTGACAACGAGTGCTTTCTCCTTGCTGCGGTCATTTCCTCGACTCCCTCTTATGTCTGGACCAGGAAGTTTACGCTCGCGGCCCTGGAATAACCACAACCTTTAGGGGCGGGCGTCGGCTTTAGCGGACGGCCCTCGCCGCATCTGCGACCGAGTCGTAGACGCTGACACGATCCCCCAGCCCGTTGGCCGTGAGCTTGATCGATGCCGACAGCATCTCGCCCTTTTGGGTGACGAGCGCCAGCCGGGCTCCGTGGCGTTCGGCTATCGGACAGGCGCTGGCCAGGGCTTCGACGATCCGCGCCGCGGGGTGAGCTCGTTCGACATCGACGACGACTTCATCCGAGCCGCCCTCGATGATGGCGGCGAGATGAGATGCCAGCGCAAACGTGCCGGGACGGTCCATCCGGCCGGCGAGAGTGATGACGCACGAGGAGCCGTCGTACGCGGTCGACAGCGCGAAGCCATCGGCTTCATCCTCCGGGGGATCGTCGAGGCGAAGGACCCGCGCGGACCCGCCACGGGCGCGCCTGAGACTACCTGCTCCCCAGCTCATCGCGAGCAGGACTCCCAGGACCGACAAGGAAAGCCACCCAATTTCGCCCACCTATCAACCGTGACAGATCGGCCTATAGACCTTCAATCCCACGTCCGAGCGCAATCGGTACCCCTTTCAGACCGAGACGGCTTCGGTTTTTCGGGTCCGGCTACCCCGAGTGAGGGGCCCAGGGCCGGCGGTTCCGGTACCGGGCGGACTCTCCTCGGGTTCCGGCACGGGCCTTCTCAGGTCGTCCTTAACTGTGTCGAAGGTGAGGACTGGACTGTGAGCCTCTCGCCCGACCGGCTGATAGCCTTCGTCGGCTGCACCGAATGTACCGATTACTCCTATTTTCAGGGATTGGCGCGTAGCCGATCGAGCGGCCGCGCGGTCAAACTGTGACCACGAAATCCGATGATTCTTTGAACGCGCATGCAGCGAGGAGACCGATGAAGCGGAAGGCGATTACCTGGTTGGGGTGGGCGACCACCATGGCCCTGGTCGTTGCCGGCGTCCTCCTCGGGGCGGCGAACTCCGGCGGCGACCAAGGGATTCTCGAAGGGCTATTTATACCCGGCCAATCGGTGTCGTTTGCGAGTGTGGGTCTCCTCCTGTCTCTGCGCAGGCCGGGAAACTCCGTCGGAATCCTCTTCCTTGTTGTTGGTTTCTTCGCCGCGCTCTACTCTTTCTCGTTCCAGTATCAGACGTTTGCGCTTGTAACTCGGCCCGGATCCCTTCCAGTTGGAGAGGCGATGGCGTGGCTGCAAGCGTGGATCTACGTTCCTGCCCTCGCAACAGTCTTCACGTTCGTGCCACTCGTATTTCCCACTGGACGGCTTCCGTCAGATCGGTGGCGAGCCGTGCTTGTGCTCGACGCCTGTGCACTCGCGGGAGTCGCCCTCGCTGATGCGCTCGCGCCGGGCCGGATCCTGCAGACTCCGATACAGAATCCGGTCGGGCTGGAGGGGCCGCTCTATTCTGCGATCGAGCTGTCCGTACCGGTGCTCCTCTTTCCTGCGACCATCCTTTCCGTCGGCGCCCTGATCATGAGGTGGCGCAGGGCCCGCGGGGATGAGCGCCAGCAGCTCAAGGTCTTCGCGTTCGCCGCCTCCGCGCTTCCGCTTGCGGTTTTGAGCTGGGCCGTTACGGAACTGTTCGCTCTCTCGGGACCGTTCTACAGTGCTCTGGAATCCTCGTTGTCGGCTGCAGCATTCCTGGGGTTGCCCGTCGCGGCCGGCGTGGCAATCCTCCGGTACCGGCTCTACGACATCGATGTCGTAATCAATCGCACGCTTGTCTACGGCGCTCTAACGCTGTCGCTGGCCGCCGTTTACTTCGCAGGAGTTGTGGGTCTGGGTGGGATCGTGCGCGGGCTCACGGGACAAGAGAACAACAGCGTGGTCGTGGCGGCCTCAACTCTTGCGGTGGCCGGGATGTTCCGCCCAGCTCGCGCTCGGATTCAGAGATTCATCGACCGCCGCTTCTACAGGGCCAAGTACGACGCCACCCAGACCCTCGATGGTTTCACGGCAAAGCTGCGCGGTGAGATCAACATCGATGAGATATCCGCCGAACTGCTGACGGCCGTCGAGCATGCTCTGCGGCCGGCGCATGCCTCATTGTGGTTGCTGGGATCCGAGTCACAAGAGGCTCGATGACACTCCCGTAGGAATTGACGCCGTCCCGGCCTAACGTTGCCCCCGGATACGAGCAAAGGAACGGGTCCGTCCGTGTTCGCGCCCTGCGCGTGCAGCTCGTCGAAGCGGTCGCAATCATGCCCGTCGACCTCATCCATCGAAGATCGGTGTTGCCGCGCAAAAGAAATCAAGAAAACCTGTCGGCGGAGCCCGTTGAGAGTGGTTTTCTGTCTCACCCGCCTGCTTGAATCGACGTTATGGCAACAACACAGATCCACGATGTCGTGCAGGGACTCGAGAAAGCGAACGCGAACCTTGAGGCCGATCTCCTGCCGGTGGAGTC
>OCZV010000152.1_pt1 | contig 26468 bp, 26 predicted proteins | sample 1539051 | NCBI WGS metagenome assembly OCZV01 (sample SAMEA3113581, study PRJEB22503) | soil metagenome
CCGGCTTCCTGGGCCAACACGGTCATGGTTCAGATCCTCCTCGGGGGAACGGGCTCGAAGCCCGCGGATTATAGCCTAGCGCTCGGTTCGCTCCGTCCGGCGCCGTTCCGCCGCGACGAGCGGGCCGAGCACCGGCGGCGTGGCGATCGTTGTGACCACCGTCATTGCCACGACCACGCCGAAGAGCTCCGCGTCGAGGCCCAGCCCCAACCCGAGCGAGGCCACGATCAGGCCAACCTCTCCTCGCGGCACCATCCCCACCCCGACGGTGAGCCGGGTCCCCCGCTCCAGCCCGACCGAGCCCGCGTACCCACCGAGCACCTTCGTGACCACCGCGATGGCCGTCACCATGGCCGCGAGCCCCAGGATTCCGACGTCCCCGAAGACCGTGGGATCGAGCTGGCTCCCGGTGATGGCGAAGAAGAAGGGGACCAGGAACTCGTACACCGGCTCGATCTGGGTGGCCACCTCCTCCTTGCGGAACTCGAAGATCAGCCCCGCCAGGAACGCCCCGATGATGGCGGCCAGGCCGATGACCTCGGAGGCCGCCGCCAGTCCCAGGGTCAGCAGCACGGCCACCAGGAACGGAGATTCCGGGATGCCCGGGACCCGGACGATCGAGGAGAGCCGCCGTATGGCCTTCGGTCCCAGGAACAGCACGATGCCCAGGAACAGCAGGACCTCCACGATGAGGACGACGAGCTCGACCGTGGACAGGTCTCCCACGGCCAGGCCCGAGACCACGGCCAGCAGCATGATGGCCAGGATGTCGTCGACCACGGCGGCGCCGAGGACCACCCTGGCTGCCGTGGTGTTCACCGCGCCGAGGTCTCGAAGCACCCGAGCCGTCACCCCCACGCTGGTGGCCACGATGGCCGCGGAGACGAACAGTGAGTCCGCGCGCTCGTATCCGAGTACGATCATCAGCCCCATGCCGGCGGCGAACGGGAGCGCCACGCCGAGCAGCCCCACCAGCAAGGCGGGCCGCCCGACCCTCCGGAGGTCATCGAGGCTGGTCTCCAGCCCCACCGTGAACAGCAGGATGATTACCCCGAGCTCGGCCACCACCTCGAGCACGTCCTGCTCCCCTCCCCCGAGCAGGCCGAGCACGTGCGGGCCCACGACCACACCCGCCAGCAACTCGCCGACCACGGCCGGCTGACGGATGGCCTGGAAGAGCTCACCGAAGATCTTGGCCGCCGCGAACAGGACGAACAGGTCGAGCAGGACCGACTGCTGCTCCATCCCGGCCTCCACATGCGAAAGGGGCACCGGTCGCCGACCAGGCTTCCCGGCACCCCTACGATCGGGAGCATCCTACCCCGCGATGGTTGAAGACGACCCCCGTCTGTCTGATAGTCTCCCCGGCCGTGTCAGGGGGGGCCCACCGGCAACAGCGAGGCGGGGGACGCCGTGCGATCACGATCGTGCTCGGCATCCTCGTACTCGGCGCGCTCGGTGCCGGCGCGTGGTGGTTCTTCCTCCGGCCCGGCGCGCCGATCGCCATCGGCCAGGAGGAGCACCCGGTCGCGGACTTCTCCTTCGACCTCTCCAAGGTGAACGGCACTGCGCCCGGCGGCGCGGTATCCGGCGACGGCGTCGACGACGCCGCTGAGGACATCCGGGAGACCCTCGACGCCCTGTACGTGGCGGGGTACATCGACCCGTCGAAGTGGGAGGGGGGGACCTTCCCCGAGGTCCTCGAGCAGTTCGACGAGGCCGCTGCGGAGCGCGCCTCAGCGGGGCTCGATCAGTTCACGCTGGGGGACCAGGCCGAGCAGGTCGCGTTCGTCGAACCCGTGGTGGGGGTCCTCAAGATCAGGGTGCTGTTCGATGCCGAGACCGACCCGGTGGGGGCCGTGGCCACGACGCGGTTCGTCGCCGACGGGCAGCTCGATCGGGGCGGGCCGATGCACGTGATCCATCGCGGGACTTACTACCTCAGTCCGCAGGGAGGGAGCTGGAGGATCGGCGGCTACGACGTCGCGGGGGCCGTTGCCTCGGGCCCCCGACTGACCGGGCCCGGGGCGGCCCAGCCGGAGCCGGGGCCATCGTCATGAGGAAGCACCCGCTGATCGCGCTGTTCGTGTCCGTGTCGGTGTGGGCCGTGGGCGGCGCCGTGCTGGCCGACCCGCCCCGCGCGGGAGCCCAGGCCACGCCGCCGGCGCCGCTTGGGCATCCCGTGGACTCCTCGTTCCTCCCGAGCTTCGCCGACGTGGCCGGCCGGCGCACGCTGTTCGTCCTGGCCATCGGCAGTGACGCCCGGCCCGGCGTGTGCGAGCCGGTGGAGCGGTGCCTGGCCGACTCGATCCACCTCATCGGCATCAACCCGCGGGAGGGTGGGGCCTCCATCCTCGGGTTCCCCCGCGACTCGTACGTGCCGATCCCGGGCGTGGGGACCCAGAAGATCAACAACGCCCTGTTCGCCGGCGGCCCTGAGCTGGTGGTGCAGACCGTAGAGGAGCTTGTCGGGGTGGACGTCGACAGCTACTTCCTGACCTCGTTCGAGGGGCTGAAGAAGATGGTGAACTCGGTCGAGGGGATCGAGGTCGAGATCCCGTACGCGATGAACGACCCGTCCTCGGGCGCGGTGTTCTCGGAGGGCCTCCAGGAGCTCGACGGCAAGCAGACCCTGGCGTTCGCCAGGAACCGCAAGAGCACCCCGAACGGCGACTTCAGCCGGTCGGAGAACCAGGGCCTGGTGATGCTCGGCGCGCTGGAGCGGTTCCGCAGGGATATCCGGCGGGACCCATTCACCCTGTTCACCTGGCTCGCGTCGGGCATGGAGCACATCCAGACCGACCTCTCGGCCATGGAGCTGTTCCAGCTGTCGATGGCCACCCTGACCGTGAACCCGAACAAGGTCGTCAACCGGGTCACCCCCGGCGGTATCGGTACCGCCGGCGGCGCCAGCATCGTCACCCTCGGCGGCGAGGCCGACGCCGTGTTCGCCGACATCGCCGACGACGGGCTGCTCGAGCCCTAGCCCGGTTCGATCGTTCGCCCGCGCGGAGGCCCAGGAGGCCGGCGTGCACCCCGGTTCGGTGTGAACACGTACGCCAGCGAGCGAACCAGGTTCAGCCGCACGCCCTTGTTGAAGACGAACATGAACACGGCCAGCCCCAGATAGACGAAGGCGAACACGTAACGGATCGTGGAGTCCTCGAACCCGAACTGGCCGAGGAAGAGCACGAGCAGCACCACGGCCTCCCATCTGGCCACGGTCAGGTTCGCGATCACGGCCACGGCGAACAGAGACTGGGCCGCGGTGAGGAACACCTCCTCGACCTGGCGGCCGTCCATCTCCATCGGCGTGTCCAGCCCCGCCCCGGCCAGCGAGAACACCAGCGGGAGCGTCCCCACCAGCAGCGTCCACTGGTTCACCTTCGAGGAGATCAGGGTCCCCAGACCCGCCTGGGCCTTCAGCCTCAGCGTGAACAGGATGGCGATGATCATCTCGGGCGCCTCTGACGCCAGCGGCGCCACCCACTGGATCAGCAGGAACTTGCTGATCCCGAACTCGTCGCCGATCTCCTGGAGGCCCTCGGCGAAGGCCTCCGCCACCGTGAGGATCACCGCGGCGGAGATGAGGAAGAGGACGAGTGTGGTCACTCGCCGGGCCCTCCTCGGCAGCGCGCCGATCGCAGCCGCGGCGCCGATCAGGTCGGGCTCCTCGACCTCCTCCCGCGCGGCTCGAACGATGTAGAAGACGAACATCGTCCCCAGGACCCCCAGGTCGAGGACCGACAGCTCCCGGCGGAGCGGGATCGTGAACGCCCACAGCGTCGCCACCAGGAGGAAACCAACGTCGGTGCGCTGCTCGGTTCGAAGCTCGACCCGCCGCCGGCCGGTCTTCATGGCGAAGATCAGCACCACCGCCGCCCATCCGATCCCGATCAGGAGCCGGTTGGCCCCGGTCATGTTGGCCACCGCGAGATGCCGGGCCTCCTCGTCCCCCTGGCCTGCCCTGAAGGCCAGGAACAGGTCCACGGCGTACTCGGGGAGGACCGCGATCAGGGCCAGGACGGCGATGGCCAGCGTCTGTGAGATGTCGAGCTGCGCCACCTCGGCGGCCCACGACAGGACGAAGGCCGCGCCGAGGATGGCCACCCCGTACAGCGTGGTCTCCAGCACCAGCGGCACGTGGAGGAGGTCGAACCGCACGGCCAGCCCGGGCAGCGGGGAGGCCACCGCGAGGATCAGCGACGGTCGGAGGAGCGACTGGCGCTGCACGGGGCCGAAGCATACCGGACGCCCGCTGACGTCCCGCTGAGCATGGCACCATGGTCCGATGGACGCCGCGGCGTTCCTGCAACGGCTGTCGGACGACGACGTCACCCGGGACCGGCTGGTCCACATCGAGACGCTCCCGGCCCGCGCCCCCGAGACCGCGCCGTTCCCGGGCCTCCCCGACCCGATCCCCGACCGGCTTCGGCTGCTGGGGATCGAAGGCCTCTACCCACACCAGGCGCGGGCCCTGGAGCTCCTCGAGCACGGCCGGAACGTCATCGTCGCCTCGGGCACCGCCAGCGGGAAGACCCTCGTGTACGACCTGGCCTTCGCCCGGGCCGCCCTCGAGGACCCCAAGAGCACGGCGCTGTTCCTGTTCCCGACGAAGGCCTTGGCCCGGGACCAGGTCAGGCAGATCCGCAGCCTCCGCTTGCCTCAGATCCGGGCGGCGGTGTACGACGGCGACACGCCGGGCCCGGAACGCCCGTTGATCCGTCGGACCGCCAACCTGATCCTCACGAACCCGGACATGCTCCACGCCGGGATCCTGCCGGGCCACGCGCGGTGGGCCGACTTCTTCCTGCGGCTGTCGCTGATCGTCGTGGACGAGGCGCACGTATGCCGCGGCGTGTTCGGCTCGCACGTCGCGCTGGTGCTTCGCCGGTTGCGCCGGCTGGTGGCGCACTACGGCGGGACTCCTCGGTTCGTGATGACCTCGGCCACCGTGGGCAACCCGGCCGAGCTGGCGGAACGGCTCGTCGGGCAGCCGTTCGAGGCGGTCGACGAGGACCGCTCGCCCCGGGGCGAGAAGCTGTTCTGCCTGTGGAACCCCCCGCTCCTCGACGACGAGAGCGGGACCAGAGGCAGCGCGATCACCGAGGCCTCGTTCCTCCTGTCGCGGCTGGTGGACGACGACGTGCGGGCCATCGCCTTCGCCCGCTCTCGCCGAGCCGCCGAGATCCTGGCCGACGCCACCCGTCGAAGCCTGAACCCCGCACTGGCCGGCCGGGTGAAGGCGTACCGGGCCGGGTACCTGCCGGAAGAGCGCCGGGCCCTGGAGCGGGCGCTGGCGGACGGCGATCTGCTGGCGGTGGCGTCGACCTCGGCGCTCGAGCTGGGGATCGACGTCGGGTCGCTGGACGCGGCGATCCTGACCGGCTACCCGGGAACGCGCGCCTCGATGTGGCAGCAGGCGGGCCGGGCCGGGCGGCGGACGGAGTCCTCGCTGGCGGTGCTGGTGGCCCAGGACGATCCGCTGGACCAATACCTCGTGTCCCACCCGGCCGACCTGTTCCGGAAGCCGCCCGAGGCGGCGGTGATCGACCCGACGAACCCATACGTGCTCGGACCGCACCTCCGATGCGCGGCCCGGGAGCAGCCGCTGGACCCGGAGGAGCTGACGTTCTTCGGCGACGCCGGCGGAGAGGTTGCCGACGACCTGCTGTCCGCGGGCGAGCTGGTCGAGCGGCGGGGCCGGCTCCACGCCCGAGCGGGTGACGCACCGCACACCGCCGTCGACATCCGATCGGCGTCGGGCCGGCTGTTCCTCATCGTCGAGGACGGCACCGGCGCGCTGCTCGGCACCGTGGACGAGCCGCGCGCCTTCCTGCAGGTCCACCCCGGCGCCATCTACCTCCATCAGGGCGAGCAGTACGAGGTCGTCGAGCTGGACCTCGGCCGAAGCGTGGCCCTGGTCCGGCCCTCCGATGCCGACTGGTACACGCAGTCCCGCGACACCACGGACATCGAGGTCCTCCGGTCCCTCACCGAGTCGAAGCTCGGCGAGACGCCGATGTTCTTCGGCGATGTTCGGGTGACGGACCAGGTCGTCGGCTTCGTTCGGAAGCTCCACATGACCGGAGAGATCGTGGACACCGTTCCCCTGGACCTGCCGCCGCAGTCCCTGGTGACCCGGGCGGTGTGGTGGGCGATCCCCGACCAGGTCATCGCCCGGGCCGGGGTGGCCCCCGCCGACCTCCCGGGAGCCGCGCACGCGGCCGAGCACGCCGCCATCGGCCTCCTGCCGCTGGTGGCGACGTGCGACCGGTGGGACGTGGGAGGAGTGTCGACAGCGTTCCACCCGGACACGGGCTCGTGCGCCATCTTCATCTACGACGGCTACCCGGGCGGCGCCGGGATCGCCGAGCGGGGGTTCGCCGCGGCCGAGCGGTGGCTCCGGGCGACGCTCGAGGCGATCCGCTCGTGCCCGTGCCAGTCGGGGTGCCCCTCCTGCGTGCAGTCCCCGAAGTGCGGCAACGGCAACGAGCCCCTCGACAAGGCCGCGGCCGCCGCGCTCCTCGACGAGCTGCTCCGATGACCGGGCCCTACGTGGCGGTCTGCGGCCCCGGCTCCGCCACCCACGAAGAGGAGCGGTGGGCCGAGGAGGTCGGCCGGCGGCTGGCCGAGTCCGGGGCGGTGGTGCTGTGCGGCGGCCTCGGCGGGGTCATGGACGCCGCCGCTCGCGGCGCCGCACGTGCGGGTGGCACGGTGGTGGGGATCCTCCCCGGCGACGACCGGCTCGGCGCCAGCGAGCACCTCACCGCGGCCCTCCCCACGGGGATGGGCGAGGCCCGGAACGCCATCATCGCCCGAGCGGCGGACGCGGTCATCGCCGTCGGCGGCGAGTGGGGGACGCTGTCGGAGATCGCCCTGGCCCGGAAGATGGGGACGCCCGTGGTCGGCCTGCGGACGTGGGACCTGGGCCGTGCCGACGTCGTCGACGCCCGAACGCCGGAGGACGCGGTGGAGCGGGCGCTCGAGCTCGTGCGCTGACTCCCGTCGACGCTAGACCGGGCGGAGCCGGCCGTCCCGGACGTCCTCCGCACGGAACGTGGCCAGGCAGCGGTCACACAGCACGAAGTCGGTCTCGCGGCGGAACGGGACGCTCAGGTCACCGAGCACCGCGACGCCGTCGGGGAGGATGCGCGGGGCCAGAAGGGCGCCGCATTCGGTGCAGCTGGGCTGGGGCGCAGCCGAGCGGGACATCTCAGCCGCAACGGTACCTCGCGGAGCGCGGTCACGCCAGTCGGCAATCCGGCCGTCGGCCCGGCGACCGGCCGTGCTACCGACCCAGCGCGGCCCGGGCCAGCCCGGTCACGGCCCTCCGTTCGGCCGGCGGCAGCCCCACCCACAGGAGCACCGGCAGGTACCCGGCCGAGGCGGCCACGGCGGTGCCCAGGAGATCCACCGGCCACGAGGCGCCTCCGAGGGCCAGATGGGCGCCGATGCCGAGGGCCAGCCCCGCCGCGGTGGGGAGCATCAGCCTGGCGTAGTCGCGATCGAACGGCTGGATCCGCACGAACCGCCACACCAGCCACAGCCGGGCCAGCTTCGACAGAGCCATCGTCAGCGCCCCGGCCAGGGCGGCCCCCTCCATCCCCAGTCCCAGCCCCCCGATCAGCAGGACCGCCGCCCCGATGTCGAAGGCCACCGACGCCGCATAGACGACGAGGTCCCAGCCCGTGCGACCCACCATGATCAGGACGAAGCCGACCGTCCCGGTGGCCACGTTGACCAGCTGCCCCAGCAGCAGGATCAGCAGGGCCGTCCGACCGGCCCCGAACTCCGACCCGAACAGGCGGAGGGCAGAGCCCGGCGTCACCGCGAGCACCACGAACAGCGGGAGCGTGGCGGCCATGGTCCACCGGGTGATCTGCTTGAACAGCCGGTCGAGCGTGTCGCGCTCCCCCCTGGCGTGCAGATCCGCCACGAACGGGCTGAACATCAGCGACACCGAGATGATGAACAGCAGGATCACCTGAGCGGCCCGGGCCGCGGCGGCGTACACGCCGGTCTGGGCCGCCGGCGCGTAGCTGGCCAGCACGAACAGGTCGGTCCAGAACAGGAGCTGCGAGAACAGGGCCGCCGGGGCCCGGGGGGTCCCGTACCGGAGGAGGTCCCGGAGCTCGCCGGGCTCGGGCCGGGCCCGGCCGAAACCTGCGGTCTCCCGGTGCCAGAGCCACGCGGCGGCCCCGGTTGCCACCAGCCACGACGCCGAGTACGCCAGCGTGGTCACGCCCACCGACCGGGCCACCAGCCAGCCCACCAGGATCAGCACCAACCACCCGAGCGGCTGCCCCATCCAGAACACGTAGAGGGTGTGCCGCATCACCTTCAGGCCCCTGGTCCCGCCGAGGTAGACCTGGACCAGGGCCACGAACGGGATAGCCAGGGCGCCGGCCCGGAAGGCGTCTCCCGCAGCCGCCGCCTCGTCCTCAGCGAAGGCCCGGGCCAGCGGGTCGGCCACCGCGAAGACCAGCGCGGCGACGGCGAGGCTGGCCACGGCGGCGATCACGGCTGCGCGGGAGACGACGGCCCGGACCCGGGCCCGGTCCCCCCGGCCGAGGTCGATGGCCACACGGCGCACGGCGGCCATGTCCATCCCCACGCGGGAGAAGTACCCCAGGACCAGGGCTCCCTGGGTGGCCAGGGTGACGATCCCGAAGGCGGCCGGGCCCTGGACCCGCGTGATCAGGACCTGCGTGGCGAACGTGGCCAGGATGGCCACCACGAGCCCGATCGCGCTCTGGCCCGTGCCGGCGAGGATCGTGCGCTCGTCTCCGAAGCGCTCGATCGGGAGAACCTGTTCGACGGCGGCCCGGAGCCGCCCGCTCCGGCGGCGCTCGCCGGCCGGGTCGCTACTCGAGGTAGCCAAGGCCGCGGAGGTGCTCCTCGACCTCCAGCGCCTCGTCCTCGGCCAGGCCGGTCGCGTCGTCGGCGCCGGCCTCACCCTCGCGGACCCCCGCGGCCGCCACGCTGGCCTCGTCCCCGACGACCGCCGACAGCACCTGGCCGTCGTGCTTCACCGAGGCGGGCACGCCGAGCGCGGCCAGGATCGTCGGGGCCATGTCGACCAGCAGGGCCGGCTCCGCGAACGCGTCCGGCCGAACCCGAGGGCCGCTCGCCGCGATGACACCCTCCATGCGGTGGTCGCCGGAGAGCCAGTCGGCGTCCTCGACCATCGACTTCGCGTGGGTCAGGCTGTACAGCGGCGCCGGGTCCAGGAGGATATCGGGGGCCGTCTCCGCGTGGCGGCCGGTGAACACGTCCTCGCGGCGGAGCACCCGACGGAACGGCTTCTTCTCCGTGGCCGGGTCGGTGAACCCATCGAGCGCCTCCATGACCCGGTCGCGGGTGGCCTCGAAGTCGCCGGGGTCGACGATGCCGTCCGGCTCCCGGCCGGCCACGTTGATCGACACACCTTCGCCCGTCGAGCGCACCGACGTGTAGGCCACGGTCCTCTGCCAGTTCACGGACTGGGGGAGCGAGATCCGGCCGTGGAGCCCCAGGACGTCGTACACCTTCCGGGCCACGGTCCGCATGGGGCCCCACTGCATCGGCCCGAACACCGCCTTCGACGCGGCGAACCGGAGGAGCCCGAGGTGCTCCAGCAGCCGGTCCATGTGCAGGGCCCGGGTGCAGGACTGGAAGCCGTGGTCGGAAACGAACAGCACCAGATCGTCGTCCTCCGCGCGCTCGAGGACCCGGCCGAGCGCATCGTCGAGCAGCCGGTACACGTCGCGGACCTTCTCCGCGAGCGGCTGACGGGACAGCGAAGCGAAGTCGGGGTGGTCGGGTGCCACGTACTTGTCGAGGCAGTGCTGGACCCGGTCGGTGGCGACATAGATCAGCGCAGCGAACCGCCAGTCGGTCGTGTCGAGCAGGTGGAGGTTCGCCCGGGTCCGGGCCTCGGTCAGCTCACGGGCCTCTTCGAGGAAGGGCTCGGGCCGGTTGCGGAAGGTCGTCCACGACATCCCGTTGATCGGGAACGGCGCGCCGGCCTTCTCCAGCTCGCCGGCCAGCGACTCGGGGTGGGTGAACGGGCGCCACTTCGGGAGCACGCCGCCGGCCACGAGCTTCCCGTCGATCCGGGGCGGTGGGAACGTGAGCGGAAGGTTCGTCATCACGGTGGTGCAGCCGGCCGCCGTCAGGTCGGCCAGCATCGTCTTCTCCTTGATCGACCGATAGGTCACCGGGAGGCTCTTCCGGACGCCCAGCTCCTTCTCGAAGATGTCGTAGACGCCGTGGTTCGACGGCTCGACGCCGGTGAGGAACGACGGCCAGGCCGCCCAGGAGTGGTTCGGGGTGGTGGACCGGAGGACTCCCCTGGCGCCCCGGTCGATCAGCGACCGGAGGTTGGGAAGCAGCCCCGCTTCGAGCATGGGGTCCAGGATGCGCCAGTCGGCGCCGTCCCAGCCGATGAGGAGGACCCGCGACATCGCGCGGCTAGTCTAGTGGCTCGCTCGGACCGCCGACCGCAGACGCGGAGAAGGATTCCCGCCCGCGGCGTCGAACCCACACGAAGACGTCCTCGGACCGCAGGCCCGCGTGCGGTCCGGGGACGGCCTTAGGCTCCCCCGAGGGACCGGCCGCTCCGGCCGGTCCCTCAGCCTCAGGAAGACTAGGATGCCCGCCACGATGAGCGCGAGGTCGGAGCTCTCGCCGGCGCAGATCGGGATGCTGGTGGTTGGGTACGCCCTGCTGACGGTGGCCGCCTACTTCTATCTGGCGTCCGGCCTCGTGGTCCCGGGGCCGTGGCTCTTCATCCTGTGGGCGGTGATGGCCGTCCTCATCCTCCTGGCGATCCGGTGGTGGCGCCGCCCCGCGCTCGTCCTTGTCCTCCCGTTCGTGGCCGGGCTGGTCTGGCTGGCCTTCGTCCAGGGCCTCGGCGCCGTCTTCGACTGGGCGGCTTGACACCCGCAGGTTGACGCTCCCCGGTCCGCCTGGTATATATCGACGCGATATATCGAACCGATATATCGCACGATCCCCACAAAGGAGAGAAGGTGCTCGAGCTCGCGGTCCTGGGCCTCCTGAAGGAGCGCTCCATGCACGGCTACCAGCTGAAGAAGAGCCTGTCGGAGACCCTGGGGCCCTTCTGGCAGGTCTCGTACGGGGCCCTGTACCCGGCCCTGAAGCGGCTGCGAGCCCAGGGCGCGGTCGAGGAGGTCTTCCCCAAGACGAAGGTCGGTCGCCGCCGCAACGTGTACCGGCTGACCGAGAAGGGGGAGCGGCTGTTCACCGAGTTGCTGAGCTCGGCCGGCGAACGCGAGCAGGACGACATGGGGTTCCGGGTTCGGCTGGCGTTCTTCAGGTACCTCAAGCCCGAGACCCGGATCGGCGTGCTCGAACGTCGTCGGGCGGCGCTCTACGAGCGGCTGGCCGAGTTGAAGCAGCGGCTGACCGCACGCTCGGACGGCTACACGCAATCGCTGATGCGCCACGGGATGGACTCGACGCAGCGGGACATCTCGTGGCTCGAAGATCTCATCCAGGCGGAGCGGCGCGAGGCCAAGCGGCCCCGCCGGGCCCGACGGACGAGCCCCGCGGGGACGAAGGAGGGAGCATGACCAAGGTTCGCATCGCCATCGTGGGCGTGGGCAACTGTGCGTCGGCGCTGGTCCAGGGGCTGCAGTATTACCGTGACGCCGACCCGGCCGACACCGCACCGGGCCTCATGCACGTGAAGCTGGGCCCGTACCACGTGTCCGACATCGAGGTCGTGGCGGCCTTCGACGTCGATGGCAAGAAGGTCGGGCGGGACGTGGCCGAGGCCATCTTCGCCGAGCCGAACAACACGATCCGGTTCGCCCACGACGTCCCGCCCACAGGCGTACCGGTCCAGCGGGGCCCGACCCTGGACGGGCTGGGGCGGTACTACCGCGAGACGATCGAGGAGTCGGGCGAGGAGCCGGTGGATGTGGCCCGGGCTCTCCGCGAGGCCCGCGCGGACGTCGTGGTCAGCTACCTCCCCGTCGGGAGCGAGGAGGCCGCTCGGCACTACGCGCAGGCCGCGCTCGACGCCGGTTGCGGATTCGTCAACTGCATCCCGGCGTTCATCGCCTCGGATCCCGAGTGGGCGAAGCGTTTCGGCGACGCCCGCCTGCCGATCGTGGGCGATGACATCAAGTCTCAGGTCGGCTCGACGATCGTCCACCGGGTGCTGGCCAAGCTCTTCGAGGACCGCGGCGTCCGGCTGGACCGCACCTACCAGCTGAACTTCGGCGGAAACATGGACTTCAAGAACATGCTGGAGCGCGAGCGGCTCACCTCGAAGAAGGTGTCGAAGACCCAGTCGGTGCAGAGCCAGCTCCGCAAGCGGCTCGACGCCGACGACATCCACATCGGCCCTTCGGACCACGTGCCGTGGCTCGAGGACCGGAAGTGGGCGCAGATCAGGCTCGAGGGACAGTCCTTCGGTGACGTCCCGCTGACGATCGACCTGAAGCTCGAGGTGTGGGACTCGCCCAACTCGGCCGGCATCGTGATCGACGCGGTCCGGAGCGCGAAGTTGGCCATGGACCGAAGGATCGGCGGGCCGCTGATCGGCCCCTCGGCCTACTTCATGAAGTCGCCGCCGGTGCAATTCTCCGACGATGCGGCCCGGGAGATGGTCGAGGAGTTCATCCTGGGCAACGGTGCCTCGGCCAACCAGGATTGGACCGCGTTCTTCGACGTGCAGCCGCAGCGCTGAGCCAAGGCGGGGGGCCGTGAACGAGGCGTCCTTCCGACGCGGGCTCAGGCGCCTCGGCTCCCTGCTGGCGCCGCGAGGGTTCCGCCTGCTCCTCACCTCGCAGCTGCTGAACCAGATCGCCGACGGCCTCTATCAGATCGCCCTGGCCTCGGTTCTCATCTTCGGCCTGGAGGCCGCCCGCACGCCCGCCCAGGTGACCAAGGTCCTGGCGGTGACGCTACTGCCGTTCTCGTTGGTCGGCCCGTTCACCGGTCCGTTCATCGACCGGTTCTCCCGACGGTCGATCCTCGTGGGGACGTCTGTGGTCCGGACCGGCCTGATCCTCCTGCTGCTCCCGGCGGTGTCGTGGCCGGAGCCGGTCCTGCTGGCGCTGGCCGTGGCCGCGGTTTCGGTGAACCGCTTCTACCACGCGACCAAGAACGCGGTCATGCCGATGGTGGTGCCGCCGGAGCACTACCTCGGGGCCAACGCGGTGTCGTCGACCGCGGGCATGGTGTTCGCGCTGGGGGGCGCCGTCATCGGTGGCCCGCTGACCGACGCGGTCTCGCCGCGCCTGCCGATCTTGCTGGCGGCGGTGTGTACCGTGGGGAGCGCGGTCGCGGCGGCGGGTCTCGTCCTCCCGCATGGCGAGCGCCGAGGCCTGGCCGGGATCGTCCGCGAGCTCCGGGACAACGTCCGCGACGTGCGCGACGGTCTTCGAGTGTTGCTGGGAAGTTCGAGCGCGACGTATGCGGTGTCCTCGACGTGGGCCATGCGGGCCCTCCATGGCTTCGTCATCCTGGCGGCGCTGGTGGTGGGCCGGGCACGGTTCGACATCGGGGCCAGCGGGTTCTCGGTCGTGCTCGCCGCCGTCGGCGTCGGCGGGTTCGTGGGGGCCCTGCTGGTGCCGGGGGTGGCCCGCCGGGTGGGCCGGCCCGGGGTGGCCCCCGTGGCGTTCGTCCTGGCCGGAGTGGCCACGCTCGTGGGCGGGCCGCTCTCGGTGTGGGCGGCGATCCTGGCGGCAGTGGGGCTCGCCGGGACGGCCATGACCGCCACGAAGATCGCCTCGGACACCATCATCATGCGATCGATCCCCGACCACTACCGGGGCCGGGCCTTCGCCGTGTACGACATCGGGTACAACGGCGCGTTCGTCGTCGCGGCGCTCGTGGCCACGGCCCTCCGGCCGTTCCTGAGCGACCTGGGCATCATCCTGCTGGCCGGCGTGCTGTACCTGATCGTGGGCGGCGCGCTGGCGCTTCGCCGCCGACGGCTCCCCCCCGACGTCGAGGTCCGCACGTACGCGGGTGCCCGGGCCGACGAGGAGCCACGCGAGGTGCTCCTCGATGGCGTGCCGGTCGAGGTGGCCGAGACCGAACGGGCCTGGTCCGAACGGCGTGGCGTGGAGTCGCTTCGGTGCTTCCGCCTTCGCCTCGCCGACGGCCGGCGCATCCAGGTCTCGCTCGGGGAGATGTGGAGGCTCGACCGCGAGCTCGCCTCCGACCCCAGCGCCGATCGCCGGTGAGCGGTCCCTGGTGGGCCCGGCCCGGCCTCGAGGTCCGCCACGGTCGGCTCCGCATCGCCGGCCGGGACGGGGAGGCGCTGGCCCGAGAGCACGGCACCCCCCTGTACGCATACGACCTGGTCCGGATGGAGGAGCAGGCCCGAGCGCTCCGGGACGCTCTGGCCCGGGCCGGGCTTCGGCACCGCGTTCGGCTGGCCCTGAAGGCCCAGCGCGCACCGGAAGCGCTGGCGGTGCTCCGAGCCCTCGGCCCTCCCGGCCATCCCGCCGGCGTGGGCATCGACGCGTGCTCGCCACGGGAGCTGCTCCACGCGCTGGAGCACGGCTGGGCACCGGAGGAGATCAGCTACACGGGGACGAACGTGTCCGAGCGCGATCTCGACGTCGTCCTGGCGCATCCGGTCCACATCAACGTCGACCTGCTGAGCCAGCTCGAACGGGTCGGACGGCGGGCGCCGGGGCGCGCCATCGGCCTCCGGGTCAACCCGCGAGCCGGCGCGGGATGGGATGGGTCGCAGACCTACAGCGGCGAGCGGCCCACCAAATTCGGGATCTATGAGGAGGACCTCGAGCGCGCCGTCGAGGCGGCGCGCCGGCACGCCCTCGTCATCGACACCGTCCACTTCCACGTCGGCCGGGCGTACTTGACCGAGGCGCTCCCGGCGCTCGAGCGCGCCATCGAGGGGGCCGCGCGGATGACCCGGCGACTGAAGGAGGCGGGGATGCCGATCGGCGAGGTCAACGTGGGGGGCGGTCTGGGTGTCCCCCAACGGGCCGGCGACCGGCCGCTGGACCTCGACGCCTGGACCGCGATCCTGGCCCGGCACCTCGTGCCGCTCGAGGTCGTGGTGGCGTGCGAGCCCGGCGACTACCTGACGAAGGAGTGCGGTCACCTTCTGGCCGAGGTGGTCACGGTCGAGGATCGGGCCGGGGCCACGTTCGTCGGCCTCGACGCCGGATTCACCGTGGCCCCCGAGCACTTCATCTACGGCATGCCGGTCCAGGTGGTGGTGTGCCGGGCCGCAGGCGAGACCGGCACCGGGACCGTGACGGTGGCGGGGAACATCAACGAGGGCGACGACCTGTTCGCCGAGGACGTGCCCCTCCCTCCGGTCGAGGAGGGGGACATCGTGGCCATCCTGAACGTGGGCAGCTACAACGCGGTGATGGCCATGGAGCACTGCCTCCGCCCGCCGGCGGCGTCCGTGTTCTTCACCGACCGGGTCTGAGCTTCAGCCCACCCGGCCGGGATCGGGGTGGTACCGGAACCGGACCACCCCTTCGATGGCCTCTCGAGGGACAGCGCCGAAGCTGCGCCCGTCGGTGCTGGCCCGCTCGTTGTCGCCGACGACCAGGAACTCGTCGGGCCCCAGGATCCGACCATCGACCTCGTCGCCGGGGACCGCCCGGACCCGCTTGACCAGGTCGAACGCCCGGCCGGGATGACGAAGCACGACCACGTTTCCCCTCCGGATCCGTCCACCCCGGGTGGCCACAAGCCAGTCCCCAGGGCGCAGCGCGGGAGTCATGCTCTCTCCGGCGACCTCGACGCGGAAGGGGCGGGTCAGCCCGACCGCGGCCGCGATCGCCGCGGCTGCCCACGGCCACCGTCGCATCGCCGAGAGCCTACCGGGGTAGGACGAAGTTCAGACGAGGTGATAGGTTCCGAAGCAGGCAGACGGAAGGAGGCGGCATGATCCTCGACATCCTGCGCCCCCGGCGCGTCGTCCACGGACACTGCGACCTGCCATGCGGCGTCTACGATCCCGCCCAGGCCCGGATCGAGGCCGAGTCGGTCAAGGCGATCCAGGAGATGTTCCAGGACGCCAGCAAGCGGAAGCCCCCGAACTGGTCGGACACGCAGTCGGAGGACCAGTGGGCGGACCGGGCCCTGAAGATCAAGGAGGAGCGAGCGGACCTGGTGAAGCATCACCTGTGGGTGTTGTGGACCGACTACTTCAAGCCCGAGCACCTGGAGCAGTACCCGGACCTCCACGAGCGGTACTGGAAGGCCACCAAGCTCGCCGGCGACTCGAAGCGCTCCATCGACCCGAGCCAGGGCCAGCAGCTCCTGGACGCCATCGGCGAGCTGGACAAGATCTTCTGGGCGACCAAGTAACCGAAGCGGTCAGTCACGCGGGGCGTCGTGGCGGCGCCGCGTAGCGAGACGGGGCCCCCGCAGCGAGTGGTTGCGCTGCGGGGTGCCGAGCGTCAACAGGCGCCGCCCCCAGAAGAGCCGCGAGCCTAGCGCGAGCCGCCTTTTCTGCCGATCGATCGGTAGAAGTCCGGGCCGTACCGCTGCTTGGTGGTCAGGCCGCCCTTCTTCCCGCCCTTGCGGCCGATCCGCTGGTAGAAGTCCGCTCCGTATCGCTTCTTCGTGGTGAGCCCGCCCTTCCGGCCGGCCTCCGCTCTGCTCATCGCCACAGCCACTGTCCTCCTCCTCCGCTCGGTTCGGCTCGCTCCCCTCCGTTTGTCCCCAGGCGGCCGACCCATCAAACGGCCTACGGCTGGGAACAGCGCTCAAGAGAGAGACCCCCGCGGCCGATTGACTGTGCGATGGCAGTCACGAGCTACCTCCGCCACATGGTCGAGGCCGGCGCCAGCGACGTGCACATGAAGGCCGGTCTCCCGCCGGTCCTGCGCATCGACGGCGTGCTCCAGCACGGCCCGTTCGAGCCGCTGACCGGCGCTGACTGCGAGGCCGCGGCCATGGAGCTCCTCCCCCCGGCCAAGGCCCAGGAGTTCCGGGAGACGAACGAGGCCGACGTCGGCTACACGCTCCCCGGCGTGGGTCGGTTCCGCGTGAACGTCTTCCGTCAGCGGGGGAACGTGAACCTGGCCATCCGCCGGGTCCGCAACGACATCCCCACGTTCGACGAGCTGAACCTCCCGGCGGCGGTCGGCGGGCTGGCCCAGGAGCAGCGCGGCCTGATCCTGGTGACCGGGCCGGCCGGCACCGGAAAGACCACCACGATCGCGGCGATGATCGGCTGGATCAACGCGAACCGACGGACGCACATCGTCACGGTCGAGGACCCCATCGAGATCGTGCACGAGGACCTCCTGTCGATCGTCGACCAGCGGGAGATCGGAGCCGACACTGCCACGTACCGGACCGCGCTCCGACACATCGTCCGGCAGGACCCCGACGTCATCTTCATCGGCGAGATCCGGGACACCGAAACCGTCGAGGCCGCCGTCCAGGCCGCGGAGACCGGTCACCTCGTGATCGCCACGCTGCATACGCTGGACGCGACCGAGACCGTGAACCGCATCATCGACCTGTTCCCGCCGGAGATGCAGCGGCAGGTCCGCATCTCGCTGGCCGCGAGCCTCCGAGGGGTCGTCTCGCAGCGACTGGTTCCCCGCGCCGACGGCAAGGGCCGGGTCCCCGCCGTCGAGGTCCTGGTGAACACCGGGCGGGTCAAGGAGCGGATCCTCGACCCCGAGCAGACGAACACGATCCCCGATGTCATGACCGAGGGCGAGTTCTACGGCATGCAGACGTTCGACCAGGCCCTGGTCAACCTGGTCCGCGAGGGGCTCGTCGACCCCGACGACGCCTCGGACACCGCCAGCAACCCGCACGACTTCCTGCTGGCCCTCAAGGCCGCACAGCTCGTCTAGACAGCTCGGCGCTCGCCGAGCGCGTCACTTCGTCGGCCATTCTCGGACCCTGGGGTATCCTTCCGCCGTGACCCCGCCCGCCGACGATCGTCCGCCCGTGGACGAGCTCATCGACCTCCCGACGGTGGCCACGGAGCTCGGAACGCGCTTCCAGAAGGCCGGCCACCAGCTGTTCCTGGTGGGCGGCGCGGTCAGGGACGCGGTCCTCCACCGGGCCGGGAACGAGCTGGACTTCGCCACCGACGCGCGGCCGCAGCAGGTGATCGCGGTGCTCCAGGGGTGGGCGGAGGCCCGCTACCTCGTCGGGATCCGGTTCGGCACGGTCGGCGCCAGGAAGCGGGGACACCTTCTCGAGATCACCACGTTCCGCGAGGAGATCTACGCGGAGGACTCCCGGAACCCCGAGGTGACCTTCGCCAAGGACGTGGAAACCGATCTGGCCAGGCGGGACTTCACGATCAACGCCATGGCCGTCCGCCTCCCCGACGGCGAGTTCGTCGATCCGCACCGCGGGCTGTTCGACCTGGCCCACAAGCGCCTTCGCACGCCACTCGAGCCGGAGGTCGCGTTCACCGACGATCCCCTGCGCATGCTCCGGGCGGCGCGGTTCGTGTCGACGCTCGGCATGCAGCCGGACCCCGAGGTCGTGGACGCGATGCGCGCACTGCGGGAGCGGCTCCGGATCGTCTCGGCAGAGCGGGTCCGCGACGAGCTCACGAAGCTGCTCCACGGCGAGCACGTCGACCGCGCGCTCGAGCTCGTCGTCGACACCGGCCTGGCCGATGTGTTCCTGCCCGAGCTGCCGGCCCTGCGGCTGGAGCAGGACCCGGTGCACCAACACAAGGACGTCCTCCGGCACACGCTGGCGGTGGTGAAGCGCACCCCTCCCGACGAGGATCCCACGCTCCGGCTGGCCGCGCTCCTCCACGATGTCGGGAAGCCCGTCACGAAACGGATCACGTCCGAGGGCGTGCAGTTCCATCACCACGAGGTCGAGGGTGCACGGATGGCCGAGGACCGGCTCCGAGCGCTCCGGTATCCCGAAAGGGTCGTCCAGGATGTCCGAACCCTCGTCGAGATGCACCTCCGGTTCCACACCTACCGGCTCGGCTGGACCGACGGTGCCCTCCGCCGTTACGTCCGCGACGCTGGACCGCTGCTCGACAAGCTGAACCAGCTGACCCGGGCCGACTGCACCACGCAGAACCCTCGGAAGGCGAAGATGCTCTCCGACCTCCAGGACGACCTCGAGCAGCGGATCGCCCGGTTGGCCGAGGAGGAGAACCTCGCGGCCATCAAGCCGCCGCTGAACGGGCACGAGGTGATGGAGCACCTGGGGATCCGCCCGGGGCCGATGGTCGGCGAGGCGCTCGAGTACCTCCTGGAGATGCGCATGGACCGCGGCCCCATCTCGAAGGAGGAAGCCCTTCGACTGCTCGACGAATGGTGGGAGCAGCGCCGGGGCGAACAGTAGCCGGCCATGCGCACCAGCGTCGACGTCCACAACTTCCTCCTGGAACGGGACGTCCCCCACGAGCTTGTCCCGGTCCGAGGCCGGCTTCGCGAGCCGGAGCGGATGTCCGCCGTCCTCGGCCTGCCGCCCGAGCAGGTGGCGCGAGTGGTGGTGTACGAGGCCACCAAGGGGCTGGTGGTAGTGGTGCTCCCCGCCGCAGGCCGGCCCGACCTCCGCCGGGTGGCGGTGGCCACGCCGTCGCCGTCGTTGGTCGAGCTCGACCCGGACCGGGTAGCCGAGCTGACCGACTACCTCGCCGAGGCGGTCCCCCCGGTCGGCCTCCCCGAGGGGACCAAGGTCATCCTCGACCGCACACTCTCCGAGCAGGAGGTCCTCTACGTCGCGGGCGGCGAGCCGTCCACGCTCCTCAAGATCCGACCGCCCGATCTGATCGAGGCCACCGAGGCCAAGGTGGCGCGGGTGGCCCGATGAAGACCCGGCGGCAGGTCTCGGCAGGTGGCGTGCTGGTCCGGACGGGGCCGCACGGGCCCGAGGTCCTCCTGGCCTCGCGGCGGACCCGCCGGGGCGACCTCGTGTGGGGGCTGCCCAAGGGCCTGGTCGAGACCGGTGAAACGCCCCAGGAGACAGCCGTGCGCGAGGTCCTCGAGGAGACCGGCCACGGGGGGACGATCCGCGGTCCGCTGCAGGAGGTCTCGTACTGGTTCGTGTGGGAAGGAACACGGATCCGCAAGACCGTGCACTTCTTCCTGATGGATGCCTCGGACGAGCCGCCCGGTCCGCGGGACCGCGAGATGGAGGAGGTCCGGTGGTTCCCACTCGAGGACGCCGCGGACGTCGCGGGGTTCGATTCGGAGAAGAAGGTGATCCGCGAGGCTGTCCAGGCGGTGGCCGGGTGAGGCGCCTCGCGGTCGTCGCCCTGTCGATGTCCGCGGCGGCGCTCTCTGCGACGCCGGCGGCGGCCCAGGAGGAGGCCGCCGTGCGGCTGGTGCTGGTCGATCAGACGCCGTTCGCCACCGAGTCCGACCCGTTCGAGGTGCGCGTTCGGGCCGCGAACGGGTCCTCGACGCGGTACGAGGACCTCAGCCTCGCGGTCACGGTGTGGTCGGCGGCGCGCACCCGGTCGGACTACGCGCAGGTCCTGGACCAAGGCCCGCTGTCCCCCCTCGGGATCAAGGTGTTCCCGATCCGCGGCGCCCTCGGCCCCGGGGCCACCCGGTCCTTCGACGCCGAATGGGAGCGCCTGGCCTTCCTGGTGGCCCGGAACGAGAACGCCCTGTACCCGGTGACGATCGAGCTCCGATCCGCCGATGCCCGACTCGCGGAGATCCGCTCCTCGCTGGTGTTCGTGATCGAACCGATCCTGGCGCCACTCGACGTGGCGGCGTGCTTCGTCCTCGACGCACCGGTCCGCCTCCGGGCCGACGGCACCTTGCTCGACACCGAGCTCGTGGAGCAGATCCTGCCGGGCGGCCGGCTCGACGTCATCGTAGGCGCCCTCGAGGACACCGACGCCCCGACGACGATCGCAGTCTCCCCGCTCCTCCTCGAGGTGCTGGCCGACATGCGAGACGGGTTCCGGGTCGCCGCCGGGCCGAGCGCGGAGGAACGGCCGGCCGACGACCCGGCGGCCGCGGCGGCCGGTACGCTGCTGGACCGGATCGGCGAGATCGCCAGGAGGACGGCCACTACCGAGCTCGTGGCGCTGCCGTACGCATCGCCCTCGGTTCCCTCGATCGTCGAGGCGGGCATGGACGAGGATCTCGAGGTTCAGATCGGGCGGGGTCGCCAGGTCGTCGAGTCGCTGCTCGGCGTGGCCCCCTCGCACACGATCTTCCGGCCCCCGTCTTCCGCCCTGAGCGAGGCCTCGCTCGACGAGCTGGCCGAGATCCTCAGCGAGGACGGCACCACCGAAGCGCTGCTGGTCGATGCCGACGTGTTTCGCTCACCGCCCCAGTTCCCCATCACTCCGCACGGCGCGGCGCAGGTCGCCGGGGGGTCCCTGACCGCCGTCACGCCCGACCCGGTGGTCGAGGGCCGCACCGAGGCGGCGGCTCAGGACCCGGCGCTCGCGGGCGTGTGGACGCTTGGTGAGCTGTCCGCGATCTACTTCGAACGCCCCTCCATCCCCCGCGGCGTGGCCGTGGTGTTCGGCGAGGGCGACCGGCCGCCCGGCCGGTTCCTGCGGGTGTTCCTCGACGGGCTGGAGGTCCGATCCGGCGTCCGGTGGCTCCGGGGTGTGAAGGCCACGCGGGTGGCCGTCGGCCAGCCGCCCCCGGACGACCCGACCGAGCCGCGGGAGCTGCAGGAGGCCTCGCGGGCCCCGGGATTCTCCCCGGCGATGGTCGCCGGGCTCGAACGCGGCCGCGCCGACGTCACCGCGTTGGCCTCGATGGCGAACGAGTCGCCCTTGCTGGATCAGCTGCGGCGGGGCCTCCTGCTGGCCGAATCCCGGTACCTGGCCGGCCATGAGCCCGACCGGCTGGCGCTGATCGGCTCGGTCCGGACCGCCGTGGCCACCGAGCTCGAGAAGATCCACCCGCCGTTGGCCAGCTCGATCACGCTCACGTCCCAGGGCGGGATCATCCCGGTCACCCTTCGCAACGACGCCGGCTACCCCGTGAACGTCCGGCTGACGCTGCGATCGACCAGGCTGAGCTTCGTCGGCGGGCCGACCCGCACGGTGGAGCTGGAGCGGCCCATCCAGCAGTTCGTGTTCCCGGTGCGGGCCCAGACCACCGGCCGGTTCCCGGTCCGGGTCGAGGTGGCCACGCCGGGCGGGGTGTCGATCGGATCGTCGAGGATCGTGGTTCGGTCCACCGCCTACAACCGCGTGGCGCTGCTGGTCACGATCGGGGCCGCGCTGTTCCTGGCGCTGTGGTGGGGAAGGAGGCTCCTGTCGCGCCGGAAGGCGTGACCCCGGACGACCCCCCGGTCCCGGCCGACGGCGACACGGGGCTGATCCGAAGCACCGCGGCCATGGCCGTGGGAACCGCCCTGTCGCGGCTCACCGGCTTCGTTCGGGTGGCCGCGATGGCGTTCGCCCTCGGCGTGGCCGAATCCCGGCTGGCCGACTCGTACAACGTGGCCAACAACATCCCGAACATCGTCTACGAGCTGATCCTCGGGGGCATCCTGACGTCGATCTTCGTCCCGGTGTTCGTCGAACAGCTCACCACGAGAACCCGGGAGGACGCGTGGCGGTCGGCGCAAGCCGTGATGAGCGTGGCCCTGACCGTGCTCGGCGCCGTGATGGTGCTCGGCATCGTGCTGGCGCCGTGGATCGTCAAGCTCTACACGTTCCGTGTCCCCGAGGCGGAGCGAGCGGCGGTCCAGGACCTGGCGGCTCTGTTCCTCCGGTTCTTCATGCCGCAGATCGTGCTGTACGGCCTCGGGGCGGTCGCCACGGGCCTGCTGAACGCCCACCGGCGGTTCGCGCTCCCGATGTTCGCCCCCATCCTCAACAACCTCGTCGTGGTGGCCTCGTTCGTGACGTTCGCGCTCCTGCCGGGTCCCGCCACACCGACCCCTACCGACGTGACCGGGACGCAGAAGCTGGTGCTGGCGCTCGGCGCCACGGGTGGTGTGGCCGTCATGACCTTCGCGCTGTGGCCCGCGCTCCGCCGGCTTCGGTTCCGGTGGCGGTGGCGCTTCGACCTTCGCGATCCGGCGGTTCGCTCGCTCGTCCGGCTGTCGAGCTGGGCCGTCGTGTACGTGGTCATCAACCAGGTCGGGCTGCTGGTCGTGCTGGTGCTCGCCGGAGGGGTTCGCGGCGGCGTCACCGCCTATCAGGCCGCGTTCATCTTCTTCCAGCTGCCGCACGCGATCTTCTCGGTGTCGATCATGACCGCGCTGCTTCCCTCGCTGTCCGAGGACTGGGTTCGGGGCGACCGGGGGGACTTCCGCCGCGACCTGGCCCGAGGGATCCGGGCATCGGCGTTCGTGGTGCTTCCGGCCGCCGCCGGGTACCTGGTGCTCGCCGAGCCGATCGTCCGGCTGCTCCTCGAGCACGGTGTCGCCGGGTCGGCCTCCACCGAGCTCGTTTCCGGCGTGCTGACGTTCTTCGCCCTGGGCCTGTTCCCGTTCTCCGCGTTCCTGTTGTTCCTCCGGGCCTTCTACGCGACCCAGGACACTCGCACCCCCGCCCTGGTCAACGTGCTGGCCGTCGGGGTGAACGTCGCCGTCAACCTGGCGCTCTTCCCGGCGATGGGCGTCCGGGGGCTGGCGCTGGGCCACTCGATCGCGTACGCGGTCGCCGCGCTCACGGCCGGGCTGATCCTGCGGCGGCGCCTCGGGGGCCTCGAGGGGCGGCGGCTGGCGGCGGGGCTGGGAAGGATCCTGGCGGCGGCGGTACTGACTGGGGGGGGCGCCTGGGGCGCCTCCCGCCTCATGTTCGAAACCCTCGGCGCCGATACTCTCGGCGAACAGATCGTGCAGGTGGGGATCGGCGTCGCGGCGGGCCTTATACTCTTCGTCGGCGCGGCCCTGCTCCTTCGGATCGAGGAGTTCGAGCTGGTGAGACGGACCGTGGCGGGGCGGCGGCGCCGATGACCTCCTTCGGTGACCTCCATCGCGACGAGCGCGGCATCGTCGTCAACTTCCTGGTCAAGGTGATCCTCGGCCTGGTCGTGGCCGGGACCCTCCTGATCGAGGGCGGCAGCATCATGTTCACGAAGCTGCGGGTTCAGGATGTCGCCGAGTCCGCCGCCACGGCCGGAGCCACCCAGCTGGGGAAGAGCCCGGACTGCAGCGCCGCCGGCGAGGTGGCCACGATCGCCGCCCACGACAAGGACGCCAGGGCCCGGCTCCGGTCGTACCAGTGCCACCGCGACGGGCGCTTCACCGTCGTGGTCACCAAACGGGCCGAGACGCTCTACGTGCACATGCTCGGCTTCCTCGACGATTACACCCGCTCCGAAGCCCAGGTCACCGCCGATCCTCCCACGGCGAACGTCTAGGCCCGGGCCGCGCGTAGACTGGCCTTCCGTGGACGCGGAGGAGGTTCGCCTCGCCGGCCGGCGCCTGGCGGGGCGGTACGAGCTCGAGGCCGAGGTCGCCTCCGGCGGGATGGGCACGGTCTGGCGCGCTCGCGATGAGGTCCTGGGCCGTCCGGTGGCGGTCAAGGTGCTGCACGAGCACCTCGCCCGGGACCCGGATCTACTCGACCGATTCCGCCTGGAGGCCGTGGCCGCGGCCCGTCTGAACCATCCCGCCATCGTCCGCGTGTTCGACACCGGCATCGACGACGGCGTGTGCTACATCGTCATGGAGCTGTTCGAGGGGACCACCCTCCAGGCCGTGCTGGCCGAGCGAGGAACGCTCCAGCCGGAGGAGGCCGCGCGCATCGTGGGGAGCGCGCTCCACGGCCTGGGGCACGCGCATCGCGAGGGCGTGATCCACCGCGACGTCAAGCCGGGGAACATCCTGCTCGACCGCGACGGGTGGGTGAAGGTCACCGACTTCGGCATCGCGAAGGCGGCCTTCGCCGGCGACGACCTGACCACCACCGGGAACCTCCTCGGGACGTCGCGGTACCTGGCGCCCGAGCAGGTGACCGGTGGGCCGACCGACGCCCGCACCGACCTGTACTCGACCGGGATCGTGTTGTACGAGGCGCTGACGGGCCGGGTGCCGTTCGAGGCCGAGACGCACATCGCCACGGCCACGCTGCGGCTGAGCGCCGAGGTCGTCCGGCCCAGGGCCCTGCGGTCGGGGATCCCCCGAGCCCTCGATGCCGTGGTGATGCGGGCGCTGGCCCGAGACGCGGACCAGCGGTTCGCCAGCGCCGAGGAGATGGCCGAGGCGCTGGAGCAGGCCGTGCCCACGGGTGCGCCGCCGGCTCCACCGCTCCCCACGGAGCCGATCGAGTCCCGCGGGACGTCGTCGGTCCGCTCCTGGTTCGCGGTTCCGCTGCTGGTCCTGCTGGTGGCCGGGCTCGCCGTGGGTGGCTTCTGGGTGCTCGGCCAGGTTCTCGACGACGGAATGGGAGCGGGCAACGGCGGTGGGCTGAACACCGCCTCCACCGCGCTGCCGGCCCAGGCGATCGGCACGTACGACCCCGCGGAGCTCGGCGGCGACGAGTCCGAACACGACGAAGAGGTGGGGCTCGCCACCGACGGCCGCCCAGGTACCTTCTGGCAGACCTCGAGCTATTCCCGGCCGGACCTGGGGGGCCTCAAGCCGGGTGTGGGGATCGTGCTTGCGCTGGAGCAGCCGTCCGAAGTCGCTGGCCTTCGCGTCGTCAGCGACAGCCCGGGCTTCGACTTCGGGGTGTACGCCTCGGATACACCCGATGCCTTCGACGTTGCGTCCCGGCCACTCGCCTCGGTCACTGCGGAGGAAGTGACCGAGCTCGAGGTTGGTCCCGTAGAGACGACCTACCTCCTGATATGGATCACTGAACTGGCTGAGGTCGGCGAATATCGCGCGTACATCAACGAGGTCGAGGTGTTCGCCCCGTGACCGAGGCGACCGACGGGGAGCTGGTCCGCCGGTACCTCGCCGGGGACCGGGCATCGTTCTCCACGCTGATGGAACGGCACGAGCGGCGCGTGTACAACCTCGCCTACCGGATGTTGGGGCGGGCCGAGGACGCCGCCGACGCGTCCCAGGAAACCTGGCTGATCTGCCTCCGGAAGCTCGGAGGGTTCCGCGGCTCATCCGCGTTCACCACCTGGCTTCATCGCGTGACCGTGAACGTCTGCCACGACACACTCAGGAAACGGGCCCGCGAGGAACCGGTCGGCGATGAGGGCCCGGAGCCGCCTCCCTCCCCCGACGCGGCCGAAGCCTCCGCCACGGCCGTCGACGTCCAGCGAGCCCTCCTCCAGGTCCCCGAGGAGTTCCGGGCCGCTCTCATCCTCCACGACGTGCAGGGCGTGCCGTACGACGAGATCGCCGAGGCCCTCGGCGCCCCGATCGGCACCGTCAAGTCGCGGATCCATCGCGGCCGGGTCGCGCTGGCCCGGGCCCTCCGAGGGGAACACAGGGCGGGGTCTCCCCCGTCGAACCTGCAGGAGACAACATGACCACCGATCCAGAGATCCATCCCGAGGAGCTGTTGGCCGAATACGCCGAGGGGGCGCTCGGCCCCGAGGACCATGCCCGGGTCGAGGCGCACATCGCCACCTGCGAACGATGCTCTGATGAGGTGGCCATGGCGAGCC
>OCZV010000153.1_pt1 | contig 26132 bp, 24 predicted proteins | sample 1539051 | NCBI WGS metagenome assembly OCZV01 (sample SAMEA3113581, study PRJEB22503) | soil metagenome
GTGACGAGCGTGGCATCGATGGCGTCCGCGAAGCTGCCGCCGAGATCGTCGTCGACGATCTGGCGCGGGGTGTACCCGCCCTCGGCGCTCGCATCGCCATCGGCGACGGTCGCGGCTGCAGTGGGATCGGTTGTTTGGGCGTCGGACACGAACTGGTCGGCTTTCTTGGGGGGTAGGAAACAGCGGATCGCGGGTCCCGCTGGCGGCGAGACGGCCACGAGGGCGCGCCGCAGGCGCGTCCGGCGAGGGTAGCAGCCGGGTGCCGCGAACGGCTACGAGCGAGCGCTCCGCGCCCGCTCTCCGGGCCGTTTTTCCCGCTCCTACCGCTTCGCAGCGGGCCGCTCGGGCCCGGTCAGGCCGGTTCGGCCGGTTCGGCCGGCCGTTCGGCGACCAACAGGAATTCCGGCGTGTCGATCGTCGGCGGATCGGCGGCGTAGGCGCCGGGTGTCACCGACCAGATGGCTCGCACGTCCAGCCCGGCCCGCCGGGCCAGCAAGCGCAGCTCGCGGGGCGTGAAGCAGGTGGTCCACGCGTCGGCAGACGTGGTCGCCCCGCCGGCGTCTCTGACCTCGATGCGCTCGTGGTTGACGCCGGCGTCGGCGTCGAACGTGTCGCTCTCCTCGAGCCAGCGCAGCTGGAAGTAGGCGGAGAACGCCGACACCGCCGCCACGCCCCCCGGGCGCAGCGCCCGGGTGACACGATCCAGGACCGCGCCGTCGGCGTCCAGCGGCGCCCCCGGACCGCCGGCCAGGCCGAACGCACCCTGGCACAGCGAGATGGCAGCGTCGAACTCGGCGTCGAAGCGCAGGTCACGGGCGTCGGCCCGCACGAACGTGGCGCCGGCCGGGGCGCCCTCGCGTGCGATGTCGACGAACCGCTGACTGATGTCGACGCCCACCACCTCGAGGCCCCGCTCGGCCAGCGCGTGGGCGTGGCGCCCGGGCCCGCATCCCACGTCGAGCACGCGCTGTCCGGGCTGCAGTTCCAGCGCGTCGACGAGGAACTCGACCTCCTGCGCCGTGCCCTTGGTGAACGAGTAGCGCAGGTACGCCTCGCCGAGGTGCTCGGCCACGGGCTCGAACCAGTGGTCCCCACCCGTTCTGTCAGCGCTCACGCGCGATGTGGCGATCGAGGTCTGACAGAAGCGTTCACCGTCACCCCTTGGCGTCGGCCCAAGTGGGGCCGAAGGCCAGGTTGACCTCCAGCGGCACGCTCAGGTCGACCGCGCCGGTCATGGCCTCCACCACCACCCCGGCGGCGCGGTCGTGCTCGGCTGGGGGCACGTCCAGCAGCACCTCGTCGTGCACCTGGAGTATCAGCTGGCTGTCCATCCCGGCGTCCTCCAGCGCACTGGTGAGCCGCACCAGGGCGACCTTGAAGATGTCGGCCGCCAACCCCTGGATGCCGGCGTTCATGGCCTGCCGCTCCCCCGCCTGGCGGATGCGGTAGTTGGGCGACGACAGCTCGGGGATCTGCCGACGCCGGCCGAACAGCGTCTCGGTGTAGCCCCGCTCGCGGGCCTCGGCCACCGTGCGCTCCATGTAGTCCTTCACCGCCGGGAACGCCTCGAAGTAGGCGACGAGGATCAGCGCCGCCTCCTCGGTAGCGATGTTGAGCCGCTGCCCCAGCCCGTAGGCCTCCATGCCGTACGCCAGGCCGTACGACACCATCTTCGCCTTGGACCGTTGCTCGATGGTCACGGCCTCGGGCTCGACCCCGAACACCCGCGACGCCGTCTCGGTGTGGATGTCACGCCGCGACCGGAAGCTCTCGATCAGCCCCGGGTCCTGGGCCAGGTGGGCGATGCAGCGCAGCTCGATCTGGTTGTAGTCGGCCACCAGCAGCTCGCATCCCGGTGCCGGCACGAACGCCCGGCGGAACTCCCGCCCGATCTCGCTGCGGACCGGGATGTTGTGGAGGTTGGGCTGGTCCGACGACAGCCGGCCGGTGCGGGCCACGGTCTGGTTGAACGTCGCGTGGATGCGCCCGTCATCGGCCACCTCGGCCAGCAGCCCGTCGCCGTAGGTGGAGCGCAGCTTCTCGACCTCGCGGTAGGCGAGCAGGTGCTCGATGATCGGGTGCTGCCCCGCCAGCTTCTCCAGTGACGACGCGTCCGTGGAGTAGCCGGTCTTTGTGCGCTTCTGCGGTGTCAGGCCCAGCTTGTCGAACAGGATCTCCCGCAGCTGCGGCGTGGAGTTGACGTTGAACTCGGTGCCCGCGTCGTCGTACACCTGCTGGCGCAGGCTCTCGACCTCGCCGTTGAGCTTGTCTCGCAGCCGCCGCAGCTCGTCGGCGTCGACGCCCACGCCTGCGTGCTCCATGTGGGCCAGCACCCGCACCAGCGGCACCTCGATCTCGTCGTTGAGGGCCCGCAGCGCCTGGTGGTCGAGCGCCTGGGTCAGCGGGTCGACCAAGCGGTCGACGGCCAGCGCGTAGCGCCCCGTGCGCTGCGCCGCCGACACGGCCGAGCCGTCGAGGTCGAGCTGGCCCTCGGCGGCGGCGCTGTCGGCCGGCAGTTCGGCGCCGGCGTAGCGGCGTAGCACCTCGTCGAGCAGGTAGCGCGACTCGGCGGGGTCCAGCAGGTAGGCGGCGATGGCGGTGTCCACGGCCAGGCAGCGCACGTCGACGCCGAGGTCCAGCAGCGACCGAATCATCGCCTTGGCCTGGTGGGCCGCGACCGGACGCCCCCCGCCGGCGGGCAGCGCCACCAGGCGGGCCAGCTCGGCGCGCACGGCGTCATCGCGCAGCGTCGCCGCCGGCATCCAGACGACCTCCCCGCCGGCGGGGTCGGTGACGATCGCCAGTCCCTGCAGGGGAGTGCGCCCCTCGCTCCCCTCCCAGGCGGCCGCCACGGCCAGGGACGCACCCTCGCCCTCCTCCCGCAACTGCGCCAGCAGGGCGACCGCATCCGCCGGGCTGTCCACCGTCGTGACCTCGGCCTCGAGCACCTGGGCCGGAGGACGGCCGACACCCAGGTCCTCCCCCAACGCCTCGGTCAGCCGCTCGCCCAGGCTGTGGAACTCGAGGAAGTCGAACAGCCGCCGCACCTCCTCGACGTCCGGCGGCCGGCGGTCGAGCTCGTCGACGGTCACCCCGACCGGGGCGTCGCAGATCAGCTTCATGATCTCGGCGTTCTGGCGGATCTGGCCCTCGTGGCCGGCGAGGCTGGCGCGCAGCTTGGGGGTCTGCTCGTCGAGGTGCTCGAAGATGCCGTCGAGGCCGCCGTAGGTCGTGACCAGCTTGGCCGCGGTCTTCTCGCCCACACCGGGCACGCCCGGCAGGTTGTCGGAGGTGTCACCCCGCAGCGCCGCGTACTGCAGGTAGAGGCTGGGAGGCACGCCGGTGCGCTCCTCGATGCCCGCCTCGTCGTAGAGGACGTAGTCCGACACCCCCCGGCGGTTGTAGAGCACCTTGACGTGCGGGTCCTCGACCAGCTGGTACACGTCGCGGTCGCCGGTCACGACGATGACGTCGAGCCCGGCGTCGCGGCCCTGGGTGGCAAGCGTGGCGATGATGTCGTCGGCCTCGTAGCCGGGCAGCTCCAGCACCCGGATCCCCAGCGTCTCCACCACCTGCCGCACCAGCCCGATCTGCTGGCGCAGGATGTCGGGGGCGGTCTGCCGGCCGGCCTTGTAGGTCTCGACGCGTTCGTGGCGGAAGGTGGGCTCGGGCCGGTCGAACGCCACGGCCATGCGCCGATGCCCGTGGTCGCGCATGAGGTTGATGAGCATCGACGTGAAGCCGTACACCGCGTTGGTGACCTGCCCCGAAGCCGTGGCCAGGTCGGTAGGCAGGGCGAAGAAGGCGCGGTAGGTGAGGGAGTTCCCGTCGATCATGATGAGGGGGTCGTCGGCCACTCCCCTAGTAGTAACACCCGTGGCCCTATTCCCCCGGCTTGATGTCGCCCTCGATGATGCGCCCCGCGATCGCCCGCATGGTCACCCGCTCGGACATCGCCCGGCGCTGGATGAAGCCGAACGCCTCGCTCTCCCCCATGCCGTGCTCGTCCATGAGCTTGCCCTTGGCCCGGTCGACCACCTTGCGGGTCTCGAGCTGCTCCTCGAGGCTCGCGGTCTGGTCGGCCAGCGCCCGGATCTCCCGGAAGCGACCCAGCGCCACCTCGACCGCCGGCACCAGCTCGCTGCGCTCGAACGGCTTGACCAGGTACGCCAGCGCGCCGGCGTCACGGGCCTGCTCGATGAGGTCACGCTGGCTGAACGCGGTCAGGATCAGCACCGCGGCCCGGCGCTCGCCGGCGATCTCGCGGGCGGCGGCGAGCCCGTCGAGTCCCGGCATCTTGATGTCGAGGATGGCGAGGTCGGGCTCGAGCTCGCGGACCAGCTTGACCGCCTCGTCGCCGCGGCCCGTCTCACCCACGACCTCGTAGCCCTCCTCCTCGAGGGTCTCCTTCAGGTCGAGGCGGATGATGGCCTCGTCCTCGGCGATGACGACGCGGGTAGCCAAGCTCGTTCCTTTCGTCGATCCGGAGTGTGTTCTAGCGCCTGGACTCGGAGACGAGCCGGTCCAGCAGCTCGTCCTGGTCGCGCTCCAACTTGGCGATCTCGTCGAGCACCGCGGCGCGGTGCCGGCGCATGGCCTCGGCGTGGCGCTCGGCTTGGCGATGGTCGACGTCGGCGAGGGGCGTCTCGGACACCAGGGCACGCAGCCGGGCGTCGTCGGCGGCGTCGGCCAGGTGCGCGAGCTGCTCGGCCGAGACCTCGAGCTCGGCGCGCAGCTGCTGCAACCGCCCGGCGACCTGGCTGAGCCGCCTCTCGACCAACGATTTGGGCATGGCGGCAAGTCTAGGTTCTGGACGGGTCGCCGACCCCGGTCGAAACCGGGTCGGAAACGGCGATCCCGGCTGATTGACTCGCCTGGTGCGCCGCCTGTTCCTCCTGGCCTTCATCTGGGGCTGGTCGTTCCTGTTCATCAAGGTCGCCGGTGAGGGCCTGACCCCCACGACCGTGGCCTGGGCCCGGATCGCCCTGGGCGCGGCCGTGCTGTACGCGGTGCTCCGCAGCCAGGGCCGCCAGGTACCGGTGGACGCCACCTCGCTGCGGCACTACGCGGTGGTCGCGCTGGTCGGCAGCGTCGTGCCGTTCACGCTGCTGGCCTGGGGCGAGCAGCACATCACCTCGGCGTTGACGGCGGTGCTCAACGCCTCGACGCCGCTGTTCACGGCCCTGTTCGCGGCCATCGGGCTCGGCGAGCGGCTCCGTCCGGTCCAGATCGCCGGCCTGGCATTGGGCATCGTGGGTGTGGCGGTCGCGGCCGGCGTGGGCGCGTCCGACCTCGAGGGATCGTCGCTGACGGGCGCCCTGGCCGCCATCCTCGCCGGCGCCGGGTACGGCATCGCCTTCGTCTACATGCGACGCCACCTGGTGTCCTATCAGCCGATCGTGGCCGCCACCGGCCAGCTCGCCACCGGCGCCGTGCTGCTGTTCCCCGTGGCGGCGGTGACCTCGATCACCGGCGGCGTGTCGCCCACACCGACCCGGGTGGCCTCGATCGTGCTGCTCGGCGCGCTGGGCACCGGTCTCGCCTACGTCCTGAACTACCGGATCATCGCCGACCTGGGCGCCACCAAGGCCTCGCTGGTCACGTACATCATCCCGGTGGTGGCGGTGATCGTCGGCATCCTGGCGCTCGACGAGCCGTTCGAGACCCGGCTGCTGGTCGGCGGCGCCCTCACCGTCGCCGGCATCGCCGCCGTCAACCGCAGGCCCCGCGCCCGCGAGCCGGAGCCAAGCCTCCTCAGCCCCTGACGGCGGTCGGGGCTCCGAGGATCGGCCGGTACCGTGCCGGCCGTGGCCACAGACGCGTGGGGGATCGACGACGGCTACTGGGACGTGGCCGGGTACTGGCACCCCACCTCGCCCGAGACGGCGGCCGCCCTGCGGGCCGCGATGGGCGCGCCGGACGACCCCGGTGCCGTGCCGCCGCCCGGCGCCATGCCGATCTGGGTGGTGCGGGCCGGCGCGGCGGAACCGCTGCTCGGTCCCTGCGAGCTGGCGCTGGAGGACGGCAGCGAGGTGCGCGCCGAGGGCGCCCTGCCGCCCGACCTGCCCATCGGCTACCACGACTTGCGCCCGCTGGACGGGGGACCGGTGACGCGCCTGATCGTCAGTCCCGGCCGCTGCCACCTGCCCGGCAACCTGCGGACCTGGTTGCTGACGGTGCAGCTCGCCGGCTGCCGTTCGGGCGACAGCTGGGGCATCGGCGACCTGACCGACCTGCAGGGCATCGGCACCTGGGCCGCGGTGCGGGGCGCCGGCATGCTGGCGGTCAACCCGCTGCACGCTCCCCTCCCGCTCGTCCGGGTCGAGCCCAGTCCGTACTTCCCGTCGAGCCGCCGCTGGCTCAACCCCCTGCTGCTGCGGATCGAGGAGCTGCCCGGCGCCGGCGGCGACGGCACCGTCGAGGCGCTGGCCGAAACGGCCCGGCGGCTCAACGCCGCTCCGCTGGTCGACCGCGACGCCGTGTGGGCCCTGAAGCGCCGGGCGCTCGACCACCTGTGGACCGAGCTCGGCCCCGACCTGCGCTTCGAGCGCTGGCGGGAGGAGATGGGTGACGAGCTCGAGACCTACGCCCGGTTCTGTGCCCTGGCAGACCACTACGGGTCCGGCTGGGATGCGTGGCCGAGCGACCACCGGCACCCGTCTGCGCCCGGGGTCGCGTCCTTCGCTGTCGCCCACGCCGAGCGGGTGGCGTTCTGGGCGTGGGTGCAGTTCCTGGTCGACGAGCAACTCCGGCGGGCCGAGGAACCACTGCCGCTGCTCACCGACCTGGCCGTGGGCGTGGACCCCGACGGCGCCGACGCGTGGGCAATGCAGGACCTGCTGGCGTCTGGCGTGCGGGTGGGGGCGCCGCCCGACGAGTTCAACCGGGCGGGGCAGGACTGGGGCCTGCCGCCGTTCGTCCCCCACGCATTGCGGGCGGCGGCGTACGAGCCGCTGAGGTCGCTGTGGCGGGCGGCGATGGGTGGTCATTCCGGCCGGGGCGGCGGGCTGCGCATCGACCACGTGATGGGGCTGTTCCGGCTGTTCTGGCTGCCACCCGGCGGGTCGCCGACCGACGGCGCCTACGTGCGCTACCCGGCGGACGAGCTGCTGGCGGTGCTCGCGATCGAGAGCGTGCGCTCGGGCGCGGTGGTCGTGGGCGAGGACCTGGGCACCGTCGAGGACGGGGTGCGCGAGCGGTTGCGCGACGCCGGGCTGCTGTCGTACTGGCTGGCCTGGTTCGAGCGGGCGCCGCCCGAGGAGTGGCCCGCCCAGGCGCTCGGTGCGGTGACCACGCACGACCTGCCGACGATCGCCGGGGTGTGGTCGGGTGACGACGCCGCCGACCAGCGGGCGGCGGGCATCGAACCCGACGAGGCCGCCCTCGGACGCCTGCTGGACAAGCTGACGTCCCTGACCGGGCTGGGGGCCGACGCTGCCATCGAGGATGTGATCGTCAGCATGCATGCCCGCCTGTCCCAGTCCCCGTGCGCCTTGGTTGCCGCCACGCTGGAGGATGCGTTGGCCTTGCGTCAACGCCCGAACCTGCCGGGCACGACAGCGGCCGAGCGCCCCAACTGGTCCCTCGGGCTTCCGGTGACGCTGGAGCAGGCGCTGGACGACCCGTTGCTCGGCCGGGTGGCGGCGGCGCTGGACCGCTCGTCTTAGGTTCCGGCGCGCCTACCGACGCTGCTGCGGCCCGGCCCGGCGGGCATGGGCGTCGGCCAGGATGTCGCGCACGGTCCCGTCCTGCACCTGGGCGAAGTTCTCGTACCAGGTCCCCACGGCCCGGAAGTGCGGCGGCGCGGTGAGGCAAACGACGCGGTCGGCGCTTTGGCCCACGGCGGCGCAGGCCTCGGGCGACGCCACCGGCACGGCGACCACCAGCTCCTTCGGCCCCCGTCGGTGCACGACGTCCACCGCCACGCGCATGGTCGCCCCCGTGGCCATGCCGTCGTCGACGATGACTGCGGTCCGACCCTCGAGGGGCACCGCCGGGACGTCGCCCCGCAGCTCCTCCGCCCGGTGGGCCAGGGCGGCCGCGTGGCGGCGGGCCAGGGCGTCGACGTCGGCGTCGGTCATGCCCACGGCCGCCATCACGTTGGGATTGAGGGCCACCTGGCCGTCGTCGGCCACGGCCGCCAGGGCCAGCTCCTCGTGACCCGGGACGCCCACCTTGCCGACCACCAGGACGTCGAGCGCCGCGCCCAGGGCCTCCGCCACCTCGGCGGCGACGGGCACACCTCCCCGGGGCAGCCCGAGCACGACCGTGTCGCGCCCTGCGAGGTCGGTCAGACGCTCGGCCAGCCGGCGGCCGGCGTCGACCCGATCGGCGAACACCACGCCCATATGTGTTCATTCTTCCCGCGCCAACCGGCTTCGACACGGGCTCTGCGTGAGTCTCACCTCTCAGGACATCGGACGAAGCCAGTGCACCGCTCCGGCATCGGGCGCGTCGTCCGCATGCTCCTCGCAGAACGAAGCGAGCGCCCGCACGGCTCGGCCCACGAATGACCGGGAATGTCGCGGGAACGACCGGTTCGTGGTGATCAGCAACGTTGGGACTGCCCGGCCCGTGGCCGCACGCTCCTTGACGATCCGGGGGAAGTCCGCCGCATTCTCGGTGACGATCGCCCGGCCGGCTGCAACGGCGAGGTCGCAGACGCGCGCGTCATCGAGACCCGTTGATTCAGGATCCTCAGTCACCGAGGTGGCGTCATGACCGACCCGCCGCAGTTGCACCGCCATCACCGACGGATACATCTCGTCGATCAGCAGCGGAACGCGCAATCAGTCGGTCCGTGCGGGCGGTGGGATTCGAACCCACACTGTCGGGATTTTGAGGCCCGTGCCTCCTGCCAGTTGGGCTACGCCCGCAGCGAGCGTGTCAGCCTACCCTGATGACGTGCGCCGACTGATCTTGTTGCTGACCACGGTGGCGATCGGGAGCCTGCTCGTCTACCGACAGCGCACCATCGACCGCTGGGAGCGCCAGCTCGGCATCCGGTCCCGGCCCGCGGGCGGGGCACCCGGCCGGTGAGCGGTCCGGCTCAGGCGAGCAGCGCGCCCTCGTGGCGCAGGAGCCACACCTTGGTGTCGAGCCCGCCGCCGTAGCCACCCAGCGCCCCGCCGGTGCGCAGCACCCGGTGGCACGGCACCACGATCGGGATCGGGTTGGTGGCCATGGCGGAGCCGACCGCCCGGCTGGCCTTGGGGTTGCCGGTCCGCTCGGCCAGGTCCTTGTAGCTGACCGTCTGGCCGAACGGCACCTCCCGGGACAGCGCCTCCAGCACGGTCCGGCGGTACCCCCGCGACAGCCGGCGGTCGACCGACACGTCGAAGCTGCGGCGCCGCCCGGAGAAGTATTCGTCCAGCTCCCGGCGGACCTCGTCGAGGCGACCCGGAAGGTGGACGACGCGGGGCGACACCTCGGTGGCCAGCTCGTCGAGCATCCGCTCCTCCCGACCGAACCCGATGCGGACCACGCCTGCGGGCGTGGCCGCCAGGGTGAGCGGACCGATCGGTGTGTCCTCGACCACCCAGGCGACGTCGACCAGGCCCTCGGCGTCGGCCCGGCGCAGGGCGGCGTCGACGAGCGCGGCGACGTCCGTGGTCTCCGCCCGGCGCAGCCGCGCCGCCAGCTCCCGTGCCCCGGCGCCGGCGTCGAGGTCGGCGTCGTGGTTCGTGTCGTGGTTCGTCCGCTGGCGAAGGTCGTTCGTGTTGTTCGTGGCGTTCATGGCGTCACCTCCTGACGCAGGCGTTGCAGGCCGGCCCGCACGTTCTGGCGGGCCGCGTCCTCGCTCGATCCGATCACCGTCGCGATCTCCGCGTAGGGCCGGTCGAGCAGGTAACGCTGCACCACGGCGGAGCGCTGCTTGGGTGGCAGCTTGCGCACGGCGTCCCACAGCTCCGCGTCCACGAGGCCATCGGCATCGAGGTGCGGAACCTCCGGCGGCTCGGCGGCGGGCACCGCCTGCCGCACCCTTCGGCGCGCCTGGTCGATGACCTTGCGGTGGGCGATCGTGAACAGCCAGCCGCGCAGGTTGTCGGCGTTGCGCAGGCTCGGATACGAGCGCAGCGCCGAGATCACCGTCTCCTGGAACAGATCGTCGCCGTCGTGGGGACCGGCGGCAACGACCAGGAACCGGTGCACGTCCGAGGCGTGGGCGTCGAGCAGCGATTGGAACGGGGGAAGCATCACCGCCATGTCAACGTCCTGGCGACGCCCGGCGTGAGATGCGCCGTGAGACCCTCGGCCGCCCGGCGTGGCGTCTCAGTCCCCGAGGGCGGCGAGCAGCCTGGTGGGGGTGTCCTTGGGGCTGATCTTGGGCCACACCTCGGCCAGGTTGCCCTGCTCGTCCACTAGGAAGGCCGACCGGATGATCCCCATGAACTTGCGCCCGTACATCGACCGCTCGCCCCAGGCGCCGTAGGCCTCGGCGACGGCATGGTCCTGGTCGGACAGCAGCGGGAAGCCCAGCCCGTACTTGTCATCGAAGCGCTTCTGCTTCTCGGGCTTGTCGGGGCTGATCCCCAGCACCGCGGTGTCGCCGATGTCGCCCAGCACGTCTCGCAGGCCGCACGCCTGCGTGGTGCAGCCCGGCGTATCGGCCTTCGGATAGAAGTAGACGAGAACCTTGCGACCCTTGAGGTCGGCGAGGTTGACCTTGTTGCCGTCCTGGTCCAGGAGCGTGAAGTCCGGCGCCTTGTCCCCTTGCTTGAGCATGGCGACGACCCTACCGGTGCCACCATGACATCGGTCGAGGCGACGTCACGGCTCGCCCGAGATTCGGCAGCCCTCGAGTGATCGAGCATCGACCACGGGTCCACGACGGTTCCGACGATCACTCCGCGCGAGGCAGAAGTCGCCGAGTCTCATCGTTTGACGGCGAGCGGCTCTGCGAGGCGCACACTGCCATCAGCTCCTCGCGAGTCCGCGGCGCCATCATCGGCGCGTTCCTTCGACTGCCGACCATGCGATGAGGCGCAACCACGACCGGCTGGTCGCGGAGGGGGCAGGTTGGTTCGGCCTCCGGGCCGCTCGCTCCCTGAATCACGGAGCTCGACAACTACTACGGCAGTCGTCGCCTCGTACGGCCGGAGTCCCAAGCGTCGTTGGCGGTGGTTCCGTCGCCAGGGCGGGCTCGTCCCCCGCCACGAGGCGGGGGACGAGCGCGTTGCGCAGTGGGTGCGGGCGCTAGATGGCGTCGTCGCCCATCTCGCCGGTGCGGATGCGGATGGCCCGGTCGATCGCCGTCACCCAGATCTTCCCGTCGCCGATCTTGTCGGTGCGGGCGGCCTCGGCGATCGTGGCCGTGACTTTGTCAGCGTCTTCGGTGGCGCACAGCACCTCCACCTTGACCTTGGGCACGAAGTCGATTTGGTACTCGGCACCCCGGTAGGTCTCGGTGTGCCCACCTTGGCGGCCGAAGCCCTTGACATCGGTGACGGTCATGCCCTGCACGCCGGCGCCCTGCAGGGCTTCCTTGATGGCGTCGAGCTTGTGGGGCTTGACGACGGCAGTTACGAGATGCAGCACGTCGGCCTCCTCAGCTCGGCACCGGCTCGGGAGAGCCAGCGGGGGCGGGGACGGTGCCGCCGTCCGACGGGAGCGCCGTGATCACGTCGGGGGCGTAGCCGGGCGAGCCGTGTTCCTCGATGTCGAGACCGGCCAGCTCCTCCTCTGCCGACACCCGCAGACCGATGGTCCTCTTGATGAGGTAGAAGAGCACGCCCGCGGTGACGCACACGAAAACGAAGTGCGTGATCACGTAGCTGAGCTGGGTCCAGAGCTGGTCGAGCCCGCCGCCATAGAACAGGCCGGCGTCCTCGCGGCCGAGGAATGCGTCATCGAACTTGGCGAAGAAGGCGATCGACAGCGTGCCCCAGGTGCCGCAAACACCGTGGACCGAGATGGCGCCGACGGGATCGTCGATCTTGACCCGATCGAAGAAGGCGACCGAGGCGACCACGATGCCACCGGCGATCGCACCGATGACCACCGCGGCCCAGGTCTCGACCGCACCGCAGGGTGCAGTGATCGCCACCAGACCGGCGAGCAGGCCGTTGGCGGTCATGGACACGTCGGGCTTGCCGCTCTTGAGCCATGAGACCGTCATCGCCACCACGGCACCGGCGCACGCGGCCACCAGGGTGCGTACCGCGACCATCATCACGAACTCGTCGGCGGCCAGCTCCGAGCCCGGGTTGAACCCGAACCAGCCGATGAAGAGGATGAACGCCCCGATCACCACGAACGGGATGCTGTGACCGGGGATGGCCCGGGGCTTGCCATCGGACCCGTACTTGCCGATCCGAGGCCCCAGCATCCAGGCGCCCATCATGGCGGCCCAGCCACCGGTGCCGTGGACCACGGTCGAGCCGGCGAAGTCGCTGAAGGGGAACTCACGCTGGGCCAGCCAGCCGCCGCCCCACGTCCAGCGCAGGATCACCGGGTAGATGAACGCGGTGATGACTACCGAGTAGACGAGGTACGCCTTGAACTTGGTCCGCTCGGCCATCGCTCCCGACACGATCGTGGCGGCGGTCGCAGCGAACGCTGCCTGGAAGAAGAACGACGTCGCAGGCCACAGGCCGTCACCCGGCGCCGAATCGATCCCCTTCACGCCCAGCCCGCCCCAGCCAAACCAGCCGTCGAACCACTCGGTCGTGCCGAACCCGATGCCGAACCCGACGAGTAGGAACGCGAGCACGCCCGCCGACATGTCCATCAGATTCTTCATCATGATGTTGGCGACGTTCTTCGCGCGGGTCAGACCGGCCTCGACGAGACCGAAGCCAGCCTGCATGAAGAAAACCAGCGCGCCCGCGATGAACACCCAGAGGTTGTCGAGCACGATCTGTGGCGCGACCCCCTCGGGAACGTCCTGCGCGGCGGCCGGTGAGGCCAAGGCCACCACCAGACCCCCGGCGATCGCCGCTCCGCTGAGCAGCTTCCGTTTCACTCCCAACCTCCTCCGGTCGTGGGACGCGGCGACCGTAAGAAGGGGGTGTTTCTCGAACATGCCCGACAGATGACGGCCAGACGTAAGTTTCCTTCCAGATCATCGGTTGAAACCTGACGACAATCTGTCTCAGCCGGGTCCACGGATCCGCCAACCGAGCAAGGTTCATCCCCTCGTCGGCGTCGTCATCGGTCCCCCCTTCGCCCTCGCCAATGCGCCGTGTTGCTCAGATCGAGCCCCGGTCGCTGATCGACCTCGTTGGCGTCACCGGGTTCGGGCGCCGATTGTGGCCCGCGCCGCCTCGACCGGGCCGGGTTGGGCCAGATCGTCGTTGGTAGCGTGCTCACCCATGGTCAGGCGAGGGCTCCGTGCCCTGTTGGCTGTCGCAGTGATCGTGGCCCTGCTCGGCGTCGAGCCAACCGGTCTGCGATCCGAGCCCGAGCAGCGCACCGCCGACGTCACACCACTCACCGCGCAGAACAGCGCGACAGGAGTCCATGCCGACCAGGGCGCGCATGGCGCCACAATCGGCGCTGCTACTCGGTCGATCCAGGAAGCCCTGAAGCGCTGGTGGCCGTTGACCCCGCTGATCGCCGTCGCGGTCGCTCTCGTCCTCGCGTCCAGCCAGCCGGCCCGACGTCTGCGACCAGCCGAAGTATCCGATCCGATCGCCGCCAGCCGGTCGGGACCCCCTCCCTCCGAGCTCCCCCCGCCAGCGCGTAACGGGCAGACGGGCACTCGCCATAGCCTTCCGTATCTCACGGCTGGCGTCTGCGCATGCCCGGTCCCGGCCGTCACCGGCCCGTGACTCACCCTGCGCGGCCTGACCCCTTACCGGACCCGCCGCGCGCTGCACCCGATCCGCGTGATCGCGCACGGCTCCGGCCGCGCCAGCCGGCTCGGTAGCACCGCCTCGGAGGACCTCCCATGCACCCGAACTCCCCGCCCTCTCCCGGCGGCGCCCGCCGCGGGCAGCCCCACAGCCACCGCCCGGGTGACAGCAGTGCCCAGAACGGGGTCCACGCCGTCGTGGACAACCCGTCCCTGCCACCGGTACGCGCGCGCTCGACCGCGCCCGACACTGCCCGCGGCGACCGCAATCCGCCGGCAGCCGCGAGCAGCTCCGTTGTGCCCGACCTCACGCTCGGTGGTGTCGCCGTATTGCGATGGCCAGCCCAGGCTGCTGACCGCGACCGGTTGGCAGCGACCGGCAAGCCCCGACTACTGCTCATCGCGGACGGGTACGCCGCACCATTGGTGACCGATCCGCTCGAGGACTGGGTCCGGGATCCCTTCGACCCCGTCGATCTCGACAACCGGCTCGCCACTCTCGCTATCCGGGCTCGCAGGCTCACCGCGCGGCCCTGCTTCGACACCGACGGGCTGCTGCGGATGGGCGATCGTTGGGTGAATGTGCCCGATGCCATACGCCCTATCGCCGACGTGCTCGTCGCTCGCCTGGGACAGATCGTGCGCCGCGACGAGATCGTCGCGGCCTGTTCGGCCGCCGGCATGAGCACCCGGGACAGCGCGGTCAAGGGGACCATCCGGCGCCTCGACCAACGGTTCGCTCAGGTCGGCCTCGAGCTCCACAACGTCCGCGATCGCGGTTACGTGCTGCAAGTGGCGGCCGGCGACTGAGCAAAGCGGCCATGCTAAGGACGGCGTAGCCGGCAGCAGCCCCACGCCTGGGCTGCGTAACCCGATCGAGCGCCTCCTGGGTCACCGTGAGTGCTGGGCTTGTTGATCGACGGGGGGCATCCCTGGTCAGTGCTCTGGTCCCTGACGTAATGAGTGTCTGGGTCGGGACCGGCGTGATGACGGCGTAACGTCATGAAGCGCCGTCGTCGGCGACGGAGCCCCCACGGTGAACAGGTCGGCTGACAGTCGTGCCGTTGTTGTCAGGATTCGATCGTCTCGGCGTCGCGCAGCTCGTCGACGGTGTCGATGCGTATGCGGACGTCGCCCGGTGCCCGGTGCACGGCTCGCCCGACCAGGTGGGCGCCGACGGGGGTGGTCAGGAAGGCTAGGACACCGACCAAAGCCAGCTTGGCGGCATCCTCCCCTGCGAGCTGTGTCGCCGCTCCCCCTAGCACCAGCAGCAGCCCGAGGGTGGTCGCCTTGGTCGCAGCGTGCATCCGCGCGTACACGTCGTCGAACCGGAGCACGCCGACCGCGGCCAGCAGGACCCATCCGGCACCGAGCACCAACAGCACCTCACCGGCCCCGGACATTTCAGGCACCACGCCGTTCGATGAAGCGGGCAGCAACCGACGTGCCTAGGAACCCCAGCAAACCGATGACGACCGCTACGTCGATGAACAGGTCGTTGTCCGTTCGAGCGGCGGTCACCGCCAGCCCGCAGATGACGACGATCAGCAGGCCGTCGAGGGCCACGACCCGGTCGGCCAGCGACGGTCCGACCACCACGCGAACGAGCAGCAGCGCGCCCGCCAACCATAAGAGCGCGAAGGCGGCGGTGATCACGGGGTCCTCCCTCCGGCATCGATCGAGGGGACGCGGGGCACGCCATGGTCGGGCCGGCCGAGGGCGTCGCCGGGTCCGATGGCCCGCAGCACCAGCCGCTGCAGCCGCAGGATGTCGCGGCGGACCCCCTCCACGTCCCGCACGTGCAGCACGTGGACGTACAGCATCGGCGGGCTTCGCCGCACGTCGAGCGACAGCGTTCCCGGTGTCAGCGTGATGGCATCGGCCAGCACCGTCTTGACCAGCTCTGACGTGCCGGCCAAGGGGACCGCCACGATGCCGGAGCGGATGTAGTCGCGCCGTGTCACGATCTCGCGGGCGACGACCAGGTTGGACACCACGAGCAGCCAGGCGAAGTAGCCGAGGAAGATCAGCAACCGCAGGGGCCGCACGGTGTGTCCCGCCGCCAAGCGCTTCTGGCCAGGCCGCACGACCGTGACCACAGCCGCCACCACCAGACCGCCGGCGGTGTTGGCGAAGCTCACATCCCGCCACAGCAGCTGCCACAGGACGACGAGCCACACCATCAGGGCCAGCCGCCCGGCCGGGAGTCGCCTCACGATCCCAGCACCGCCTGGACGTACGTCGAGGCGTCCAGCAGGTCGGTGGCCGCCCGCTCGGCGAGCCCGTAGAGCGGCCCGGCGAACAGCGTCAGGGCCAGGCTCAACGCCACCAGCGACGTGGTGGGCGCCAGCATGGCCATGGGGACCGGACGCTGAAGGTCGACGGCCGGCTCCACCTCGCCCCAGAAGGCCCCGGCCCAGATCTTGGTCATCGAGAACAGCGTCAGCAGACTCACCAGCAGGCTCACGGCCACGACCAGCCACCAGCCCCCGTCGATGCCGGCGTCGACCAGCGCGAACTTGGCCACGAACCCCGGCAACGGGGGCACACCGGCGAGGTTCAGCCCGGCAACGAGGAACGCCAGGGCGAGCGCCGGGGCGGTGCGGATCAGCCCACCGACGCGATCGAGGTGGCCGGTGCCGGTCCGCTGTTCGACGAGCCCGCCGGTCAGGAACAGCGCGGTCATCACGATGACATGGTGGATGATGAAGAACACCGCGCCCGCCATGCCGGCCACGGTGAACAGGCCGAGGCCCATCACCATGTAGCCGATGCCGCTCACGATCAGGAAGGACAGGATGCGCTTGATGTCGTTCTGGGCGATCGCGCCCAGCACGCCCACGAGCATGGTGGCCCCGGCGATGGCCAGCAGCAGCGTCTGGGGGCGGTCGTTCGGCGGCAGCAGCACGGTCTGGGTGCGCACGATCGCGTAGAAACCGACCTTGGTGAGCAGCGCCGCGAACACGGCGGTGACGGCCGTCGGGGCGGTCGGGTAGCTGTCGGGCAGCCAGAAGAACAGGGGGAAGACCGCGGCCTTGATCCCGAACACCACGAGCAGCAGCAGGGCCAGCGCCTGGCGGACACCGACCGGCAGGTCTGTGAACTTCACGGCGAGGTCAGCGAGGTTGACCGTGCCGGTCGCGGCGTACACGAAGGCGACCGCGGTGAGGAACAGCGCCGAAGCCACCAGGCTGATGACCACGTAGGTCATGCCTGATCGCACCTGGTCGCGCCGCCCGCCGAGCGTGAGCAGCACGTAGCTCGAGGTCAGCATCACCTCGAACGAGACGAACAGGTTGAACAGGTCGCCGGTCAGGAACGCGGCGGACACCCCGGCCGTCAGCGCGAGGTAGACGGAGTGGAACCCGACGTGGCGGCGCTCCTCGCCGCCCTGGCCGATGGCGTAGACGAGCACCGCCAGCAGCATCACCATCGACACGACCAGCATCACCGCCGCCAGCCGGTCGGCCACCAGCGTGATGCCGAACGGCGCGCTCCAGCCACCCGCCTGGGTGGCCTCGGCACCGTCGCGGTCGACCAGCACCAGCAGTGCGATCGACGTGCCGAGCAAGGCCGTCAGCGTCACCAGCCCGATCACCCGCTGGGCCACCCGCCACCGCCCTACCACCACCGACAGCGCCGCCGCTCCCAGGGGCAGGGCGATCGGGAGCGTGAGCAACGCGGTCACCGAGGAGCCTCGGGCTCGAACTGGGAGTCGCTCGTATGCGCCGCCGCCTCGGCGGCAGCAGCGCGAGCGTCGGCCACGTCTTCCGCTTCGGTGCGCCGGGCGACCAGGCGGTCCTCGACGTCGTCCTGGACATCATCGTCGTGGGTCAGCACCCAGCTCCGGTAGGCCAGGGCCAACAGGAAGCCCGTCACCCCGAACGTGATGACGATGGCCGTCAGCACGAACGCCTGCGGCAGGGGATCGAGGAACCCGTCCGCATCGCCGGTGCCGATGAACGTGGGCTGGCCCCGCCCTCCCGCCGTTAGGACGATCAACAGGTTGGCGCCATGAGCCAGCAGGGCGAGCCCGATGAGGATCCGGGTGAGCTGGCGCTGCAGCAGCAGATACGTCCCGCACCCGAACAGGCTGGCGGCCGCGGCAGCGAGGACGATCGTCACGGGTCGCCCGCCCCGGGCCGGGCCCCATCGCCGTCGGCCGACGGCGTGATCTCGTCGCCGAAGGCTTCGAGCACCATGAGGACCAGTCCGACCACGACGGCAAAGACCCCCACGTCGAACAGCAGGGTCGACGTGAGCTTGACGTGCCCGAGCAGCGGCGGATCGAGCTCGACGCTGCCGCGTTCCAGCAGTGCGTCCCCGGTGACGAGCGGGGCGAGCGCGGTGCCGGCAGCGACGAGCAGTCCAGCGCCGAGCACCGTCCACGGTGGCACCCGCGCCAGGGCCCGCACGTCGTCGATGCCCCCGGCGGCGTAGACGAGCGCCATCGCCGCCCCCGCCACCAGCCCGCCGACGAACCCGCCGCCCGGCTGGTTGTGGCCGGCAAACAGCAGGTACAGCGACAGGGTCAGCACGGAGGGGAACACCAGCCGGGCCGTCGTGTCGAGGACGATCGACCGCCTCATCCCAACCTCACTCGTCCACGTCCTCGACCGAGCGGCGGCGGCCCACTCGGGCCAGCGCCACGACGCCGACCGCCGCCACCGCCAGTACCGAGATCTCGCCGAGGGTGTCGAGCCCCCGGAAGTCCACCAGCACGACGTTGACCACGTTGCGACCGTCGGCCTCGGGCAACGACCGCTCGACCAGCTCGGTAGAGATGGGATTGGCGACCCGTACGCCGCCGGCGATCAGCGCGAACCAGAACACGCCGACGCCTACCGCGCCGGCCACCAGCCCGCGCAACCACGTCGCCGCCACGGGCCTCTCCCGTGGGCGCTCGAAGCGGTCGGGCAGATGCCGGAGCACGAGCATGAACAGCACGATCGACAACGTCTCCACCGCGAACTGGGTGAGCGCCAGGTCGGGCGCGCCCTGGATGACGAACAGCACCCCCATCCCGTAGCCGACCCCACCCAGCAGCAGCACCGCCGCGAACCGGCGGGACGACGACACCGCACCCAGGGCCGCCACGATGATGACGACGGCCGCCAGCGCCTGCGCCGGTGTCTCAGACCACGGTGGCCAGCCCGCCCAGCCGCCGCCCCAGGCCAGAGCCACCGCTGGCGCCCCCACCGCGGTCAGCAGGATGACGCCGCAATACACGGGCAACGACCCGCTCTGCATGACGCCCGTGACGCGGCGGGCGGCCATGTTGAGCCCGCGCAGACCGGCAGCGAAGGCGTCATCCCCACCGGTGTCGAGGGCCAACGCGACCTGGATCTGGGCCAGCTGCCGCCGACCCGCGATCACGAGGGCCGCCAATGCGTAGGTCAGCAGCGACAGCGCCAGCGCCGCGGTCATCCCATGCCACAAGGACAGGTGGACCGGGTCCACGCGGCTGTCGAGGTCCTGCGCGGCGGCGTCGACCAGGGGCGAGAGCAGTCCGCCAACCCCCAGCCCGGCCACGATGGTCAGCGCTGCCAGCACGGCCGCGGGGGCGGCGAACACCCGGCCGGGGGGCGGCGGGGCGGACAGCCGGGGTGGCGCGCTGGCGGCGGGGCCGGCGACGACAGACGTGCGGGAGGGCGCCAGCAGCGTGGCGGCGAAGCGGACGCTGTAGGCGACGGTCAGCACGGAGCCGGCGACCAGGCCCGCGAGCGTCACGAAGCCACCGACACTTCCACCGAGGAAGGCCTCGTAGGCCTCTTCCTTGGCGACGAAACCGACGAGAGGTGGCAGCCCCGCCATGGAGGCGGCCGACACGACCGTGATCGCCTTCACCGGGCCCCAGCCGGGCCCGAAACCGCGCAGCTTGCGCCGGTCCCGGGTGCCGGCCTGATGGTCGACGATGCCCACCACCAGGAACAACGCCGCCTTGAACAGGGCGTGGGCCAGCAGCAGCTCGCTCCCCGCCAGCGTCGCCTCGGGCCGCCCGGTGCCCACCAGCACCAGCATGAAGCCGAGCTGGCTGATCGTCCCCATGGCCAGCAACAGCTTGAGGTCGTGCTGACGCACGGCCCGCAGCCCACCGAGGATCATCGTCACCAGCCCGATGACGGTCACAGCCGGGCGCCAGGCCCCGACCACCGCGAACACCGGCGCGAACCGGGCCGCCAGGTAGATCCCCGCCTTCACCATCGTCGCCGAGTGGAGGTAGGCGCTCACCGGTGTCGGCGCCACCATCGCACCTGGCAGCCAGGCGTGGGTGGGGAACTGGGCCGACTTGGTCACCACGCCCACCAGCACCAGCGCCAGCCCGACACCGACGCTCCCGCCCGACGGGGGGTCTGCCAGCATGGCGCTCAGCGAGTAGGTCCCGGCCGCCTGGGCCAGCACGATCAGGCCGCCCAACAGCGCCAAGCCGCCGGCTCCGGTAACGAGCAGGGCGTGCTGGGCGCCCCCGCGGGCGGACGGGTTCGTGTGGTCCGAGCCGATGAGCAGCCAGGACGTGATCGACGTGAGCTCCCAGCACAGGTAGAGGAACAGCAGGTTGTCGGCCACCACCAGGCCGAGCATCGATCCCGAGAACAGCACCAGCAGCCCGGCGATGCGCGCCGACCGAGGGCTGGGCGCGAAGTAGCTCGCGCCGTAGGCCATGACCGCGACCCCGATCCCCGACACGATCAGCACCATGAGGAAGCCGAAGCCGTCCAGTCGCAGGTCGACGGCCAGGTTCAGCTGGCCCACCCAGGTGGCGGATTCGGTCGTCGGACGGCCATCGAGCACGCCGGGAGCCTGGGTGGCGGCGTACACGACGGCGGCCACCATGGGTACGGCCCCCGCCAGGAACGCGGCGCGGCCGAGCCGCTTCGCAGCCGCGAGGATGGCCAACCCCACCACGAGGTGCGCCACGAGCAGGACGGTCACCCGCTCCTCCCGGCCCGGCCTGCGCCCTCGACATCAAGTGTGTAGGCGAGTGGTGAAGCGGCGGGCGTGAGGGCGTGCACGGCGATGTCGGAGAGGTCGTCGATAGGTGTTGCCGACCAGACTTCCCGCCGCGCCGAGGATGGAGGTTAGCCGGCCGCCCGGGACCCCCTGGCATCCGGGGGTGAGCACAGAACCGACTACCTGCCACACGTCTGCGGCCCCGTCTCGGGCGTCTGGCTCCGCGCTCGCCGCCCGATGGGCCGCCGGATCACGTGCCGGGTCCGGAAGTGCGGTCGCCCATCGTCTCGATCATGCGCAGCAGCTCGACGGGAACCGGGAAGATGAGTGTCGAGTTCTTCTCGGCCGCCACCTCGACCATGGTCGACAGCACCCGCAGCTGCATGGCCGCCGGGTGGATCTCGAGAACGGCTGCGGCGTCTCCCAGCGACTCGGCGGCTTCGAGCTCACCTTGTGCGTGGATGACCTTGGAGCGGCGTTCTCGTTCGGCCTCGGCCTGGCGGCCCATGGCCCGGCGCATGGTGTCGGGCAGCTCGACGTCTTTGACCTCGACATGCGTGACCTTGATGCCCCACGGGTTGGTGAGGTCATCGATGATCTGCTGGAGCTGCTGGTTAATCTCGTCGCGCTTGATGAGCAGGTCATCGAGCTCGACCTGGCCGAGGATGCTGCGCAGCGTCGTCTGGGCGATCTGAGACGTGCCGACCAGATAGTTCTGGATCGCGACCACCGCCCTGATCGGATCGACGACATTGAAGTAGGCGACGGCGTTGACGCGCAGAGTCACGTTGTCCTTGGTGATGACGTCCTGGGGTGGGATGTCGGCGGTCACCGTCTGGAGGTTGACCCGCACCATCCGGTCGACGATCGGGATGATGAAGAACAGGCCCGGCCCCTTGGCGCCGATCACCCGGCCGAGTCGGAAGATCACGCCGCGCTCGTACTCGGGAACGATCCTGATCGCGGCGAGGAAGATCACGATCACCAGCGCCAGGGCGGCGATGATCCCGTACAGCAGTGCTTCGCTCATGGTGTTTCTGTCCTTGGTGTCTCGGTTGCTGACGTGGACCCTGGGCACGGCTCGACCACGAGGTCGAGGCCGTCGACCTCGACGATGCGCACGGTGACGCCGTCATCGAGCTCGGGGCCGGTAGTGCGGACGTTCCACCAGGCGCCCTCGACGAACGACTGGGCTGGCGCCGACCCGATGCGCCTGACGGTGGCGACTCGCCCTACGAACAGGCCCGGGCCGGTCAGGGTGGACCGGGCTCGCCGAGCCCGCCAGACCAGTCGACCGGCGATCACCACGGCACCGCCGACCACCGCGGCGACAGGGGCCACCACCGCGAGGCTCACCTGTAACCCCGGCGTGTCGCGAAAGAGGAAGATCCCGCTGAGCACCAGCGTCCCGGTACCGCCAGCGGCGGCGATCCCCACCCCGGGCGCGAACAGCTCGGCAACGAACATGGCCGCCGACAGCAGCAACAGGAGGACCCCCACGGCGCTCACGGGCAACACCGACAGGGAGAACAGAGCGAGCAGGACAAACGTGAGACCGACCACGCCGCCGGCGCCGATGCCCGGGGTCGCCAGCTCGTAGATGAGGCCCAGCGTTCCGATCGCCAGGAACAGGAACGCGAGGTTGGGATCAGCCAGGGTCTGCTGGATGCGTCGGAACAGCCCCATTTCGTACTCGTCAACGGCGGCGCCGGCGGTCGCCAGCGTCACCGGGCGCTCGTCGGGGCCGACCTCGACCGTCAGGCCGTCGATCGCATCGAGCAGATCGGGCAGCGACGCCGCCTCCACGTCGACGACGCCGAGCGCCAACGCTTCCGTGACAGGTAGCGAGCGTCCCTCGCGGACCATGTCGACCGCGACCTCGGTGTTGCGACCGCGCAGCTCGGCGACCGCCTCGGCGTAGGCAGCCGCGTCGTTGACCACCTTGTCGCTGACTTCGCCGCCCTCGAGATCGACCGGCGTCGACGCGCCGATGGCGGTACCGGGGGCCATCGCGGCGACGTGGGCCGACAACGTGATGAGCGCGCCCGCGGAGCCGGCGCGGGCGCCCTGGGGACTCACGTACACGACGCCGGGGACGTCGGCATCGAGGAAACCCTGGATGATGGCGCGCATCGAGGTGTCGAGCCCGCCCGGCGTGTCGAGCTCGACGACCAGCGCTCGGTAGTCGCCGTCCTCGGCACGGTCCACTGCGTCCCCGAGATGGTCGGCGATGACGGGTGTGATCGGACCATCGACTGTCGTGCGCAGCACGACTCGATCGGCCACGGTTTCCTGCGCTCCCGACGCTGAAGCCAGCGCCACGAAGCCCCCCAAAAGGGCGGCGCTCAGGGCCGTGCCGAGGCGACTAATCCGAACGCTCGAACCTACGGACGACACAACGCGCATACCAGGCTCGCTGCGAACGGCAAGGCCGAGCAGGTGTCGGACCCTCGGCATGTCTGCCCCCTCAGGGCCTAAGTGACTGCCGACCAGACTTCCCGGCGCTCCGCATGTCACCGTACCCTGCCCGAGTCCGGCCTCCACCGGTGAGGCGAGTGGAGGAAGAACCACAGTCGCCAAACCGGCACGAGCCACCCGCCCAGCCCAGCCGGTCGTCGCTGGCTGGGCTCGCCTCGACCTCAGCTACCGGTGTCGAGCACGGCGTGATTTGGGCGGCCACTAGCGCTCCTGACACGCTCGCCGGCCCATCGCGGCGGCGCGGCGGCGCCTCCAGGTCGCACACCCTGCCGGTGGCCCTCCGGTCGCCCGACGCTGTTCGACGTACTCGGCGTAGGTCTCGATCGTCCGTGGGTCCGTCGCCATTGCTGCGTCTCCGGCCGGGTAATAGCGGTCATCTGGGCGCGCGGGTCTCGCCGAGGCGGCCGAGGACGCTCCAAAGACGTCGAGCCAGGCTCGCTTCGATCGATACGCCGGCGAGGCAGGCGGCGAGGGCGACGGCGAACACCGTCCCCAGCACCGTGAGACCGGCGCGCGTGCTCGACTGGAAGACGACCGGCACCAGCGCGCCCACCACCCACGCAAGCTGGAAACGCGTCTCGAACCGGGCGAAGAACCGGCCCCGCGCAGCGTCGGGTGCGTCGCGCTGGAGGATGCTGTCGAACGCTTGGCGCCCGACGTTGGCCCCCAAGCCGACCGCGAAGCTGGCGACGAGCACGCTGACACGGCCGACACGCCACGCGCTGTAGAGCGTGGCGACGCTGGCGAGTAGCAGCGCGGCGGCGAACAGCTGCTCTTCACGGAGCCAGCGTCGCCTGATCGCCGGGGTGAGGATCGTCGCCGCGAAGTTCCCGACACCGAGGGCGGCGAGGGCGGCGCCGTAGAGCCAGACGGGCTCGCTGGCCTGACGGAATCCGAAGGCGATCAGGAAGGTGAGGAACCCGATGCTGGCACGGAAGGTCGTGACGGCCGAGGCGCCGAGGATCACCGGCCGCGTGTGGACCTCTGCTTCGGCTTGGTCGAGCTGCGGGCCTACCGGCTCGTCGACGGGCGGGATCCGCACGGCCAGGGCGGCCCCGGCGAAGTAAACGAGCGATCCGAGACGAAGGACGAGTGGTGCTCCGCCCAGGTGCAGAACTCCTACGGCGGCGGCTCCCGCGCCTGCGCCGGCGACGCTTGACAGGCGTGACAAGCGCGAGTTGGCGGCCACGAGTCCGCCGGGATCGTTGACCAGTCCCGGGACCGCGGTGCTCTTGGCGATCGAGTACCCCTTGCCGAGCACAAGGACACCGAACGCTTCGGGGTAGAAGAAGAGGCTCTTGAGGTCACCCGCGATGAACAGGCAGAGGATGCCTCGAACCAGCAGAGTCAGGGCGATGACGCTGGTTCGTGCTCGGCTGTAGCGGTCGACTAGCGGGCCGATCAGGGGCGCGACGATCGCGAACGGCGCCATGGTCAGGGCCAGGTACAGGATCACACGCGGTCGGGCGGCATCGACCGACACATTGAAGAAGAGCGAGCCGGCGAGCGAGACCGCGAAGAACGCGTCGGCGCTGGCGCTCACCGCATGCACATGCGCGAGCCGGGCAAACGGCAAAGACCCGAAGATGCGCTGCAGCAGCGGTTCGCTCCCCTGTGGACCCCCGACCTCGAACTCCCCGGATGCTACCGAGCAGGCGATACTGTCCGGCCCAAGCGTCACGGGAGGTCATCCTGGGCAGGCTCACACGTCGAGAGGTCGCGCCGTTCTTGGCCGCGGCCATGGCCGTCACACTGGCCGTGGGCTCTTGCGGCTCCGGGAACCCGAGTAAGCACGAGCGGGAGGCCAACGTGTACGCCGTGGTCATCCCGGCGCTCGCACTCAACGAGTCGGCCGATCCTGGCGGTGAGACCGAGGAACTCGAACGGATCGTCTATGCCGGCGCTCTCGACGAGCAGCGTGCTATCTCCCTAGAGGTGCAAGCGGCCGTCGTCGAGATGCTCGAGGACTTCGCCACCATCCGTTTCGTCGACGACAAGGCCGAGGCGATCGATGACACCGCCGACGGTGAGCCCGTCCTGGAAGACGGTGTGCTCGTGCTGCTGGGAGCGGTGCCGACTGGCCGCTCGCTATCAGTCGACGCCGAGCGCTACGTCGACCTGGACGACGACGAGCATTTCCGGATCAGCCTCGAGCGCTCCAACGACGAATGGTCGATCGTCGATTTGGACCCTGTCGGGACGTGAGGTACTGACGACAACGCCTTGGGCCACCCGCCGCTGCTGGTCGGCTTCGCCCAACGCATCGCCGCCGTCCGCATAGTCCGACACCGCGGCCAAGATCCGCCTGCATGGTGGAAGACCTGACCACTCCGGCACTGGGGGTCACGAATCGCACGTCTCAGGCCTGCGGGCCCGTGACGCAGACTCGTGCCGTGAGCCTGCTCTGCTCTCGCGTTCGGGCTGATCGCCATCCTGGCCGTCCTCTGGGTCTCCTCCTGGACACCCTGGCCATCGTTCGACCCCGCGACATGGGCCTGCGGGAAGGAAACGGCTCGCACCCGACATCGCGCGGCGGGGGCCGTGGCGCCTGCTGCCGCTGCGGGCTCCGTCCGAGGTCGTTCATCAGATACGTGGGGGACGGTCCAAGAGTTCTCGACATCCGATGGCTTCCGCGGCGCTCGGAGCGCCATCTGTGTAGCTCGCTGCGGGTCAGGATGTGGGCATGCTGCATCTGAGACTGATCGTTCCCTCACGAGCTGACGGGGCCGGTTCTCGAGCGGTTGGGGGCGACGCGCGGCGTCGCGCACATCGTCCAGGGATCGGGATCGGCGACGCGACCCGAAGGCGATTTCGTTCTCTGTGACGTCGCTCGGGAGGCGGCGAACGAGGTCGTCGAGTGGCTCCAGACCCAAGGCGTCCATCGTCGCGGTGCGATCACGGTGGAGGC
>OCZV010000154.1_pt1 | contig 25976 bp, 23 predicted proteins | sample 1539051 | NCBI WGS metagenome assembly OCZV01 (sample SAMEA3113581, study PRJEB22503) | soil metagenome
TAGTAAGGTTTTGGACGACCTGCTCGACGTCTTCCTTTTTTACTCGCTCGAAGGGATTGATCCGCCCGGCACGGCGCAAAATATCGGCTTTGATTGCTTCGAGAGTTTTTTCCGCCATGGTCCTTTCTCCCTTTACGATTTTGTCCCTGGCTCCTTAGCGAGGACCTTCAACGCCGCCTTATAGAACCGATCGTCGACGAACCGCTCAGGCTTGAAGTTCGGCTTTTCCTTCAGGACGGCAAATTCCAGTTCGGCCCGTTTGTAAACCCCTTCAGGACTCAGCGCCGGAATGTAAGCGTCACGCATGAGGTCGTACAATGATGCCGCAATCTCCCGCTGATCCAATCTGCCGTTCTTCATGATAATGTCGATGCTGCCGTCGCGATTGGCGCGAATCCAGTAAAGCGCCTTCATTACGGCAGTGACCATTCTTTGAGTCATGTCCGGCTCGTCCTGGATCTGTTTCGCCATCGCCTGCAACGCGCTAAACGGGACATCTTTGAATTCGTCGCCAATGTAGACGAGCCGTTTGAAACCCGCTTTCAACAGCGGCCTATCGGTCGGCGGCGCCATTAACGCCGCGGCGGCGCGGCCTTGCATGAGCGCGATCGCTTTGCCTTCATTGTCGGGGATATTGAGATACTCGGCGAACTTTTCGTTGTAACCGTATTTTGCGAATAACGCTTGCAAGACACTGTAGGTGGATCCGCCGAAAGTCACCGCGATTTTTGTGCCTTTCAATTCTTCCAGGCGTCTAATCTCGGGCCTGGTAATCAAGCCGAATGGGATCTGGTTAAAGATCTGGAGCAACACCCGAACCGGCTCGCCTTTAAACATCGCTTGCATCGATGGGCCGAACGCCGAGGAATAGTGCACGCTGCCGGAGATCAGGGCCTGAACATTCATGGCATTACCGCGCAGCACGACGATATTCACGTTGGTCAGGCCCATTTCGTCGTAGAATTTTTTCTCCTTCGCGACCACGTACGCCAAATGCTGCACGTTGCCGGGTCCCGGCAAAGAAATGTAGATCGATTTGTTGATTTGAGCCGCAGGCGAGACCGGCCAGAGAAAAATGGCCAGCATAAAGGCAAGAACGCTCAAGCCCTTCATGTGAAATTCTCCTATGACGATGTGTGGTTAAGCTTGGGACGGACTTAACAGAAAGCGCGTGACTAGCGCAAGCCCCGCAGGCGAGGATCGAGAACCTCGCGCAACCCTTCACCGACGAGATAGTAAGCGAGCACAGTGATGAAGATCGCAAAGCCTGGAAAGACCGCTAACCACCAAGCGAAGGTAGCGCTGCTGGCCTCATGCAAGATGGAGCCCCAAGTGACAAGCTCGGCGGGTACACCGATGCCGAGAAAACTCAGGCTAGACTCGACGAGAATCGCACCTGCAATTCCAAGGACAACGGAAACAATCACCGGCGCAAGGGCGTTGGGTAGGATGTGTTTGAACATTATCTTGCGGCTCGAAACTCCGAGCGCGATCGCAGCAGTGACATAATCGAGATTACGAATCCGCAAAAACTCATTTCGGGTAAACCGTGCGATTCCTACCCAGCTTGTCGCGCCGATAATGATCATGGTGAGGTAAATACTCGGGGGCAAAAGCGCCGCGACCGTAATCAGCAGAAAAAATGTAGGTATGGCTAGCGCGATTTCAAATACGCGCGACACTGCCAAATCTACCCACGATCCAAAGTATCCGGCAATGGCGCCCAGAACCATACCAATGACGACCGCGAGTCCAATGGCCACGAATCCGATTGAAAGTGATATCCGGGACCCGTGAATCATTCCTGCCATTACGTCACGCCCCAGCTTATCCGTGCCGAGCCAGTGATTGCCGGAGGGGCTTTCAAACGGTGCGAAGAGGTCAATATTGCTCGGACGATAAGGAACGGGCGGAAAGATTGCCGCGGCGCCATCGAGCTTCTTGAAATCCACGTTGAGCAGTTCTGCGGGCCAGCGCCCCAGACCAGCACTCACGAGATAGCTCCTGAGGATCGGGAAGTACGTCTTACCTCGATATGACAAATAGTAGGGCCGGTCATTCGCCAAAAAATCCGCGAATAACGCTATAGCAAGCAGGAGGCAAACGACGTAGAAGCCGCACAAGGCGATCCAATTACGTGTAAACTGTTGCCAAACATAAGACCACAGTCCGGCGGTTGTGCCGCCCGTCACGGACGATCTGCGCGTCACGATGCTAGTTGTTGGCTCGGTTGGGGAGTGACTGGAATTCATTGTCCCCGACGTCCAAAGGCGATTCGAGGATCGACCACGGAAAGAAGGAGATCTGAGATCAAGATGCCTAGCAACGTAAGAACTGCGCTCACCGTGAAAAGCGCCATGACTGTAGGGTAGTCTCGTGCCAAGACCGACTCGTAACCCAGCTGTCCTAAGCCAGGGATAGAAAAGATTGTCTCAATAATCACGCTGCCGCCTATGATTCCCGGGAGGATCGAAGCCAGAATCGTCACTAGAGGAATCAAGGAGTTTCGCAGTACATGTTTCAAGATCACGATCCTTTCAGCTAAACCCTTGGCTCTAGCCACCTGAACGAAATCCTGCCCGAGCACCTCCAGCATGCTTGCCCTCATATAGCGAGACAACCCCGCAAAACCGTCGTACGAGAGCAGGACGACGGGCAGAAAAAGGTACCACGCTCGGTCTTTGATTCGATCCCAAAGAGGCCAATCCGGCGAGAAATCGAGGGAGTTCAATCCCCCCGGCGGAAAGAGGTAAAAGAAATCGCCGCCGCAAATGAAAACGATTGCCATCGTCGCAGCCCATACCAACGGAACGGCAAACAGAACGAATGCGCCAACCGTGGTGACCTGGTCGGCCGGCGTGTTGGGATGCGTCGCGGAGTAGATGCCAAGGGGAATGGCTACGAGATAGACGAGGAGGATAGAGAATAGGTTAAGTTTGATCGTAATGGGAAGCCTTTCGAGGATCTTGCTCCACACCGGCTGATTGTCTTTGAACGAGTCTCCAAAGTTTAGCGTGAATAGATTTTTCAACCATATTCCGTATTGGACATAAATCGGCCGATCAAGCCCGTATTGGGCACGCCACTGAGCCATGGCTTCATCGACCGCAACCCGTTTTTCCAAAGACACGCCGGCGCCGGCCGCTCCTCCCAATCCTCCAGCGGCGCGAAGTTCCGCTGGATCACCGGGCGCGAGTCGCATGACAAAGAACCCGATTAAAGTGATCCCAATAAAAGTGGGAATCATCAACAAAAATCGCTGTAGCGCGTAGGATGCCATCTCGTGATGCTCTAATTCGCCGTCAGTTTTTGGCCGTACTTTTGTTCAGTTGGCGGGACCCACCAATCGATGGGCCGGAGCCCACCGGGCAAAACCTCGACGCCATGGATGCGGCGCTGGACCGCCGCGACGGATTTACCGACAAAAAGGAATGTGTACGGTTGCTCGTCGCTCAGAATCTTTTGAAACTCACGGTAGAGTTCGATTCGCTTCTGGGGATCGAACTCGCGGCGATACTGCTCGAGAATTTGATCCACTCTGGCATTTTTATAGCCGATATGATTCGAGCCTTTGTTGGCCGCTTGGGAGGAGTGCCAAACCTGGTAAGCATCCGGCTCACTGACAGACATAGCCCAGCCTAAAAGCACTGCGTCAAACTTCCGGGCTTTCACATCTGCCAGGAAGATGGTCCAATCGATTTCCCGCACGGCGGCCGCAATTCCGTATTTCCTGAGCTCATCTTGTAAAACGAGCGCGACACTCTTACGCGTGGTATTGCCCGAATTGACTTTGATCTCGAAACGAAATGGAACTTTTTCACCGTCAATCGCTTTATCCAGGATTCCGTCGCCGTCCGTATCGCTCCAACCGGCCTCCTTTAAAAGCTCAAATCCCTTTTTCGGGTCATAGGGATAACTTGGAAGAGTTTTGTCGTATTCCGGACGAAAAAAATAGATGGGGCCTTCAACAACTTCACCCAGGCCGAAGAGAACGGTCGTCACCATCTGTTTTCGATTGGTGAAATAGGTCATAGCCTTTCGGACCTGCTTGTCCCGAAAAATCGGGTGATTGTTGTTCCAGCCGATGTAGCTATAGTTCGGCGCGAAATACTCATGTTTTTGAAAGTCTCCTTTGAACCTGTCGCTGCTCGTTCCGCGTACATGCTGAATCGGCGTGAGTCCCATCTCGTCGAGCCCGCCGCTTTTTAGGGTTACTAGGGCAGCATCCACATTGTTGATAATCCGGTACTTGTAACGGTCCAAAAAGGGCTGATCGACACCTTCTTTTCCGTAACCCCAATAGTTTTGATCTCGAATCAACTCGATCTCACGACCCGTCTTCCAGCTGCCAAATTGGTAGGGACCGCTGCCCATGGGATTACGGCTGTAGTTCTTATTGAACTCGTCGGCGAACTTCTTTATCGCCGAAGGTAATTGATCGGTAGGCTTTTGCAGGTCGGCCAGGGTTACATCTTTCAGTACGTTTGTCGGATCATAATAATGGCGCGGTAACACGTCGATGCCACCGAGGACGCTCTCATTGAGGAAGTATGGCTCCTTGATGGTAAACCGGACTGTGTAAGGATCGACGAGTCGAGCATCAACCACAGAGTCAAAATAGACGCGCAGAAACGGCGCATTGACCAGCGGGCATTTGATCGCCTTGATGCTAAACAGCACGTCTTCGCCGGTGAGCGGTCGTCCATCTTGGAAACGAGCATCGCGACGAACGATGAAGGTGTAGCTAAGCTTGTCCTCGGAAATGATAGGCCGTGCCGCGGCGATTAGAGGCTTCAGTTCAAGCGTTCGGGGATCACGCGTCAAGAGACTTTGAAAGATGTTCTGAAGAATCTCACTCGCAGCAGCATCGTTACTGGTTAGCGGATTGAGCTGTTCGGGGTCGCTGAGACTATGCGTAACCAGCCAGTCACCGGTGGTCGGCGTGTTGGCTTCATGCTTGGCAACCGCCGGGAGGGCGCCGCGCTTTTCGGTGTCGGCCGTTTCTTCACCTCTGCATCCGATCAGCAGGAGCAGAGATAGGACCAATCTCCAACTTCCTCGCCGCATCCTGAATTCAGCCGCCGATCGCCTCGATCGGTAGCTCTTTCACGTTTGCCGGCTTTTCCTGAGAAAACAGATCGGCCGGTAGCGAGGCATTTAACTCCGGCTCTTGGTAGCGGATTTCCAGCTTTTTGCGTTGCAGGGGCGCTTCCACGAGAATGGTCGATGGGAAAAGACCGGAAGGCGTTGAGACGTAATCGGCAAACTGGGCTCTGACTTCAACGGCGCCAGCGCCGTTGAATCGTTCCCATTTAGTCGGAACCGGTTGTTCCGATTCGAAGGCCAAAGCATCCTTCTTCTGGCCATTGTGAGAGAAGATCAGTGAATTTCCCTCCTGTCGCTGGGGCGCACTCACGTCGACGGGCGGCAAGCCCACCAGCAGGGTCGTGATTTCGTCCAGCTCCAATGGAATTTTCGTGTAGCGGAACAAGTTCGCCTTTGAGCGTTGCCCGCGCACGTAGATGCCTTCGCGGGGATGATAACCGACGATTTCTTTGTCATTAACGGTAACGATCAGGATAGATCCCAGAAAACTCAGGGTTTCCAAACGCAGTCGATCCGGTCGCTGCACGAGGACCGCTTCTTGGAAGCCGCTTCTGCCATCGGGCCCAGAGTAGTCGACACGCGCCAACGCTCGGAGCGAGCGAACCTGCTCCCGCCGCTGGCCGAGTGACTTGATCAGCTCACTGGATTCCCATTCTTTGGCGGGACCCGTGGGTGCGGGAGGTGCGACGATCGCAGCGCAGCCCGCCAAGCCCAACGCCATTGCCGCGAAAAGAACCGTGGTCAAATGGCTCGGGCGGGCGAACGTGCCGCGCGGGGTTGCCGGTTTCAAATCTTCTTCTCCAAGCGCTGAATCTTCTCGCGGATTCGCTTGATCTGATCGTCTTCTTTCGATGCCTTGAGCGCCTCGCGATAACGGGCGATAGCTCGATCGGGCTTGCCGACCTTCTCATAGGCGTCGGCGAGATGTTCGGTGATGGTGGGATCGTCCGCGGTAATCTCCACGGCCCGCTCCAACTGTTCTACGGCTCTCGGGTAGTCACCTTTCTGAAAATAGACCCATCCCAGAGTATCGATGTAAAAGCCGTCATTGGGTTCGATCTTGAGCGCTCGCAGGACCAAATTTTCAGACTCATCCAGCTGCACGCCCATCTCGGCCCACGTGTAAGCCAGATAATTCAAAGCCGGAGCGTTCTGGGGATTCAGCTCGATCGCCTTTTTCAAGTTGGCGATGGATTTTTCTTTGTTCTTGGCTTCATCGTAGAGGGCGCCCAGCTGAAAATGAGCCTGATCGTTCTTGGGATCGAGCACGATCACTCGTTCCATGGAATGGATCGCTTTGGGATAGTCCTTCGCCTTCCGATAGAGAGAAGACAGAAAGGCGTAAAGTTCCTTCCGGTCGTTTGTCCGTAGCAAAGCCGGTTGCAACGCATCGATCGCTTTCTGCGTTTGCTCCTGCCGATCGTACAGATAGGCGACCTGAAAGCGCGCATCGACGAACAAGTCACTCTTTTCGGAAATGCGCCCGAACTCTTCCAAGGCCCTGTCGTCCGACTTGAGTTCCGCGTAAGCGGCCCCCAGATAAAAGCGCGCCCGATCGTTCTCAGGATCCCCGGCGAGCACCAAGTTGAATTCCATCGCCGCACGTTCGAAATCGCCCTTTTCAAAGAAAATCAGCCCAATCTTGATCCGGGTCTCACGCGGGTCCGCTTCAGCGCCCTTCAGCTTTTCGAACTGATTCAGCGCTTCGTCCAACTTGTTCTGGCCGACGTAGAGTTCACCCAAACGTTTGCGCGCCCAGACGTTTTGCGCGTTGACCTGAAGTAATCGCTGGTAGGTCTGAATGGCGTCCTCGGGTTTGCCTTCAAGCTCGTAAACTAGAGCCAAATCCATCAGCACCGCCTCGGATTTGGGGTTGAGCTCCAATGCTTTCCGATAGCTCTGCTCGGCAGCGAGATAAAGCTTGCTTTTCGCCCGGACGCGCCCCAGATAATAATGGCCCAATACGGAATTGGGCTCGAGCTTCAGAAGCTCTTCCAGGCTCGCTGTGGCGTTGGAGTAGTCCTCGACCTGGAGGTAAAGCGCTCCGAGATAAAGCATCGCCTCCTGGTTCTTGGGGTCGAGCTTGAGAACTTCCTTGTACTCTCTCAGTCCCTTTTGATTTTCACCCAGCGAAGAGTAAAGTCCCGCGAGCAGCAGGTGGTTCTCGACGCTTTTCGGCTCCAAGCTAGTCGCGGTCTCCGCTTCCACGAGAGCCTTCTTCAAATCTCCCTTTCTCAGGTAAAGCGTGGCCAGCCGAAACCGCAGAAAGGCATCCGAAGGGCTAGCCTGAGCTGCCGCTTCGAACTCCTTGAGAGCGTCTTCAAAGTTGCCTTCGGCGAGCAGGAGTTGGCCCTTGAGGAAGTGATTTAGCCCGCTCGCTTCCGCAGGAATTTCGATCTTCTTATCACCCTTAAAAGGGGCTTCGGGAGACCAGACGAGCCCGTGCGGGGGTGGCTTAATTTCGGGGGCCGCAGAGGCGCAACCGGACAAAATTACGAGGAAAATGACCCTCCGGATGAAGCCTGTCGCCATCACTTAAAAGGGTTAACACACTACCCAGAGACGGTCAACGTAGCGCACGCGAACTTCATTCGTTGTCACGATTGTGTTAGTTTTTTTTGCAATGATACAGCAGGATCTTTGTTTGCGGCCAGGCGCCTAAGCTTATGACAGCAAAATCACACGACCAGATCGAAAGCGAAATTCTTGAGCTGCGCCGCGAGCTCGAGAGGCATAACTATCAATATCACGTCATGGACGATCCGCTGATCAGCGACGCGGATTATGACCGCCTTTTTCGCCGCCTGGTTGAATTGGAAAAACAATATCCGGAGTTCGCCTCTACGGACTCTCCGACGCAGAAGGTCGGCGCCCCGCCGTTGGATAAATTCAGAACCGTGCGCCACACGGTGCCCATGTTGTCACTGAACAACGCCATCGATCGAGAAGAAATGGAAGAGTTCGACGACAGAATTCGACGTTTTCTCAAGAGCGTCGAGCCGATCGAATACGCCGTAGAACCGAAGATTGACGGGGTCGCTGTGGAGCTCGTCTATGATCACGGGCGTTTCGTCCTCGGATCGACCCGCGGGGATGGAATCAACGGCGAGGATATTACACTCAATTTGAAAACTATTCGCTCTATTCCCCTGGCGTTGCGCCAAGGGGACCGAAAAACGCCGCAACGACTGGAAGTTCGCGGTGAGGTTTTTCTTTCCCTGAAAGCCTTTCAGCAAATGAACCGCGAACGAGAAGAAGCAGGGCACCCGGTCTTTGCCAATCCGCGCAACGCGACTGCGGGGTCCTTGAAACAGTTGGATTCGACGATCACGGCAAAACGGCCCCTCGACATCTTCTTTCATGGGGCGGGAGCCGTCACTGAAGTCAGCTTCGGAAGTCATCTGGAATTCCTAAAAGCGCTCCAGGATTGGGGCTTAAAGCCGGTGCCCTTCGCGCGCACTTTTCATGGCATGGACGAAGTGCTTCGGCATCGCGCTGAACTGGAGGCTCGGCGCGAAGCGCTGCCCTACGAGATCGATGGCTTGGTCGTAAAGGTCAACAGCACCGAACTCCAACGGCGCCTTGGTCAAATCGCACGCTCGCCGCGTTGGGCCATCGCGTACAAGTTCAAACCCCGCCAGGCCACTACTCGCATTCTCGACATTCAACCCCAAGTCGGTCGCACCGGCACTTTGACCCCGGTCGCGAGCCTGGAAGCGACCCCCATCGGCGGTGTCATCGTTAAAAGCGCATCACTGCACAATATGGATGAAATCGAGCGTAAAGACATTCGCATCGGCGATACCGTGGTCGTTGAACGGGCCGGCGACGTCATTCCCTATGTCGTAGAGGTGTTGACCGACAAACGGACCGGCAAGGAGCGCCAATACGCCATGCCCGATCGCTGTCCTGTTTGCGGCGGAACCGTCTTTCGCGAAGAAGGCGAGGCCGCCTACCGCTGTATCGGCATTTCTTGCCCGGCGAAGCTCAAAGAAAGTCTTAAATTTTTCGGCTCACGAGGGGCTATGGACATCGAAGGACTTGGCGAAAAGCTCATCGACCAGCTGGTAGAACGCGGCTTGGTAAAAGACATCGCCGATCTCTACAGCCTACGCAAAGAAGAACTGGCGAACCTGGAACGCATGGCGGCGAAATCCGCGCAAAATCTTCTCGACGCTTTGGAGCGCAGCAAAGACGCGCCGCTGCCGCGCGCTTTAACGGCTCTGGGGATTCGCCACGTCGGCGAGGCCACGGCGAAGCTGTTGACGGAGCATTTTGGCGACTTGTCGTCCATGATGGAGGCTACGGAGGAGCAATTGAGGGAGGTTAGAGAGATCGGTCCACAAGTTGCCAAGAGCATCGCTCAATTTTTTGCGCAGCAGCAAAACCGAAAGGTTATCGAAAAATTGTTGCAAGCGGGTGTCCGCTTTCGCAGCGAACCCAGCAAGGAAGGAACGCTCACCGGCTCTACGTTCGTCCTCACCGGTGGTTTAGAGACCCTGTCGCGGGTGGAAGCACAGAAAAGGATAGAGGCTTTGGGCGGGCGCGTGAGCTCTAATGTGAGCGGCAACACGACTTACGTTGTGGCCGGTGCGGCGCCGGGATCTAAGCTCAAGAAGGCAAAAGAGCTGGGGGTCCGAATCCTGGACGAAAAAGAGTTACTGAAGATTCTCACGGCGTGACTAGTAGCGGTCACGACGTGGAGGTCGGCCGCCAGCACCGCCTTCGCGTGGTCCACGCGGCTCTTGTGGCCGCGCTTCGCTAACCACAATATTGCGGCCTTCGAAATCCGTACCGTTCAAGGCTTTGGTCGCCCGCTGGGCCTCATCGTCAGAACTCATCTCGACAAAACCGAACCCTTTGGATCGGCCGCTAAACTTGTCGGTGATGATTCTGGCGCTGATGACGGAACCATGCTGCGCAAAGTGTTGCTGGAGTTTTTCTTCCGTAATCGAGTAGGGAAGATTCCCAACGTACAACTTAGCTCCCATCGTCGCCCTCCTTGTTGGATCAGTACAGTAGTTATCTCGGGATCGACTTATCCAAAGGGCAGGGCCTCAAACGGGTTTCGGCAAAGGGAACCATTCTCTCGGCACGCTCTTCGGTAAAAGGACCCTTACCAGCCGGCGTAAGCCTACCTAAGTCGGCGGGAGTTTGTCAAATCTTCGTCGGTGGTGTTCTACGATTGCGGCCGGGGGGACCTGTGCGCTAAGTAAGGAGTGTAGCTGATATGGAATCACCGCATCGGCAGCCGGGCCGCGTTCATCTCAAAATCGAAGGCCGGGTCCAAGGTGTTTACTTCCGCGCTTCGACTGTCAATCAGGCTCGACTGCTAGGACTAACCGGCTGGGTCATGAACTGCTATGACGGCTCAGTTGAAGCAGTGGCCGAAGGCACTCGCGCCAACCTCGAAAAACTGGTGAGCTGGTGCCGGCAGGGTCCGCCGGGTGCTGCAGTGGAGCAAGTTCATGCTGAATGGAGCGATGCGAGACATGAGTTTCGGGAGTTCCGCGTCAGACGATGAAACGACTCTGTGAGACCAGCCGATCGCAACGACAAAACCCCGGAAACCAAAGTGAAGCGGCCAAGATCCTCGACGTGGATCGCCCCCCGCTTTACCGCAAGCTAGAGGAATACAAAATCAAGTCGTAGTGCCACCGCTCTGCACCAGGGCTAAACGATATATTTCTTTTTTGGAGTAGCCGAACTTCTCCCCTAAAATTTCGGCAATTTCCTTTACCCTCATTCCCTTGTTCTTGAGCTTACGGATCTCCGCGTTGATTTGATCTTGCGAAATCTCGGATTGTTCCTGTGACCCGCTCACTAGCAGCGTTAGCTCTCCTCTAATTTCCCGATTGCGAATTTGCTCGGCCACTTCGTTCAGACGGCCGCGCAGGAATTCTTCGTGAATCTTGCTGACCTCGCGCGCCACTACGATCTCACGATCTCCCAAAATCTCGATCAGGTCATTCAGCGTCTCGATGAGTCGATGAGGCGCTTCGTAAAATGTTAGGGTCCGTCCTTCGCCGCTTAGAGTGCGCAACCGCTCTCTCCGTTCCTTTCTCTTGGCTGGCAAAAAGCCCTCGAAAACAAAACGATCCGTCGGAAGCCCGCCGGCACTGAGGACCGCCGTTAGCGCACACGCCCCTGGAATTGGGAACACCCGAATTCCGCCTCGGAGGGCTTCAACAACCAGCCGATAGCCCGGATCGGAAATGACCGGTGTTCCCGCATCCGAGACCAGCGCAAGGTTGTTACCGTGTGTCAAACGACCTACTAATTGGCGCGCTTTGGTTTTTTCATTGTGCTCATGATAGCTCGTCAGCGGCGTCACGATACCGTAATGGTTTAAGAGAATCCGGCTGCGACGCGTGTCCTCGGCGGCAATAAGGTCCACTTCCTTGAGCACGCGCAACGCCCGTAGCGTGATATCCTCGAGGTTGCCGATCGGGGTGGCGACGATGTACAAACTGCCGGGACCCATAGCGGGATAGAATTTGCCAGAAGAGCCACGAGAAGCAAATTTTTACGAAACTAACATAGAGAACGAGACACTTGCAATTTCGCCGATGGGAGCCTAATGATGATCTTGACTCGGCAGCTATTACGAAATCGCAAGCCGCCGCGTCGGAAAGCCAGTATGACGACACCAGCGCTTATTTTCGGTCAGGATCTGTGACCCTACACTTCGGGAGCCCGTGAGGATTTCTCCCGACGCAAGGTCCCGTTCGAGTACGTCAACGTTCTGCAAGACGAGCAAGGTCTCCAGCGCATGCTGAAGTATTCGAATGGTCGCCGCCAGATCCCGGTGATCGTAGAAAACGGCAAGGTCACGATCGGCTTCGGCGGCAGCTGAGAGGTCTAAACAGCCGACGGCGTCGGCTCCGTCTTTCAGGCTCCACCGCGACAGGCATTCGGCAATTTTACGCACCGGGCCTGATCATTCCCTACAGAACGATCATCGGCCTCATGCCTTCATCAATCTCAGATGCGCAATCTGCGGCGGGCAGTTAATGCGAATCGGGAGCCCGGTAATTCCCACTCCCCGGCCAACAAACAGACTTCCAGCTTTGGGATCTTCTTCTGTGATTTTCGCGGCGCGGGGCAAGCGGAACAGGCCCTCCGCATAAGGGGTTAGAAAGCTCGCGATGGACAAGCTGTCGGGCCCCGGAAGCAATTTGACCTGGCCACCGTGGTAATGGCCCGAAAGGACGAGATCGACCCTCGAGCGCACAGCCGCCGGAAAGATCTCAGGCCGATGAGAAAGCAAAATTTTTACCTCTGCTGGATTTTTCTGTTCGACCGCTAGGGCGCGCGGCAAATCGGGGTGACCCCGCATCAGATCATCGATGCCGAGGAGCGCGATCTTGGAATCACCCACCCGAAGCGTGCTGGAATCATTCTGTAAGGTCTGAATCCCTTTCTCAGCGAAACCTCGGGTTAGACTGGCGACTGCGCCCGCATGAATGTCGTGGTTACCCAAGCAGGCAAAAACACCGTAACGAGCTTTAAGCCCCGCCAAGGTCGCAACGCACGGACCTACCTCATCCTGATTGCCTGTCACAAAGTCTCCGGTAAGCGCGATCACGTCCGGTTGCAGCCGGTTCACCGCCTCCACGTATTGCGCCAGCTCTTCCGGAGGCATAAAGGGGCCCGCGTGAATGTCGGTCAATTGGACAATGCTCAACTGAGCAAGCGCGGATGATAGGCCGCTTATATGAATGTCAAAATACTCCAGCTCAAAGCGGCGGCGTTCCACTAGCACCCCGTAACCGGACACCATAAACGGGGCCGCCACCGCCATCCCCAGTCCCTTGCGCAGAAAATCGCGCCTGTGCGGATCCGGAGGAGCCACGGGCGCGCTTTTTGGACATAGAATAAACCGCCGAAACAAGTTATAACCGAACAGCATGACGGCGCATCCGACAGAGCCCACCCACCAGATCGAGGACGCACTAAGCAGGCCGCGGACGAACTCGGAATAACGCAGATCCCCGTAAAGGCCGAAAAAGGCTCGCCAGGCGATAGGAAGAAACATCAAAATGAAAAACCATGCCGACAAGCAAATAAGATTTCGTCGCCATCGGACATGATGGACCCGCTGTTGCACATACTTCCGCAACGCACTGAAAAGATACAGTTGGACCGGCACCGAAATGAGCAGGAACAACACAAAAATGCCACCGCGAAGCAAAGTCATGAGCGGCTATTATAGCGGTTTGTTCTGAGACAAAACAGGGCCATGGCGTTGACAAAAATTATTTCAGAGTCGCTCGTTGCAAAGATCCGAGCCGCCTTCGGGCCGAGCACGGAGGTGGTTTTGCTCTCTTCACTCGCGGGAGACGCCTCGAGCCGGCGTTATTATCGCGTCCAGCTGACCGGTCCCCAAGCTCCACCCTCGGTCATCGTCATGGAAGTCCCCGCTGGCCTTTCATTGCCTCTTTCCTCGGAGGAGCTGGCCATTTTTAAGCAAGCCCCAAAAGAATTGCCCTTTCTGAATCTGCACCGTTTCCTAACCGCTATTGGCGTCCGAGTGCCCCGGCTTTTCGGCCAATGGGAAAGTGAGGGGGTCCTGCTCTTGGAGGACTTGGGCGACACGGCGTTGTGGGACCGAGTCCAAGGTCTCACAGAATCTGAAATTCTGTCATGGTACCAGAAGGCCATCGACGAACTCTTGGTGCTGCATATCTCCGGGACCCGCTCGCGCGATGATTCTTGTATCGCCTTCCAACAGCGGTTCGATTTCCGCCTCTACATGTGGGAATTCGATCACTTTATCGAATACGGTCTGATTAAAAGACCGCACAGCCGAGTGTCTCATCGCACAACTGAGGAATTGCGACGCGCTTTCACGGAGATCGCCCGGCGGCTCGAAAACCATCCTGCTTGTCTAAATCATCGAGACTATCATAGCTGGAACCTGATGATTCATAACGATGCCGTCGCTGTGATCGACTTCCAGGACGCGCTGCTCGCGCCGCCGCAATATGATCTAGCTTCCCTGTTGAATGATCGTGTGACAGACAGCATCATCCAGCCGAACCTCGAAAATCATCTGCTTCGCTATTACATTGCCCAGCGAGCCGAAAGGGAAAAGTACCCGGTCAGCCAGGACGAGTTTTTTGAAATTTACTTACTGTCGGCGATTCAAAGAGACCTGAAGGTCGTCGGCCGCTTCTATTATCTCGATATCGTGAAAGGTAAGCCCGGTTACAAAAGGTTTATTCCCGCAACGGTCGGGCGACTGAAACGCAACCTCGCGCGCTTGCCGCAAACGGAAGGGCTCCTCCCCATCCTTACGGAGCACTTCGAGGAAATGCGATGAAGGCGATGGTCTTCGCCGCTGGCCAGGGCCAGCGGTTACGGCCGCTCACGGACAAAATACCGAAAGCCCTCGTGCCGGTGGCGGGCCGCCCGATGATCGATTACCCGCTCCTCCTCCTGCGTTACTACGACATCCGTGAGATCATCATCAATTTACATCACCTGGGCGAACAAATTGAGGCTTACCTGGGTGACGGCGCAAGATTTGGATTGAACATCAATTATTCGAAAGAGCAACAACTCCTAGACACCGGCGGTGGCCTTCTCAAGGCCAAATCATTTCTCCAGGAAGGACCGTTTGTCGTCATCAATACGGACGTATTGATCGATTTGCCGCTGGCTGAGGTCATGGCATTTCACCAACAAAAGCAGGCGGCGGCAACGCTGGTTTTGCGGTCCGATGAACTGGCCGAGCGGTTTGGTTCAATGGATATTGATTCGGAAGGACGCATCGATAGATTCCTGCACGCCAACAGACCGACTGCGTCTTCGATCGCGGGCACGAAGCTCATGTTCACAGGCGTGCAAGTTCTCGAGTCTGACGTCTTCAGTTGTATGCCAACCAATGAGGGTCCGCAGAAATTCAGCACGACCAAGGACATCTATCCCAGGATGCTGATTGAAGAGAGACGGCTATATGGCTTTCGGTTCGAAGGCTTCTGGCAGGATCTTGGAACACCAGCTCGGATCAAAGAAGCGGAGGAGAGCCTAGCCCAAGGTAGGGCTAGGCTCCATTACCTGGAGTGAACGAAGTCGCTCTATTTCTTCTTTGGTTGTCCCGCTGTGACAACACCACAGGCAGCTCGATCACCCGCATTCCCAGCGGGGTCAGTCGTATCGTCGTCAACGCCTGCATGGATCACGAGGGCACTGCCGTCAGCGTCCAAAACCGACGTGGCGCCAGCCTTAAGCGTGATCCCATCGGTCAAGGTTTCGTAACGTCCAGAACCATCCTTGGCAACGTACATGTTTGGAAGATCGCCCGCATGGGGGCCATCCGAACTCTTCAGGCCATGCTTTTTCTGCCCCGGGTTGAAATGGGCTCCCGCGCTATTGAAGGCCGGCGCCTCGCACTTTCCCACCGCGTGAACGTGGATGGCGTGCAAACCAGGAGTTAGCCCTTTGACCTGCAGCTGAATCACCACGCCGCCGGTTACTTCACGCAAAGTGGCCGTACCGACGGTCTTGCCGTCACCGGTTTTGAGCTCCGCGTAAGCGCGGGATTGTTCTTGGGCAGTGCCCCCCGACGCGAGCAAGAGAACGAACCCAATTGCCAATATAAAAGCTTTTCTAGTCATAGGATTTGTTCCTCCTCCGACTTGTGCTTGAGTCATAACAGTTCTTTTCTTCGCCCTCAACAAAGTTAAAGCCTAGGCAGCATCGCTCTACGAAAATTCTCAGGACAGTTTTCCCAACGATCCGTTTCATCCTGCTATCTTCGTTTCTCGCATCTCGTTTGCGGCACCCATGACCGTATGTTAGTTTCAGTTTCGATCAGAAAACCATGGCTTCGCTGGCGTTTTATCTACCCACAGTGGTCTGCATATCTCTCCTGGGCGGGTTCTTGCCGCTCTTGAGGGAACTTTCGCAAAAAGCGCTGGCCCTGCTGTTGAGCTTCAGCGCGGGCGTTTTGCTTGGCGCCGTTTTTTTTCACATGCTGCCTGAGACCGGCAGAATTCTTAACGATAACATCGGCTGGCCGATTCTAGCTGGTTTTCTGTTAATCTTCGTCATGGAGCGTTTCGTCTTTGTCCATGCCTGTGAGGAGCGTGAGTGTGATATCCATCAAATGGGCATTCCGGCTTTCCTCGGCATCTCTCTTCACAGTCTGCTGGACGGCATCGCACTGGGCGCGGGTCTGATTCTGCCGCAACTGGGTCCCGTGGTGCTACTGGCGGTCATTATCCATAAGGTGCCTGATAGTATGTCTATCTCTTCCATTCTGCTATCTGCGGGATGGCAACGGCGCAAGATTGCCATTCTCAATCTGCTTTTTTCGCTGACGACTCCGGTGGGCGCTCTGTTCGCCTATTTATTTTTCCGGGCCCTCTCGCCGGACAATGTCGCGATCGCTCTCGGGATTTCCGCCGGGACTTTTTTGGCCATCGCCACTGCCGACATCCTCCCGCAAGTCCACCGCATCGAAGAGCGTAATCCGATGACTCTCGTTTTTCTGCTCGGCGGCCTGACCGTCAGCTGGCTCGGGCGGATCGTTTCATACTAACTTCAAAGGCCGGGCATCTTTTCAAGAAAGATGGATCGGTGCCGGACCCGGTGATCTCGCTATAGTTGGTATTTTCCGGCCGTAAAATTGCTTCGTATCCTGAGCGTATCCGCAAGAACGCGTAGATAATCGAACGAGCGAACGTGGCTTCTGTCATCGTTCACCCAGTGGGCGGGAACTATACCGATCTTGCAATCGAAGGCGCGCGCGAGAGCTAAAACCTCAATGTCAAATCCCCAACCTTCAATCACGGTTTGAGAAAAGATACGTTCCGCCACTTCTGCGCGAAAGGCCTTAAAGCCGCATTGGGTATCCCAGATCCCGCGAACGACAAGAAGCTGGACGACGAGATTCCCGGCGTGTCCAATCAACCGTTTATACCAAGGCTGAGAAACCGACTGCTGCGCGTCGCGTACATCTTTCGAATCCCGCGACGCGATGGCGAGATCGTAACCTTGGTCGAACAACACCTTCATTTTTTCGAAATGCGCAATATCCGTAGAGTTGTCCGCGTCAGTAAAGAGACGCAGGCGACCTGAAGCTTTAAGCATTCCTTCTTTGACCGTAAAGCCCTTACCGCGATTGACTTGCCGATCAACGATCCTCAGGTTTTCAATTCGGCCGGATAACGCCTGCACTACATCGCGCGTGTTGTCAGTCGGACCGTCTAGAACAACCAGGATCTCGTAGCTGGATGAATTGCCACCGAGATACTCCTGGAGCCTCTCCAGGGTCTTGGAGATTCTCTCGGCTTCGTTATAGGCCGGCACAATCACGGAGAGGTCGATGTCTGTAGAAACCATGGGAATGTTGATCTTTTGCCTGGCTATACATCATTTTATGCCGACTCTTGCCGGCCGACATACCATTCGGGATAACAGGGCCGTTCGGTATGGCCCGGATCGAATATAAACCCCTGGCCGTCCTATGAAAGTCCTTAGAGGAACCGATGCAAAAACCTTAATATACCTTGATCTACGGCGGACCGATGATGGCTGGTGGCTGCGGTGGCGGCCAATATGGCGCGGCGATTCGCGACATACCAGTCATAGCTTTCCACGAACATCTCGTTATTCGAGTAGCGCGGCGACCACCCTAGCTTATTGTGTGCCTTCGAGCAATCGAAGTAGATCGATCGGCCATACATGAGATGGTAATCCGCTAACGGCGAGATTCTCAGAGCCGAGCATACCTTCATAGCTGCCGCAATAGGTCGCAGCGGCAGAGATTTCACCGCGGAGCCCGTGGCCGCATGCCGGCAGAGGTACTCCAGCACCTCTCGCATGGTCCCGAACCTGTCCGTGCCGCAGTTGAAGGCATCGGGGCCGTTCATCATGCTCGCTAGAATACAGGCTTCGGCGAGATCATCGGCATGGACGAACTGGTAGATGTTTTTCCCGTCGTTAAGTACCGGAATATTCTTGCCCTGATAAATCCACTCGAAGAGGATCTGGAAGATTCCCAGTCGGCCATGACCCATGATAGTCCGGGGGCGGACGATAGAAACGTCCATACGTTTCCGGACGTAGTCCCAGCACACCGCCTCTCCGGCCAGTTTCGCTCTGCCATACTCCTCTATCGGGGTGGGCGCGGTTTCCTCCGTCACCGGATTTGACTTAGGCATTCCATAGACCGCGCTCGATGAAGTGTAGATCACCTTCTTCACCGCGCGCCGCGCACACGCCTCCAGCAAATTTGTCGTGCCGTCGCGATTGACGCTCCAGAACAACCGTTTGTTCCTCGCCAGCGGCACTTGCGCCACGTTGTGAAAGGCGACGTCGATTCCATCACATGCTCTAAGGACAGCCTCAGCATCACGGATATCTGCTCGCACGACGTCAATCTCGGGATTGTTGCCGCTGGGTAGATTGATGTCCAAAATACGGACGAAATAGCCCTGCTCCAGGAGTCTGCTTACAAGCCGCTCGCCGAAATACCCTGCTCCTCCGGTAACCAGAGCTTTCATGATGGCTGTTCGGAACGGATGGTGGAAACGACGGTTGGCCTCCGGCAAGGAATCCGTGCTGAAGGGCGCTTCGCCATAGCCCAAGTAAGGTTAGTGAGGTTCATGATTTTGATCCAAGACATCATAATCAAAGACCTTTGCCGAAATGGAGCGCATTTCGGCGTGCCAGCGCCATGATCGTTCCTTGTGGATTGACTCCCGGCGCTGTGCAGAGAAGGCTAGCATCATTAACGAATAGATTCTTATGTCCGTGGACCTGCCCGAACGAATCCACGGCGGTAGCATCCGCCACCTGTCCCATTGGGCAGGACGAAAGGAGGTGAAGGGTAGTCAGGGTGGTACGGTCGCGCGGAAGCTCTGAAGGTATTCCTGCTAGCTCCGCTTCGCTTCTCAAAACCGGCAGTCCGGCGATGCTAGGGCACAGATGAGTCGCTCCGGCCGCAAAAATCAGGCGACACAAATAGACCAACGCGGTGGAGAGGGATCGCATGTCCTGAGTGCTCAACGAATACCGGACGAGTGGCGCCCGCGAAAACGGGACGTTGCGCACGACACCGGTGTTGGGGCCAATGATCATCGCGTAGTAGATGGCCATTCGCCGCCACAAACATCGTAGGTCTATCCCCGCATCTGGATGGTCCGTCATCGCAAGCGCGAGATACGGCAGGGATGAGATCGAGCATCCCATGGTGATGCGAGGCCAGAATTCCTTGACTTGCTGTGCCGGGACGTCAGCGTATTCGCTGTTGACTTGATCTTCAAACACCGCCGCAACTTTGATCATAGGGTCCAGGGCAAGGGTATTGCCGATGTTCTTTTTAATCCCGCTGCGGCGCAGCAGAGCCGGTGTTCCCACGGCGCCGCAACAGACAAAGACAGCTTCCGCGTCAATGGTGAGCGCTCGACCTTCTTGAACGGCCTGGACCTGCCAGTGAGCACTGGCCCACTGTAGTTTCTCCGCCCGTACGGTCGAAACTAGCCGACAACCAGCAAGCTGTGCGGACGGGATAAAGGTCTCAGTCATTGATCGCCGTGTGCCCCGTGCCACGCCGTCTGCGGTGGATACCTGCGAATATTTGAACCAGCGCGGCACCTCCATTGTCTTCCAGCCGAGACGTTCGGCGCCGATCTTCATCTTGACCGATGGGGCGGGTGGACGGCCGGGATTCAACTGCACGCCTAGGGCTGACTCGCACGATTCGAAATGCGGGACAAGGTCCGCCTCTTCCAAATGTCGCACTGCGAACCGGTCACGCCAAAGTTGCAGGATCTCGGGCGGAGTGCGGTGATATAAGCCACTATTGATCTCGCTGCCGCCACCCACACAACAGGCCTCCACAAACGGCACCCTAGGCGCACCGAGGGCGGGATTAAGGCCACCACACCGGTACTTCTGGCGCATTTCCTCGATGCTGAAAGGCGGGCATGAGGCGAGGCTAAGGTGCGGCCCTTCTTCGAGCATCACAACGTCAAAGCCCTGCGCCGCTAAAGTCGCCGCGGTCACGGACCCGCCCGGACCCGAGCCGATCACAGCCACCTGACATCGGATGCTTTCAGCCATGGTCCAGCGGGCTTTTCGCTTCACTGCCGCGCCGCGAGTACACAGCGAGCACGGTCAGACTGGTATAGAACCTTATGAGGTCCCGGCTTGGACCGAAGCTCGAACGACGCCAGATCGATATCTGGAGCTGGCGCTGTTGCCGCGGCCTCTTGTAAAACAGGGAACCATCGAGCAACAGACGGCTGATTCCAAACACAGCCGTGGCGACCAGAATGGGTCGACTGAGAAACGGTGGCATTTTCTGCAACTGTTCCAAAACGAAGTGGGTAACGTCATCATGCGCGGTCATCGAATGGTCCCCTGTGGCCGTGTCATGGGCGGCGGCGATGGCATCACAGAGTGCGGCAATGGTATTCGATAAATACGATCCCATTACGTCAAGGCAGGAACGACGTCAGATCAAACGTTGCAGCCAACAACACCAGAACGGCCAAAAGTGCCGCTCCGTAGGTAGAAGGCGACGTGGCGGTGTACTGGATAGGGTCTTCCGTCAGTTCACCTCTCCTGCAGATTACCCAGAGACGGGTAATGTAGTACAAGAGAATGGGCTGCAAGCCCCACAGGAAAGCTGGACGACGATAGAGTAATTGCACGCTCTCGCTGTTGATGTAGAGCGCAAGGACGAGCGATGATAGGAATCCACTGCACATGCCGGCAATGCATACCGCCTCCAGGTCGGTTGTGACGTACCCGCGTCCTGCCAAAACCCTTTGGTTCTCCTGCCGGTGCTGAATCAAATCAGCGGCTCGCTTGCTGAAGGCGAGACTTAGGAACAAGAAGAATGCGAAGGACAATAACCAAAAGGAGAACGGAATTCCTGTAGCCAGGTGGCCGCCAACAACACGCAGCGTGTAGAGCATCGCCAGAGCGAGCACGTCAACCACGAGAAGGCGCTTCAAATAAAACGAGTACAAAGAAGTAAGCGCAACATACATCATCAGCGCGCTCACGAACGCACCAGGAACGAATGCCGCAATCATTGCGCTCGCTGAAAAACATGCGAGCGCCAGCAGCATGCCGGAACCGATAGACGTACGGCCGGAAGCGAAGGGGCGCTGCTTCTTGGCACTGTGGCGACGGTCCTCCTCGAGATCCAAGAGATCGTTCAGAATATAGGCGGCGGAAGCGGAAAATCCGAATGAAAAAAACGCCAGTGCTGCGCTGCCGGCGACCGACGCATCAAAGATCGTGTGTGATGTGATCGCCGGGACAAAAAGCAGGAGATTTTTTACCCATTGGTAACAACGCATTGAGCGTACGGCGTCCCGCAAGCCGGTCAGTGAAGCCGGAAACACCCGCACCACGTTGCCGCCATCGCGAGCTGCACGTTCGACCCGGCGAGGAGCGTTGACGAGAACCTTATGCCGACAGCCCCGCCAGATCTCCAGATCCGCTCTCGAATTCCCGACATAGTCGAATGTCTGGCCGCACGTTTCAACGATGACCTTGAGTTTGTCTCGCCCTTTTAGATTTCGTCGTCCGTCGCTGGCCAATACCGCGTCGAAAAGGCCGAGCGGTTCCACGAGTGAGCAGGCTTGGCCATATTCGGATCCCGTGGCGAGAATAAGACGCCTGCCGGACGCCTTTTCATTTCTTAGCCAGGCCAATAGTTCCTCGTGCAAAGGCAGCAGCGACAAATCAATCTGAATATGTTGGAAGATTCTGCGCTTCACATAGGCCCGGCCGCTCAGGAGCCAAAGCGGGATCAGGAGAGCGAACCACGGCTTTTGTTTGGCGAGACGTAAGGCGGACTCGAAGGAAAGATCGGTTCGAAGCAGCGTTCCATCGAGGTCCACCACCAATGGAACATTTTCGGGGCGAGAATCGCTGCTCTTACTTTCGCTTTCCGCATGCCCGTATTGAATCATTTTGAGGAACTAGCCTGCCGACGAACTGGCATCAACCACTTCCCAGACCTTCGGCACGCGCCTGCAACCAGAGATCAGTTTCAGCCGCAACATGTAGAATTTCCGCTGCTGCGACGCGCCCTCCAGGCGTGGACAGGACTGGTTTACCATTGGCAAGCTGGGAAAATAGCAAGATATGGACGTACCGGCAAGTCGCCAATGCCGTCTGAGGAAGCCGTTCCGCCTGCCTGCGATCGGCATGAAGCGTCTTTCAAAGTCCGACCGTCGCTATTCGGCGTCTGGATTCTGTGCAGCCAAAACACCTCTCGAAATAGCTCTTGGCTGGCGATAAATGTTGCAGCCATGTTAAATTATGTGCTCTCTTTAGAGCCTTTTGCTAATTGTAGACGATGGCGGAATAAGATTAGGAACCTATACAGAACGCGCGCCGATAGGAAATTTAGCATGCCGGCGAAGTCCAGCCAAAAGAAAAAATTCGGACTTGGGAAGCAAGTACAAGTAGCGCCAGTCCTTTCAGAAAACCGCTGGGCCCAACCGGGACTGCGTTACTGGCCCATCCCTTTGTTAATCGCACTGGTGACTTTTGTTGCTTTTTTGCCGAGTTTGCAAAACGGGTTTGTCAATTGGGACGACGACTCATTTCTGCTCGCCAATCACCATTACCGAGGCCTCGGTTGGGAGCAGCTCCGTTGGATGTTTACCACTTGTTATTTGAGTTCTTGCATGCCGTTGACCTGGGTGACCTACGGGTTGGACTATATTCTATGGGGAACAAACCCGTTTGGATACCATTTGACTAGCCTACTGATTCATGCCGCCAACGCTGTGCTGTTTTATTTTCTTAGCCTGCGGCTGCTTCGTATCGCTTTACGCGACGCTAACCGCCCGCCGGAGCTCCCAACTCAATTGGCCGCTGGATTTTCGGCGCTCTTCTTTGCCGTCCATCCGTTGCAGGTCGAGACGGTCACCTGGATATTAGGACGGGAAATGGCCGTTGCTGGCTTTTTTTTCTTTCTGACCCTGCTTTGCTACCTAAAGGCCGCCGAGAGTGAGGCGAGAGGTAGATCGCGCTGGCACTGGCTGAGCGCGGCCTGGATTCTTTACATGATGTCTCTTCTAGGCAAAGAGGCTGCGATGACTCTTCCCTTCGCGCTTTTGGTTTTGGATGTTTACCCATTGAGACGGCTCGGAGGCGGCCAGGGACGATGGTTCGGCTCGGAGGTTCGCGCGGTATGGTGGGAGAAGATACCATTTCTGTTCTTGACCCTGGCAGCAGGGGTAAGGGCAGTGTTGGGGAAAGAGGGAACGGGAGCTGTGTACCCTATCGCCGGCTATGGTCTGTTGCCCAGATTCGCGCAGGTTCTGTACAGTTTGGCGTTTTATCCATGGAAGACAGTCGTCCCAATCGAACTATCTCCGCTTTACCCGTTTCGGCCGTTCACTGACCTATGGAATTTGCCGTTGCTATTGAGCGGCCTCTTCGTCTTTTCGCTAACCGCAGTCCTTTTTCTTGCTAGGCGTCGTTGGCCCGCCGGCCTGGCGGCGTGGATTTTCTATATGGTGTTACTCGCGCCGCTCAGTGGCATCGTCGCCTTCGGTCCCCACCTCGTTGCCGACCGCTTCAATTATATACCGGGCGTCGGTTGGGCGGCCCTCGCAGGAGCGGGGCTATTTTATTGCTGGCGGCTCTGGGCCAGGGCTCTCTTGACTTGGCGGCAGTCTCAAGTCTGGCACGACTCTGAGAGGCTATGGAGACATGCGCTGGCGCTCGATGAAAGATCGAGTTTTGCCCATAATAACTTGGGCCTTGTGCTCGCCGAGCGCGGCGAATTGCGCGAGGCGATCAACGAATTCCGCCGTGCCGTGCAAATTGATCCGGCGTTCGTCGAAGGCCACAGCAACCTGGGAAATTTTCTCGCCCTGCAGGGTTCGCGCTCAGAAGCGATCGCTCACCTGCGCCAAGCCCTTGAGATTGATCCTGGGTTTGCCAACGCCCATAACACCTTAGGAAATATTATGGCTGACACAGGCCAGTCGGATGAGGCCATTCAGCACTTTCACCAGGCGCTCAAGAGCAACCCGCAATCGGCACTGACGCACTATAACTTGGGACGGGTTCTCGCCAGGCAAGGCGATTTAGAAGCGGCAATAACGCACTGTCACGGGGCGCTAGCGATCAACCCTGACGATGCTGACGTTCACAACAACTTAGGTCTTGTGCTTCTGAGTCAGGGCAGCTTGGAGCAAGCGATAGAGCAATTTCGCGAAGCCCTGCGAATCAATCCGCGCTATGCCAAGGCATACTTCAACTTAGGCAAAGTTTTTGTCCAGCAGGATCGTCTTGAGGACGCGGTGCAGCATTTTCAGCAGGCTCTGCGTCTTCAACCCGGAGTGGCCGAAATCCACGAGAACTTAGCGCGCATTCTGGCCCGTCAGGGCAGGAAAGAAGAAGCGGTTAAGCAGTACGAGGAAGCGATCCGGCTTTCAAAATCACGCTTCAGAGACAGGGCCACCCTCTCTACGGAGCCGTGAGTGGAGCAAGTCGTAATCGGACCTATGGCTTTTCATTCACGCTGTTGACAGGCTGGTAATATTGCCGCAGACCCTGAGCGTGAATATCAAAGATTCGAAATTTTCCTAAATGCCACTTTTGCAGTCTAAAGCGAATCGAAGTCCAAAGGACGGCGAATCCATACTTTACGCTGCGCCGAAAATTGATCGATGAGGCTTCGGGAAAGTAATGGGTAGGGCAAGAGATCTCTCCGATCCTGTATCCGAAATAAACTGCTTGAACCAACATTTCATTGTCGAACGCAAAATCGTCCGAGTTCATCAATAACGGCAACGAGAGCAACACGTTTTTCGAGAACGCGCGATATCCCGAGTGATATTCCGATAACTTGGCGCCTAACATAAAATTTTGCACCAACGTCAGCACGCGATTGGCAAAATATTTGTAAAGGGGCATACCGCCGCTGCGTGCTTTACCGCCTAAAATCCGGGACGCAATGACGACATCGTATACACCGGTGGCGATTAACCCGGCCATCGGCAAAACCAGCCGCGGCTGATATTGATAGTCGGGGTGGAGCATCACGATTACGTCGGCGTCGGTTCGTAGCGCCTCGGTGTAGCAGGTCTTCTGGTTGCGCCCGTAGCCGAAGTTTTTTTCATGAAGAAACACTTTCAAGCCGAGCCGTTGGGCAAACTGCACCGTTTCGTCCTTACTGTTGTCGTCGATGAGCAGGATTTCATCGACAACATCTTTGGGGATGTCCTGCACTGTTCTTTCCAGGGTCCGTGCCGCATTGTAGGCCGGCAAAACAACGGTGATCCGTTTACCGTAGAGCACAAAAATCTCCGAAAACTAAGCCTCAGATTCCACGACTAACGTTCGGGCAGCCTCTTAGTCGGAAATTTCAACAGTTGCAAAGCCTGTTCGTAATGCTTTTCAGCGTCCTGTTTTTTGCCTTGTGCCGCAAGGGAACGTGCCAACGCGACGTGGCCGTCGGCGAAGTCGGGCTTAAGCTTTACGGCGTTTTCAAAATGCTCTGATGCTACCTTCTGCTGCCCCTGTCGCGCCAGGACATTTCCCAATCCCAGATGAATCTCGGCTTCGTTCGGGCTTAGCTCGAGAGCCCGTCGGTAATTTTGAAGTGCTCTTTCTGGCTCGTCCAGCCGGGCGTAAACTCTTCCCAAATTAAAGAACGCCCTGGCATAGTTGGGATCAATTTGTGCGGCCTTCTGAAACTCCTGTATCGATGCATCAACTTCTCCTCGGATGGCGAGCAGAAGACCCAGGTTATTATGTGTGTCTGCGTCCGGTCGAATGCTTAGGGCCCGACGGTAATGCGCAATCGCCTCCGCGTAACCTCCCTGCTTTGCCAAAAACCGAGCGAGGTTATAGTGAGCGATGCTAGAGTTTGG
>OCZV010000155.1_pt1 | contig 25738 bp, 21 predicted proteins | sample 1539051 | NCBI WGS metagenome assembly OCZV01 (sample SAMEA3113581, study PRJEB22503) | soil metagenome
ACCGCCTCGTCGTAGGCGTTGGTGTGCAGGCTGTTGCAGTTGTCGTAGACGGCGATGAGCGCCTGCAGGGTGGTGCGGATGTCGTTGAACGCCATCTCCTGGGCGTGCAGCGACCGGCCCGACGTCTGGACGTGGTACTTGAGCTTCTGGCTGCGCTCGTCGCCGCCGTAGAGGTCCCGCAGGGCGATGGCCCAGATGCGCCGGGCCACCCGGCCCAGCACGGCGTACTCGGGGTCCATCCCGTTGGAGAAGAAGAAGCTGAGGTTGGGGGCGAACTCGTCGATGTGCATCCCCCGGGCCAGGTAGGCCTCGACGTAGGTGAAGGCGTTGGCCAGCGTGAAGGCGAGCTGGCTGACGGGGTTCGCGCCGGCCTCGGCGATGTGGTAGCCGGAGATCGACACCGAGTAGAAGTTGCGGACCCGGTGGGCGACGAACCACTCCTGGATGTCGGCCATCATCCGCAGGGCGAACTCGGTGGAGAAGATGCAGGTGTTCTGGCCCTGGTCCTCCTTCAGGATGTCGGCCTGCACGGTGCCCCGCACGTTGGCCAGCACCAGCGCCCGGATCTCGGCCGCCTCGTCGTCGTCGGGCGGCCGCCCGTGCTCGGCCTCGAACGCCGCCAGCCGCTGGTCGATGGCGGTGTTGAAGAACATCGCCAGAATCGTGGGCGCCGGGCCGTTGATGGTCATCGACACCGAGGTGGAGGGGTCGCACAGGTCGAACCCGTCGTACAGCACCTTCATGTCGTCGAGCGTGGCGATCGACACGCCCGAGTTGCCGACCTTGCCGTAGATGTCGGGCCGCTCGTCGGGGTCGAACCCGTAGAGCGTCACCGAGTCGAAGGCGGTGGACAGGCGGGTGGCGGGCTGGCCGGCGGACAGGAGGTGGAACCGCCGGTTGGTGCGGAAGGCGTCGCCCTCGCCGGCGAACATCCGGGTGGGGTCTTCGCCCTCGCGCTTGAAGGCGAAGACCCCACCGGTGAACGGGAACCGTCCGGGAAGGTTCTCGTTCCGTAGCCAGGCCAGCAGCGTCCCGTCGTCCCCGTCCTGGCGGCGGGGCAGCGCCACCTTGGGGACGTGCGTCCCCGACAGGGATACGTCGGTGAGCGCGGTCCGGATCTCGCGCTCCCGCACGGTCACGACGTGCTCGTCGCCCGAGTAGGCGTCGACGGTGGCGGGCCAGCCGTCGAGGAGCGTGTGCGACTCGGCGTCGAGCGCCCGCTCGGCGTCATCGAGCAGGGCCTGGACGGCCTCGACGGCGGGGCCGGTGGCGGCGCCGTCGCCGGTGGCCGTGCCGGTCTCCGTGTCCGTTTCGGCCAGCAGCTCGCGGGTGGTGCGCAGCGCCTGGCGGCGGCGGGCGACGCCCACCTGCTCGGCCGTGTGGCGGTGGTAGGCGCGCACTGTCTCGGCCACGTCGGCCAGGTAGCGGGTGCGGGCCGGCGGCACGATGGCGGTGATCCCGGTGGGCACGCGCGTCTCGACCGGCGCCAGCGCCCCGCCCCCCGTCGGCAATCCGTGCTCGCCGAGCAGGCCCCGGAGGTGCTGGTACAGGGCCGTGGCGCCGTCGTCGTTGAAGCGGGCGGCGATGGTGCCGAACACCGGCAGGTCCTCGAGGTCCGTCCCGAACGACTCTCGGTTGCGCTGGATCTGGCGCCGGACGTCACGCAGGGCGTCGTCGGCGCCCCGGCGCTCGAACTTGTTGATGGCCACCGCGTCGGCGAAGTCGAGCATGTCGATCTTCTCGAGCTGGCTGGGGGCGCCGAACTCGGGGGTCATCACGTAGAGCGACACGTCGGCCAGCTCGACGATGCCGGCGTCGCCCTGGCCGATGCCCGGCGTCTCGACGACCACCAGGTCGTGGCCGGCGGCCTGGCAGGCGGCGATCACGTCCTCGACGTGCTCGGGGATCTCGGCCACCGCGCCCCGGGTGGCCAGCGAACGCACGAACACGTGGGGGTGGTCGATGGCGTTCATGCGGATCCGGTCGCCCAGCAGGGCGCCCCCGGCACGCCGGCGGGTGGGGTCGATCGCCACCACGGCGATGCGCAGCTTGTCCTCGTAGTCGAGCCGGAAGCGGCGCACCAGCTCGTCGGCCAACGAGGACTTGCCGGACCCGCCGGTGCCGGTGACGCCGAGGACAGGCACCGGGCGGCGCCGGGCCGCCTCCCGCAGCTCGGTCAGTCGATCGGTCCCGAGCGTGCCCCCCTGGATGGCGGTGATCGCCCGGGCCAGGGCCCGGTGGTCGCCCTCCACCACGCCGTCGACCGATTCCAGCGGGTCGGTCGCCGCCAAGTCGACGTCGCAGGCCTCGACGATGGTGTTGACCATGCGCGCCAGGCCGAGACGCTGGCCGTCCTCTGGCGAGAAGATGTGGGCGACGCCGTAGTCGTGCAGCTCGGCGATCTCGTCGGCCACGATCACGCCGCCACCGCCGCCGAACACCTTGACGTCGGGGCGACCCTCGGCCCGCAGGCGGTCGACCAGATAGCGGAAGTACTCGATGTGCCCGCCCTGGTAGGAGCTGACGGCGACGCCCTGCACGTCCTCCTGGACCGCGGCCCGCACCACCTCGTCCACCGAGCGGTTGTGGCCCAGGTGGATGACCTCGGCACCCTGCGACTGCAGGATCCGCCGCATGACGTTGATGGCGGCGTCATGCCCGTCGAACAGGCTGGCGGCGGTCACCAGGCGGATCGGATGGACCGGCCGGTGCAGCTCGGTGGTGTCGGACCCCCCAGTGGCAGCCACGCGGCCAGGTTAGTTGGAAGTCCGAGATTCCGTCGACCGAGGGTCGGCCGCCCAACCGTCGGTCATCCGACGTAGGATCGTGCGCCGTGGGCAGTCAGCGTCCCCTCCCCTTCGACGCCATCGCCGAGGCACGCCGGCAATGGGAGTCACGCCGCTGGGCCGCCCCCGCGCACATGGCCGCCGTCACCTCCATCATGCGGGCGCAGCAGATCGTCATCGCCCAGGTCGACGAGGCGCTCAAGCCCTGCGACCTCACCTTCGCCCGCTACGAGGCCCTGGTGCTGCTCTGCTTCAGCCGGCGGGGCGAGCTGCCCATGGGCAAGATGGGCGACCGGCTGATGCTGCACCCCACCAGCGTCACCAACATCATCGACCGCCTGGAGCAGCAGGGGCTGGTGAGCCGCATCCCGCACCCCACCGACCGCCGCACCGTGCTGGCACAGATCACCGACGACGGCCGGCAGGTGGTCGAGAAGGCCACCGAGGCGGTGACCGCCATCGACTTCGGTATGGGCGCGCTGACCGTGGCCGACCTCGACCGCCTCACCGAGCTGCTGCGCAAGCTCCGCATAGCCGCCGGCGACTTTCCCGGCTGAGCCGCACCGTCGTTCCGGCGCTGACTTCTCGCAAGTACCGCAAGGAATCACCGCAGGAACGGGTTCGGGGCTACACGAAGAACGCCTCGTAGGCCTCGGGGTCGCCGTGGACGTTCCAGAACTCCGTGGCGCGGCCGTCGGGATCGAGGTGGAACACGTGGGCCTCGCGGACGTCGAGGCGGGCCCCGTCGGCGGCACGGGTGGCGGTCTCGCGGACGTGGGCCACGGCGTGGTGGTCGTCGGCGAAGACGTCCAGCACGTTGAGCAGCAGGGTGCCCTCGGTGAACCGGGTCAGCGCCTCGAAGTGGGCCACGACCTCGTCGCGGCCCTTGTGGTCCCCGGCGAAGCGGCCGCCGGTGACGTGCCAGACGACGTCGTCGGACAGCAGGCGCAGCACGCCGTCGACGTCTCGGGCCGCGTACCGCTCGTACCCCTCGACGATGCGGGCGACGTTGGGGTGCTCACTCATCGGGACCCCCTCGGGCCAGGTCGTCGTCGACCCGACCATTCTCCCCCGGCCGGGTCAGCTTTCGCCACTGCTCGTGGTCCACCAGCGGCGACATGGCCCGCGTGAACGATGCCAAGGCCTACACGGCCACGGTGAGGACCGACAGCCGGCGGCGCGTGCTGGTGCCGTAACCCGCGTACCGGTCGCAGCCAACCAGAACGGGTCTCAGGTTGACAGAGCCGCTGTAGTTAGGCTTACCTAACACTCGCCCTGATCGACAGAGGGGGACCAGCGTGACCAAGGAGCGTCAGCCCGAGACCGGCGAGGCGGCCGACCCGTGGGACGGCGCCTGCCCCGCTCACTGGCTCGTCGAGGGCGTCGGCCGCTACCTCGCCGGCGACGACGCACTGGCGCCCGAGATCGGCGCCGTCGGGCGGCAGGCGGTGACCCGGGCGGCGTCGGAGGTCGAGCGACTGCTCTCGAGCGCCTACGCCGCCCACGAGGTCGTCGCCACCGAGCTGCGCTTGGCCGGTCCCCGGCTCGGCTACCGGCGCACCGTGTTCGCCCTGTCCCCCACCCCGGTGGCCCTGATGCTGCTGTGCATGCGGCTCTGCGACGTCGGCGACGACGTCAGCGTTCTGCTGCACACGGCCGGCCAGGGCACGGTCACCCGTGCGGCAGCGTGGCCGTTCGCGATGGACGCCGCCGAGAGGCTCACCCGTCCCCCCGAGCGCCCGTCGGTCCCCCTCCCCGACGGCCTCGACGACCTGGCGAGCTGATCGGTCCGGTCGGGAGGGCACCGCGGCGGCCCTCCCGGCCGGTCGGCGGTACCGGGGAACCGTGGCTCAGGACGGGTTGGACGACTCCGTGTCGCTCAGGGCCGTCTTGATGGTGGCGTCGGTCTCGGCCAACACGTCGCTGTCGGGCGTGAACTCACGCGGCTCGACGAGCACGAGCCAGTTGCCCGAGTTGTCGCGCAGGATGGCCTCGACGCCGTAGGGCCGGTCGGCGGGCTCCTGGATGAACTCCACGCCCTTTGCGACCAGCTCCTCGTGCGTCTTGTGGCAGTCGTCGGTGGCGAGGCCGACGGCGCCCAGCGAGCCCTTGTCGAGCATGTGGCGGAAGGCGGCCGCATCCTCGTCGTCGAGCGGGGGACCGGGCTTCATGAGCGTGAGCTCCAGCTCCGGGTGGCTGGGGTGGGCCACGGTCACCCATCGGTAGCCGTCGCCCATGGTGACGTCGGTGCTCTCCCGAAACCCGAGCTTGTCGATGTAGAAGGCCTTGGACTCGTCCTGGTCCTTGACCCATACGGTGGCAAGTGAGACGTGAGTGATCATGCGGCAACCGTACGGATCACGCCGGCGCCGCGCTTCTCTCAGATTGCTGTCGTGCATCGGGCCACCGGTCGACGCCCCGCATGAACAGGAAGCACCCCGGGATGTGGGGCCCGCCCCCGGCCGCCCAGCGGTCGCGGTACTGCTTGGGCGACTCGCCCACGAGCTCGCGGAAGCGCGACGAGAACGACCCGAGGCTCGAGAACCCGACCAGCATGCAGACCTCGGTGACCGTCAGGTTGGCCGCGCGCAGCAGGTCTTGCGCCCGCTCGATGCGCCGGCGGGTGAGGTAGCGCATGGGGGTGTCGCCGTAGGTCTCGGCGAAGCACCGGCTGAAGTGGTACTTCGACACGTTCGCCGCTTGCGCCAGCGCGTCGAGGTCGAGCGGATCGGCGTAGTGCCGGTCCGCCAGATCGCGGGCTCGGCGCAGGTGGGGCAGGAGCCGGGCCGGGACCACGGGCGTCAGTGTGTCAGTACTCGCCGCGCCGCATCTTCGCCGGGCGCCCGTCTGCCTACGGCTCTATCGTCACGGGCATGTCGTTGCTGCGCCTCGGTCCCGATGCGACGGCCGACGACCTGGCTGTGTCCCTCGACGAGCTCGGGTACGCCCTGGTCGAGGGCCTGTTGTCCCCCGCCGACGTCGAGGCTCGACGGGCGGCGCTCGCCGACCTGTTCGCGGCCACGCCCACCGGCCGCAACTTCTTCGAGGGGTTCCACACCCAGCGGGTGTATGCGGTATTCGCCAAGACCCGGGCGTTCGACGACCTGGCCGTCCATCCCCTGTTGCTGGGCGCCCTCGATCACGCCCTCGGCCGGCACTACCAGTTCTCGGCGCCGGTGGCGTTGCAGATCGGTCCCGGCGAGAACGCACAGATCCTGCACCGGGACGAGGACATCTATCCCCTGCCGCGCCCCCACGCCCCGGTGGTGGTCAACAGCATGTGGGCGCTGTGCGACTTCACCGAGGCCAACGGCGCCACCCGCCTGATCCCGGGAAGCCACCGCTGGGATCCCGACCGCCGGCCCGACGAGCGCGACGTGGAGCAGGCCACCATGCCGGTGGGCTCGATGCTCGTGTACCTCGGCGGACTGGTCCACGGCGGCGGTGCCAACACCACCGACCAACCCCGCCCGGGGCTGCTGCTCGAATACGTGGTGTCGTGGCTGCGGCCCCAGGAGACGCAACTGGTGGCCGTGCCCCCCGACGTCGTCCGCCAACTGCCGGAGCGGCTGCAGGAGCTGCTGGGCTACAACGTGTATCCCCCGTTCCTGGGCTACGTCGACGGGCGCCATCCCCGCCGCGTGCTCGACGGCGACGCCCCGCCCACGGTCGACGTCCTGCGCCAAATCGCGCCCAATTAGATCGGCGCCGTCGGGCAGCATGGGCCGGTGACCGACACCATCCGCACCATCGCCGACGAGTACTGGGAGGCCAAGCTCGAGGCCAGCCCGCTGTTCGCTTCCTACCTCGGCGACCATCGTTACGACGACCGCGCCGACGACCTGTCCGCCGAGCAGGAACGGCGGCTCCGCACGACCTGGGTCGGCCTGCGCGAGCGTGCCGCCCTCCTCGACGGCGCCGACCGTGCCCTCGACGACACCGACCGGGTGACCCGCGACCTGCTGGTCCAGGAGCTGGACGACAACGTGCGGGCCATCGACCTGCGCCTGGCCGAGCTGGCGTCCGACCAGATGGGTGGCATCCACGCGGACCTGCTGATCACCGCCGACCAGCTGCAGGCGCCCGAGCCCGAGCACGCCACCATGGCGCTCGAGCGGGCCCGCCAGTTCGGGCGCATGCTCGACCAGGCGGCCGAGCGCTTCCGCGAGGGGCTCGCCGCCGGGCGCACGCCCGCCCGCATCAACGTCGAGCGGTCCATCAACCAGGTCGACGGCTACCTGGCCTCGCCGCTGGAGTCCGACCCGTTCGCCAACCTCCGAGGGCCCGAGGACTGGGACGGCCTCGAGGCATGGCGCGGCCAGCTGACGGACATCGTCCGGGACGACCTGCGACCGGCGTTCGCCCGCTACCGGGACGTCCTGCGCGACGAGTTGCTCCCGGTCGCCCGGCCCGACGAGCGCCCCGGCCTCCAGTGGCTCGACGACGGGACCGAGCTGTACCAGGCACTCATCCAGCTCCACACGGGTCTGCCGCTGACACCCGAGGAGCTGCACGCGATCGGGATGGCCGAGATCACCGAGCAGCTGCCCAGCGAGTACTCCGAGGTGGGCGGGCGCGAGTTCGGCACGACCGAGCTGTCCGAGATCTTCGGCCACCTGCTCGACGATCCGGCGCTGCGCTACGGCGACGCCGACGAGATCATGGCCCACGCCACCGCCTGCTTCGAGGCGGCGCGGGAGGCGATGGGTGACTGGTTCGGCATCCTGCCCGAGGCGGCGTGCGTGCTGAAGCCGGTGCCCGACTACCTGGCGGCGGACGCGCCCTCGGCTTACTACTCGCCCCCCGCCCCCGACGGCAGCCGTCCCGGCGAGTACTTCGTCAACCTGCACGAGCCGACCAAGCGCGGGCGGGCCGAGACCGCATCGATCGCCTACCACGAGGCCATTCCCGGACACCACCTGCAGCTCGCCATCGCCTCCGAGCGGACGGACCTGCCGGCGTTCCGCCGCCTGTCCTGGGGCCACACCGCCTTCGTGGAGGGTTGGGCGCTCTACACCGAGCGGCTGGCCGACGAGATGGGTCTGTACCAGAGCGACCTCGACCGGCTGGGCATGCTGGCCAGCGACTCCTGGAGGGCCTGCCGGCTGGTGGTCGACACCGGCCTGCACGTCATGGGCTGGACCCGCCAGCAGGCCATCGACTTCATGACGACCCACGCCCCGGTGAGCCGCGAGGAGATCGTGGTCGAGGTCGACCGTTACATCGGCATTCCCGGGCAGGCGCTGGCCTACAAGGTTGGGCAGCGCGACATCCTGCGCCTGCGCGACGAGGCGAGGGCCGCGCTGGGCGCCGGGTTCGACATCAAGGCGTTCCACGACATCGTGCTGAGCGCCGCCACCATCAGCCTGCCGGTGCTCCGCGACCGGGTCGGGGCGTGGTCGGGCGCCGGGTAGCGGAGTAGACGGTCGCCGTCAGCCGGACGCCGGCTCCGTCGCCACGGCCTCGCCGTAGCCCACCTCGGTCTCGGCCCGCTCCTCGATCACGAAGTAGTGGACCAGGCCGGCGAGCACGGCGCCGAGGAGCGGTGCGACCCAGAACATCCACAGCTGCGTCAGCGCCCAGTCACCGACGAACACCGCCGGGCCGGTCGAGCGGGCCGGGTTCACGGAGGTGTTGGTGACCGGGATGCTGATGAGGTGGATCAGCGTGAGCGCCAGGCCGATCGCCAGCGGGGCGAAGCTCGTCAGGGCATCGCGGCCGGTGACCCCGAGGATGACGAGCAGGAAGAAGAACGTCAGCACCACCTCGGTCAGGAACGCCGAGCCCCAGTTGTAGAGGCCCGGTGAGTGGTCGGCGAAGCCGTTGGCGCCCAACCCGCTCTCGTCGACGCTGAAGCCGTCCACGCCGTTGGCGATGACCACGATGATGGCGGCGGCCACGATGGCGCCGATCACCTGGGCGACGATGTAGACGATCGCGTGGCGGGGCCCGATGCGCCGGGCGGTGAGGATGCCGAGCGTGACGGCGGGATTGAAGTGGCCGCCGCTGATGTGGCCCAGGGCGTAGGCGCCCGTCACCACCGTCAGGCCGAAGGCCAGCGACACGCCGACGAGCCCGATGCCGAGGTTGGTGTCGGGCATGAAGTTGGCCGCCAGCACGGCGCTGCCCACGCCCCCGAGCACCAGCCACAGCGTCCCCAGGAACTCGGCGATCGCCTCGCGGGAGAGATCCATTGCGCCTCCGTCCACACCTCCTGCCGGTTTCGGCACGGGAGCGTACGGCGCGGGTCCCCCCGGGACGGGGATGGGTATCGGTACTGTCGCGCCGGATGGGAGCTGGGGACGCACGGACGAATCGCCGCTCGCGGCGCTGGCTGACCGTCGGCGTCGTCGTCGTCGGCGCCCTCGCGGTGCTGGGGTTCGTGGCGTTCTGGCCCCGCGACGACGCGCCCGAGCTGCCACCCCAGCCCAACACGTACGTCGACGCCACCGTCACCGCGGTCGACACCGAGACGTGCGACGACTTCGAGACCGGCGCCACCACCCCGTGCCAGATCGTGAGCGCGCGGCTGAGCTCGGGGCCAGACGACGGCGACGACATCGAGTTCCAGGTGCGGTCGACGGAGTTCAACGTCCCGGAGCTCGAGGTCGGCGACGACGTCGTGCTGCTCGACGTCGCCACCAGCCCCGCCGAGTTCCGCTACCAGTTCTCGGACTTCCAGCGGCGGACCCCGATGCTGTGGCTGGTCGGCGCCTTCGTGCTGGTGGTGATCGTCTTCGCCCGCTTCCAGGGTGTGCGGGCGCTGCTGGGCTTGGCCGCCAGCGGGGCGGTGCTCGTGGCGTTCGTGGTGCCGGCGCTGCTGCGGGACTCGCCGGCGCTGCCCGTGGCCTTGACGGGCACGGTGGCCATCGCCTTCGCCGCGCTCTACCTGGCGCACGGCGTGCGGCTCCGCACCACGGTCGCGCTCGCCGGCACGCTGCTGAGCCTGGCGATCACCGCGGCGCTGGCCGTGGGGGTGGCGAGCGCCGCGCACCTGACCGGGCTCGTGGGTGACCAGGACGCGCAGGTGCTGCGGGTGACGGCCGACGCGCTCGACCTGCGGGGCCTGCTGGTGGCGGGCATCGTGGTCGGCGCGCTCGGCGTGCTGGACGATGTGACTGTCAGCCAGGTCTCGACGGTCGCCGCGCTGCGCCGGGCGAACCCCGGCCTGCCATGGCGGCTGCTCTACCGGGAGGCGATGCGGGTCGGCCGCGACCACGCCGCGTCGACGGTGAACACGCTGGTCCTGGCGTACGCCGGTGCGTCGCTGCCGCTGCTGCTGTTCTTCGCCCAGGGTGACCAGCCGGTGGACCGGCTGCTCACCCGCGAGCTGCTTGCCGTCGAGATCGTGCGCATGCTGGTGGGGTCGATCGGGCTGGTGGCGTCGGTGCCGATCACCACGGGCCTGGCCGCTGTGGTGTTGGCCGACGACGAGGTCGTGGCTGCACCCGGCCGTCCCGGCCATGACCGCGGCCGCAAGTCGCGTCACGACCCCACGCCCGCACTCGGGACGCCCCGGGTGGGCACCGGCTCCGGCGCCCCGCAGTCGGGCTGGGACGGCTTCTCCCCCAGCAACGACTTCTGGACCCGCTGACCCGGGTCACCCCCACGTTGGGCACACCTCACCCCTAGTCTGCAGCGCTGTGCCGTCGCGTCATCCGCTGCTCGTTGCTCTCGAGCCGGTCGCCGACGCCCTCGGCGCCACGTTGGTGCCCGCAGCGGAGGTCGCCGCGGGTGACATCCCGCTGCGCTGGGAGGGCCGGCTCGTGGGCGGCCTGCGGCTGCCCGGCGTACACGGCGCGCTGGACCGGATGATCGCCGCCGTCGAGTCCGAGCTCGGCGGCCCGCTGGCCAAGCTGTCGCGGGAGGACAAGCAGAAGGCCGTCCGCCTGCTCGACGAGCGGGGCGTGTTCCAGCTGCGCAGGTCGGTCGAGGAGGTGGCCGACGCACTGGGCGTCAGCCGGTTCACCGTCTACAACTACCTCAACGCCGAGGGGCGCTGAAGGGTGGCGCTGACCGTGGAGTTCACCATCGAGCCGTTCGTCGACGGGCGGCCCGGGCCTCACGTCCTCGCCGCGATCGAGGCCGCCGAGCGTTCGGGGCTCGCCGTGGACGTCGGCCCGTTCGGCACGTCGGTCTCCGGCGACGACTCCCGGGTCCTCGACGCCGTGGACGCCATCGTGCGCGCCGCCGTGGCCGCGGGAGCGACGCGGGTGTCGCTGCAACTGAACCGGCGCAGCACCTGAGCGAGGGACGCCGCAGGGCCCCCGGCCGTGCGCGCCGGTAGGGTCGGGACGTGACCGCGTTGCCTCGGGGGCTGCGGCCCCGTACCCCCTCGACGTCGGGCTCCCTGGCTTGTCGACCCAACTATCCGCCCGACTCGCACCGACAAGGCGAGCGGGCTCTAGTTGGGTCGATCGCACGGCCGTCCGGTGACGAGCTGCGCTCGTGACTGCCGCCGCGCCGGGCTCGTCCCAGGGTCCGGTCGACCTGCTGGTGTCGGGGGCCGACCTGGTGGTCACGATGGACGACGACCGGCGGGAGCTGGCGGGCGGCTGGGTGGCGTGTCGCGGCGGGTTCGTGGTCGCGGTCGGCGGCGCCGCCGACCCGGAGCCGGAGGCGACACGGGTGCTGCGGGCGGACGGCTGCCTGGTCACGCCCGGCCTGGTCAACACCCATCACCACATCTACCAGAACCTCACCCGGGCCTATCGGCCTGCCACCAGCAGCTCGCTGTTCGACTGGCTCACCACGCTGTACCCACGCTGGGCGCTCCTGGACGAGGAGGCGGCGTACGTGTCGGCGTGGGTCGGGCTGGCCGAGCTGGCGGTCGGGGGCTGCACCACGTCCACCGACCACCTCTACGTCCACCCGGCGGACGGCGGCGACCTGCTGGGTGCCGAGATCGCTGCGGCGCGGGACCTGGGCATGCGCTTCCATCTCACCCGGGGATCGATGTCGCTGTCGCAGAAGGACGGCGGCCTGCCCCCCGACTCGGTGGTGCAGGACGACGACACGATCCTCGCCGCGTCGGAGGAGGCGGTCGCCCGGCATCACGACCGCGCGCCGGGAGCGATGGTCCGCATCGCGTTGGCGCCGTGCTCGCCGTTCTCGGTGACCGCCGACCTGATGCGGCGCACGGCCGAGCTGGCCGAGCGGCTCGACGTGCGGTTGCACACCCACCTGGCCGAGGACCCTGACGAGGACGCCTTCTGCATCGAGACGTACGGCTGCCGACCGATCGAGCTGTTCGAGGATGTCGGTTGGGGATCGGACCGCTCATGGGTGGCCCACTGCATCTACCCCAACGAGGCGGAGATCGCCCGGATGGGCGAGTGGGGCACGGGCGTCGCGCACTGCCCGAGCTCGAACATGATGATCGGCGGCGGGGGGATTGCCCCGGTGAGCGACTACCGGGCGGCGGGGGTGCCGGTGGGGCTGGGCTGCGACGGCTCCGCGTCCACGGACTGCGCCTCGCTGTGGCTGGAGGCCCGGGGCGCCCTGCTGCTGGGCCGCCAGCGGGGCGGACCGACCGCGTTCTCCGCCCGGGATGCGCTGGAGCTCGGCACCCGGGGCTCGGCCGCCTGCCTGGGACGGCTGGGCGAGCTGGGCGTGCTGGCGCCCGGGGCGGCGGCCGACCTGGTGGCGTGGAAGCTCGACGGCCTCACGTTCGCGGGAGCGCTCACCGACCCGGTGGAGGCGCTGCTGCGCTGTGGACCGACGTCCGCTTACCACACGGTGGTCGCCGGTCGCCCGCTCGTCGAGGACGGCGAGCTGCGGGTCGGCGGCACGCAGGACATGCTCCGCCGCCACCGGACGGCCGCCGCCCGCCTCCAGGGCCTGGATGGGTGACGTACTCACCCGAGGTCATTGGTTTCAGCGTCGAGAGCCCGAGGTCATTGGTTTCAGTTCTGAAACCCATGACCTCGCCCGGGCGGCCGTGAAACCTATGACCTCGGGATGACGTCGGGGGCGCCGCGTTCCAGGTAGCGGCCCCAGCCCGGTTCCCCGCAGAACCGGCCGTCGCGGGCCACGACGCGGCCCCGGGACAGCACCAGCTCGGGCCACCCCCGGACCACCTCGCCCTCGTACGGCGAATGGTCGGTCCGCATGTGCAGTGCGGCGGCGTCGAGCGACTGGGAACGCTCCGGGTCCCACACGACGACGTCCGCGTCGCTACCCGGGCGGAGGCAGCCCTTGCGGGGGAACAGCCCGAACGTGCGGGCCGGCGCCTCCGCACACAGGCGCACCCAGTCCGCGACGCTGATCCGGCCGGCCCGGACGCCCTGCCACACCAGCGTCATCCGCGTCTCGATGCCAGGCAGTCCGCCCGGGATCTCGGTGAAGTCGGCGAAGCCTTCCGGCCGATCGGCCAGACCGCGGCGGCGGTCCGCCGTCCAGAACGGGCAGTGGTCGGTGGCGACCGTCTGGATCCAGCCCCGGGCCAGTCCCTCCCACAGCTCCTCGCGGTGCCACGGGTCCCGCAGTGGCGGCGTGCACACGAAGTTCTCGCCATCGGCCCGGTCGAGGACCGCCGCGTCGAGGTGCAGGTACTGCGGGCAGGTCTCGGCCTGCAGCGCCACGCCCCGCTCCTGCGCGGCCCGCACCTCGGCCAGCCCCGGTGCCGACGACAGGTGCACGACGTAGACCGGCGCCCCGGCCGCCTCTGCCAGCCGTCCGACCCGGTGGACGGCCTCGGCCTCCAGCGCCGCCGGGCGGGTGGTGCGATGCTCGACCACGCCCGTGCGGCCCTCGGCGAGCGCCCGGCGCCGCAGGGCCTCGATGGCGCCGCCGTTCTCGCAGTGCACGGTGACCAGTCCGCCGTGGCGGGCGGCGGCGCGGAGCACGTCGAACACGACGTGGTCGTCGACCTGCAGCAGCTGCGGGTACGCCAGGTACAGCTTGAAGCTGGTGACGCCCCGCTCGATGCAGTCGGCCACCGTGCCCTCGCCCACCGCCTCGGTGAAGGTCATGTGGAGCCCGTAGTCGACGGCGGCGGGCTCGGCGAGGTGTCGCCACACGGCGAACCGGGACAAGGGGTCCTCGCCCCGGTACGCCGTCACGTAGTCGATGACGCTGGTGGTGCCGCCGATCGCCGCCGCCACCGTGCCGCTGGCGAAGTCGTCGGACACGTGCACCGCCCCCACGGGCAGGTGGAGGTGGGTGTGGGCGTCGATGCCGCCGGGCACGACCAGCCGACCGGACACGTCGACGGTCTCGGTGGCCGGATCGGCGGCTGACACCGACGCGACATCGGATCCCACGGCGCCGATGCGGCCGTCGGCGCCCACCAGCACGTCGGCGACGCGCTCACCGTCGACATCCACGACCGTCCCACCGCGCAGCAGCACGGCCCCAGCCAAGCAGACCGGCGAGACGACCCGTCGTGGTGCCGTAACATGCGCGAGTTCAACATTTCGTTGAATCAGGCCAAGATCGCCTTCCGTGACCGTCCTCGCTCCGACCCGACTCGACGACGCCGTCGCCGCCCTGGCCGCCGACCCGTCGCTCACGGTGCTGGCGGGCGGCACCGACCTGATGGTGGCGGTGAACTACGGGCAGCGCCGCCCGGCCGGCGTGCTCAGCCTGCGGCAGGTGCCCGAGCTGCACGACTGGCGCCTGGAGGGCGAGGGTCGCGACGCCCAGGTGGTGCTGGGCGCCGCCACCACGTACACGACGCTGCTCGATCCGGCGCTCGCCACACTGCTGCCGGCCCTGGCGCAGGCGTCGCGCACCGTGGGCGGCCCGCAGATCCGCAACACCGGCACCATCGGCGGCAACCTCGGCACCGCATCCCCGGCCGGTGACACCCTGCCGGTGTTGGTGGCGCTGGACGCCACCGTCGAGCTGGCGTCGGCCGCGGGGCGGCGGACGCTGCCGGTGGCCGACTTCGTCACGGGGCCAAAGCGGACGGCGTTGGCGCCGGGCGAGCTGGTGGCGGCAGTGCGGGTGCCGGTGGCCCGGGGACCACAGGAGTTCCTCAAGGTCGGTGTGCGCAACGCCATGGTGATCGCCGTCGCTGCCTGCGCCCTCGTCCTCGACCTCGACGGGCGGCGCCTGGCCTGCGCCCTCGGCGCCGTCGGGCCCGGCCCGATCCGGGACCACGCCGCCGAGCGCTGGGCGACGGCCAGCCTCGACTGGGATGCCCGCCCGGCGCTGGACCCCGGCGTGGCCGACGGCTTCGGCCGGCGCATGGCCGCCGCCAGCCGGCCCATCGACGACCACCGCGCCACGGCGGCGTACCGGCACCACGCCGTGGAGGTGCTGGCTCGCCGGGCGCTCGAGCGGGCCTGGGGTACGGCGTGACCACGAGTCCGCCGACACCGGCGCACGGCGCAGCGGACACCGCCGACGACCCCGGCCACCGCGATGGCACCGACGACGCCGTCTACGAGCTGACCGTCAACGGCGTCGCCCGGACGGTCGAGGGGGCCCGGCCCACCGACAGCCTGCTGCACGTCCTGCGCGACCGGCTCGGCCTGCCCGGGGCCAAGAACGCGTGCGAGCAGGGCGAGTGCGGATCCTGCTCCGTGCTGGTGGACGGCGTGCTGGTGTGCGCCTGCCTCGAGCTTGCCGAGGCCGCCGTGGGCTGCGAGATCACCACCGTCGAGGGACTGACCCCGCCCGGCGCCGAGCCCGGCGACGCCGCCCTCGCCGGCGCCATCCTCACCGACGTGCAGCAGGCGATGATCGAGGCGGGCGGCGTTCAGTGCGGCTTCTGCACGCCGGGGTTCGTCGTCGCCATCCACGACCTGCTCGACCGGGTGCCCGATCCCGACCCGCTCGACGTGCGCGAGGCGCTGGCCGGCAACCTGTGCCGCTGCACCGGCTACGGCCGCATCCTGGCCGCGGTCGAGCAGGCGGTGACCGTGCGGGGGAACGGTCGGTCACGATGAGCGTGGGCACCAGCTCGACCGACGTCCAGGCACCCCCGGCTCGGGGCGGATCGGCCGGCGGCCACGTCGGCGACAGCCCGATCCGCCCCGACGGCACGCCCAAGGTCCAGGGCCGCTTCGCCTTCGCCTCGGACCTCGAGGCCGAGGGCATGCTGTGGGGCCGCACGCTGCGGTCGCCCCACCCCTACGCCCGGGTCCGTTCGATCGACGTCGGCCCGGCGCTGGCCATCGCCGGGGTGTCGTCCGTCGTCACGGCCGACGACGTTCCCGGTGCCTCCACGTACGGGCTGATCTCGCCGGACCAGCCCGTGTTCGCCCGGGATGTGGTGCGCTACGTGGGCGAGGCGGTGGCGGCGGTGGCCGCCGACCACCCGGACACCGCCCGCCGGGCCCTGTCGGCGATCGTGGTGGACTACGAGCCGCTTGATCCGCTGGTCGACCCGGCCCGGGCCACGGCGGCGGAGACGCCGGCGATCCACCCCGACGGCAACGTGATCCGCCACATCCGCATCCAGCACGGCGACCCCGCGGCCACCGGCGACGTGGTGGTCGAGGGCGTCTACGAGGTCGGGATGCAGGACCAGGCCTTCCTCGGTCCCGAGTCCGGGCTGGCGGTGCCCGACGGCGAGGGTGGGGTCGACCTGTGGGTCGCCACCCAGTGGCTGCACGAGGACCGTGACCAGGTCGCCGCCTGCCTCGGGCTGCCCCACGACCGGGTGCGCCTGCACCTGGGCGGCGTGGGCGGGGCCTTCGGCGGCCGCGAGGACCTGAGCATGCAGGTGCACGCCTGCCTGCTCGCCCTGCGTACGGGGCATCCGGTGAAGATGACCTACCTGCGCGACGAGTCGTTCGTGGGGCACGTGCACCGCCACCCGGCCCGGATGCGCTACCGGCACCACGCCACCGCCGCCGGCGACCTCGTGAAGGTCGAGGCCGAGGTGCTGCTCGACGGCGGCGCCTACGCCTCCTCGTCCTCGGCGGTGGTCAGCAACGCCGCCCGCTTCGCGTGCGGGCCCTACCGGGTGCCCAACGCGCTCGTCGACGCCACCGTGGTGCGCACCAACAACCCGCCGTGCGGCGCCATGCGGGGATTCGGCGCGGTGCAGGTGTGCTTCGGTCACGAGTCGCAGATGGACAAGTTGGCGACCCGGCTCGGCATCGATCCCGTCGAGCTGCGGCTCCGCAACGCCCTGTCCACCGGCGACGTGCTGCCCACGGGCCAGAAGGTCACCGGCGCCGCCCCGGTGGCCGAGTGCATCCGGGCCGCGGACGCCCACCCGCTGCCGTCACCGGCAGGCGACGGGTGGCTCGAGCGTCCGGGCGGCGTCGGACGCACCGCCGAGCCGACCAACGTCCGCCGGGGCGTGGGGGTGGCAGTCGGGTTCAAGAACGTCCTCTACTCCGAGGGCTTCGAGGACGACTCCGAGGCCCGGGTGCGTCTGGCGGGCGGGGTCGCATCGGTCACGTGTGCGGTGGCCGAGGTGGGGCAGGGCTTCGTGACGATCGCTGCCCAGATCGCAAGGACGGTGCTGGGCTGCGATGCCGTGGTCGAGCCCGCGGGCACCGTGGGCATCGACTCGGCGGGGTCGTCGTCCGCGTCGCGCCAGACCTGGATGTCGGGCGGCGCCGTGCTGCGGGCGGCCCAGCTGGTGGCCGCGCAGGTCCGATCGGCAGTGGCCGAGCGGCTGGGCGTGGCGCCGGAGTCGGTCACGCTCACCGACGACGGTCGCCTGGTGTCGGCCTCCGCCGGCGTCGACATGACCGTGGCCCACGCCGCCGGCGGCGAGGTGTTCGAGGCGACCGCGGTGCACCGCCACCGACGCACGTACCCGCTGGACGACCGGGGACAGGGCGACGCCGACGTGAGCTTCGTGTTCGCGGCCCACCGGGCGGTGGTCGACGTCGACACGGACCTCGGACTGGTGCGGGTGGTGCAGGTCACCACCGGCCAGGACGTCGGCCGGGTGCTGCACCCGACGCAGGTCATCGGCCAGATCGAGGGCGGCATCGCCCAAGGCGTCGGCTTGGCGGTGATGGAGGAGATGGTGATCGACGGCGGGGTGGTGCGGAACCCGAGCTTCACCGACTACCTCATCCCCACCGTGGCCGACATGCCCCAGGTGCTGGCGACGTGCATCGAGGAGCCCGAGCCGGAGGCGCCGTTCGGCGCCAAGGGCGCCGGCGAGCCACCCACGATCTCGTCCACGGCGGCGGTGGTGGCCGCCATCCGGGCGGCAACCGGCGTGGACGTCAGCCGGGTGCCGGTGCGCCCGTGGGACCTGGTCTGAACCTGTCCGAATCCGTCGCACTCGCAAGCCGGCGCCGGGCGATCATGGCGTCGTGAGCGAGCGTCAGCGAGCGAATCATGAGCACCGTGTGGTACTCGCCGCGAAGCGGCGATCGCCCATTGGCGGGCCAGAGGCACGCCAATGAGCGCGTACTCGGCGGTCGTCACGACCGGGATCTACTGCCGGCCCGGCTGTTCGGCCCGGCCCAATCCCGCCAACGTGGTGGGCTACGACCTGGCGGCGGCGGCCGAGTCGGCCGGCTTCCGGGCGTGCCTGCGCTGCCGGCCCTACCGCAGCTCCGATCCGGTGGTCGCGGGCGGGCCCGAGCTGGTGTGCCGGGCGGTCCAGCTGGTGCTCGACGGCGCGCTCGACCGCGGGACCGAGGCCGAGCTGGGCGCCCGCCTCGGCGTGAGCGCCAGGCACCTGCGACGCCTGTTCCACGAGCACCTCGGGCCCACGCCCGATCAGGTCGCCCGCTCGCGCCGCGCCCACTTCGCCCGGCGGCTGCTCGACGACAGCGACCTCACGATCACCCAGGTGGCGTTCGCGTCGGGGTTCGGCAGCGTCCGCCAGCTCAACCGGGCGTGCCGCGAGCTGTTCCGGGCGACGCCCAGGGAGCTACGGGCGCGGCGGCGCTCGGCTGACCGACTGGTGGCCGACGGCGGACTGATCCTGCGGCTGCCGTTCCGTCCGCCGCTGGACTGGGACGCCATGCTCGGCTACTTCGCGCTGCGGGCCATCCCCGGCGTCGAGGCGGTGGCCGACGGCACCTACCGGCGGACGATCGTCGTGGACGGCGACCCAGGCGTGATCGAGGTGAGCCCGGGTGGCGACGATCACCTGCTGCTGCGGGCCCACCTGCCGCACTGGGAGGGGCTGATCCACGTCGCCCAGCGGGTGCGGCGCATCTTCGGCCTCGACGCCGACGGCGACGCCGCCCGGGCGCACTTCGGCACCGAGCCGCCGATCGGTCCGCTAGTGGCGGCGCGGCCCGGACTCCGGGTGCCCGGCGCCTGGGACGCCTACGAGACCGGCGTGCGGGCCATCATCGGCCAGCAGGTCACGGTGGCGGGCGCCAGCACGATCACCGGTCGGCTGGTGCAGCGGCAGGGACGTCCGGTGCCGGGCCTCGGGCCGCTGGGGCTGACCCACACCTTCCCGCCGGCGGCGGCGCTGGCCGAGGCCGACCTCGACGGCATCGGCCTGCCGGGCGCCCGGATCCGGGCAGTGCAGGGATTCGCCGCGGCCGTGGCAGAGGACCGGGTGCGGCTGGACCGCAGCGCGGGACTCGACGAGCTGGTCGACTCCATCACCGCCCTGCCCGGGCTCGGTCCCTGGACCGCCCATTACGTCGCTCTCCGCCTGGGCGAGCCCGACGCCCTCCCGGCGTCGGACCTCGGCCTGCGCCGGGCCTTGGCCGACGGCAGCGCGCCCGCGGCCCTGCCGTCCGCCGGCGACCTGGCGGCCAGGGCCGAGTCCTGGCGCCCGTGGCGGGCGCTGGCCGCCGTCCACCTGTGGTCGAACGACCTGGCGATACCCCGGGCCGCGTGAGCACCATGGCGGGGTGAAGATCCAGCCCGACCGCCTGCTGGCCGACCTGGAGGCGCTGGCCGCCGTCGGCGACACCGAGGACGGCGGCAACTGCCGGCTAGCGCTGACCGACGAGGACGCCGGGGGCCGCGAGCTCGTGGTGGGGTGGATGCGCGACCTCGGCTTGGACGTGCGGGTCGACCGCATCGGCAACGTCGTGGCCACCCGGGGCGGAGCGGACGGTGCCGATGACGGGGCGGCGCCGGTCATGACCGGCAGCCACATCGACACCGTCCGGACCGGCGGGCGCTACGACGGCACCCTCGGCGTGCTGGCCGGGCTCGAAGTGGTGCGGGCCCTCGACGACGCCGGCGTCCGCACGCGGAGGCCCCTCGCTGTCGCCTTCTTCACCGACGAGGAGGGCAGCCGCTTCGCCCCCGACATGCTCGGCAGCCTGGTGTACGTGGGGGGCATGCCGCTGGAGGACGCGCTCGACATCGTGGCCATCGACGGCGCGGTGCTCGGCGACGAGCTGCAGCGGATCGGCTGGGCCGGTGACGCCGCCGTGCCCGGACCGGCGCCCCACGCCTACGTCGAGCTGCACATCGAGCAGGGCCCCGTCCTGGAGGAGGCGGGGGTCACGATCGGCGCGGTCACCGGGGTGCAGGGCATCTCGTGGCAGGAGCTGACCGTCACCGGGCAGTCCAACCACGCCGGCACCACGCCCATGCGGTTGCGACGCGACGCCGCCTACGTCGCCGCCGAGACCACGGCGTTGGTACGCGGCCTGGCGACCGACCTCGGCGGCCACCAGGTGGCCACCGTCGGCCGGCTCGACCTGCACCCCGACCTGGTCAACGTGGTGGCGGCGCGGGCCACGCTCACGGTCGACCTCCGCAACACCGACGAGGCGGCGCTGGTCGAGGTGGAGCGGCGCCTGCGCGAGGAGGTGGCGCGGCTCGCCGCCACCGAGGGCTGCGAGGTGGCCTGGCGGCGGTTGGCCCGGTTCGAGCCCGTCGACTTCGACCCGGCCGTGGTCGACCAGGTGGAGTCCACCGCCCAGCGGCTGGGGCACACGGTCATGCGGCTGCCGTCGGGCGCCGGCCACGACGCCCAGATGCTCGCCCGGGTGTGCCCCACCGGCATGGTGTTCGTCCCGAGCCGGGGCGGCGTCAGCCACAACCCGGCCGAGTTCACCGAGCCCGAGCACCTGGCCGCCGGTACGCAGGTGCTGGCGGAGGTCCTGGCGGAGCTGGCGGGGGTGGTGGAGTGACCCCGTCGACCCGAGGCAATAGGGACCGCAGGAGGGACGCCGAGGCAATAGGGACCGGCCCCCGGACCGTATTGCCTCGGGAGCGCCCGGCCGGACCTTATTGCCTCGGGAACCCCGGGGGCCGGGTGCCGTGAGCCGCGTCGTCACCGTCGCCGCCGCCCAGCTCGGGCCCATCCAGCGCGACCACACCCGGACCGACGTGGTCGAGCGGCTGCTGGTCCTGCTGCGGGGCGCCGCCGACCGCGGTGCGAACCTGGTGGTGTTTCCCGAGCTGGCGCTCACGACCTTCTTCCCCCGCTGGTGGTACGAGGACGGGTCGCCCGAGCTGGCCGCCTGGTACGAGACCGAGCTGCCCGGCCCGGAGACGAAGCCCCTGTGGGACGAGGCGATCCGGCTCGGCGTCGGGTTCTGCCTGGGCTTCGCCGAGCAGACGCCGGACGGGCGACGGTTCAACACGTCGGTCCTCGTCGGCCCCCACGGCGCGGAGATCGGGCGGTACCGGAAGATCCACCTGCCTGGGCACGGCGAGCACGAGCCGTGGCGCCCCTTCCAGCACCTCGAGAAGCGCTACTTCGAGCGCGGCGACCTCGGCTTCCCCGTGTACCGGGCGTTCGGCGGCACGGTCGGCATGCTCATCTGCAACGACCGGCGCTGGCCCGAGGCGTACCGCATGCTCGGCCTCCAGGGCGTCGAGCTGGTGTGCATCGGCTACAACACACCGGCGCACAACCCACCGGCCCCCCAGCACGATCGCTTCGGCGACTTCCACAACCACCTGGTCATGCAGGCGGGCGCCTACCAGAACGGCACGTTCGTGGTCGGCGCCGCCAAGGCGGGCACCGAAGAGGGCGTGGAGCACATCGGCGGGTCCTGCGTGATCCACCCGTCGGGCACGGTCATCGCCGTGTGCACGGGCCTGGGGGACGAGCTGGCCGTCGCCGCCTGCGACCTCGACGACTGCACGTCCTACAAGACCACGGTGTTCGACTTCGCCGCCCACCGCCAGCCCGACCAGTACGGGCGGTTGACCGAGACCGACTGTCCGGCCCGACCCCCACCCGCCGCCCCGTGATGGCGTCGGCCTGACGACCGACTCGTGTCTCAGCGGGGCGGGCGGCCGACGATGCGCTCGAAGTTGACCGGATCGGTGACGCCCTCGGTTGCGACGAGCAGCACCGTGGCGTTGGAGGGGACCGGGAACTCGTCGCCGTGGTCGTCCCGTAGCGCCACCAGGCCGGCGAGCGCCGCGGCCCCCGTCTCGCCCACGTCGAGCCCCGCGGCGGCCAGCGAACGGACGGCGTCACGGCAGCGGTCGTCGTCGATGGCCAGGAAGGCGTCGAACCCGGCGGCGACCGTGGGCAGCGCCAGCTGCGAGGCCAGGCCGCAGTTGAGCCCGGCCATGATCGACCGGTGCGGTCCGGGCACCTCGATCACGTGGCCGGCCTCGACGGCGGCGGCCACGCAGGCGGCGGACTCGGGCTCGACCCCGACGAGGACCGGACCCTCGCCCGGTTCGAGTCCCCCCTTCAGGCACGCGGCGGCCGACGCGCCCAGGGCGCCCACTCCCAAGGGCACCATGGCCAGGTCCAACACGGCTCCGCCGGCACCGCCGAGCTGCGCCTCGAGCTCGGCGAAGATCGTGGCGTAGCCCGCGATGACCGAACGCGGCGGGTCCTCGTAGCCGGGCCACGAGGTGTCGGAGATGACCAAATCGCGGTCGCTCGCCATGGCGGCCGATTCGGCGACGGCGTCGTCGTAGGTGCCCGGCACGACGGTCACCTCGGCGCCCTCGGCGGCGATCCCGCCGATCCGGGCGGGCGCCGTGCCGTCGGGCACCAGGATGGTCGCCGACAGTCCCAGCAGCTTGGCCATGCGGGCCACGGCCCGCCCGTGGTTGCCGTCGGTGGCGGCCACCAGCCGCAACGGCCCCAGCCGGTCGGCGACGACCGCCGCCAGGTCGTCGGGCGTGGCCCACTCGGGCTCGTCTCCGAGCCGGTCGCACAGCACGCGGTATGTGGCCCACGAGGCCCCGAGGATCTTGAACGCCGGCAGTCCCATGCGGCTCGACTCGTCCTTCACCAGCACCCGGCCGACGCCGGCCGCCTCGGCCAGCGCCGGCATGTCGTGCAGCGGCGTCGGCGCGTACCCGGGCAGCCGCCGGTGGAACGCCTGCACCTCCGGCCCGGGGCGGGCACCCGCCGGGAGGGGCTTGGTCCCGTGGTTGACCAGCAACGACATGCCTGACGTTCTAACCCGCCTGCTTCACGGGTTCACGGGCGGATAACGGCCGGGACTTCAACACTTTGTTGAACTCTGGCACTGTGGAGCCTGTGCCGGTGTCCTTCACGCTGAACGGTGACGAGGTCGAGGTCGGCGACCACCCCCACCTCCTCTCCGCCCTGCGGGAGGAGCTGGACGTCACCAGCCCCAAGGACGGCTGCTCCCCCTCGGGCCAGTGCGGCTGCTGCACCGTCCTCGTCGACGGCAAGCCGATGATCAGCTGCCAGGTGGGCCTCGACAGGGTGGCTGGGCGTTCGGTCACCACGCTCGAGGGGGTGGACCCGTCCGAGCGCGACCGGCTGGCCGCCACCTTCGCCGCCACCGGCGCGCTGCAGTGCGGGTTCTGTACGCCCGGGATCGTGATGCGGGCCAAGTACCTGCTCGACAAGGACGGCCCCAGCCTCACCCGCGACAAGGCCGCCCGCCACCTCGGCGGCCACCTGTGCCGCTGCACCGGCTACCACTCGATCCTCGACGCGGTCGAGCTGCTGGCGTCCGGCGCCGAAGGACCGGCACCGTCCCTCTCCCCCGTAGGCGTCGGCAGCGACGGCGCCAGGTACCAGGCCACCGAGATGACGTTGGGCGACAAGCCCTACATCGACGACCTCCGGGTGCCGGGGATGCTGCACGCCGCCGTCGTGCTGTCCGAGCACGCCCGGGCCGACATCCTCGCCATCGACACCAGCGCCGCCGAGGCAGTGCCGGGCGTGGAGCGGGTGCTCACCGCCGCCGACGTGCCCGGCGAGCTGCGGATCGGGCTGATCCACCGCGACTGGCCGGTGTTCATCCCCGTGGGCGCACGCACCTCGTACACCGGCGATGTCCTCGCGCTGGTGGTGGCCGGCGATCGGGCCACTGCCCGTCGGGCGGCCGAGCTGGTGGACGTCGAGTACCGCCCGCTGGCCCCGTTCACCGATCCCATGGTGGCGCTCGACTCCCACGAACCGGCCGTGTGGGAGGTGGGCGAGCCTTCCACACCCAACGTGCTGTCCCGCACCACCTACGCCCGGGGCGACGACGTCGACGCCGCCCTGGAGGCGAGCGCCCACGTCGTCCACGAGGTGTTCCAGACCCAGCGCATCGAGCACGCCTTCCTGGAGCCCGAGGCGACGTTGGCGGTCCCGCTCGACGACGGCCGGTTGCAGGTGTTCTCCGGCGGCCAAGGCGTGTGGGACGACCGCCGCCAGATCGCCGACGTCCTCGGCGTCGACGAGGACCGGGTGCTCGTCCACCTGGTCGCCAACGGCGGCGCCTTCGGCGGCAAGGAGGACTGCGCCAACCAGACCCAGACGGCGCTCGCCGCCCACCTCCTGGGTCGCGCGGTCAAGTGCGCCTTCAGCCGCGAGGAGTCGCTGCGGGTGCACCCCAAGCGCCACCCCGTGCGGGTCGAGGCGTGGGCCGGGTGTGAGGCCGACGGCCGCCTCACGGCGCTCAAGGCCCGCATCGTGGGCGACTCGGGGCCCTACGCGTCGGTGGGCATGAAGGTGCTGGAGCGGGCGGCGGGCCACGCCGGCGGCCCCTACGCCTGGCCGGCGATCGACGTCGACGCCGCGGCGGTGCGCACCAACAACCCGGTGTGCGGGGCGTTCCGGGGGTTCGGCGCCAACCAGGCGCAGTTCGCCAGCGAGGGCCTGATCGACCGGCTGGCCGACGCCGCCGGCATCGACCGCTGGGAGATGCGCGCCCGCAGCGCCGTGACCCCCGGCTGCACGTGGGGTCCCGGCCAGGTCATGGACGACGGATGCCTGGGTGCCCGCGACTGCCTCGACGCCGTCAAGCCCGTCTACGACGAGGCTGTGTCCGCCGGCAAGGCGGTCGGGCTCGGGCTGGGGCTCAAGAACTCGGGCCTGGGCAACGGCGCCGTCGAGGTGGCCAAGGCGGTCGTGCGCTTCGGGGACGACGGGACTGTCGAGGTGCGCCACTGCTGGACCGAGATGGGCCAGGGCGTCCACACGGTGGCGCTGCAGGTGGCGGTTGAGGAGCTGGGCGTCGACCCCGCCCGGGTGCGGGTCGTGGTCGACACGTCGCGGGAGCTGGGCGCCGGGCAGACCACCGGCAGCCGAGGCACGCTCATGGGCGCCGGATCGGTGGCCGCGGCCTGCCGGGCGGCGTGCGCCGACGGCTGCCGTCCGGGCGTCGACTACGAGGGCGAGCACCGGGTGGACTGGACCCAGGCGGTCGGTTCGGTCGCCAACCCCACCATCCACTCGGCGTTCGGGTACGCCGCCCAGCTGGTGGTGATGGACCGCGAGACAGGGGAGATCGAGCGGGTGGTCGCCGCGCACGACGTGGGCCGGGCCGTCAACCCCCGGCTGTGCGAGGGCCAGATCGTGGGTTCGGTCCACATGGGGCTGGGGTACGCGCTGACCGAGGACTTCCCCACGGACGCCGAGGCCCGCCCCATCCCCACCACGCTCCGGCAGCTCGGCATCCTTCGGGCCAAGGACGTTCCCCCGATCGACGTGATCCTGGTCGAGCGCCCCCAACCCCGGGCGCCGTACGGGATCAAGGGCGTGGGCGAGATCGGACTGGTCCCCACCGCCGGTGCCGTGGCGGGGGCCTTGCACGACCTCGACGGCGAGTGGCGCGCGACCCTGCCGATGCGCCGCAACGGCTCGTCCGCGTCGTGACCGCGCTCCCTCGGGGGCTGCGCCCCCGCACCCCATCGACGTCCGGCTCCCTGGC
>OCZV010000156.1_pt1 | contig 25601 bp, 26 predicted proteins | sample 1539051 | NCBI WGS metagenome assembly OCZV01 (sample SAMEA3113581, study PRJEB22503) | soil metagenome
TTCCAGCTGTGGCTGGACCAACTGCGCCACCCGAGCCAGCGAGTCGGAGGAAAGAGCTGGCGCAGTCATGCTGGTCGATGCAAAAGCTTCCACGAGCCGAGAATAGTCGGGCGACTTACGTGTTGTCAAAACAACACACGCGCGATTTTTCGTAGGGCGTTTGACTCGCTCGCTCCCGCTCACTAGGTCTCTCGACCTGCCCGTCTATGTCGCTCGGCTCCCGCCGGCTGCATTCTCTGAACCTCGAAAGCATTCGGGGCTGACACAGCCGCCCTACAATCTCACCGGCGCCGCAACCAAACATCGGTCGCATATTTCTCGTGAGCGAGTTGACGCGCCCGATTCAAGACCGCGTCATCGATCTTGGCTTCACTGCAATTTGCCGATAATGCCTGCGCGAACCGTTCCGCGAAACCATTCTCGAGATCGACATATTGGACGCTACCTTGCTGGAGCAATCCGCCGCGTGTGCGCCGTTGGGCTGCGCCTGCAACCTTGCGGCCGTCAATCATCACGTCTGCCCGCACCGGATTGGCGAAGCAATGTCCGTTGTAGCCGCGAGCGCTGCTCGCGGCGGCACGGGGTCTGTTATATAAACCGTGGTCAGCGCCCGCGTTGACAACTGCTTCTCGCCCCATCTCGACAAAAGTCCGACTCAAAGCGCGATGAACATTTTCGTAGAACGACATTGGCGACTCGGCAAAGGCCGGGTCGCTCGCGGGAATTACGATTGAGTAGGTGAAATCTTCGCCGTGAAAAACGATTCCACCACCCGTCCATCGACGCACCAGATCGCGTTCAGTAGCATTATCAGCAACATCGGCAAATCTTCCGAAGTACCCAAAGGAAAGGGCAGGGGACGCCCAGCGATAGAGCCGAATCGATGGCGATGTTGCCGACTCGAGCAGCGCTTCATCGATCGCCATATTAATAGCCGCGGAGCGATGAGTGATGTCGCGATAAACGTTGAGCGCAGCGAAGATCGACATCTCGTGCTAATCACCTACTTCTTCCAGGATTTTGGTCACGGCTTCGTCTGGGCGCGAATGCGCAATGATCGGCCGCCCAATTACCAGATAATCTGCGCCGGCGTGGATCGCCTGACGAGGAGTCATGACTCGTTTCTGGTCGGCAGATTCTGATCCGCATGGGCGAATTCCCGGTACAACAATTTTAGTCTTATCGCCGAATTCACGACGAAGCGTGTTGATTTCGTGCGGGCTGGTGACAATTCCATCGATTCCCGTTTCGACGCCCAATTTCGCCAGGCGCAAGACCTGATCCTCGACTTTGTCGGCAATTCCAATTTCACGGAGCGTCTGTTCCATCGCGCTTGTTAAAACAGTCACGCCCAGGATCGATAGGTTGTTTGTGCGAGCCGCAGTCGCGGCTCGGATCATTTCGCTCCCGCCGCTCAAATGAATGGTGAGCATGTGGACACCAAGATTACTCGCGGATTCGACTGCCCTTGCGACCGTGTTCGGAATATCGTGCAGCTTGAGGTCGAGAAAAACTTTAGCGCCGGCGGACAAGACCGCCCGCACAATTTCAGGGCCTTCGGTAGTGTAAAGTTGGAGGCCGATTTTGAAAAACGAGATTTGTTTCCGCAGTTGATCGACAAGAGCGAGCGCTTCCTTTTTCGTCGCTACGTCAAGCGCGACGATGATTCTGTCAGCAGGTGTTGTCATTGCAAACGGTGGAACACAGGCCTTTGGCCTCGGTGATCAGTGGCCATGTTGTCCGCTGTCTTCGATTCAGCGGATTGCAAACCCGCTGGGCGCACAGACTGAAAGTCTATGTTCCGCTCCCAATGCGCCGATTTCATCCTGTTCTTCTTCGGTTTTGCCGAACAAATTGCAAGCTATGCAAGTTTTCGCGCCCGCGAAAATCAATCTTTCGCTGAGAATTCTTGGCCGGCGCAGCGACAGCCTTCATGAAATTGAAACAGTGATCGCTTCGATTTCGCTTTTTGACGAAATCGAGATTCATAAGAGGGAAGACGGAATCGAGTTTCGTTGCGATGACCCATCGGTTCCGATAGGTGACGACAACCTCGCCGTTCGGGCGGCGAAAGTTTTTTTTGCGGCGACGAAGACCAAACCTGCGGTCTCAATTGAGTTGACGAAACGAATTCCGTATGGCGCGGGTCTGGGCGGGGGAAGCAGCGACGCGGCTTCCACGCTGCTCGCGCTCAACGAATTGTTCGAGACAAAATTGCCCCGTGAAGCGCTGGCGAAACTTGCGGAGCCAATCGGATCGGATGTTCCATTCTTTATCTTTGAATCGGCCGCGATTTGCCGCGGGCGAGGGGAGCTGGTGGCGCCAGTGCGGTTCCCAGAGAAGCTGTCGATCTTGCTGTTGAAGCCCGTTTTTGCCGTGGCAACGGGATGGGCATATTCGCGCTGGAAGGACTCGATAGAAATTCCAGGGGCCCCTTACGCAGCCCAGGAATTCGCTGGTCATACTTTTGTGAATGACCTTGAGCGGCCTGTGATCGAAAAGTTTGTTTTTCTGGCGCAACTCAAGACGTGGTTATTGAGCCAGTCGGAGGTGGGCGCGGCGCTGATGTCCGGTTCTGGTTCGACGGTGTTCGCGGTGATGCGCGAAAACGCGGATGTCGATCTGGTGGCGAAACGCGCCAAAGCCGCGCTCGACCCGGAGCTTTGGATCTGCGCGTGCAATACGATTGGGTAGCGCATGCGTCTCGCGTGCTGGTTCGGCGTCGCGCCGAAACAGTCTTTCCTTCCATTTCGCTAGCAGTGAAGATGAGCGGGCAAAACAAAGTCCGCGACCGCGAGGACGCGCTCGCCAGCACGCGAGACGCATGCGCTACCTCAGATCAATCCGCCGCGCGGCCTGTATTATTCGCCCGCGCCGCGTTGGATCGCCGCGCGTGCGTATTCGCGATTCAATTTCGCGATGAAGCTGGCGCTGATCTCAGCGGGGCAAACCGCTTCGCACTCGTAGGTGTTGGTGCAGTTGCCGAATCCTCCCGCATCCATCACGCGCACCATTTTCAAAACGCGCCTTGCCCGCTCAGGATCTCCCTGCGGCAGCAGCGATAAATGTGACACTTTCGCCGCCGTGAATAGCATGGCCGATCCATTTGGACAAGCCGCCGCGCACGCTCCACAACCGATGCAGGCCGCCGCTTCCATTGCGAGATCGGAATCGTGCTTGGGAATCGGCGTCGAGTTCGCCTCCGGCGCCGAACCGGCTCGGGCGGAAATAAATCCTCCGGCCTGCACAATTCGGTCCAGTGCGCTTCGATCGATTACAAGGTCCTTGATGATCGGAAATGATCTGACGCGAAAGGGCTCGACCGTAATTGTCGCGCCGTCGCGAAACTTTCGCATGTAAAGCTCGCAGACCGCGCCGGGATGATCGGGGCCGTGCGCTTCCCCGTTAATGGTGAGCGAGCAGGTGCCGCAAATCCCTTCGCGACAATCGGAATCGAACGCAATTGGCTCGTCGACTTGATCGAGCAATTTTTCGTTTAGAATGTCGAGCATCTCGAGAAACGATGTGTTCGGCGAAATGTCGCGCGCTTCGTAATCGACGAGTTTGCCCGGAGCTCTCGGGTTTGGCTGGCGCCAGATTCTCAGTTTGAAGTTCATCGATTCACGTCATCCTGAGCGCAGCGAAGCGAAGTCGAGGGATCCCCTGGAGATACCCACCGGTTTCGCAACGGGATTCCTCGACTTCGCTCGGAACGACAGCGCGGTAATCATTTATAGCTCCTCTGCGTCAGATGCACGGTTTCGAAATGTAGCGGTTCACGATGCAGTCTTGGTCCCGCAGTCGCGGGATCGCCTTGAAACTCCCACGCGAACACTGCGGCGTGGTTTTCGTCGTCGCGCAGCGCTTCGCCTTCTGGCGTTTGATGTTCTTCACGAAAATGGCCGCCGCATGATTCATCGCGGGCAAGCGCGTCCGCGCACATCAACTCGGCAAATTCGAGGAAATCGGCCACGCGTCCGGCACGCTCGAGCGATTGGTTGAAATCTTCGTCGTCACCGGGGACGCGCACTTCGCGCCAGAACTTCTCTCGCAGTTCGGGAATCGTTTGCAGCGCTTCGTGCAATCCTTTGGCATGGCGGGCCATCCCGCATTTGTCCCAGAGAAGCAAGCCAAGTTCGCGATGGATGGAATCGAGCGAACGTTTTCCATCGACATCGAGCAACCTCTGGATACGCGCGCAGACCTCGCTCTCTGTCCTTTGAAATTCCGGAGAATCGGCTGATGGGCGCCTACCCATCTGACCGGCGAGATAATTCGGCAAAGTGTAGGGCAAAATGAAATAACCATCGGCCAGACCCTGCATCAGTGCGCTGGCTCCGAGCCGGTTCGCGCCATGATCGGAAAAATTCGCTTCGCCGATAACGTGCAGCCCGGGCACGTTGCTCATCAAATTGTAATCCACCCAGAGACCACCCATGGTGTAGTGGACTGCCGGGTAAATCCGCATGGGCACTTTATAAGCATCTTCACCGGTGATCTTTTCGTACATCTCGAACAAATTACCGTAGCGTTCGCGAATTGTATCTCCCCCGAGTCGCTTGATCGCGTCGGCAAAATCGAGATAGACGCCGCGTCCGCCAGGTCCGACGCCGCGGCCTTCGTCGCAAACTTCCTTGGCCGAACGTGATGAAATATCGCGCGGAGCGAGATTGCCGTAGCTCGGATATTTTTGCTCGAGATAATAATCGCGGTCTTGTTCGGAAATTTCGCTGGGCGCCTTCTCGCGATCTTCCTTTCGTTTCGGCACCCAGACGCGTCCGTCGTTGCGCAGCGATTCGGACATCAGCGTCAACTTTGATTGGTGTTCGCCACTCACCGGGATGCAGGTGGGATGAATCTGCGTGAAGGAGGGATTGGCGAAGAGCGCGCCTCGTTTGTAGGCGCGATAGGTGGCGGTCACATTGCAGCCGCGGGCGTTGGTCGAAAGATAAAAAACGTTTCCATATCCGCCGGTCGCGAGGACGACAGCATCGCCTGCGTGCCTTTCGATCCGTCCAGAGCGCAAGCTGCGCGTGATGATTCCCTTGGCGTGTCCATCGACGATCACCAGATCGAGCATCTCGGTGTACGGAAACATCTGGACCGTGCCGGCCGCGATTTGGCGACAAAGCGCCTGGTAACAACCGAGCAAAAGCTGCTGACCAGTCTGGCCTCGCGCGTAAAACGTTCGGGATACCTGCGCGCCGCCGAACGAGCGGTTGGCAAGAAGGCCGCCATATTCGCGGGCGAACGGGACGCCCTGTTCGACGCACTGATCGATGATCAGATTGCTCACTTCAGCGAGGCGATAGACGTTCGCTTCACGAGAACGAAAATCGCCGCCCTTGATCGTGTCGTAGAATAATCGATACACGCTGTCGCCGTCGTTCTGGTAATTTTTCGCCGCATTAATCCCGCCTTGGGCTGCAATGGAATGGGCACGCCGCGGAGAATCCTGGAAGCAAAAGCATTTTACTCGATAACCGAGTTCACCCAGCGTCGCCGCGGCGGATGCGCCGGCGAGACCGCTCCCGACAACGATAATGTCAAACTTTCGCCGATTGTTTGGACTGACCAATCGCGAGTGATCACGATGGCTGCGCCATTTCTGGTCGAGTGGTCCGTGGGGAATTTTCGCGTCCAGCGTCCCGATCATAATTGTTGCGCGGGTTTAACCAAACCGAGCAGGATCGCAATCGGGATCGACGTGTATCCGGCAAAAAGAAGCCAGGCAAAGATTCGCCCGCCAACTGCCAGCCGCGGTGTCAGTTTTTTGTCATTCAAGCCGAGTGATTGAAAAAAACTGGATGATCCGTGGCTCAAGTGCAGGGCGAGTAAAAACAAGCCAAGCAAGTAGAAGCCGGACACAAGATAACTTTGGAAACCGTAAACCATCATGGAGTAAACGTCGTAACGGCCAAGTGGATCAGCCTTGAGCAGGCCAAAGCGCGGATCAGTCACACGAACGGTGAAATGCGCCAGATGGTAAATGATGAAGGCCAGCACGATCAGCCCGCTCATAACCATGTGCCGTGAGGCGAACGTGGCCTTTACGTATTGCCTGGCGATGTACCGGTCAGGCCGTGCGCTCCGGTTTTCAATCGCCAATTGAATCGTCACGTAAATATGAACGATGACTGTCAGGAGTAAAAAAATGCGAATCAACCACAGCAGCGGGCCGAGGTCGCGCAGATGCTGAGAGTAACCGTTGATCCAGTCAGGTCCGAGAAAGATTTGCAGATTGCCGAGCAAATGTCCGAGAACAAAAAGGATGAGAATGATGCCGGTGATCGCGACGATCATTTTCTTGCCAACCGACGAGCGATAAAAGGCCACTAGAATATTCACGTCAGATTTTGTGCACCCGAAGGAATTGTGCACGCGTTTGAGATTATGGACGCCGCTTGGAGCGTCAAGAACGCTCTAGCGGGATGAATGTCTCCCGACGCCCGCTCTTTCAGGGCTCGCCGCGGCGAGTACCACAACGATCGAATTACGCGCCTTCGACTACGATCATGTTCGTTTTCGCGGTGCGATGGCGCATCTTGCGCGGTTCGCGGTACTCCGCGCAATACAGCCAATCTTTCGCACGCTGCATCGATTCGAACTCAAGCACGACAATACGCTTCGGATTCCAATCGCCTTCCAGCACTTCGGTTCTGCCGCCGCGCACGATGTATTTGCCGCCGTACTTTTCTACGGTCGCACCAGCAAGCTTCTTGTACTGTTCGTAACCAGCCGGATCGAGGATATCGATTTCAACAATCACGTAGGCGGACATGGGTCAGAAGTCAGAAATCAGAGGTCAGAGATCAAAAGTCAGCGACCGGCGCCGCGATCTTTTGCGGCTAATTCGGGGATCTTCTTCCGGCGCCGTAGCCGGAGCCAATTGTTCCAGGTTTTGCGGAGGCTATCGCGTGGAGTCTGGTATTTCTGGGTGAGTTCGTTGCTCTTGATGATCTGCGCGAGCACGCCTTTCACGGAGAAGTCATCAGTGTTCACAATCGTGTAGGCGGTACCGACGGCGGCGGCGTGATGCGCATCGCTGGCGGCAGTCATGGGCAAACCTCGAATCTGCGCGTATTTGAACGCGTAACGATTGTAGCGGCGCAGGGTGGTGGCAGCGTTGAACACTTCAATGGCGTCAATCGGCAGTGTCTCCAGCGTGGAAAAGCGGATTCCCGCGCGAAACAGGTCGTAAGGATGCGGCGGAATCGCCAGACCGCCGCGCTCATGAATGATGTCGCAGACTTCGCGCGCCGGTTTTCCCTTCAAATAGGGGAGCTCCGCGCCGATGCAGAGAAGGTGGCCGTCGGCGGTGGTCACTTCGACTCCGGGCAGAACGAGGAAATCATCGACTGGCAAACCGTCGAGCCGCATCAATCCTTTTTCGAGGAGATAATTGACGGCGTCGCAGGTGTTGTGATCGGTGATGGCGATACCGTGCAAACCTTTGGCGCGCGCAGCAGCAATCATGTCTTCCGGACTGGAAATACCGTCTCCGGAAAAAAAGGAGTGGGTATGGAGGTCGATGTTGAACGCCATTGGACGAGGCTAGTTTGGCGCGCCCAAAATGGAAAGCGTTGGTTTTATCTGCACAGCCATCTCTTGAATTAGCCGGCGTGAGAGCGCCGGCCTGCATCGGAAAAAATTAAACAAGCTCCTCTACAAGGATGCCGTGCTCGGCGACGCTTTCCTCCTGACCACGGTTGAATTGGTGGTCGTACAGCCGGCGATAGTAACCGGATTTCTCCAGCAACTCGGAGTGCGTGCCGATTTCCTTGATGCGTCCTGCATCGAGCACCACAATTTGATCGGCGGACAAAATCGTAGACAGCCGATGGGCAATTGCGATTACGGTGCGGCCGGCAGCGAGTTTTTCGAGTGCCTTTTGAATTTGCATTTCGGACTCGGAATCGAGCGACGATGTGGCCTCGTCGAGCAAAAGGATCGGCGCGTTTTTGAGGACGGCGCGCGCAATCGCGATCCGCTGTTGCTGTCCACCGGAGAGAAGGCAGCCCTTGTCGCCAATCACCGTTTCGTAGCCCTTGGGCTGCGCAATAATGAAATCATGCGCGAATGCAGTGTGGGCTGCGTCATAAATTTCCTCTGGCGTGGCATCGAGTCGTCCGAACTGGATATTCTTGAAAATGGCATCGTGAAACAGAAATGTCTCTTGAGTGACAAGACCGATGTGCTCGCGCAACGACTTTTGAGTGAGGGTGCGCAAGTCGCGGCCATCGATCCTTACCGTGCCGGAAGTCGGATCGTAGAGACGCAGGATCAGCGAGAGAATTGTGCTCTTTCCCGCGCCACTTGCCCCAACCAGCGCGTAGGTCTTCCCAGGTTCGATGTGCATGTTCAAATTGCTGATCGCGTTAGTGGCGGTATTTGCATAGCGAAAGGTGACATTCTCAAAGTCAATCCGGCCCTGGGAAGAAGTGAGCACGGCGGCATTGGGCGCATCCTGCACAGTCGGTTCGGAGTCAAGAATCTCGAAGATCCCGGACGTGGCGGCGATTGATCGCTGCATCACGATGTGGATTCTGCTGAGGGTCTTGATCGGGCCGTAGAGAATGAAAATTCCTGAGATCAGGCCAAAAAAACGGCCGGCGCTCAGATTCGTGGCGTAAACATAAAGCAACGCCAGACCCACGCCGATGGCTGCCATTGTTTCAACCAGCGGGCCGACTGCTTCGGTCGCCCGGTGGATGCGCATCATGTTTGCGAATTGCGAGTCATTGGCGCGCTTAAACTCCGTCTCCTGGTGTGCCTCCCGAGCAAACGACTTGACCACCCGAATGCCGGCGAATGTCTCCTGCATCGTTACGACCATCTCACTCATGCCTTCCTGCTCATTTCGCACTGCCTTTTTGGCGCGCAATCCATAGCTGCGAATCGGAAGCAAACAGGCCGGAAGAAGAATCAAAGCCACTACGGTGAATTTCCAATCCATCAGGAGAAGCACCGTGATCGCACCAATGACGGCCGCTGGCTGTTTGAAAAGATCGCTGCTGACGCTGGTCAAAGCCGTTTGCATGATGCGGGTGTTGTTAGTGACGCAAGACATCAAAAAGCCGGAACGCATCTTGTTAAAGAAATCCATCGAATGGCGAACCATCTTGTTAAAAAGCTGGGTGCGAATATCGGTGACCACCTTGTTGCTCACCCACTGCATGTAGTAGGCATTCGCATACGAGCACAGACTGCGCAGGGTCATGATAACCGGAATGGCAAGACAGATCAGGACGATCGAATTGATTTTGGGGCCGGCATCCAGGGCCGCAATATTGGAGCGTATCGCCATCGGGTTCGGGGCAGTTCCGTGGAAGACGGTGCTTGTCACACGGGCAACGGCCAGTGGTAAAAGGGAGCTTACCAAGCCGAAGGCAAAACCCGACGCCAACCCCACTATGAAACGTATTTTATACGGCTTAACGTAACCATAGAGTCGGCGATATGAGCTCGAGGCAGCCCGAAGGGTTTGCCAGAATGACTGCTTTTTCTTGGTACGTTTTTCTTTCCTCATGAAGTTTGCGTTGTCGTCGCGTGGGGTGACAGCAGCAAATCCATAGCACCGATCACGGCTGCCGTCGAGATTTGACCCATGGGCAAACATGGCTGCTCGGGCGAGAACTCGGTCAATGGCGAGGGCGATTCTCCTTGCAGGATGAGTGCCGGGCTCTCTCGCGGTCGCCAGTGAAATGGATTGGTTGGTCCGAAAAGTATTACCTGGGGGGTGTGCGTTGCTGCGCCGACGTGCATTGGAGCGGAATCGACTGTGACAAGAAGGCGCGCCCGCTCGATCAGCGCCGCCAGGGTAAGCAAATCCGTTTTCCCAGAGAGATCGACAACCGGTTGGCGCAATCTGCCCTTAATTTCACGGAGATGTTTCTGTTCGACCTTTGAAGCTCCGCCTGTAAGCACGACGTTAATTTGTGAATCTGATCGCGCATGCTCGATTACGTCTGCCCAACGCCGCGGTTCCCAAAATTTCTCTGCACGCGCCGAACCCGGATGAAAAATGACGTAAGGCTCGCTGACCTTCGAATCACTCCGAAGCGCGTCGGCTTTTTCGCGGGCCTTTTGCGGCAATTCCAGACGCAGCGCAGTGGAAACATTGCAAACGCCGAGCGGCCCGACCAAAGCGAGATTATAATCTATCGTGTGCATGGCCAGCTTGCGGACCTTTACGTAGTCGCTGTAAACCCGAGCCCGTTTCTGGAACCGATCCCGCCGGCGATAGACAATGCGTTTCCGGGCGCCGGACAAAAACGCGAGCAACGCTGAGCGATCGGTCCTCGTGAAATCAACGCAGTAATCAAATTTCTCCCGGGCAAGCGCAAGAAAGAGGGCGAGGTCGCGCAAATTGCGCCGCACCAGCAGGATTCGGTTGACGTCTGGGATGGCCGGCAGCAAGTCGGCGCAGTCTTTGGAAATAGCGAGCGTAATCTGCGCAGCGGGAAAATTTTCACGCAAAGTCGCGATGGCCGGAAGGGTCAAAATCAGGTCCCCGATCCGTTTGAGTTGAAGGAGAAGAATTTTCACGGGGCGAATAATTGTAGCCGCGCTCTGTGACCGCCTGAAGCATTAATGCGGTCCCGAAAGCACTTGGGGCCCGCTACCAAAAATTATCGCGCCATTCGCATGGCGATCTCGTAAGCGTCCAGCAATCGCGTTCGAAAATGGTCCCAGGTGAAATTTTCAACTACGCGGCGCCTGGCTGCGTTACCCATTCGCTCGACGATGTCGGGATGCCGGTAGAGATGGTCAAGTGCCGCCGCAATCGCGTCAACGTCTCGCGGTTTTACGATGATTCCCTCCACATCATCGCGCACCACATCGCCTGCCTCCCGGGTGGTGATTTGCGGCAGTGCGCAGGCGGCCGCCTCGTAGGTGACTTTGGCACTACCCTCCCACTGCGACGGAAAGACGTGGACCGTGCTTTGGCCGAGATAAGTTTCCGGGTCGCGCACAAAACCTATGATGCGAATATTATCGCGCCAGAACTGTTTCAGATACGGCTTCGCTTCGTCATGCACCGAACCAACCAGCCACAACTCGGCGTCTGGAAGATTGAGGTGATGCCATGCTTCGAGCAAATGTTGAATGCCCTTGCGCTTAATTAATGCTCCGGCAAAAACCGCGCGAAATTTCGCCGGACGCGGCCCCGGCTTGAAGCGTTTCACATCCACCCCGCGCGGCAGGTAAAATAGCTTTTCCTCCGCGAACCCGCGCATCCGAAAGGTGTCGGCGGCCGTCTGTGATAAAACTAGCAGCAAATCGGCGAGCTCGTACTCTTCGGTAAAACGCTTCCGCTCGAGCAGCAAGTCGGCTTTCCATCTTTGAAACGCCCAGGCGTTGCTGGTCGATTCAGCGATTTGCGGGCGGCCAATTTTCGCTTTTCCGCCATCGCGGTGCCAGGTTGGAATCTCGACGATCGATGGGATGCGGCGTTGTTTTGCTACTCGCAGCGAGCGCAAACAATCGCCCGACCAGCTGTGAAACAGATCGTAGCGTCCAGTCGCCAGATGCCGGGATGCGATCCAATCAAGATATCTTTTCTTCGCGGCATAATAGTAAGGTCGATCCAGGAACGAGATGAGTCGCACCGGATGCCAGCGCAGAGAATGGATCAGCGACGCGGGAATTTCCCGCTGCCGGTTATCGTAAGCGATTGCTTTTCCGAGAAATCCGCCCCGATACGACGCGCGCAACGTTTCAAAAGCATCGGTGTCCAGACCGGAACCGCCGATGCGCGCGAAAATCGAGTACAGCAAATGTCTCGGCAAATTACGAGCCGCCGGCAAGGCAGAACCAACTGGAGGCGGAGCGTTTAAAGTTTCACCCAGCATCGGGTTAGAACTATTCTGGTGAACGGGGAGCATGTAAAGTGGCGTCTTGTGCCCTATCGCCCTATCGAGCGGAGACATCTCTTATCGTTAACACCAAAAGAAGTTAGCAGTGAGAGATTCTTCGACTTCGCCCGGAATGACAAGATTGGTAAAGGATCACAATGTCGAACGCCAAGCTAAGCATCGCTTTTGTCCGGCGCGGCTATTCGCAGAGCGGTGGAGCCGAAGCCTACTTAAAGCGGCTCGCGAACGGAGTAGTCGAAGGCGGACACGATGCGCAGCTTATTACGACGAAGGCTTGGCCGGACAGTGAATGGCCCTTCGGTGTAATCCGCCGCTTGCCGTCCAGATCGGTAATCGAGTTTGCCAACCAGTTAGAGCAAATGCGGCCGCAGATCGGCTGCGATGTCTTGATGAGCCTTGAGCGCATCTGGAGTTGTGACGTTTACCGTGCCGGCGACGGAGTCCATCGCGCCTGGTTGGCACGCAGAAGAAAATTTGAACTGCCGTTGGAACGATTCGTTCGAGGTCTCAACAGCAAGCATCGCCACATCTTGCAGCTCGAAGAAGCTCTCCTGGCAAATCGCGGCGCCGCTCGCGTGATCGTCAATTCGCAAATGGTCAAAACCGAAATCGTTGATCTTTACGGGTATCCGGCGGACAAGATCGACATCGTTCGCAACGGTGTTCCCCTCGGGCAATTTCGTTTCGATCCCAAGCTGCGGGAAGAGTCCCGGGATGCGTTAAAGGTGAAGCCGGATGAAATCGTCCTGCTCTTCGCCGGCTCCGGTTGGGAACGCAAGGGTTTGCGATTTGCGATCGCAGCGATGGCGCTCTGTCACAACCGCAAAATGCGTCTGCTCGTCGCCGGTCGGGGAAACCAGCGCTATTACAAATCAAAACGCGTCAATTTTCTTGGCGAGGTTCCGGATCCGGTCCGGCTTTACTCGGCGGCGGACATTTTCATTCTGCCTACGATTTACGATCCGTTTTCAAACGCCTGCCTGGAAGCACTCGCTTGCGGGCTGCCGGTGATCACGACGCGTAGCAATGGCTTCAGTGAAATTATTGAGGACGGACTTCACGGCTCCGTCGTCGACTTGGCCAGCAACGTAACAGGATTGCGCGATGCGATTCAATTTTGGTCGCAGGCGGCCCGGCGGGCCGCGGTGAGATCAACGAACATGCAGCACGCGGCGCAGTTCGATATTTCAGCGAACGTCGCGCGGACCCTGGAGATTCTGGTTCAGGCAGCGGCGAGCGCGGTGTCCACGTCCGGAAAAATCTGAAACACCTGATCAAGCCGCGAGATTTCGAAAATCGAGCGCACCGTTTCCTGCAGGCCGGCCAGGGCAAACTTGCCGCCGTAGGCTTCGACCTTCTGCATTCCTTCAATAAACGTGGCCAGTCCTGCGCTATCGATATAGGTCACACGGGATAGATCGATTACCAGCTGCTTCGGCTTTTTCTCGATCATCGTATTTATTGCCGCGGTGACGGCAGGCGAAACGTGCAGATCGATTTCACCTTCGAGCGGCAGCACATCTGGATGGTCCTTACTCGGCATTGGAACAGGGGAGGGAACGGGCTTTTTCATTCAAGCATCAATCGTTGCGGGCTTACCATCCGAGCGTATCGATTATACCCTGGACATTCGAAAGATCGTCGATCAAAAAATCTGGCTCATATTTTGCAAGCTGGTTACGTTTCCATGTACCGGTTGCGACGGCAATAGTACGCGCGCCGAAGGCTTTGCCGCAAGCGATGTCGCGCGGCGTGTCGCCGATTACGTCGATCTCGGATGTGGAGAATTGGCGGCCATGCTTTTCCTTTGCCCGGGCGCGAGCAACGGTTCCAAGCCGGTTGCGGTCGTGATGGTCGTCGGCAAAGGCGCCGAATTCGAAAAAGTGCCAGACGCCATAGTGTTCGAGCTTCAGTTGCGCCCCACGTGAGACATTCCCGGTGAGAAGCGCCAGCACCAGCTGCGGCCGCGACTTCAGTTTTTCGAGCAACTCCAGCACGCCCGGAAGCAGCTTGCCCACCCGGCGCGGCAATTCGAGCGAGAGAAAATGCACATAGCTATCCAGAAAGGCACTGACGTTTTCGGGCGTTGCTGGAATTTTATGTTTATTCAGGATGCTGACAACGATTCCAGAATCGGTCATGCCCGCGATTTCGATGTCGTGCAGATCATCGACAATGCCGAAGCGCTCCGTGAACGCCGATTTGAGCGCATGCACACCGGCGCCGCCCGAATGGATAAGGGTTCCATCAATGTCGAAAAGAAGCAGGCGCTTTTTGATTTTTGTCATGTCTCCTGGAACGAAGTCTGTGAACGTCGCATTCATTGGACGGACGGTCATAGACCGCCGCTACAAGCTGGGAGCGTGCATCGTAAGCACGGCGATCATGCTCCCAAGAAATATCAGCGCCAAAACGGCGAGCGCGATAGAAATTGCGGTGCGAAATGAGTCATTCTCTTCTCTCTGACGCGGGAATGGGGACGCGTTTATGAAATCGGCCGGGACTGCGCTCAGTTCCGCCGACCTCGCGATAATCTTCTCAGGCTGAGGCAGCGGTTGCGACCCACTCATGTCCGGTTCGTAACGGGCTTCGGCCGCGCCAAATCGAATCCGATCGCCGAAGCGCAGCGACGTTTCCGCGGCCGGGAGATCATTGACGCGCGTGCCATTGGTCGAATCCAGATCTTTTAACCGGTAAGTTTCGCCGGCGCGCTGCAACTGGGCGTGATGAGTCGAGACCGATGGATCGTTTATTACGATCATATTGTCCGTGCTACGCCCGACCGTGATTAGATCTTCGGCGAGTTCGTGCGCGGTGCCGCTGATGATTAGCCTCGGCATATTATCAACATAATCGATTCTTGCTGGAAGCGCACGCATCTTGCGTGCACTTCGCGGCATCTTGCTGCGAAGTCTATTCGTTCGGCAACATGCCGAACGCTGCACGCAAGATGCGTGCGCTCCCCGCGATTGACCACGCATGGCCGCGCCCGCATAGTCCCGAAAGTTTTCGGGATGGCGATCGAATTAACACGCAATTTTTGCATCATCGCGCACATCGATCACGGCAAAACGACTTTGTCGGATCGATTGCTTGAGCGCACGGGCACAATTCACGAGAGGGAGAAGCAGGACCAGCTGCTCGATTCCATGGACTTGGAGCGCGAGCGGGGAATCACGATAAAAGCGCATCCAGTGATGATGCATTACACGAGCAAGTCAGGCGAAACGTATCGGCTGAACTTGCTCGATACGCCTGGGCATGTCGATTTCGCCTACGAAGTTTCGCGCAGCCTAGCAGCATGTGAAGGGGCGCTATTAGTGGTGGACGCGGCCCAGGGCGTGGAAGCGCAAACGGTGGCCAATGTTCACCTGGCGCACAAACAGGGGCTCACGATTATCCCGGTTATCAACAAGATCGATCTGCCAAACGCCGATCTGGCTTCGGTGCACCGGCAACTGGAAGAAATCCTCGCGATTCCGTCCGAGGAAGCTATCGAGGCGAGCGCAAAGATGGGGATTGGTATTGAGGAAATTCTCGAGGCGATTGTGAAACGAATCCCGGCGCCGCAAAAACCACTCGATGCCACCTTGCGGGCGCTCGTTTTTGATTCCGTCTTTGATGTCTATCGCGGGGTAGTCGGCTACGTGCGCGTGGTTTCCGGAACAATGGAGGCGAATCACGCGATCATGCTGATGAGTAACAACGCTCGTTACGAGATCAAGGAAGTGGGCGTGTTTACTCCGAAAATGCTCGTCCAGCCAAAGCTGAATCCCGGGGACGTCGGTTATTTCATCGCCAATATCAAAACGACTGCCGACATAAAGATCGGCGATACCATCACCGACCAGCGTCATCCCGCACGCGGGCCGCTGCCGGGGTTTCAAGAAATTCACCCGATGGTGTTTAGCGGGATCTATCCGATTAATACCGGCGACTTCGAACATTTGAAGACTGCCATCGGGAAGCTGAGCCTGAACGACGCCGCGTTCGTCTATCAACCGGAAAGTTCCGTCGCGCTCGGATTCGGATTTCGCTGCGGATTTCTTGGTTTGCTTCACATGGAGATCATCCAGGAACGGCTCCGGCGCGAGTACAACATGGATATCATCGCCACCAGCCCAAGCGTCGTTTATGAAGTTGTGACCACGCGTGGTGAAAGACTGTTGATCGATAATCCCGCGCATCTGCCTGATCCGAGCACCATCCAGGAAATTCGAGAGCCGATTGTAAAGGCCTACGTGCTTTGCCCGAATGAAAATATCGGCGACATCCTGCAATTAATTCTCGAGAAGCGCGGCCAGATGGAACACACCGAATCGCTCGATACGCGCCGTGTGATGCTCCATTGCGAGCTGCCGCTCAACGAAATTCTCGTCGATTTTAATGACAAGATTAAAAGTATTACGCGCGGCTACGGCTCGATGGATTATGAGCATCACGGCTATCGTCCGGCGAAATTGGTAAAGCTCGACCTGCTCGTGAATGGCGAACCGGTCGATGCGTTTTCGACGATCGTGCACAAAGACCGCGCGGAGGCGAGGGGGCGCCAGCTGGTAGCCAAGTTAAAGGAAGTGATTCCGCGGCAGCTCTATCAGGTAGCGATCCAGGCAGCCATTGGCGGGAAAATTATTGCGCGAGAGAGCGTTTCGGCATTACGAAAAAATGTGACCGCGAAATGCTACGGCGGCGATATCACGCGGAAGCGCAAATTGCTGGAGAAACAAAAGGAAGAAAAGAAGCGGATGAAGAGCATCGGGAAAATCAATATTCCACAGGAAGCGTTCATCGAGGTATTGAAAGCACAATGACGTTTGTGAGATTCCTCGCTGTCGCTCGGAATGACGATGTAGGGCGGGAAGCTTTTATCGGAGTGTTAAAGGCGCAATGAGGCGCGTAATGACGAAATCCGAATGACGAATGACGAAGGAAATCCGAATGAGTAAACCGAAAATAACAATAGTCTCACGCCGTAGTTTTCGATCAATCGCGCTTCGTCATTGTTTCGTCATTCGTCATTCGTGCTTCGTCATTTAGAACCATGTTCACGCCACGTCACCACGTCAAACACAGCAGGCTGCTTCTGCGGCATGCTCGCAAGTATCTGCGCTATAAGCACGATGTGCTCAGTGGCTCGGACCGCGAAGAGATTGTTACTGAAATGGAAAACCTCCGCAGTTCTTTACGTCAGCGCGACCACGAGAGAGTACACGGCCTGGCCGACATACTGGATAAAACGCTGCACAGGCTGACGCCGGTCAGCTGGGAATCGCACTGGCGAGAAAATTGTGAGGTAATCCTGGTGGCAATTGTTGTGGCTGTGGGCATCCGCTCATATTTTTTGCAGCCGTTCAAGATTCCAACCGGCTCGATGCAACCGACATTAAACGGAATCATTGGACACCCCAGCACAGAACCGCCGCCGAACCTGTTGCGGCAGATCGGTGAATTTATCGCGTTAGGTCGCAACTATGTGAATGTTGTCTCGCGTGAGGACGATCAGGTCCTTCAAATCGAGCAGAAAAAATTCCTCTTCTTTTTTACCCTCTCGCGATTGATCTGCGAGCAGCAGAATTTTCTTGTTTATGCACCACCTGAGACGCTCAGTCATGATTTCAAAGTTTTCCCGGGGCGGACTTATCGGCGCGGCGAGATTATTGCCAGAGGGACGGTGGACACCGGCGATCAGGTGTTTGTCGACAAGTTTAGCTACAACTTCGTTAAACCGCACCGGGGCGACGTTTTTGTTTTCCGGACAAATCACATCGCCGGGATTCGGGAGGATCCCGAGACTGGGTCGCCTTTTTACATTAAGCGACTAGCCGGCTTGCCTGGTGATCGTTTGCGCATCAACCCGCCTTTTCTCTACATCAATGAAAAAAAGGCGGAGGGCTACGGTTTCGCGCGGGTGATGGAGGCGAAGCCGCCTTATCGCGGCTATGGCCCGGGCCATGATTACCTGGCGGAACCAAATCGTTCATTCACCGTGCCACGGAATGGTTATTTCGCCCTAGGCGACAACAGCTACAACAGCTACGACAGCCGTTATTGGGGAGCGGTGCCTGAAGAAAATCTCGTTGGGCGCGGCTTGTTTGTTTACTGGCCCTTCTATCCGCACTGGGGGCTGATTCGCTAGGGCAGCGGAAGTGGAGAAATGGAGTAATGGAGTGTGGGAGTAATGGGCGAACCTCAATGACGGACGGTGTGGCCTCTCCATTACTCCACTGCTCCGCCACTACATCACTTCCGGATTTTTCCTGGCGCAGCTTATTGGATTGAAGCTGCATGTCGCCAAACATTTCACGCATTTATCCTCTGCTTGGGCTGTGCGCCGGATATGCCCTGGTGATGTTTCTTAATCCCTTGCGGCCAGCCCTCGGAGATGGCTTTCGCTGCATCGGCCGCTATAAGCGCATCTGGCTCACCTTTGCCTTTCTTGGATTCGGCTACTTCGTTTTCCAATTCGCCACTTTCACGCCGATCCGAAACTGGGCCGATCTAGATCCGAACCAGGTCGTTTCGTTACCGCACTGGTATTGGCCGCGATTTGTGGAGATCTGGAAAGAAACGCCGTTGCCTGTGTTGGAAGGCGTCGCTGGAATTTTTGATAACGCGACCACCACTTATCCTCTTTCGATCGTGGCCGCTGTCTTCATGATCGTTAACTGGCGTGGCCTGCATGGCGCGCTGCTCCGCGCCTTGCGAAAGCGCTATCGTTTGTGGGGTTACCTCATCTACTTGATTCTGCTTTTGAGCGCCCTGGCGTCGCTCTTCAAGCCGATTGTATTCTGGCGATTATCGGAGTGGAGCGGTCTTGTTTCGGCCGCCGGACTGCTGCGAATCTCGGCCACGGTAGATACCGTCGCGTTCATCTTCGAATACCTCCTTGGCGTCTACATTCAGGTTTATTTGATCACTGTTTGTCTGGCCTGGATAAAGGGCGTGAGTTTTGAAGAAGGAGAACTCTTCCGCTTCGCCATGCGCCGCTTCAGTTACGTCTTGGAGTGGGCCGGCATAGTTGTCGTGGTTAGCACATTGGTCGTTCGATTGCCACTTCTCCTTGCCTACTTCACGAACATTCCCGGTGTCCTCGATTACCTGCCGATTCAGCGTATGTTCATGAGCGGTTTGATCATTGCCTTCTGCTCAGTCCAGATCTCCCTCGCTCTGCATAATGAGACGTTGACTGAGGCAATACGCGCCCATCGCCGGTTCATCCGCGAAAATGCCGGCCGTTTTGCGTGGTTCTTGGTTATTTGCGGAATCCACTTTTTTGGGATCATGCTTTGCGATGCCATCGTGCGCAGCGCAATCGCCGACCGGTTGGGGGCACTTTTCATTTGGAAATTCATCTTTGCGTGTCTCCGAGGAATTGTTACGGGCTGGCTTCTGGCTTCATGGGTTTGTTTATTTCGCCAATACGAATCGGGTCGCACTAAGCAGGAAAAGTGGATTCAGTATTAATCCGCCGGTTTAAGAGACACGTGAATGCGGCGAAAATTACGCGCCAGAGCAAATCGAACCTGGCCCTGGCATTTATTTCGTTAGGGCACGAGCGCAAACGAGACATCACCGTCTTTTACGCATTTTGCCGCGTGATCGATGACATCGCCGATTCGGCGGAACTCAACCTCGCGGAGAAGCGATCGCGGCTGGCGGCATGGCGCGAGATGCTCCGCGCCGCACGCGCGGATGAGCCGTCTCTTGCACACGATGTACGGAGTTTGATCGATAAGTACTCGCTGCCGGTCGACATGCTCGAGGAAATTATCACGGGGGTGGAAACGGACCTGAGCATCTCGCGCTATGCTACATTCGAAGAGCTGCGCGTTTACTGTTATCGGGTCGCCAGCGCGGTTGGCCTGGTTAGCATTGAAATCTTTGGATATCGCAATGCGCACTGCAAAGAATATGCGCTGGAGCTGGGTCTGGCTTTGCAAATGACCAATATTATCCGTGATGTCGGCAAAGATTTGCGGCAGGGCCGGATCTATCTGCCGCAGGAAGATCTGGCTCGCTTCGGTTATTCCGAATCGGAGCTCCAGGATCGACGACATAACGATCGTTTCGTTCGTCTGATGGAGTTCGAAGCGGCGCGAGCGCACGAGTTTTTCTCGCGCGCGGCGGCAGCCCTTCCGCCGGAAGACCGCCGGGCGATGGCGCCCGCCGAGATCATGAGCTCTATTTATCGGGGATTACTTCGGCGGATGGAAGTCGACAAATTTCGCGTGTTCGAGAAGGAATATCGCCTCGGCAAATTGGAGAAAGCGTCCCGGATCACCGCGCAGCTGCTCAGGTCTTTTTTGAACCTGCCGAGCAACCTTGTCTGACTTGCGCGGTTTAATTCGTCAATGAAGGGTAAATTTATGAAGAAGAATTTTTTCACAGCTGTGGCGGTCTTTGCGATGAGTTCTTTCATTCTCAGTTCGTGTGAGACTCCAACTGGTCAAGGCGCCGGCATTGGCGCTGCAACCGGGGCAATCATTGGCGGCGCGGCTACCGGTCATGTTCGCGGCGCGGCGCTTGGCGCAGCCGCTGGCGCTGCAGCCGGGGCGTTAACGGGCAGAGCAATCCAAGAGGACCAAGCCGCAAGTTACGGTCCGCCGCCACCCGGCGGTTTTCCGTTCGCGCGCTGGACCGGCACGCCGGGGCTTTATTACAGCCCTTACACGGGACGCGTTTATAATCTTCGTGGAGTCCCGCATGGTGGACTTACTCGCGACGTCGATACCGGCCGACTTTTCCGCAAACCGTAGTTGCTACTGTCGGCTTGGGTAGAGGCAGCGCGGCGTCCCCCGCCACATGTGTCAGCGTGTTTGCGCCTGGAGCGCATCCACCAACGCCTGCGCTTCCTCGGTCATTTTGAGCAGTTCGGGCCAGGGGCGGCGATAGCTTTCGCCTGGCAATTTGCGGGTGGCATCAAATCCCATATGGGAGCCGATGTTTTGATCGCTCGGCGCGTGATCCAGCGAGTCGCTTGGATTCTTGATGACCGTCGTGTCTCGCGCGGGATCGGTGTTTGCGCACAAACGGAAGAGCACTTCGCTCGTATTGTGCACATCGCAATCTTCATCCACCGCCACGATGTATTTGCTGAACATCATCTGCCCCATGCCCCAGAGGCCGTGCATCACTTTGAAGGCCTGATAGGGATACTGTTTCCGAATACTGACGAAGACCAGGTTATGAAAAACGCCTTCCGGCGGCAGCGTCATATCCACGATTTCCGGGAAATTCATTTTGAATACCGGCAGGAAAATCCGGACGCAGGCGTCACCGATGTAGAATCTTCCATCGGCGGGATGCCGACGATGGTTGTCGGATAAACTGCGGCACGCCGATGGGTGATCGCGGTCAAATGGAAAACCGGGTAATCTTCGACGGCAGTGTAAAAGCCAGTGTGGTCGCCAAATGGGCCCTCCGGACGCATCTCGCCGGGCTGAACATAACCTTCCAGAACAAAATCGGCGTCCGCCGGCACATCGACATCGATTGTTTTGCAGCGAACGAGTTCGATTGATTTTCTTCGCAGGAAACCAGCAAAAAGGAGTTCATCCAAACCATCCGGCAGCGGCGCAGTCGCCGCGAATGTATAGACGGGATCACCGCCGAGTGTCACCGCAACCGGCATCCGCTCGCCTCGCTCATAATAGCGTTTGCCGTGGCGCGCACCGACCTTGTGAATTTGCCAGTGCATCGCGGTCGTGCGCTCGTCGTAAATCTGCATCCGGTAAATGCCGACGTTCCGTGCGCCCGTTTCCGGATCGTGCGTGTGCACGTTTGCCAATGTGATGAAACGTCCCCCGTCTTTAGGCCAACATTTGAGAATGGGAAGTTCCCGCAGCGTGAAATCAGCAGATTTTTCCAGTATCTGGATCTCTTCCTGACATGCGCCCTCTTTCACCTTCTTGGGGCGCGCATGCAGCAGATGAATTCCTTGCTTGAGCAGGCTCCAACCTTCGCGCAGATCGGTGGGCGGTTTCGCTTTCAGGATGAGTTGAATTTCCTGGGCGACGTCTCCGATGTCTGCGACTTGCAGGGCAAGCGCCATTCGTCTCCGCGATCCCATGGTATTGATTGCAATCGGGAATTCCGATTGTTTCCCATCGACAATTGGATGCTCGAAAAGAAGCGCTTTTCCGCCGCCGGGCGATTTCATCTCGCGATTCGCCCATTCGGCGATGAGCAGGTCGGTATCGACCGGAACAGGGATGCGCTTCAGCTCGCCTGCTTGCTCAAGAGCATCGAGGAACCTTCGGAATGAGCTGTAAGCCATGGCAAGACGTCCCGCTACACTGAAGCGTTCTTTACCAGAACGCGACAGAATTTTTGATTAGCGATACGGTGGCACCAGGTACTGGAAGGAAACGACCCTGCCATTGGCGAACGTGACCGTCCTGTAGGGATAGGGGATGCTTGGCGGGATGTACGAATAAAAGAACGGATCGTAGAAGGGACTGCCAAAGAACACGAAGGAACGGCCACCATGATGATGATGCCTCCCCCTGTAACCGACTCTGGTCAATCCGAAACCGTAACCCAACCCATAACCGGGACCGTAGTAGGGATAAGGATACGAATAAGGATAAGTCGTATAATTTACATAAACCCAGGTCTCGGTCGAGCGACCGCGCATATTACCTATAATTTTCCGATCAGGGGAACCCCACGCCAGGTACACTGCGTTTGGTGGCATCCCTGCGCGAATTTGCCCCTGGCTTACCAGCGCCTGGTCGCTGGGAGAAAGGCTCTGGTAAATTTCAGGATTTCCAGAAATTCGCGTCTCGACGGTGGAACAGCTCGCAAGGATTAATGCACTGGCTGCGATGGCAGGCGTCAGCGCCTTGGAAAGGAATTGACGCTTCACGAGAAAAATCATACAGCCCTCCAAATATTGAGTCAATCACCCCGCTTTCCTGATTGAACATGCAACAACGGCGTTAGATGCCCACCGGCACCTTAAATCGGCGACGATAATCGCTCGGGGTAATATCAAATCGCCGTGCGAAGGTGCGACGAAATACATCAGCGCTGCGGAAACCAACCGAAGCAGCTACGCTGTCGATTGTTGTCCCAGGCGTGCCGAGCCGTCGTCGCGCTTCGCTCAGCCGCAAATCTTCCACAAATGCCGCCGGTGTTTGGTGAAACTCGCTTTTGAAGCGTCGATTAAAATGCCGCGCGCACAGGCACGCGCGCTTCGCGAGGGTTTCCACCGATAGGTCATCTTGCAGATGGCCGCGCATCCATGCGATCAGATCGCCAAATGAATCCGCCGATTCCGTTTGAAACTGCAGCGGCTCGGAGTATTGCGCCTGACCACCGGCTCGCTTCACATAGACGACCAGCTCTCGCGCCACCGCCAGGGCGGCGCGCATTCCATAATCTTCTTCGATGAGCGCCAAAGCGAGATCGATTCCAGCGGTCACGCCTGCGGATGTGTAAAATTTGCCGTCTTTTCGAAACAACGCATTGGCATCGACTTTAAGCTTTGGAAAATTGCGGGCCACGTCGTGCGTAAACCGCCAATGCGTCGTGACGTGACGGCCGTCGAGCAGATGCGTCGGCGCCAATCCATAAATTCCGGTGCACACCGAGGCGATTCGGCGAATGCGGGGTGCTCGGCTCGCGATCCAGGACGCCACGCGCGCATTGATCGATACTTTCCGAAGGCCGCTGCCGCCTGGGATAATTAGCGTATCGATTTCATATCGATCGGAGAATGAACGATGCGGCTTAAAGATCACCCCAGATTCCGCGACAAATGATCGTGCGCTCATTCCGATGATCGACGTTGCATAGCACTGCCTGCGCGTTCTTCGATCATCCACAGTAGCGACGGAAAAGGCTTCCAGCGGACCGATCATGTCTAGCGCCGCTACGCCATCAAATCCAAGGATACCAACGTTATTCGGCTTCATCATTGTCGGAGAGTATATCCCCAAAAGTCCGAAATCATCTGATTAACGTCATTGCGGACTTAATCGTGGCGGCCTACTCCTTGCGAAAATTGTGGAGCATTTCAATGAACACTAGTGGATCGTATTACTTGCTGCTGATAGCGGCTGTGGCCGTGGCGTTCACCTGCGCTAGGCTTGCGGGTAACGAAGCCGCCGCTTCTCCGGAAACAATGAAAGTCGCGTTTGTCGTTTCCGACAATGCAAACGTAATCGACATCGCAGGCGCCTGGGAAGTGTTCCAGGACGTCATGGTAGGTGATCGAATGCCCCTTCAATTATTCACCGTCTCGGAGACAACCGCGCCCATAGCGATGACCGGCGGACTTCGCATTATCCCAAACTACACATTTTCAAGCGCGCCCGCTCCCGACATTGTAGTTGTCGGAGCGCAAAAAGGAACGCCCGGCTTGGCCGAGTGGTTACGTGCACGCGCTTTGGACAGCCGCGTCGTGATGTCGGTTTGCACAGGAGCATTCAAACTGGGCGATGCTGGATTGCTCGACGGCAAGAAGGCCACTACCCATCACGATTTTTGGGATGCTTTTGCCAAAAAATTTCCGCACGTTCAATTGAAGCGCGGCAGCAGATTCGTTCAAAGCGACGATGTAGTTTATACTGCTGGCGGACTCACTTCGGGAATCGACCTCGCTTTGCATATCGTGGAAAAGTTTTACGGACGCGAAACGGCTGATCGCACCGCGGCCTACATGGAATACCATCGTTCATCTCGTTAATTCGAGGAGGGTCCGGCGACCTTGATTCGCCTCCAGCCCGCGTTAATCTTGGCTGCTATGCAGGATCGACATGGCCATCGGATTTCCTATCTGCGCGTCTCGATCACCGACCGCTGCAATGAGCGATGCACTTATTGCATGCCGCACGAGTTGCAGGAGTGGTTGCCGCGCGAGGAAATCCTGACTTTCGAAGAGACGCTGCGGCTCATTCGCATAGCCAGCGAGTTGGGCGTTTCAAAAGTACGGATCACCGGTGGCGAACCGCTTACCCGCCGCGGCGTGCTGAATCTCGTTCGGGAACTTCCGAAAATCCGAGGCGTTTACGACATAAGCCTTTCGACAAACGGGACGCTACTGGCTCGCGAAGTCGAACCGCGCACAACCATGGCGCGGGCCTTGCGAGAAGCCGGCGTGCGATCGGTGAACATCTCACTCGATACGTTGGATCCGCAGGTTTATTCCGAAATCACCGGGCGCGATTTCCACGCACAGGTCATCAACGGGATAGATGCGGCTCTCCTGGCAGGGTTCGACCAGATCAAATTGAATGCCGTTCTAATGCGGGGCCGAAATGAGGATCAATTAATTCAGCTGATAGAATTTGCCGCGGCGCGCAATTTGATTCTTCGTTTCATCGAGATGATGCCCGTCAGCACAAGCGAAGTTCTCGACCAAAGAAATTTCATTTCGGTTCACGAGGCGAAAACATCGATCGAATCGCACTTCGGCAATTTGATTCCGGAGCCGGAGTTTCGAACGAACGGCCCGGCCACTTACTATCAGATACCTGGGCGACGGCAACGCATTGGGTTTATCGGCGCGATGACGAATCTGCATTTCTGCGAGAACTGCAATAAACTGCGGCTCACGTGTGACGGCAAACTGCGCCCATGCCTCGGCAGCTATCTCGAGTTCGACATTATGAAACCACTTCGCGCCGGCGCGAGTGACGAGGAACTCAGGCAGTTCTTTCTCGATGTTGTGGATCGAAAGCCGAAGGAGCACGACTTTCGCGATAACTACAGGCCGAA